>Ga0265780_10000300_pt1 | contig 77475 bp, 53 predicted proteins | sample P1T30metagenome_FD_192432 | JGI IMG/M metagenome (GOLD analysis project Ga0265780, IMG submission 192432) | Plant litter microbial communities from East Loma Ridge, Irvine, California - P1 T30 | ecosystem: Environmental > Terrestrial > Plant litter > Unclassified | place: USA: California...
GCATGTCCGACGTGGTCACGGCGTCACGGCAAAGCCGTTGGATAGGGTAATGACATCGTCTGGGGCCACTCACACTGGGGCATCTGGAGTGTGAGGAGTTTGAGGAGTGCTGGGACCTGGGGGGTGGAGCCGGCCAATTGGTGTGAGAGCCTTGGTGGAGACAAGCGAAATGCTTGCCACGTGCAGAGATTGCAGAGCATGGCGGCATGGCGGTCGTGGCATTCTTGCCACTTACAGTCTTATCCGAGACGATACTGGGCTTGTATGGCCCCGGTGTTTGTTCGTCGGGGAAAAACGCGCGACAGAGTTTCTCTCGATACCACTCTTCATGCGATGTTGAACAGCTCGCGCGCGTTGACCTGCTTGGCGTATGTCATGGTCTCTCGACTCTCTCCGAACCTAATGCGCACTACCTTACCTGTAGGTTAGACGTCCGGGGCGCGGGAAACGCCAACCTCTTACAGATCGGCCGCCATCGAGCGGCTCATCAGCCTCTTGCAGGCCCTGCATCGGCAAACTGTTGTGAGGCTCAAAGTTGACGTTCAACCAATCGTTATGACGAAAAGAGAGCGAGAAGTCTGCGACGAATTTTCTTGCCTTTGCTTCTTTCTTTTTTTATTCCACTGTATGACCTGTAATTAACCTCTCGCCAAGTTGGTACGTCTGCTAAGCAAACGCCTTCGACTTCACCTCCCGCAGCTTGTGATTGTTTCTCGGGCTTGGGTCCTTAGTCTCTCTTGGCTCGTGCCCTACCGCGGTTCACCCGTGCTATGGACAAGCACCAGCTCATGCACAAGCCGCCGAGGGCAGAAACTTCGGTTGTAAAAGTCGATGAAATCGCAGGCATTGGGGAATCCTCCGAAAGCCACTGACGTCTCATAGAGAATTTCAGCTACCTCCGTTGTGAATCCGACGCAGTTGTCGACGCATACCAACCACCCCAACAAAGCCGTATCGTAGCTGAGGCAATAATTTTCGGCAAATACAGTTTGATAGCACTGCGCACGTGACATCGGCGATAGGATTCAGACACCATCGTGCCATCTTTCCATTATTGCGGGTCTGCAAACAGGCGGTAAATTGTCAGTGGCCGTCTATGTGGAGGGCACGGAAACGAGGACGAAAACGAAGTCTTTTGTCACGAGCAAGTCTGCCGCGGAGACAATTCCAACTCATGGCATGTGAGTGGATACTTCGTCTGTCTGTTTGCTTGTCAATCTGTCGGTGTCGGTGTGTTTGATCAGAATATGGCGGAGTCGCTCGCTTTCTATCGAGTCGAGCCACTGTATAAGTTACGACTCTGCCTTGAGAATTTTCATGGCAATGACTTACGCATGGAACATGAAGTCTAAGTATTGTGTTTATTTCACAATGGTAAGCTTTGGTTCGCCCTGTCTTTGCATTTACGGTCCAATAACAAGTTACCCATTCGTTAGTTCGTGCAGTAATTGGAGCGGATCCGCCGTTGGAGTCTACCTTGGAGACTCCCCACGATCATCGCGAGCTTATTATGGAGACAGACAACAATCACATGCTGAAATAAGGCATCGGCTTTCGGATTGAACTCAAACTTGTTGCAACAAATCGCTTAGCACGCGAGTGGGTCCACAATTGAGTCTCGTAATCATCGGATGCTTTGCCGTCTCGACTACATCTCATTTGTTACTCCGGACATGGAGCCTGCCTCAGCGGAGCACCGAAAATGATCAGACGTGAGGGACGAACGTGGTATATCCCACGTGTTAAAAGCGAGTCCGTGGCACCAAACTGTAGCATGGTGTTTGCTGTATCAAGCCATCACTCGATAGCAAAGAAACAACGAGTATCACTAGCAGTCTAGTTCTTGCGTAGTTTGCCGTGGACCGTGATCTTGCCTTATCCTATGAACAACGTCGTACAGCCACGATACGGCCTGTATCCGAATGCACGTCCGCGGTGAATGCGATCAACGCTCGGCATTGGTGGACGAGGAGTGATAGATATCCTTGCTAAAAGGACTACCCTCAACGTTGCTGAGGGCTGTTTGTACCTGCGATTTCGGATGTTGGACCTTGTCGGTTTATTGAGCAACCGTTTCAAATGTTAGTAATGTAATCATCGCATCGACGCGATGGATTGCGACTTTACGTGGCACCGTGTCGTTTGCGTAACACATAGGAGCGATATCGACCCCTTTCGTCGTCCCGGTTTGTGTGAAAGTGCTTCCAGTCAGGAATTCCGTTGCTCCACTTGGCAATTGTAGATTTTGCACGACCTCACCAGCAGCGACAAGAAGTGAGGTTCACATCTCACCTGCAGCCGAAGCTTGCAGCTCGAGCCTCTGGACCTGGGGTGATTGTTGGAGCTGGGGTGATTGCTGGAGCTGGGGTGATTGCTGGAGCTGGGGTGATTGATGGAGAAAACGGGGTTCTCGTCGATGTAGTGGGTGCCCCGGGGTCCCCGCAAGTAATACCGTCAGAATGAGGTATATACCTGATAAGTTCGGTGGTCTCTTGAATAGGCCCGACTGACCTTGGGCCCTGAGAACAGAGTGTGGAGGATTGTTTCAGACCGGTAGATGGAGCCGGTGTTTCGCGGGTCAAATATCGCGGCCTCCTGCTTTTCGGCATCGGCTATAGTGGTTGCGGTCAGGAAACGACTCTTTGCGCAAACGAGATCCTGATATGGTTTGTGGAACGAACGTCGTGCTGGCGATGCAGCATGTGTATGTGTATGTGTGCCATCTTCGTCTACCTCGCTGAAGGTAGTACACTTCTGCGTATGTTCCGAGTCGAGCGAGGAAAGTCTGCGGTTAGCGATTATTGGATGTCAAGAAGCGATGTGCTGGGTAGCCGAGCGATCCGAGAGAAGGCTTCGAGGGGCGTCAATTTAGGCTTAGTGTTGCGGGAGCTTGCCGCAACCTTTATCTTGGCAGCTCGGTTCTTGCGCTCACGAAGCTGCCCAGCAGCGACATACAGTTATCATCCGACTTCTATTAATCTGAAGATTCTTATCAAAAGGAGAGGCTCTATCACTGACCTGTGTTTAAAGATATGTATAGTACTGATGTGACAGCACGACTCGACTTCGACCGAGAGCGTTCATGATCCCTATGACATCCAAATGGCTAATAACGAATATCCTAGACTTTCCACGACTTCGATGGATCTGGCATAGTTAGTGGTATAAGGCGCCCTCCTCGATACACTAACAGAATCTTTCCAGAATAGGATCTCAACGTCTCACTGGATCAACTTCCAGCAAGTGACAGTAGTGATCTGCGACTTTCGTCAAAAGAGTCCTCACACCAGCGAGGTACTAACAACAGAAACTCACAATATTGATCTTAGCAAGCTGTAGTATCATCAACCTCCTCATGGTTCAACAGACCCTCCACCAGCAGGAACATTCGAGTTCGAATATTCTTTTGAGAAAAGAACGACACGAAACCCAGCAGGGTTAGGGTTGGAGTAAGACTCACGACGGTCACTTGGCTGATGGCGAGCTCATTACGCAAAACATCATGATATGAAGGAAACTACTCAGATCCATTATAGGACTCATGCCGTATAGCTACGTGTACTCGGACGTAGTTCCACCGAGAAGCGGGACCTCATATATGCTTTACATCTTATGCACTCGCTTCCGATTTGATTGGCGGAACATCGTCACATCAACTGCAGCATCGTCTACAGGAAACACAACCGATCGCCAAATGACGACGAACATTATGGCTCACATGCCACAGAACGAAGACGATAAAAGCGCAGCTTCATTCCTACAATACACTCCAGGAAGACTACCCACGATACCATCAACACCCCATCGTACAAATCATGAAACTCTCCAACATCATCGCACCCCTGCTAGCCACAAGAGGAGTAACAGCAGCTGTCCTACCTCGTCAAACAGGAGACAAACCCGCCTACTTCGTTCTAGCTGGCGACTCTACCACAGCCGTGGGTGGTGGCTGGGGTGACGGTTTCCTCGAGAACACACTGCTCGCACCAGCAGCCGGTATAAACTTAGGCCACAGCGGCGCAACAACAGTCTCTTTCCGCGCCGGCGGCGACTGGTCCAATGTCATCGACGAGATCAAGTCTCACACGGCCACTCACGAAGTCTTCGTAACGATTCAGGTACGTGCCGTCGATCACGTTCCATTCCACTAGTCCTGGAGCAAAAGGGAGAAACAGAGATAGAGCGATCGAATGTTCGAATTAGCAAGCCCCATCAACCAACTAACACACTCCAGTTCGGCCACAACGACCAAAAAGCTCCCACCGGAATCTCCATAACAGACTACGCCACTAACCTGGGCGCCTTTGCCGAAGAAGTCACCTCCGCCCTCGCGACCCCGATCCTCGGAACCCCTTTGACCCGCCGGACTTTCAGCGGCGGTGCCGTGGTCGAGAACCTTTCCAACGAACGTAATGCTACCATTCAAGTCGCCGAAAGCTTGGGAGTGGGTTTCATCGATCTCAACAAGGCTAGCACGGATTACGTGAATGCAATCGGAGCGAGCGCAGCGGATTCTTACAACCTTGCGCAGGGCGATCGCACGCATTTGGACACGTGGGGCGGGGTTGTGTTTGGGCGGATGGTTAGTGATTTGTTGGTGGAGAAGTTTGAGGATGTCAAGGCTTGGACCGTGGCGAATGAGACGCTTTCGGGGTTGATCAAGGATGGGGTGGCGGCTTGATACAGGGTAGATGGATGATTGATCGATCGAATGACTGAATAGTGAGGACGAGATACCGATATATCTTTGTGCAACGTTCGTGTGTTCAATTAGATTACATCATCCTAGGTCTATATTAGCGAGTGTGGTTTGCGACGATCAAAGAAATTCCACCAGCGTCCCAAAAGCCTACATCTGATACCCAAAGAACAACGAAGAGACCAAAAGTAGAACTCATTCCATCTCCAAAACTAACTGCGCACTTAAAAGCTAAACTTCATTAATCCCGGGTTCAACGCAACCGGCATGAGGAAATGCGACGTAACAACCATCGCCTCGGGGAAAATCGCCACAAAAGTATCGATCCTCCAGAAAACCGGCGCGAACCGCGCCAGAACGACCACCATGGCGGCCGCAAGCGAGCAAAAACTCAGCGTGCCCCTGAAGTTCTTCAAGATCTTCGGGATCTCGACAAAGAAATTCGTGTCCTCGGCCTCCTTGCTCGTCGAACCCCACATCATCTCGATGGAGAGCATGTGCGAGACAATGGCCTGGCAGACGTGCAGCGAGACGCCGCCGAGGAAGATGGTGAAGAGGGGGATCCAGCGAATGTTTTCCCAGAACGAGACGAAGAAGCCCTTTTCGCCGGTGCGGTAGCGCAGGACGGCGAGGGCGAGGTTGCCGCAAATGTAGAAGACGGCAATGATGGCGAAGTATATCTTGAAGCTGTCGAGGTAGTAGTGGTCTAGGGCGCCGTTAAGCCAGCCCATGAGGAAGTAGTTCATCAACGTGAAGAACCAGGAGGAGCCGAGGGCGTAGTAGGTGCCGATGTAGGCCAGGATGGTGAGCTTAGAGGGAAAGGCTATGCTTGAGAAAAGGAAGCTGCGGAAGAGTTTGGTGAAGGGTCCGTGGCGGGGCCAGTCTTTGAAGGGATGGAAGAGGAGCTCGCTGCACCCGTAGGCGTACTTTTCCCAGCGCGAGAGTTCGTCGTAGACTGTCAAGGAGACACCTTCTTTGAAACCATCGCCGAAGTACGCACCAAGACGGACAATGTATCCGGCGGTTTGGAGACGTAAAGACATGTCGAAATCCTCAGACACCGTCTCTTCGGACCAGTATTTCTCTCGGCTATCTAGTTTGCAGGCGTAAGCAATCTCTTGAAGTGCAGTCCAGCGGAGGATCGCGTTGTGTCCAACGAAAGGAGCAGTATCGCCGCTGGCGACTGCGTATCGGATCTGGGTGTATATCATGTTGGTGAAGAAAGTGATGCCCTTTTCAAAGAAAGAGTCCGTCACGTTCATGACGCCAGAAGAGAACTGCAAAATGGCGACTTGCGGACATTGTTGCATCTCAGACACGCAGTCAAGGAAACAATCGGCGGGTACTCGTGTGTCAGAGTCGATAATAAGGATGTGATCTCCCATGCGGATGTCGCCATCGGCTTGCATGTGCCCTTCTTCCTCGATGATAACTTCAGAGAGAGCGTCGTTGTAGGCTATAGCCTCGTACTCCTGGCTCCAATCCATCGAGCGGTCGATCTTGGCGAGCTTCTCCTCAACCCGGACGCTGATCCACATGGCGTAGTTCATGTTCGATGCCTTCTTGAACTTGCCGCGACGGAAGAACTCTCTGCCGTCCTTATCAGGCTCCTCGGTCTGCGCCGGACGCGCAACCCAGCCGATGTTGTGTTCATCGTAGAAGTCCCGACGAGCTTGGGCGTCTTCGTCGGAGAGGAGTGCCATGCCATCATCGTTGACGAAGATGTTGGCGGTACCACCCTGCATCTCGTATGTTGAAATGGCTGTCTTGAGCGACTCGACAGTTGGGGCGATGACAGCATCAAGACCCTCCTTGTAGACCGGCAGTTGGATAGTCACATGCGGAAGCGGACCGGCGTCTCGACGAAGTCTCACAGGAGGCACTCCAGAGTAAAACTTGCTATTCTGAGCCATCTGCGACACTGGCCCGAAAACCTGGGCGAAGTCGCCCACAAGTGCTTGAAAGAAGAACAATGCAAGCCAGATCTGAGGTATGAGGACCAGGATGAACGCCAAACGAACGTAGTTGCCATCGACGGCGGTCTGGAACGCAACCTCGCGCCAGCCACCACCAAGGGCTGCAAAAGTCAGCAGGAGGGTGAATGCAGATGTCACTGGCATGTACATCATGAGTGGGCGATTAGCACCTCCTGCACTCTGCTCGAGGTCGGCTTCGACTTCGTTGACCTGCACGACACCCTCTTTCCTGCCTTCGGCCTGGGTGAAAGACTTGTCCCAAGTCACTTGCATGAGCTGTTTCTCGATGTGAGCAGCCCGCTCGAGGAGATGGCGGGGGTTGTCGGCCCATACGACGAGGATACCACGGTCCTCGATGAAAGCAGCAAATTGATGCTTCTGACAGCCAGGTAGGAATCCCAGGTTGGGGAGCACCTGGAGCCGTAAGCCTCCCGGCAACGGTACGTACGGCTTGTCGAGATCGCGCAGGAAGATCTTGATTACACGAGTGCTCAAAGTCATTGCAGACTATCGATGGTCAGCATGGACCGTATGGAAAGAACACTGCAGGCCATTGTCCGGACTTACTCTGACATTGAGTGCCTCAATGGCTCTGCAAAAGCCATGCTGCGCCTCGCCCACATACTCCGGGCAACAAACGTATTCCCCCTTGCTTTTCTTGAGTACCACACCTTCGTCATCGGCATGGACGTCGAACCAAGTCTTTTCAATCTGCTGCTGGTGGAGCCAGCTGACGAGGATCTCACACCGAGTGTCACTCATCTCCTCACCAAGGGCAAGAGAAGCTGGCCTGGAAGCCCGTGGTGTGTTGGGGCTTGTAATGTTGCCATCGAGGAAAGGAGTAGGGGTTGTGGGTGTCTTTTCCGACGGAGTGATCTCAGCTGGCTTGCTGCCGGCCTTCTGTTGCGTCTTTTTTGGGACGAGGTATGATTTAAGGAAACTCATGGTCGCGGGTCGATATCGAGTGATGTGCCTTCAGGGTTATTGCGGGAAGATCTAAGCGGTCAGTACCCTTTCGAACGAGTGCAAGGGGGCAATAGATGCTTGTATGAAGATCTGGTGGTGGAGTGCGAGTCAAGAAAGTTACTTGTAAAGCCAAGAGAAAGCGAAGGCAGAAGATGCAAAGAGAGCCTGCGATGGACCCGAAACGAAAATGAAGGCAGCCAGGAGAAGATGTTTGTGCGGCGGTCAATGGGCTTGCGAAGCTTGGTTCAATATAAGGATGCAGAGTGAATGATCCGTTGGGAGAGATCGAATGACACAGAACCTGGAACGCATCGCTCAACCTCGACGAGAAACACCGAAGCACTGCTTACGACAACATCAAGTGCATTCCGGCTCGATCTCTCAATCGGGTGAGACCTGAGCGTGGGCGAGGCTCCAGGTCGAAAGCGATATCCACGAGTCGAAGGGTAATCATAGTCCAGGCGTTCGCCAACCGATGACGAGAGCCTGGGTCCAGCGACGGAAATGTTCCAGAGTGAATGCATCTCCAGATGTCGATGAAGCTGGGACAGCGAATAGCCAATCCTATAAAGGGGGTTTAGCGATGGCGGCACTGAGACTTGTGTGTCTGGTCTATTAGTGGGCTATGGACTTGTATAGGTAAAAGCCTGGATTTCTGGAGGAACTCATAAAGACTAAATCAGTCACTGCCGAATGAATGGACAAGGCCCAGTCTTCACATGTTTCTGCTGCACCCATGGCCAGGTGTCGCAACCAAATCTACTGCGCGCGCCATCTCGCCCTTTTCGAGGCAGTCGTCGCGATACTGCATGCTGCACCGACTCGCGGGTTTCTCCGTATCCGGACTACAGTTTTGGTGGGATGAATCTGGTGTCTGGGGCGGAAGCGAGTATCTCTATTGGAGTCGTATGATGATAGAAGGTGGTTTGAAGGTGGAATGGAACCCTCGGAAGCGAGAAAAAGCAACGCAAAGTTCAAGACAGCGACGAAGTTCGGGGGATGAAAGCTTGCACGCGTATAGTGTAGCAGATCACTTAAAAGTGGAAGAACATGGAACAGTATAACAGTCGATTTTGAGTAGTACAATATACAAGGGACAGTCAGCCTCTCCCTCCCAATGACAGAGCGGAACCATCTCATATCAGCACATCGACCTCCCCAGCGCACAGATCGAGATCCTGCGCCTTAAGCTTGCCCATGCATTCGCCATGCTGCAAGCCCTCGCTCTTTTAAGTACAATCTACACCAAATTGCAAAGCCACCAGACACCCAACCCTACACGCGCCAGACTTCCTGGAAATGTCTAAAGGAGCTTTTTCAATCGTACAGAGTCTCTTGCACCACCTCTACAAGACTTCTCCAATGATCTTCGCTGCTTCCTTGTAGGTTCCGAGCAGCTTCTCGCACTTCTCCCTTTCGCTCTTGATCGCGTCGTCCTCGTAGAGCAGTTCCTCGAACAGCTCCTCCTTGTAAAGCTCACTGACAAGGCGATTCTGGACGACGTCTTTGCTGTGGTTGACGAGCAAGTGCATGACAGCTTTGGGAACCTGATCGGCGGTAGACTCGCGCACGATGGCGAAGTATGAGCTGATGAGACGGCGGATGAGTTCGGTCTCGAGGGCTTCGCGCTCGGTGAGGGCGGGGTTGGAGTCGTCGTGTGGCTGAATAAAGGTCAGTGACGGTTTCACGCAACGAAAATCGGTAACAAACTTACGAAGCCGCTGTTCTCTTCTGGTTCGTCCTCGGTGATAGGCTCAGGAGCGCTTGTTGTCCTGCTGGTATCGCCTCTGCGGAAGCTAGCGCTGATACTGGGCTCGAGGTTCTGGCTGACATGTCTGCTCGTACTGGTAATCGCGCTTTGGTGTGGCAAGGGACCCGAGGAAGGACCATTCTCCTTGCCAAAAAAGTAGTTGAGGAAGCTGTCCTTCCCTGCACCGGCGCCAGCGCCGTTGGGCATGCTTGCGGCATGTCCAAGTCTGTGACCGTCTCTACCAATCGCAGGCGACATACTCCTGCTCTCCTTCACCTTGGCTGCTGATCGCACTGGCAAAGCACCTGGTGCCTGGTGTTGCTGCTGCTCTGTGTCCTCGTCGCCCTCTTCTGCGCCGTTGGCGCCGTTCAGCTCCTTCTTTCTGCGCGCATCGCGTTTTGCCTTCTCTGCGTCTGCTGCAACTTTTCTTTCCCTCTCTTGCTTGTCCTGCATGACACTGGCCATGGCTGCCGCAGCTCCAAGGAAGTTGGGGTGGTTTGTGTTGATGTATGCTCTTTGAATCGAGATGAGAGACTCTACGTAAGAAGAGCATGGTCCGAGGCGTTCGCGGAGGAGGTCGGACACGACTTCGATAAGCTTGCCTTGCAGACGGGGGTAGCGGGCCAGCTCGTTGAAGCCGCAGTTGTGGCAGATTTTGATCAACTCCTCGTAGACGAGCTCTACACACCGTTGACTAGGAATTTCGAGAAGCTTGATTTGAGGCTTGACAAGCAGGTCGAAAGCAAGTTCGGGCACGAATAGCGAAGGCCGAGGACCGGTAGAGTTGCGAATAGCCGTTCGGATATCGTGGACGGAAAGGTTGTGGGTAGGGTTAATAGTCTCCAGACTGTTACCAAAGACCGAGTTGAAGATGTAGTAGATACGCGCACCACCGCACAGTTCCTTGGTGCTTATCTCGGAGCTGGTACCGTCAATAGACGAGATGAAGGTGGTCGCAAAGCGTGTCATGAGCTGGAGGATGAGCGAGCCACGGTGCTCCTTGCCAGTAAACTTCACATCTCCATACGAAGCAAGTTCCTGTTGCGTTTGGCCCATAAGAGTGTTCAAGCGGGCCTTGATATCGGGCAATCTTTCGCGAATGTGTGTCATGAGCGTCGAGTTGAGGGTCTTGGCCAGATACTGTGTTCCGCAGCGAGTCGACATGTTCCGGTAGGCAGGGTGCATGCGGAAGAACTCACGCTCCGCCTGGAGTGCATCGGAGAGGTTCTTGTTGCCCTGGATATCCTGCTGTGAGCGGTTGACCGTTCCGATGAATCCAAGCTTGAGAGGATATACGCGTCCCGCGAGAATATCGAGAGCGTTCGTGCCGTGGTCCATGAGATCGAGTTTTGTGAGCACGCCAATGGTGCGCTTGCCGGTTGGGTCAACATGGCGAGCGAGCTTCAGCGCCTCAGAGTTGACGATGTCCACGTTCGCAGGCGAAACAGCGAGGATGATGCTGTTTGGCTTCGCAATGTACTCCGAGATAAGGTTGCGCGTCTGTTTCTCAATGTCCGTAGGCTGGTCTCCGATGGGCACCTTGGTCAGACCTGGCAAGTCGACCAAAGTCAAGCTCAAGACGTGCGAAGAGTAGACCTTCAGGTGGATGGGTTGTCTGTTGATGCCCTTGTTCGCGCCAGCGATCCTGTTGGTCTCATTCTCAATCTCCCTCTTGATTTCCTGGAAATCGTGGAATCGGCGGCCGGGGATGTGGTTGAACTCTCCCCACTCGTCTTGACCGGCGACAGACTCGGGGGTGTGAGGGACATGAACTGCATCGTCTTCGGGTTTGTCGGTGCGCGAGGAGGGGACGTTGATGAGCTGCAAAACAAGAGGTCGCCTTGTTACGATACCGCTGCCGCGAGGTAGAAAGTCACGGCCAACGATGTTCTCGAGGACGGAGGATTTTCCGGAAGACTGGGAGCCAACAGTGACCTTGGTGTAGTGTTAGCGCATGATTAATGTCCTCGGACGGTCTGGAAGGTGGCACGAACAATCTGTGGGAGATCCAGAGAATCATTGCCGATGGTGTTGAAGACCAAGTCCTGCAGCTTGTTGACCACGCCGAGCAGGTCTTCTCCAAGGGCAGCCATTATCGCGGGTGTATATGAAAGTGGTCGTCGTCGGCGCAGGCGAAGCTGTCGTGTCCCAAGGAGCAGGCTTCAGGCGGGCTTGCGCTCCTCCGAACAGCGCCGATGGCGATGGCGATGGCGATGTACTGGGCTGGGAGCTGGCGAAGATGTGAGACAGGGTGGGAGAGGCGATGATATGCGTTGGTGAGGAGGATGCTAGCGAGGGCAAGGAATGGAAAGCAGCAGAGTGGTAGCGAGGTCAATAATACCAGGGCCAGACAAAACACAGCCAACGCCTCTGAGACAGCAGATGATGTCCAAGTTGGAGGGCTGCGTTGTACGGGCAGAGACACACCTGCGCGTACAACTGGGAACAGTGACGTACCGGTATGCACTATGCATCACGTTAATATGCCATGCACATGTGTTTACACTATCAAGTGTGCATTACTAGTAGCCAACAAACACCATCGCCTGCATATTCCTACTGCCAGGGCCGTTCATTACCAAGGTACCTTGCCGACATGGCGACTGTTTACACAAACAATCAATCATCATGGCGGCCACCACTACTACTGCCCACCACACACGACATCCTTATCGTGTGTCAACTTCGGGGTCTCGCGCCGTCAAACCTACGTGGCTTATCTGGCGATATGAACCGGGAAACCAAGGATCGACAGCGGAATGGTAAGGGAAACGCGGCGGCGGCGGACATATTCACTGATAATTGAGGTGAGGTGAGGTGAGACGAGTTGAGACGAGCTGCGATAAGGCTCAGCAGGCACCTCTTTTTAATTTCCATTCCTCCCTTTGTCACCCTTCCCGTTCGTTCACCACACACCGTCAACAATTCGGTCCCGTCAATCATACGCGACTTTTACAACGTTACGCAGCTTGTTCCTTCCTACTACTGGGTAGCACACGCGCGGCTGCCTGCTCTTCCCAACTCAACATTTTTTCCGCTGTCGACTTTTATTATCACACTCTCCTTCCGACAGTCCACTTTGCGCCAGTGATATGGCACCCTCTGCGACCTCCATCCACGAAGTCGAACACATCAACCATATGGTCCTTACAGAGAAAGACATCAACATCGAGCACAACATCGATGACCACGTCGCCTTCGGTACTTCCAAAGTCCTCCGATCACTCCAATCCGTCTCTCCACCCTCGAGCTCATACTAACCCACCATCCAGGCGGTGACGACCAATGGTTCTACAATCCCAAGACCAAACGCTTCGATCTCTCTCGGGGCAGCAAGCGCAAGATCACGCTAGATGCAGACGACGGCATCAGAAACCATCGCGGTGTCCTGATTGATCCCGACAGCACCCTGCTTGTCGTCATCGACATGCAAAACTACTTTGTCCACCCCAACTTTCACGATCACAGCGAGGGCGTCAAGACCGTTGAGCCGCTCATCAAGGTCCTCAAGAAGTGCAGGAAGGAGGGCATACAGGTCTGTTGGCTGAACTGGGGCATCACGGACCACGATCTGAAAGTCATGCCCCCAGCCGTCACCCGTGGCTTCAACAAACGCATGGCGCACGAAAAGGGCGGCGGATGGCACGTCGGCTTGGGCGCCACGCTTCCGAAAGAGCAAGGCGGAGAGCGCTGTTTGTTCACTGGCACGTGGAACGCTGACATCTACGACCCGCTGAAGGAGTACGTTACAAAAGATGATGTGCGCTTCGACAAGGCGCGCATGAGCGGACTCTGGAGCCCGGAACTCCCCATGCACAAATGGCTGCGTGAGAGCGGAAAGAAGACTCTTCTGTTCGCAGGCGTCAACACCGACCAGTGCCTGCTGGGAACGCTCACAGATGCGTATTCCTGGGGGTGGGATTGTATCCTTATCGGAGACTGCGCCGGGACAATGACTGGCATGGGCGCGCAGGAGCTGTGCACCTACAACATATCGACCAACATGGGCTTCGTCACAGATTCGGAGGTCTTCTGTGCCGCCGAAAGCAGCTCTCACTGAGGCCTTGTCAGCGCGTCGGGAATACCTTGCTGGCAAAGGCGCATTCCGTGTCTCGCGACTCGCCATTTTCTTTTTCTGCTCAGCAAGCGAGGCGTTCGGTTTTCTTATGTGGTGGTATTAGAGTTAGCGACATATGATATCCCCTGCAGTATTGGCCTACAAGGCACTGCGATTATGGGAGGCATGGGTTTACTGTTAGTAGAAGCGCTTTCCGCGCCATCTAGAGCTTTCAACGAGATGACATATAAACACTGCTGAAACACTGGAGGTAGCGAATGTTGATCTCGATCTCTCACACTCTGTCTCGAGCCGATGTCTGGTCAACCAATGGCTCGCATGCCATCGGTGCTTAGCAGTTGCACGTTATACGTCAATGTGCAGATCGACAACCAGGAGCCGGAGCGGGGACAGAGCACGCGAGCAGTGGAACGATGTCCACTCGACGTCCACTCTATTCGTCTGATCTTGTTTCCTCTTCTCGGTCTCGCAAGACACAAACAAATACACAAACAGAACTCTCATTACAATGCACTTCAAGTCACTGATAGGCGCGACATTGGCCCTGGCAGCCACCGCAATTGCCACACCCATCACCGACCAAAAGCCAATCCTCGGTGAACACGAACATCTCTCTACCCAACAGGTCGACCTGATCAAAAAGTAAGCCAATCTCGTATTCAAAGGAAACTATCCAAAGCAAGTTAACTTCTAAACTGACAAACCTCCCTCCTTCTCTCCTCAGACTCGAAAAAGCCAACATCATCCCGACAATCCTCGATCCGTTCACTCCCCTGCTCACTCTAAACGTGACCTGGAAGAAAGCCATCGCGGAGCTGGGAAACAGCATCAAGCCGAAGAAAGCCAAGAAGCAGCCTTCCATCGCCTTTTTCGATGTCGTCCCTTCGACCAGCAATGCCAACGGCGACGACGTCGAAGGACCGATCAAGGCCCTAAACGACAAAATCCAACTAACAATCGCCCTCACGGATCCGGACGCTCCCAGCCGCGACGATCCGGAATGGAGCCAGATCTGCCATTGGATTGCGACAGACGTGCAATTGTCTCCTGCCGGCTTGGTCGCTAACACTGATGAAGATGAAGACGAAAGCACCTCCTCTTCCTCTCCCACTTCTTCTCTAACAGAAATCCTCCCCTACAAACCCCCAGGCCCACCACCCTCGACCGGCTTCCACCGATACGTCTTCGTCGCTCTCGCGCCGCTGAACGCCACGACCGAGAAGCTGAACCTGAGCGTTCCGAAGAGCAGGAAGAGGTGGGGATTTGAGGGCGAGAGGGCTGGGTTGAGGGAGTGGGCGGAGGAGAATGGGCTGGGGGTTGTTGGTCAGTTTGAGTCTCTTCTTCTCTTTTTGCTCAACCTTGTCGTTGCTGATGCTGACTATCTGTGATTCTTTCCTTTTAGGAGCGAACTTCGTGTATTCGAAGAATAAGAAGCAGTGATGGGTTGGTTCCCTTCGTGCTTCGTGTTCGCTCGGTGATCGAGTCGCACAACGTCGTTGATTTGAAGCTTCTCTGTGCGTCAGGCGGACCCGGCATTGGGACAGAGGAGATTCGACCTCGGGTTTGGGGATGTCTTTGAGCTTATTCTAATATATTTTGATTTCGTGGAAAGACCCGGAGAAGGGAGTGTGATTTGGCATTGTACAAACCTGTGTGCAGTAGCAGAACGCAACTAACCAAGCCTCTTTCACACACGTGTGACGATGAGACCTCAATGTGACTTGCTGCCTGTGACCGATGGCCTCGCACTCTACGTCCACACATGTCTCGGTCAATTCAATTTGCAAGAATGTGTTCCTCCTCTCCGTACGTTCGGCGATCCTACCGTTGAGATTCGGAAACCAAATCCCCAGCCTCGGATGTGGTTTGAGTTTTTTTTCCCTTGTGAAAGGAGTGGGAATGACACAGTAGCACCGGGGAGTGTACACGTGCGTTGTAGTGAGAGAAGAGACCGCCCACAATCTCTCTCTCTTACACACACTCTGGAAAGACCCAGTGTGACGTTACTGCTTTTGATTGGAATGACCCTCCAAAGGGATCATATTGAAAAAATGTGAGACTGTTGGTGTAGTGAAAATCATACGGCAGTGTAGATAGAGTTTTACGTAGAAAGAAGGAGAGACGCCTCCGGGAGGAAGATGTCACTTCTTGAATTGGACACAAAGGATCCCATTTCTACGTGCCTAGTCACTTGGAGGGTGATGTCAACGCCTAATTTTCTACCAGCTACCGACCAACTACTCACCTACAGTACAGTACTAGATGAACTAAATGGGGGTATACATACCGTCATAGCTCGAAGCAAGTAGGTAAGCCTCAACAAATCTTCCCATAGTCTCCCATCTCCTCGCTTATTTTCTCTACTTTCTCGACAAGTCGACAAGTCGACGCATCCGTAAACTCACCTGACCACTAACGGTCGAAGGAATCTAGACCGGACCTTGCACGTGCCCGCAACGCACGATGATGCAGTGTAGCGCAGCACCAGCGCAGCACAGCGTTGCAAACACAGCGCAACACAGCGCAGCACAACGTAGCTGTCAGCCGGCGTGTGAGACCGGAGACGGGCTGCTTGAGGGAGCTGTGGAGGGAGGCAGACTTTCTCACCGGTTTGCGTGCGTCTGGTGTGCCAATCGTTGGCCTCCACGCAATATGAGCAGTGCATGTCGCGAGCTGCTTTCGGGCAGGCATACCTTTGCAGTCCGGGAGGCCGAGAGCGTTGTCGGTGGAGGAGAGCATCGTGTTCTGCTCCCGAGTCTCACTGCCGTTGCTCGCAAAGGTCCTCGTGGAAGTTGACGGACAGTGAAATGGATTTTGAGCAGCCAAAGGTTAACCGAAAGAAGGCAGTCGAAGGACATGACGTCGCGGTATACCATTTACATGAAACGGGTACGATGGTACTAACCTTGGTAACCCAACCTACGAGCCTACCACGTTATTTGAAAAATATGCCTGTAGATACATCAAATACCATAAGCTTCATGACCTCATCGCCGACGAGGAGGGGTGAGGTACGAAGCCTGTGATGGACAGTGATAGAAGAGGCAAGTTCGGGCTGCGACCTCCGATTCTGGACATCAGGCTAAGGCGAAAAGGACCGGAAGGCTGCATGGAATGTCATGCAATGCAGGGCGGAGGGCGGTAAGTGTCAGGTGGTGAGCTTAATGCGATATGCTCGAGCGGTGCGGTCATGGTCGGATGGTGGACGGCGACGATCAGGACGATCAAAAAGGATCAGCTTCCAGGACGACATGCAAGTTACATGTAGACATGAGAAATGGCCGACTGGAGTTGTTGGGAAGAGTGACGAGGCCGAGAGAAGGTGGAGGTTCAGCAAGGTTGAGCGCTAAGCTGGTGACAGGCAAGACGGCTAGGTTGCAGCAAGGTATGTACAGTACAGTATCTACATGGCAGTAGTACTCGGGACTTGTGTGAATGTAGTGGCTCGGAGGAGTCGTGACTTGTGTGGGAGCAACACTGCATGGCTGCCCAATATAACGTGGCGAGCGGGCACACGGCTGCTGCTGCTGTGAGGTACTGTAAGACAAGGCCGCCACGCATGCATGCACTCACGTCGCTTCTGATCAGCTGCGGCATGGATTATTGTCCGATGCTTCCCATTGTTAGGTGACCTGTTCTACCTCCCCACTACCGTCGCCACCGCCGAATTGTATGTGTTGAGAGACGAAAGACGATCGAAACATATCATACAATAATTCTTCTCTCCTCCCCGTCACAAAGTCAAATCACGCAAAGGCAAACAGCTAGTCGCAAGCCACCAACATCACACACATCGGCATCGTCCATCATCCACACGCCTAGTCGGGCACCGCGCACTAGCACACGACGACAGAGCCAATCAACGGTGATAGTCGGCGCCAGACAGGCAATAGTCTTGCATAGTCAGGACGAAGGATAGTCGGGCTGACTGCCAACACCCTGGACCGATCACCTATTATTGAAGTGGACCGAAACTGCTCTCCTCGACGCCGTCTGCTTTTGCTCGACTCCTCTTGATCGTTGACTACGACAATTGTTCTCAGAGAAGCAGAAGAAGAAGACGACGACGACGACGTCTCAAGCACGTTTTCAACGCTCGAATCCAACCCCAGCGATCCCCTGCGGCCGCCTTGCGCGCTCGTCCACACCACTCCCTGTTTTGCCTCTGGCTTCTGGCTTTTTCTCGGCCTCGTCGCGCCATTTGGCTGCCCAAAAGTGGGACCGCCCTCCTCAGGCTCAGGCTCAGGCTCAGGCTTCTCTCCTCTCCCATCTCGTCTCATCTCATCACTCGCCTGCCCGCCCGCACCCAGACCTTCTCGTCACCCTCGCCTCTCTTCCGACATCCCACCACTACTACTACTGATTACCATCTCCACCCTCAACATCACTCCCGCTACCGCTGGACTCTTTCCTCTCACCCCAAGCACACACTTACCCATAGACTCGCCACCTCTCCCTCACACGCGCCCTGCGCCCGTCCCGCACCATGCCTAATAGCGACGTCGCTCGTCAGTGGTTTGTGCCTGGCGATGGCATCGACCGTCATGTCATTGTCACCGACATCCAGCGCTACCTTGGCAACGATGCGACCGTACGTCCCGGCAAGGGAACTGGAGAGAACACCGTATGGTCTGCCCGTCACCGTCCCCACTGCGCCATGCTTACCAACGTTACAGGGTGTCAACGGTTACTGGATCAAGGCCTACCGCAACCTTACAACAGTATGAACGTTGTCTGAGTCCTCACCATGCTGATGCTAACATGCCCACAGGCCATGATTGCGGATTTGCGCGCAGATTCCGCAAGATGGCGACAGGAGCAGAGAATAGGCCCTGTTGCTCGAGGTAGCCAAAGTCCCCGTGTGACACATCTAGCAGGGAACACAGAACCTGACATGATGCCAGACTACGTCGGTTCAAAGACGTACCATAACTCAGTGGCGGCCAGAGTGCCCAGAAGCCGTGACGGAGACTCACCCGCCGTGGAGGCGCCCTACGGATCCTCTGTGCCTAGCAACCGGGACCGCATGCCAGTGGACAGAATGCCCATAGACAGCAGGATGCCAGTGGACAGGATGCCCGTCGACCGGATACCAGTGAACCGCATGCCCGCGGACAGGATGGCCATAGATCGCATGCAGGATGATCGGATGCAGATTGACACACCTTCTGGTCCACCCCAGGACCGGAGATACCAGGCAGACCGTAACGGGTACCCATCCGACCCAAGGTACGGTGCTGATGCCAGAGGATACTCGGATGCCCGTGATGTCCGTGATGCCCGGACGTCCTACCCGCCACAGGAGCAACCGCCCTTTGGTCGTGCCGCCCCAGTGAGCTCTTCCTACTCGCAGGACTCCATGTATGCCCGCAGTGCTGCACAGTCTTCACAGACAAGTGATGGTGCACCGCCAGGATACGTGAGGCAAGGAAACTACTACGTGCCCATCTCTTCTGCCGAACAGCCCAGGACAGACTACGGAAGCTCCCATCCTTATAGCCAGCCAGCGCAACCGCAGCGGATGGACACTCGGATGGATACTCGTGAGATGCGCGACCCGCGCGATACTCCGCGAGACCCCAGGGACGCGCGAGACCACAGGGATCCCAGATATGGACAGGACTACCAGGACCCAAGGTATGCTTACCCTAGTCCGGCAACCACGACGGCCTCGTTGCCACGTGGCGAGCGTGAGCCCATCGCCAAACCACATCAACAAAGGTTCGCAGACCCTTGGCTTGTCTCGTCTCAGCGCGTCACTGACTAACTTATTCAGTGCCTACGGCTCCACTCCTTCACAGTACGATACCTATGGCAACAGACGTAAGTATAGATGAGCGGTCGCTGCTTTCTCTCCCCTGTGAAGCACGCACTGATGCGCGACATCAGCGGCGCACTCGTCAACGACTCCTGGGAAATCCGGACTACCAAGCCAACGGAATAGCTTGCAAACCACCAAAGCTCCAGGCTACTCTCGGGACAGGCCTTCTGAAAGCGCCCGGAACACACGCCGCCGGATGTAGCAATGATCACCATGATCACAATGGAATGCCTGACTACCTGGACTGCTGCTCGCTCTGCTCTGCCTTCTTTGCCACTCCTGGCGTCGGACCTCTTTTGCCAAAGTCTACTACCATGACTATACTGCGCCCGGCATCTGGACTGATAGCAGATCCTCCCGCAAGGGAGCGATTCCAAGCAAAATGGCTTGTCCTGCGAGTAGTAAGTATCTAGCTAGACTTCAGCTGGAAGCACGATTGCTCTCGGACAAAACACCTGCTTGCCAAAAGGATTGGATGCCTCGGATTTGTCTCTTGCTTGACGTTGTTCATCATCCACTGGTGCCCATACTTGCCATAGTATCTCTTGCCTTAACGGACATCACGGCCTCTGGGACGTAATTTGCACTGGAAGCTTCGCACATTTACGACTGATGATTACCAAGGACTCATCTGGTTGAGCTGGACATTTCTTTTGCTTAGGGAGAAGGCTTCTCTGTCATCGTATCGTCCTGTCATCGTGCATGCATGCTTCTTGGCCACGGACAGAGCGCTTTGGGCTCTAGTTAGACTTTCGCGGATACGCAGGACAACCCAAAGGAGGATCGGGACGAGTCCTTTTTCTTGTCTGTTTGTTTTACGAGTATTGGGAAGACGGGTTCTTTCATCATATCCCACTTGGGATGGTCCCTTAGTAGGGAAAGGAAAACGATCAAAGCTGGCCACGATCTTGCTGTTGCCTGGATTATATCACTTCTTTTGCATTTTATCCTTACGTTGTTTTTGTTGCATGTACTCGCCTTGTCGTCCTGGAAGTCCCGTTCCTAGCAATCTGGACATTCGATACTTACATTCCAAGTTCGCCTTCGCAAACACGGTCAAGGCAGCATTCATTTGCCTGTCCGTTGCGTCCTCAACGAATCACCGACATCATCTGGATCCGGACCAAACATGTAGATCATGCCACCGCATCCCATGCAACGCCACCGACTACAACCCACCACCGACGACAGGTAGGTGTTCATCGCCCACTCCCCTCTCGATCTCTCATCTCCTTGCCTTGCCTTGCCTTGCCTTGATCTCCCTCTCTCCCATCCTCTCTTGCCATCACGTTAAGAATGAGCGGCGTCACCTCCATCCGACCTCACCGAGTCCCGTGTCCGGACTCCGCTACTCATACCCCATTGCCTACATGTATCTCTACTGCAAATCCTCGTGCCGATACCCGACGTTGCTCTGACCTATTGTCAATCCGTGCCAGCTTCGAGGCCTTGCCCGTCTCTGCTGTGCCTATATCCACGTCCATGCCTACGCTCAACGCCATGATCCATCCGTTTGAGTGCCAATTTACTTGCCTCGTCCCCATAAAGCGCAGTTGAGACTAAGCCCATTGTGAGCGCCGAGGGGATAGGGAGTAATAAGGCTCTGCAGTGAGTATCAACTTACGTTTGCGTGACTTGATTTGCTGATGCCGTAGAGGTAGTAAGAAAGAGAGAATTCTTCGAAACGCCGCTAATGGAAAATCGTTCTCGCTTGCCTGCTCTATCCCTGCTCCTGAGCCAGCTCCAGTTTGAGGCGTGTCTTCGCGGTGATGTTTGCTACTCAGGTATGCGGCAATGGTTGGAAGTTGATTAAGGTCGGAAAGCTGATGTATGCAGGTCGACCGTCGAGCACACAGCGAGTGGTTGATAAGAAGAACATATTCTTTCGTGTCTATTCTACAAGGCCGTAATGATACACTGTTGAAACTACATGCAAAGATAAGAATGCTTCCACCCTACTTCGCCAAGAAGCTCTGGAAAGCCTTGTTATCAATCGCCACATTCCCCACCGCCCGCAGCTTCTTCCGCCCTTCCTTCTGCCTCTCCAGCAGCTTGCGGCGCCGGCTCGTATCGGCCGCGTGCAACTTGGCCGTGACATCCTTGCGGAAAGGCTTCAGCGTCTCCCTCGCGACAACTTTGCGGCCCGTGACGGCCTGGATGACGACCTCGAACATCTGGCGGTCGACGTGCTTTGTGAACTTCTTCACCCACTCCTTGCCGAGCCGCTCGGCCTGCGAGGTGTGCACAACGCGCGCGACGGCGTCGACGGGCACCTTGTTGACATGCAGCTGCAGCTTTGTGATGGAGCTGGATTTGAAGCCCGCGTCTTCGTAGTCGAGGCTGGCGTAGCCTTTGGTCGCGGATTTGAGCTTGCCGAAGAAATCGTCAACTAGCCGTTCCAGTGGGAGTTGGTATTTGAGGATGACTTGGGTGGCGGTGAAGAAGGTCAGGGAGTCTTGCTGGCCGCGGTTGGCTTCGCACATTTCGATGACGGTTCCGAGATACTCTTCTGGTAGCGTTATTGTCGCGGTGATATAGGGCTCTTGAAGGTCTGCGATGTGCGTGTGGAGGACTCCTGGGTCTGGGAAGGAATTTGGGTTCGTCATGATCTCCTCGGTGCCGTCTTTGCGGATGATCTTGAAGGGCACACTGGGAGGCGTGATGATGATGCTAGCGCCGTGTTCCTGGCGCAGGCGGTCTTCGAAGACGGAACAGTGTAATGTGCCCAAGAATCCCATACGCCAGCCGGCTCCCAGAGCTTCCGATGACTCTTTCATGATGGAGACTGAACGATCGTTCAGCGTGACCTGGTGAATGCTGTCTTCCAAATGGGCGTAGTCTCCCTGGTCAGTTGGGAAGGCCGAGACGAACACCATGCTCTTTGGCTCCTCAAAGCCTGGCAACATCTTCACTTTGTCTTGGTTGCCAATGGTTGTGAAGGTGTCACCAATCTTCGCATCCTTGCTTCGCTTCATGCCCGGGTTGAAATATACGTAGCCAACCTGACCAGCGCGTAGAGAAGTCTGCGGCGTCTCCAGCGGGTACATAATGCCAACCTCGCCAACCGTGTACTGGATCCCCGTTGCGAAGGAGTAGACTTTGTCGCCAGGCTTGATCGATCCGTCGAAGATGCGGACAAGCAGGATTACCCCTTTATAATTGTCATACCAACTGTCGACGAGCAGCATCTTGAGCGGCGCATCCTCGACCGTGGTTGGCGCGGGAATCTGTTCCACGATCACGGGCAGCAATTGCTCGACGTTCAAGCCAGACTTGGCCGACACGGAAACGGCGTTGGAGGAGTCGATCTCGAAAGTGTCGCGCAGCTGATCCAGTGTTCGCTGCCTGTCCGCGGTTGGCAGATCGATCTTGTTCAGGACAGGCACCAGTGTCAGATCTTGGGCAAAAGCCAGGTAGAAGTTTGCGACGGTCTGCGCCTGCACGCCCTGAGATGCATCGACCAGAAGCAATGCGCCTCCGCAGCTCGCATAACTTCTGCTGACCTCTGCACGGAAATCGACGTGGCCGGGCGTGTCGACCAGATGCAACAGGTAGTCTTCTCCGTTGTAGTTGTAAACCATAGAACATGTGTTTGCCTTGACTGTGATGCCCCGTTCTCTTTCCACGTCCAACCGATCCAACGATTGCTTCAATCCACCCTTCTCAATCGTCCCAGTGAGCTCCAGCAGGCGATCACTAAGGGTACTCTTTCCATGATCGACGTGCGCAACGATACAGAAGTTCCTGAAGCGGTCGATGGGGATCTGTTCAATGCGCCGCTCGAGGTCCGTCTTCAGCTTTGCGGCCAGACGCTGTGTGGTGGTGTGGAAGGCGGCATGTTGGAGGGCGTTGCGGACATGTGCAGTGGCCGGCTGATATCGTAATGCTTGAAGCGCACTATGGGCCGGTTGTATTAAGCATCGTCGCATGGGGGTTGGCCGTGATCGCGCGATACCTCTTTCTCGTCGTCTTCCATTGAAGGCTGGCGGGTGAGCTTGTCGGCCCTGTGAATCTCTGGCGGCCTGCCCTGGAAAGTCACCCGCCAAGGATCACGTGTGAACGCCTGTTTCCGCAGCGACGACTTCAACCCAAACACGAACCGAACCGAACTTCAGGTTTGAGATCGACAGGGCGAGTGGTTTTAGCACTGGATCATTACACCCATCAACGACTGCATTAACTCGCACGTAAATCCTTTCGACAGCCACATCATAAAATGCCTGCCGCACCAGCTCCCAAGACGAGGGAAGCAAAGCCCAGGGAAGCAAAGCCAAAGGAAGCGAAACCAAAAGAGGCGAAGCCCAAAGAGGCAAAGGAAGACAAGTCGAAAGTCCACAAGCTCTCACTCAAGGGTTCATCGAAGCTCTGCGTGGAGTTTTTCGAGTTCGCAGCCAACACCATCCTTTTCCAGAGAGGCGTGTACCCACCCGAAGACTTCGCCCCGTAAGTTCGCCGTACTCATTGCGATCTACCTGATGCTGACTGATGCAATATAGGGTCAAGAAGTATGGCCTCAACATGATGGTCTCTCTGGATGACCAGGTCAAAGCATACGTCAAGAAGATCATGAGCCAGCTCAACAAGTGGATTCAAAAGTCGAAAATCTCAAAGCTCGTCATCGTCATTACGAGCAAGGAGACTGGCGAGCATTTGGAGAGATGGCAATTTGATGTACGTGATTTGTCTCGTGCTCGACAAATGCATCATGCTGACATATCCAGGTCAACGTCTTCAACGACGAGAGCAAGTCAAAGAAGAAGACACCCTCCGAAGGCCAGGAGAACTCTACAACAGAGGACGGTACCGACGCCGACGCTCCCACCGCTGCTCCCGCCGCCGAAAAGACCGAGTCGGAGATCCAGCAAGAGATCCAGTCGCTATTCCGTCAGATCACCGCTTCCGTCACCTTCCTGCCGATGCTCGACGGTAACTGCACATTCAACGTATTGGTATACGCAGATGCCGACAGTGATGTGCCTCTCGAGTGGGGTGACAGTGATGCCAAGGAGGTCAAGAACGCCGAGAAGGTGATGCTGAGGAGCTTCTCGACAAATAGCCACCGCATCGACACGCTGGTCTCTTATAGGTATGTTGATCGTTGACTCACTGTCCTACTCAAAATCCAGGTTGCTAACATCGAAATTTCTAGGCTTGGAGAGTAAACCAGCTTGTCACATCACATTTCGTACGTTTGGGAAATGATGGCGTTTTGGAGCATGGAGTTTTACGGACTTGAGCCTGAGCTTCTGATGGGTGTTATGGGGTGCAGATACCAGGTTCTGAAAGGGCATCGGCCATTGGTCTTATATGAGACGCTATTGAGCTGCCACGAATGGAACGCGCGCCCGATGAGTCTCCTCGCCGCAACGGTTGTTATATTGCATTGCCGCGACGCTTTCAACGTGTTCCTTGCCGCGAACAGCCGTCCATCAGCAGTTTCAATGCACTCTCAACTGTCTGATATGTTCAGTAGTCACCGTACAACGCGCTCAATTGACAAGGAAGTGCCATTCTCTAGGGTTAGGGTTGGGGTACACCTTGATCAGAATGAAGTTGGTTTCGTGGGATGCGATGTTACAACAGCCCTAAATTTGTGCACTGGTAACATTCCTATGGGGGCAAGAGTACGCAGACGACGAATCATTGGGGTTGAATCCAAATTGATGGAGTTCTCTTCGATTCTGGCCTGAGGCGGATCCCGCTTGGCAAGGTCGGAATTGTTTACACCGGACTCGTCTCGACTCGACCGACATCAACGCAAACATTCACAAAACCCATCTTCCAATCCCGTCAATATCGATCGACCTCTTCACTGCCAGTGTCCAAAGCGGACTTACATACGGTGTTGTCCTGAGGATTAACACTGTTCTATCAGCCAAATACCGGGCATCTCGGCGTCAAGGAGAATTTGATCAATGGTTCGGCTGCGTTGTCGCCTGCTCGCCAACACGACAGCTTGTTGAGGATCCAAGCGCCGTCATCACTTTGTCGTGGTCATAAATACTGCTGGTTCGAGAACTGATCATTTCTGGTCTCGGAAGATCACGTCCTAGCAGTGATCACGCACACTCGCCAGTTTCCTTCAGGGTCGCTCCGCCTAAACAGCGCCGTTTAGATTCATATTCGATGTTTCCTCTCATCATTCATCAGCAAGCCTGGTCTAGCGGTTATGATTTCTGTCTAACAACACAAGTGTTTGGGTACACAGAAGGTTCTGAGTTCGATTCTCAGGGTTTGTAATAGATGTCATCCATTATTCTTTTGGATCTTTTTAGAGATCTTTCCTGCGCTAGCAGAGACGAGGCGAGATACAAGATCGGGTGTTATGCACTCCGTAGCGCATTGGTACAAGGTCATTGATATCTGTTGCGAAATCGTTGGAAACACGACAATTCGACGTTATGTCTCGAATCTGGGAAGTGATCGCACATCTTGATCGTACGAACAGTCTTGTTGCCCACACTGCACTTCAAAGGCAATGGTTGCATACTACGGCACTCGGAATCGTGACACAGCATTACAGAGCCAAATACACAGCAAGACACGGCGAGAGATACATTGAAAGCATTGAAAGGGTCTAAAAGAATTGGAACCGACTTCCGAAGGATGAGCTTGATCATTACGTTATTCAAGGCTATATTGGATCATGCCAAACCGTGGTGGACTGATGAAATGACGAGAGAGAAGAACGAGAGCGCTGAATCGCCTGCGAAAACAACAAAAGGCCACCCCGAAAAACTTGAAACCGGCTCAAAGCTTCGCGCCCTGCTTCTTCAACTTCTCCTTCTCCTGATCCCTCATCATACGCCTCAGGATCTTACCAGAAGGACTCTTCGGCACGATGTCGATGAACTCAACGCCGCCCCGCAGCCACTTGTGGTTGCTCTTAGCCTTCTCCACGTGCTTCGAGATCTGCTTCTTGACAAGAGCATCACTCTCCTCAATCGAGCCAGGCGCTCGCACGACAAACGCTTTTGGCACTTCGCCTTCACGGTCCGAGGGCACACCGATCACCACACAATCGCTGACGGCAGGGTGGGTGAGGATGTGGGCTTCGAGCTCGGCGGGGGCGACTTGCATGCCCTTGACTTTGATGAGTCTGTTCGGTGGTTAGTGTGCTGGCAACTCCCAGGGAACTTTGATTTTCGCAGGACACTTACTCCTTGATGCGGTCTACGATGAAGATGTGCTCGTGCCCGTTCGGGCTCTTCCGGACCACGGCTTCGTCGCCAGTTCGCATGTACCGGCCGTCACTCTCTTCCACGAAAGTCTCTTTTGTGGCTTGGTCGTTCTTCAAATATCCCAAAGTCACCGAGGGAGAGTTCACCCATAGCTCACCGGGTTGGTCGTAGCCGGTGATTTCAACCCCTTCGACAGTGACGAGTCGGGCTTTCACGCCAGGCAACAGACTGCCTGAGCTGCCGAACCAGATGTCTCCGGGGACGGTGGAGCATACGACGGTCGCGGTCTCGGTCAAGCCGTAGCCCTGGCAAATGTCCATCTTCGGGAACATCTTTTGCAGCTCCTCTGCAGTTTCTTTGCCTAATGGCGCGGCTCCGGTGAAGCAGCCATGCACCGAGGACATGTCGTATTTCTTAACGATTTCGGGTGAGTTTGTCAGATGAATGATCATGGGCGGTACAAGATAGAGCATGGCGATCCTGAAGGACTGGATTGCTTCCAGGAGGAGCTTGAAGTCATACTTGGGCAGCACCACCACGCCGTCGCCTCTGTAGGGTCCGACGTGTGCGATGACAATCAGCCCGTAGATGTGCGACAGTGGCAACAAGCCCAAGCAGTTCTCTGTCCATTCCGGAACGCCGTTCTTCCTGGCTCGCTCCTCTCTTTCGGCGGATCCCTGGGCTCGCATCTGCAGGGTGTTGGCGATGACGTTCTTGTGCGAAATCATCACGCCCTTGGGCAGTCCCGAGGTTCCGCTGCTGTAGCACAGGAAGGCAACCTTCTTCGCGCCCTCATCGCCGGTCCAGTTGAGAGCCTCCAGTTTTGGCAGATTCGATCCTTCGGCTACGAAGTCGTCGATCGTCTTGTATCCTGACGCTGAAAGCCCGCCAGCAGCCTGCTCAGGAATCGGCAAGATGAATATCCTCTCTTCCGGAATCCCGGCTTTGGCGCAAGCTTCTTTCGTCACCTCTAATTGCAGAGCACTGGTGAAGACGGCTTTTGCTCCGGAGTGTTTCAGTTGGAATTCGAGATCGCCGGCGCTGTAAGCAGCGTTGGCGGCCGTCAATAGACCTCCCAACTTGTGCGTTGCCCAGCATAGAGGCAGGTAGTCGATCGTGTTGACGCTAAAGACTGCGATCGTCTTGTCCCATTCCGAGCCTTCGTTGGGTTTGAATCCGAGCTGCTTGCCCAATGCTCTCGCCAGATGGTCTACGCGCTCTTTGACCTCCAGGAAGCTGTACTGTTTACCGGAGAGACCGCATTGGAAGGGTGCTTTGGAGTAGCCTAGCGGGTAACGACCGTAGTTCTCGTCGAACATGAACTGTTCGAGAGAAATGTGGCTAGGGATGTTGGGAAGGTCGGGGGTCCATGATGGGGCGGTGAATGGCATCTTGGCGGATCTGGATTAGGGTTGTTGCTACAACAATGGAGAGGGAGGATGGATGTGTACAGTAGCAGAGGGAAGAAATGTTTGGGTAACAATCAGATTACTCGTACGCTTCATGCAAGTGGGGAGGACCGAGGCTATAGGGTGGACGAGGACCAAAGGAGCGACCTATAACATTACTGTAAGAAGTGCTAGTCTTGAACACAAGGCCGAATCGACGCTTGTGAAGTATGGAAGCTTAGAAGAGCCCTTCCCTTGCACTCCTCGGTGGAAAGCGTGGCTGCTTCAGGCCCGAGCCAGGACAAGGGAATGTCTTAGCGATCGTCATGTTCTCGTGTGCAAACTCGCGAGTCTCGGACAAATCGACGGCGACAAGAACGGACGGCCTAACCAAACAGCCTCGCCAGCCTCTTCCCTTCCCATGAAAAGATACAAAGTCTAACCGAGGATGACATGGCCGAACATGCCCTGACATGGGACGAGAAACCCCTCCCCACGACACGAGAGTGTGGAGTGCGTCTCTAGCACATCAATTGCCTTTTCTCGTGACGTCTAGCGCGCTTTCCTTCCGTTCGCTGCTCTGCAGGAAGTTTGGCGACAATGTCTCGGCTGTCATGGCGATCATCGTTGCTAAACTTCCACACAGATGCAGAGTGCCAACGGCCATGTCTCGGAGAGGACTGCCCTCCGTCGTCACATACTGTATTCTTAGTCTTACCCCAAGTAGTGTCAGGAATGAGAGAGTTCTCATCAACCCCGAGATATGACCTTGTATCGACCCATAAGCGGTGCTCTGCGATCTGGACCTTTACCAGCCCTCCGCGCGGCTTGACTCTACAGCATGGAAGAAGCCACAATCCATCACGTGGACTGTTTCCATCTGCAAGTGATTCGGATCCACCCGACCGAAGGTGTGTTGCACGGACGGGATCGCGCAGACTGCCGACGCGTGTGAGGAAGGGTGTTCCACGACGACGTGATGATGGTTCTCTGGACTAACCACAAAGTGAGGCTGACAATTTACGTGTGCCATCTTCAGGCTTGACAGCAGTCATGCTTACTATCTACTACGCGGATGAAAAGTGAGATCCATTGTCGAGATCTTCCCTCACGTTCGCTGATCGACAATAAGCGTCCGACCGATTTGTTGGTTGTCGGTCCTTCGGCGCAACAGGAAGTGCGAAAATTACTGATAGGTTCCCACATTTACTAGAAGGGCAGATGTTGAAAAGCAACAAAAGGAGAAGCCGAAAAAAGACTACCGGAATCGGGTGTACCATTTCATCAGAGTGGTGGTGTGATGTGAGAACGCCAGGCCCTAACCGTCAGGCTTGCATGTAGACTATGTCTCAGCTTATTCCCAACGTAAGCAGTATCAAAGACCCGTCTTCTCGCCTACCGGATTCGACGACGCATGCTGCGTCAAATTCACGTCCTCTTCAGTGACAGTAGCCTTTGCGGTCTTTCGAGCCGAAACACCCTTTTGGAACTGCGAAGATGGTCAGACTCTCTTGCGGAAGGAGGTATTTACGCACGAGATACGGGAGAACACTTACCAAGATGTCCATCTCGCCAAATGTGCGATCCTTGGTCTCGGGCAGGCGGAAGTAGCCCCAAGTCAACGTCAAAGTCGCAAGGACAGCCCAGAAGAAAGCCTGTTGCGTCGTTGGTCAGTCAATGTTGCGAATGGATGGCTTGAAAGTCACTGCATGATACTCACCGTCTTTCCTTTCAGATTCCAGTCACCCGGCGCCATGAACTTGGGCTGCAAAATCCCACCAAAGATGATGTTGCCGAAGTAATACAGGCTGCGTGCCAGCACAACAGTTTGAGTGCGCAAGCGAGTCGATCCGATCTCTGCGACGAGAGTGTACACAATCGGACCGACGGACATCGAGTACACTCCAAGCCAAACCACGCAAAGAAGCGATTGGCCCCATCCAAGCGGCAGATTCTGATCTGGCAGCGAGAGGAAGCCGATAGTCCACAGGATCATGGTCAGAGTCGAAAAGCCGTACAGCCAGATGGTGCGTCGCCCGAAGCGGTGGATGTAGAACCAGCTGAGGATCGTCCCGACAAAGCACAAGCCGTAGCCGCCCAGCGTGATTGCATACGACACGTTGGCCTCGAGTCCGACCTGCTGGAAGAAGAAACTTCCGCTGTAACATAAAGCACCGCCGTTGGTAATGTGCGACATGAACGCCATGCATGCGATCTCAGTGCGCCGGAGGTTGGTGCCGCGCAGGGCGTCCCAGTATGTCGCTCCAGCGCGTTCTTCTTGCTCTAACTTGTCGGTATGCACCATCAGGGCCACGGCATTATCGTAGTTGATATTATGCTCGGGCTCTGAGAGACGCTGGAGGGACTTTTTGGCGTCATCGAGGCGATTCTGGCGGACGAGGAACCAAGGCGATTCGGGAGCAAGGTAGGCGGCAATTCCCAATGGAACCGGCCAGATCCACTATTTGGTGTCAGCTTATGGTATTCCAGTGACAAACATCAACGAGGTAAGAGGATAATACGCAATCTCACCTGCAAAGCGAATGGGATCTTGTAACCCCACGCCGTGGGATTGTCGACCAGTGCATTCAAGATCAGAGCACTCAGGAACTGCCCGATCACCCAGCAAAGGTTAATGTAGGCTGCGAGAGAAAGGGCGTCAGCTCGGAGTCGTCCCGTCTACACCATCGATGCTCACCAGTAAGATACCCCCGGATAGCCAAGGGCGTGACCTCCGCCGCATACGACGGCCCAGTGGTAGCGAAAACTCCCCACGGAACATTGCATAAAGTCTGGCCCACAAGCAAAACCTCGATATTCGGCGCGTAGAATACAACAAAAATGAAAGCCGACAGCCAGACTAGAGATGCCATCAGCACTTTCCGGTGGCCCCAGCGTGCCGTCGCCCAGCCGTTCAGGAGGGCCCCGACGATGTTCGCGACCGCTGCGAGACAGTTGAAGCGCTGCTGCCAGGTCGAAGAGATTTGGTAGCCGTTCTCTTCATCAAGGTATTCGCCGTACTTTTGCCGGAACATTGGGTAGCCATAGAAGGAGCCCAGGAGGGTTACGTCGTAACCCTCCATGATCACGGTCATGGAGATTACTGTGGTGGGCGATGATGAGCCTGCGCACTTTTTTGTTCCTTGTGTTTCTGCAATAGGACTACTCACAGAACGACCACATCGCCGCACGCTTGTATGTCTTGAAGCCTTGGATGAAACCGATGCTGTGCTCCTGAGCCGTGGCTTCCATAGCACTGGCGTTGAGCATCTTATCGTGGAGGCCGACATTCTCAAGATGTTTGAGGTCCTGGTCCTTGTCTTCGACCCGAAGGTCGCTGGGGTCTTCCGTCTTTCCAGAAGCCATGTCGATGCTAGTATTCTAGATGTGGTCGTGGTCGCCCCAAGAGAGAGTCCAGTGAGGAGAAGGGCTCGCGAGAAGCCAAGGTAGAAGCTCGCACTTATACCAAGAGCTGCAGAACGTGTTACTGGTCTAGGACATCGCCAATTCACCAATGAGAACCATTTCCTGCAACATGTTACTCGGTCTGGACAAGCCCTCTTGACTTGAACCAGCACAGCGAAGTGTTATGTTCCACCAATGGAGATCTCAAAAGAGAACCAGCCAGGGGCTCCGGTATCACCGTGCATCGTGGCTCTACAGTCGAGATCCGAGAACGAGAGAAAGCTCAGGAACGTCGGCCCGGGGAGAATCACATCTGCAGCTCAAGAGTGTACTCCGGTAGAAAACCTCATACCAGTTCGTGGGGTACGATTCGTGGAACAACCTATGGAAGTATCTGACCCGAAGCATGAGCCACGGACTGCAGGTTCCAGGTGCTCAAGCAAAGCCATTACCCAGCGCCGCGCCGCTTACGAGGTTAGCAGGTCAATTTTCCAGACAGGTGTTGTCAGTCGAGCCGGTAAACGCTTTTCGTCCTGTGTGTGTGGTTTCGCTTAGGTACATATATTGAGGTTCGGGAGGGGTAAAGTACCGTAGGAATGGTATCCGAGAGAGGTCACGTACGGCGTCTATATCACGCTAGTGTTCCTTGGTGTTGTGCAGTAGCAAAAATTGATCGCGTGAGGTTGGTGGATTTAGGCGGAATGCAATGGCGTATGGCGTGAAGGATTTAGAGTTTTTGCGGAGTGCTGTAGGCGATGTTAGGTAATGCCTACTGCGTAGAACAATACTGTAGAAAATGAGGATTCGAAAGATCTGCTGTGCATGCATGTATGCCTTCAAGACAACCAGCTCAAGACGCACGCGATTTTAGCATTCGATGGCATCTATGATGATACTGTATATGCCTAGCCGTATGCTAGCCAATTGACCCATGTGTTGACTTTTTCCCTTTCCTCCTGACAAAAGATACCACAGCCACTTTACAATTGGAACTGCAACACGCTTAATCCTCAGTCAGATCACCGTACTCCCACTGACCCCTCCTCTCGTTCTTAGCCACGCTCTCCCTCTGCTTGAGATCCTGCAGCAGCGCGGCATTAGCGCGCTCGAAAGGCTTGAGCTTCTTAGGGACCATGGCGAGGCCCTCGCTAATGACCTCAGCATTGAGGCTCTCGGTCTGGTCCTTGGCCGAGGGGTCCAGCAGCGTGACCCACAGCAAGTTGTCGCGGGTGTCGGTGAAGTCGACGTTGGCAACGAGCTGGCGGTCGACGGCGATGTCGTTCATGAAGGCCACCGAGTCGGCGAGGTACTCGGGCGATGTGGGGAATTGCACGAAAGACATGGCGGCATCGAGGGCTTGGGGGCGGAGTTTTTGCACGCCGAACTTGTCGTTGTTCAGCACGCGCAGAGCGCTCCAGGGCTGGGACTCGCTGTTGCCGTAGTCGATGTAGACGACCTCGCTGGTCTTGGCGTCGCGGTCGTTGCGGCGCACGCGGGCGCGGTACCATTGGCCGTCGGCGGTGAATTTGGCGGAGACAACGTCGCCAGCTTTGGGCGGACCGGGGAGAGGCTGCGAGTTGCTGGGCGAGATGTGGAAGGCGGCGAAGTCTTTCATCAGACTGTCGAGGTTGGCTTTGTTAGAGCCCAGGAGCTGGAGCTTCAGGCGGGCAGTGGTCGGGTCGACGTGAGTGATGGTGACATCCTTGTAGTCGCGTTTGGGTGCAGGGAGGGAAGCGGAATCGCCGTTGGTATCGGCAGGAGCCTCGTCGTAGTTGTCGCCGTTCTCGACGACATCCTGAGACGGGTCCCAGCTGTGCCACATACCCTTCCTGCCCTCCTTTGCTTTTTGCTCGGCGGCGAAGAGCTCGGCGGCGTTGCCGGTCTTCTCGGCGCTGTAAGCGTGGACGGACGCAAGACCTTCCTCAACAAGGAGTTTGGCAAAGTTCTCGCGGTTGACGTAGAGGGTACCAATGAAGCCACCGACCTTGTCGTTATCCTCGACGTCGATTTCCACATCACGCTGCATGCAGCGTTTGTTGGCGAAGTCGTGGGCTTCCTGGCCGAACGGCTCGGCGGTGTCTTGAGGACCGCGAGCCGAGCGAGGGGCACGAATGCCACCGAGGACGAAAGTGAGCTTCGAGTTCTCACGCGGAATGAGGACGGTGAATCTGCTGCCACTCTTGACGAAGTCGACAACAGCGGGTACACGCTTTTGTCTGGAGAGGAGGGACATTTGGCGTTTGGCCTTTTCGAGGTTCTCGCTGTGGTCGACGTATTGCTGGGGCTTGGGTGCTTTGGGGTTCCACATGCCCTTGCCCTCCTTCTGTGCAGCCTCCTCAGCGGCGAGAAGCTCGTCGTAGATTGGGCTCCGGTCGGTGTCATCCATGCGGTGACGGATGACCGAGCAGAAGCCGCTCTCAACCATCATGAGACCGACGTTCTTGCCGTTGTAAGTGACCGTAGCCATCTCGCGCTCGTCGTAGCCTTCGGTTGCGGGGCGCTTGCCATCGACTGCGACCTTGACGTGCTTTCCGATAAGCCTCTTGCGGAGCAGCTCCTTGGCCTCGATGCTGAATGGCGATTGTTTAGGGTCGGTAGGCTTGGGCTGGCGCACGCTGGATAGGTTGATGCGCTTCTCAGCACCGTTCTTGTTGCGAATGTAGATTGTGTCGGCGCTGAAGACTCGTGATACTACAGCCTCGATCTCACCTCCAGCAACGTTCTTCTTTGCGACGTTGTTCGTCCACACACCCTGCTGGCGCTCTCTGGCCAAACGCTCAGCCTGGCGCAGCTTGCCCATCTCCGCGCCTAGCCATGTCGAGTGGTGGTCTACGCAGCGCGCAAGACCCTCCTTGAGCAAGAACTCCGCGATGTTTCCGACAGGGTGTCTGACCTCGCCGACAAGGAGCTGGTTAGGCGAGACGCCCAGTATCCGCACAGAGACGCCCCTCTGCAGTATCCTCTCCTCGGCGAATGTCTGACTCTCATTTCCCCAAGGCTCTGCGGGCTGCTGAGTGCCGTCTGATGGGTTCTTCCTCGCGGTCGCAGGTGCCTTGATGCCAGCAACGAGCACAGTAGTCTGCACGTGGTTCGTGGGTGTAATCATCAGCCTGCAGATCAGCCTGTCGCCGCTGAGCACCCTCTCGACGATCGCATCGATAAGCTGTCCGTTGTACTCTTCAGAGAAGGCCTTGGCGTCCGAGAGCTCTCTTGCGTTCTGGATCTCTTGCTGGGTTGCCGCCCACAGGCCCTTCTCATCGGCCTTTGCGTGTGCTTCCAACGCTTCTAATCTTTCCAGCAGTTCCGTCGTTTGGGGGTTCTCGGCCTTGCGGTCGGCGTCATCCCTAAGCTTCGCCCAGCCCTCGCTCACGATTGCGTCGGGAAGCAATTGGCCATTCTGCAGCGTGACAATGCCGTAGTCTCGCGAGCCACCAGTCTTCTGCGGGATGGTGTAAAGGATCTGGAAGCGCACGAGTTTGCCAACGCACAGCTTGCGGATGAAGTCGCGGGATTGGAAGGAGCCAGGTTCATCGTTGTTAAGGCGTGGAGCGTTGATGAAGGCAAGGCTAAGAGTGCGTTCCTGTTTGTTCTTGTTCTGGAGGATCAGAGTGTCGCCGGAAAGGACGCTCTTGACCTTTGCTTCCATTGCAATAGACATGATGGCGGTGGATCGGTGGATGTAAATGTCGAGTTCGAGTTCGAGTTCGAGTTCGAGTTCGAGTTCGAGTCCGTTGTACTTCTCCGGAGCACTGGTTGGATTCAATGGGTTGTATGATGCTGCGGTGAGCAGAGAAGGGTCTAGCACAGGCGAGTAAATGCAAGGAAAAGTATTGTGTAGCGAGCTTGCTTCGGTCGCGTGATGCCGGTCGAAAAGTTGCTTCCAATGTTCGTGGGCCACCTGGCATGAGCATCTGGCGAACGTGGGGTTCAGGGTCAGTCAGTCAAGTGTGAAGCTTCGGCGGGCGTCTCTTCGAGTCCACGGACTGACAGTACAGTAAATTAACAGCACAATTCACACGACATGTAAGTGCTGGCACGAGCTATGAGAGGCTGAAGTCAATAAATGCACGCACGGGTGAAACATACGAGGGCACGAAGAGAGCAGAGTGAGAAGTAAGTCATTGTCAAACATTGATTTATTGGGGTATCTAGGTATCAATCATCGAAACCCATGAAGTCGCAAACGCCAAGTAGATACACAGACCATGAGGGTCGCCGTGTATTGCTGTTGACCGTGTCGTCAGATCTCGCGCGTATGTCTCTCCAATATTTCGCAGCTTCGTCGAAGCCTTGCTGGAAGCGCATGCAGAGAGGAGATGTCGAGAGGTAAAAAGCAGGAACAAAAGCAAAAAAAGCAGAGTCAAACGCCGGCAGTCAGAGCCAAAGCTCATGGGTATCTCGGGTCGTGTGACCGTATCATTTCATCAAGATTCGTATGGTGGGAGAAGATGTCGATGACCAGCATCAAGACATTACTCGTGGGACCGTGTGTTGCGTTGATGTGCGTTTCGATGGAGAGCGGGAGTCGATCTAGTTGGAGGATGAGCGACTGCGACGAGCGTCGTAGCCGAGATCATCGGCAACGTCGTTGAGGATGTGCAAAAGCGACATCTGATCGTTTGGATCAGCGCGAATGCGTGGAGCTGGCGTCAGAGTTGCAGGCTGGCTGTCGTCCTCGTCGTCGCTTTCTTCGACTTCGGCCTCATCAGGGTCGTTGACTGGGGTCTCACGAAGCTTGGATGGCTTGGTGGCCGTCGGAGCGGGAGACGAGGTGGTGTTGAGAATGGGAGCGGCAGTGGCAGTGGCAGTGACAGCGATGATGGCAGCGCGGATGACCTCCCAGTCGGCGAAGTTGCCGGTGACATCGTTGACGATTTCGCCAGACTGAATCGGGTTGATAAGGAACTCGGCAGGAGTGAAGACGCTGCTGGTTCCGGCATCAATCGCAGCCTCAGACCAGGCGATGAGAGCCTCGATGTCGTCGTAAGTCGCAGTGGCGGCTTTTCCAGGCGTGGCAAAGCGTTGGTTGAAGACCTCGGAGAGCGAACAAGGGAATGCCTCTTCCGGCTTCACCTTCTTGGCGTCCTTTGGAGCTGGAAGAGCGGCAGCAGCGGCAGCCTCATTGTTGCCGTGCTGACGAAGGAGTGCAAGGTACTTGTTAAGACGATCAGTGGCGCCCTTGTCAAGCTGGACTTGGAACAGGGCATCCGGACGCCAAAGCTTGAGGCGAACGAGCTGATCGCGCAAGTTGGTGATGACCTGATTGGCGAGCTCAGTGGCAGTCCCGTGCTCGGCCGCGTACCTCGACCGCTGGTAGTCCTTGCGGCAGAAGTAGTGCCAGACGTCGTTCGGGATGAGTTTGGTGGGGCCTTTGTTCCTGCCGAAGAATTGGCTGATGACCTTGCGACCCATGGGGCCTTTGCCAGTCTCAGGATCTTTGTGGTCTCTCGGAACCCAGGTCATTCCAGTGGAGCAGTTGAGGTTGGCACAGCACCAAGGCTGATCGAGGGAGGCGAATTGAGGACGTTCAAGGGAGCTACCGTGGTGGCTGGGAGTGCCGATGAAGGCATGCTCGACAGCGTACTCGGGGGTCTTCTTGACCTTGCCGTTCTTAGTGATGACTGGACCACCCTTGGCCTTGGCCTTGACAACGGCAGAGCTGGCAGGAAGGGGGGCGGGTGTGGCAACGACTGGGGCCGGAGGGTTGATTTTGGGACGCTTGACGGGCGGCTGGGCGGCGACGGCCTTGCTGGAGTCCTGCTCAGCGCTGGTGGAAGGACTATCTGGCGACAACTTGAGGTTGATCTTGGGAGGCGGTGCGACAGGAGAGTCTTGAGAGACCGCTTTGTCGTCGTTGTCTCTGGCACGCTTGCGGGAGGCGCGAGTGGTGACCTTGTTATCGTCGGCGGTGATGGTCGTCTTCGAGGAAGAGGCCTTGGTGGACTTGATGGCCTTGACGGGCTCGACAGCCGCCTTCTTCGGGTTCTTCTGCGGTGTCTGCTTCTCGTCATCGTGGCTGGGGCCGTCCTGCTTCTCAGACGAGTGGCTGTGGTGGGGACCGTCGTCGAACTCAGCTGACTGAACGTGCAACTGCTCGAAGTTGAGACCACGTGCCTCATGGAATGCAGCAAGCTTGCGTTGAGCCGATGTCTTAGGCTCGCTGTCAGATGGTTTGACAGGCGATGAGGTGGTGATCGTGGGATCCTCAAGAGTACTGGTCTTGGGTGAGTTCTTGGTGGGTGACTTCATGGTGGGTGCCTTCTTGGCGGGTGACTTCTTGGTGGATGCTTTCTTGGTGGATGATTTCTTCTGGACGACTTTACGACCGGTGGAGGTGGTCTTCGGAACGGCGGTGGCTGGCTTTCTCTGAATTACTTCCAGGCCTTCGAAGACGGGCTCGGAGGCAGAGGCAGTTGGCTTCAGGTTGTGAGTGGCAGCACGTTTCTTGGTGGCACTTCCGGTGTTCTTGCCAAAGCCAGCGTTGACAGAGACTTTGGTGTTTGACTTCTTGGGTGCCATGGTGACTGGTGAACCGGAATAAGGAGACTGGGGTCGTGAAGGGTGTAACGTGAAGGAATTAAGAAGATGGTGACTCGTGAAGATATGGCAAGGTTCGGTTGCAAGTAAATGGTTATGAAGAGGGAAGGATTCTGGTAGTGGACGAGCTGGCGAAGAGGTTAAGTATCTGGAGGTGGGCCGGCCATCCAACAGTCAATAGAACAATCGCAACAATAGCACGAGTGTCAGATGGCATCGTGTGACTTCGGTCTGGCTGGTATTGAATAGGCTGCGAGTTTGCTGCGCCGTCGACAATAGCCAGCGTGACTCCACGTGGCCGTCGAACAATAGACGATTGGCATCTGAAACGCAGCCAGGACCACTCCGGTACGTGCAATAGCTCTTTGGCGAGTGTCATTGTGACAATGCTGTTGTGGTGCGCACGTCCCGTGTCTCAGACTCCAGACGAGAGCGCTGATTGGTCCCGCTGTGGCTTGAGATGAAGTGAGGTTGAGGGTGGTTTAATGAAGCTTCGCGCCAAGCTTCGTCCTTGCCTTGACGGGTCTGACGATCTTGATGGCATCCATTGTTGTGGCATGTGTAATGGCCTCATGAGATTGTCTTTTATCCATGCTTTTCTGCGCGATCAGAAACTCGCCCGTTGATCCGGGTGTGTGGAAAAGGCTTCTGTGAGGGCTGTATCTCTTCACTTGAGATATGCGACCTTGCGCAGCCGCTCACTGACAGTAGAGACCACGGTCACAGTCCACTTGACTGGTCGGAATGTAGTGGGTCTACCAGTTTGGCAATGAGAACACGCACTACGATCGAATCGGATGCGCGCGGTGCAATTTGGCGAAGGTGTGCCATTACGGCTTGTGAAGAGTCCCGCAGCTCGCAAGGTTCCCCCGATGTGCCCACAAAGGATGACAATGGGATGTTGCCGGCTGTCCAATGCGATAGTGGTAAGCATTCTGTCACGGGGACTTGACCACCGATCGCCGTCGCTGTCATTGCTTGCTTGTCAGTGTTTCTCTGATTCTTTATACCGAGGAAAGAGAATGTTGTCTGAGGCGAGTTGAGGGAAGGAAGAAGTAAGGAAAGGAAGAAGTAAGGGAAGCAATTTACCGTTTACGAGGAGTGATAAGAAGTGAGGATCAAGGGAAGACATGATTACAGTATCGCAAGCATGTGACAAACAAAGACGAGACTCACAGTACATTGAACCGCTCAGACGTTCATCAGTCTATCACCTCCCAGGTGGAGCCATCTTCCCTGCAGGATCCGACTAAAGGTCGGTAGACTTGAACAAGTGTGTGGAATGCACATGCCCATGGACCTCGAATACTTAATGGCCGACACCGGCTCAGAGGCGTACGGTGACCTTCATCCTACTGTACATATGTAGGTGGCGTAGAAGAGCTGCGCAGTTGAAAGTAGGTCGCGGCTTCCGGGCGCCACGCGAATATGTATATTGGGGGGAGATGGCGTGGCCCTACCGTGATATTAAAAGGCATGTGGGTGGTGGTTTAGCGAGACAAAGACAGCCAATGGCATACAGACAAGGCCAAGGAAGTGTGGTTGCACAACATGGCTGCGCTGCCCACGGGGGAGGAGAGCAACAGGCGAAAGGACGAGAAGTCGACGTCCATCACATCCCATGCCATCCCGTGTCGTTGTCCTCGTCTGCACAGCATAGGTGCCGTCTCATGTCAGCTAGGCAAGGCAATCTTTTCTCTGAAATAGATTTATTGAAGCTTATTACCTACAGTGCATGGCAAAAGCATGCAAGAATGCGAAAACGGCACACCGCTTCGTGCCAGATTCACCACCACATGCTCTGGCGACTGCTGTAAGTGGCTCTAGTACATGGGACAATGCCTGCCGTATCTTGAGCGGTATTGCCTGCCTTGTCGTTGCGGCCTCAGCACAAAACAACAACAACACAAGGGCGGCATTGTCAGTCGGCTCCTCGTCCACGCTCGCCAACAGCAGCAAATTCATTGACCTGACATCGCTAATCGGGGCCTTTTTTGCACTCACCAGAACCTGCAATCCTTTCTTTGTTCACACTGCACTGCACTCCATCACACCCGGCGCGAGACAGGAAGACAAGAAAGCTGACCGACCACGCACAATACTGTATTCAAGACACACAGACACTGACGGCAGGCATTCTTCCGGCAGAGGTCGTCACTATCGGTGCACCGTGACTCGCACATCAGTCGCTGGCGTTTGATCCACTCACAACACGTCACAGGCCCGATTGACGACTGGATTCCAAAAGACCCCACGCACCGCCAGCCCACCTCAGCAAAAGACTCGATACGCCTATCAAAACCGCCTTTGACCCTGCAGTGCCTGCCCCAGTCCAATTTTCCGACCACCACACACTACAGTACCTACCTACTCACCTTACCTCTACGACTCCCACTACCCACCGAGCCTCACACCATACTCCCAACCTAATCCAAGCACAAGAACTTCGTAGAGCATGAGCTCGCAGAAATCGGACCTCCCAATTCGCAGCAACGGACAATCCACTGCCCCGCATGCTGCTGTCCAAGACCTCAAGCAGGGAGAGCGTGCCCACCCTGGCAAAATAGACCTAGGTGAACAGAAGAGCTTCGAAGTCGATCCGTATGCCAGTCCCGCCATCTACTACGGCGAGAGTCACGGTCCGAGGAAGCCACAAAAGACCCGTACTTTCTCATCCGTAAGCAGTCCACCGCCCATTGAGATACTACCATTGCTCTGAGAATCCCGTAACGCTAACGCCTTCTGATTGACAGGTTGACGGAAAGAGAGAACCATCTGCCTACTCGGCGCCTAGTCGCCGCACAAGTGTCGATCCCGTGGCCTCGGCGCCTCGCAAGTTCCTGGTCAATGTTCAGGCAACATTGGACACGCTATTGAGCCGTGAAGACTCTGATGGAAACTTCCAAATCACCGTTGAGGACAAGGGTCCCAAGGTCATCTCCCTTGGCTCTGCCGACTCTGGAGGATACCGCTCATACGACGTTCGCGGTACTTATATGCTGAGCAACCTGCTGCAAGAGTTGACGTTGGCGAAACAATATGGCCGGAAACAAATCGTGCTTGATGAGGCTAGACTGAACGAGAACCCTGTCAAGAGACTTTCCCGCCTCATCAAGGACTCCTTCTGGAACAACCTCACCCGTCGCATCGATGGATCCAACGTTGCCCGGGTCGGCAAGGATCCCAAGGACTGGACGGACGACCCACGACCCAGAATCTACATTCCTGTCGGTGCACCGGAGCAGCACCAATACTACACTCGTGTCGCTAGGGAACACCCTGAGATGCGTCTGGACGTGATCTGGCTCAACGAGAAATGTGACGATGATGACTACGTTCGCGATCTCAACGAGGCACCCGGTCTGTTGGCCATCGAGATGGAGCGTGTGGAAGATACCCCCGAGGGTGAGCCCGATTACCGCGGTCTGCCATTCGTCGTGCCGGGTGGTCGTTTCAACGAGCTTTACGGCTGGGATAGCTACATGGAGACACTCGGACTCCTGGTAAACGGTCGCGCAGATCTCGGTGAGGCTATGGTCAGGCACTTCTGCTTCTGCATCAGGCACTACGGCAAGATCTTGAACGCCAACCGCACCTACTACCTGTGCCGCTCTCAGCCACCGTTCCTGACCGACATGGCCATCCGTGTCTATGAACACATCCAGCACAAGCCTTACGCACTCGAGTTCCTGCGCAATGCTACCCTCGCAGCCATCAAGGACTACCACAACACCTGGACATCCCTCCCCCGCTACGACGCCGAGTCAGGTTTCACCACCTATCATGCTGGTGGTAGGGGTGTGCCACCGGAGACGGAGGCATCTCACTTCGTCCACGTTTGCGAGCCGTACGCTAAGAAGCATGGCATGACCTTCAAGGAGTTCGTCAAGGCCTACAACTACGGAGACGTCGTCGAGCCCGAGTTGGACGCTTACTTTGTTCACGATCGCGCCGTTCGCGAGTCCGGCCACGACACCTCGTACCGATTGGAGAACAAGGCCGCTGACCTCGCCACTGTCGACCTCAACAGTTGCTTGTACAAGTATGAGATGGACATTGCAAGACTCATCCGCAGCTTCTTCGGCGACAAGCTGGAAGTCCCAGTCGAGTGGCGCGGCGAAAAGACGAAGGACGACACGCACGAATTCTCCTCCACGTGGGAGCGCAGGGCCCGCAGGAGACGCGCGCAAATGGACAAGTGCATGTGGGATGAGGAGAAGGGCATGTACTTCGACTACGACATCAAAAAGAAGGAGCACACTGGGTACGAGTCGGCGACCACGTTCTGGGCTATGTGGGCCGGTGTCTGCACACCCAAGCAAGCTAGTCTCATGGTTGAGAAGGCATTGCCGAAGTTCGAGAACCTCGGCGGCCTGGCGTCGGGTACTGAAGAGTCTCGCGGTCCAGTGGGTCTTTCTCGACCCAACCGTCAATGGGACTTCCCCTTCGGCTGGGCCCCCCAACAGCTTCTGGCATGGATCGGCTTGCAGAGGTACAAGTTCGATGACGAGGCGAAGAGACTGGCCTATCGCTGGGTCTACATGGTCACCAGAGCTTTCGTCGACTTCAACGGTGTTGTCGTTGAGAAGTACGATGTCACAAACCCATCCGACCCGCATCGTGTGACTGCCGAGTACGGCAACCAAGGCTCTGATTTCAAGGGTGTCGCTACCGAAGGGTAAGTTATTGTCAATTGGCTGCGTGTTGAAGTTTGTTACTGACTTGTCGTTACAGATTTGGATGGGTTAACGCTTCCTACGTTTATGGCCTGAACCTCATCGACGACACCCGTATGCAGCGTGCCTTGGGCACTGTCACCGACTGGGATACTTACAAGAAGATGACAGACCTGAAGGACGGCCTTGGCGACGAGAAGCACGAGGCTGCGGCCAAGGCCGAGCTCGACAGGATTTCCCGGGCGGCTGTCCGACGTGCATCAGTCTATCACGCTGCATCTCTCAGGCCCCAAGCACTTGCAGCAAGCGCTCAGGCTGTTGGTGAATCGCCGCTGGATGCTCACCAAGGCCCGAATTCTTCGAGCGATCATGCCAGCGGTTAGAAAGCGCACTTAGCTTCGCCAACTCATGTTGTAGCGCACGATGGACACGGTGCGCTGTTGCCCTTGCCCTCCCCCACACCCATCATCTGCGAGCATCCTGTTCAGGACCAACATCAGCAACCTGAAATGCATGAAGATGAAGCTATCTTGCGCCCTGGTTCTCTCAGCCCGCATGAAACCACGGACCACCAACATTCCGATCGTCCGCAGACTTCGCGTCATTCCTCTCACCACTCCCACAGCTCAGCCGCGCGCAGAGAGCGAAGAAACTCGCACTGAAACCCCAAACGAGCCATCTGACATGCAACGATTGACGACACCCACACGATTCGCCTACACATATTTCATCTCTGCTATTCTCCCGAGCGGCAGATTCCCGAATGTTGCACACACAACAAATCTCTCCATTCGGGGTGGATCCCTGAGACTTCTTTTCCTCGTTTGTCTTGATTTCCTTGTCTCCTATTGCATAGGAATAGTGGGGATAGATTGCATATAGCACGATAGAATAGTCGATCGATACATCATAAACGGAGGATGCTCCCCTTTTCATCCTAGGAAAAATTCATGTCTGTCTGTCTGCCTGTCGTTCAATGATATCATGTCTGCTGTTCGCACCAAGGAGAACTCACGAATTTCGAAATGAGCACATGCTTGCCACCATCAAGACTCAGTGATGCCGCTCTCTCGCTGCACCATGATGCTAGGTCTCTGCTTGCGCACAAGAGCCTCCTCTTCCTCGGCAACAAACATCGCGGCTTGGTTTTCATTGCCTTCCTGGACACCACTCGGCTCGCTGTCTTCCTCCCAATCTTCGCCATTATCATCACCATCATCACCATAACCATCTGAATCTTTCCCCTCTTCTCTCTCCACCACGGCTTGCTTCCGGACTTCAAACTCACCACTGCTCACACTTTCTCCCATTTCTAGCTCTCGCACTCTCTCCTGAACAACGCCGGCTTGGATCTCAGCATTCGGCGAGACTGCCGAGTCGCCGCTGCCACCACTTGCGTCAGAAGGATGGAAGACGGCGGGATTCAAGTCGAATGTCACGCTTCGTTTCCGGGTACGGTGGTTTAGTTTTTTCTTGTCGTTTGCTTTTGCTTTGGTCGATGTCGAGATCGTACGCGATGTGGGTTTTTTGAACGATAAGGACCTTGACAGAGAGGGTTTCACCGGATGGGAAGATTTCGGTGATGAATGTTGGGATGGTTTTGTGGTAAAAGACGCGGACGAGGAGGAGGAGATGGCGGAGTTGTTGAGGAAGGAGGAGGTGAAGGATGTGGAAGAGGCGAGAGAAGTGAAAGAGGTGGAAGACGTTGAAGAGCGTATTGAGGAGGACATGGTTTGGTCTTGGTAGTGTGGCGGGGCTTTTTTGGATGGTGTAGGTGAGAGAGATGGGTTTTGTGTGCTTGGGTGTAATCTGGGGAAAGAGTCCAGTGGTGCTGTTTTGGAGTTATTTCTGATGACGGGACGTGGAGCGTTGTCCATGGCAGTTTTGATGATGACGTGAGGCTGGGTTATTGTTTCGTCCGAGTCTGAAGACTCGCTTGTGGGTTTCTTGGTTGGAAGGTCTGCCAGGCTATGAGTAGTGGTGGATTTCTTGGAGCAGCCAGACCGCTCGAGATCTTCGGTGAAAGTGTCATCGTCACAAAAGAAGAACTGGCTTTCGTCGTTGATGTTGCGTGGTCCAAGATCTGTTCGGCGTGAATTAGCGACTCGTTGAATAGAGAAACATCGATATGCTTACAAGCTCCGATAAGCGTGCGAGTCAGACGGAACAGAGGATCAATCAAGTCCTCCGTGGATTCAGGAAGACTCCAGCTGTCGAGCATGTTCACGCAAGCAAGTATGCACACCGCAGATCCGAACAGCCACGCGTCCCTACCGAGGGCGCTCTTCACGATCGCTCTGGTGACTTCTTCGCTCGCGTGATCGATGACCAGAGACCGGGCTTCGAAGGCGGCTATGGTATTTCCTGTAGCGAAACCGAATGCCATCAAAGTGACAGCAAGCTGGACCAGCTCGAGGACAAACGCATGCTGTTTGTACAGTCGTACAAGTCGTTTCTCGTCTCGGTCGCCGATGGATCGTTCGCGGAGCATCGAGGTGAAGCAGAGGATGAGAGTGCTGGGCAAGGCCAGCAACTGTAGGCCTATTGCTGAGTGAAGGTGCATGGTTGGTAGAAACTCCATGCTGTCCAGACCCTTGGATGGGAAGGAGTTGGCGGAAGACCGACCAGGATGAGAGACGAAGGATGAGATCAAGCAGCAGACAGCTGGGAGAGATAAGTTTTTGGCTTGAATGTGTCTTGGATTCCGTTACAAGTCTTGCCCGGACATGAGAGAGCTGATGTTTGCCTACAGAGTCTGGCAGTGCGGCAGCATGCACATATGTCTCAGACGTGCGACGGCATGACTGAAGACCGGATGCGTTGATTGCGGGTCTCACGTGCTGTGTGTTATCTCTATACAGATGCCATGACAGGGTCACGGCGGTCAGTCAATCTTTTTGTGAGTCTTCTCCATTACCTTACTGATGCTTGGCCCCGGAGTCAGGACACGCTCATGTGATGAAGACCGCCGGGTGTAGCTAGAGGGTTTAGTCTGGCGGTATGGCATCGTGACCATATTTTGATATACTTATTCGTGTGTGCTACATGCAGCTTATACATGACATGTGAAAGTGTGAGAGCATTCAAAAATGGGATGGGTAAAGATATTGATTAACAATTTGGTTGAAGAAATGAATAATGGACTGGACGTCGTCAAGTGTTTCTGCGCTGACGTCTTCCGCAGATCATGGAACAAGACTGGAGGGAGCTCGGACGAAGCGCGACAATTCTACCTCGAACAACTCCCATCGACGAGAGTCCATCATCAACACCGCGCCACCCACCCACCCCATATCACGCCCACCTCCCTGCGCCAATTCTCACCCCAAACATCTCTCGCGCAGATACTCCCTGTCATTCAACCTGCAGCCAGGCGCTGACATTCACCACCGCCCCACCCCGAGCCCGCCATGGCTTCAGCCCGTGCTACCACTGCCGCCGTCGAGGATGTATCTGCGAGCGTCGCCGGCGCAAGCTCCTCCACCTGGGACCGCATCTCTTCGTGGGCCTCAGACAACAAGGTCGCTGCCTGGACCATCGCAGGTGTCACTGTCGTCGTAGCAGGAGGCTCCGTCTACTACCTGACGCGCCCTGCAGATTCACAGGAGTCGGCTTCATCGGGCAAGAAGCCCGCCAAGAAGTCCAAGAAGAAGGCCGCGAAGAAGGATGCCGAGAAGGTCGCAGAGGAGACACCCGCCGAGAGCAAGCCTGGTGAGTAGGCATTGGAATGCGCCGATCCGACGCAGGCACACTGACAGGCTCGTACAGAAGCACCCAAACCCGCCGCCGTGGAAGAGCAGAGTGACGATCTCCCCGAGGTGACCGAGGAGAGCGTCGGCCAATTGTCTGAGCAGCAAAGGAAGGACTACGCCGCAAAGCTGAAGGCTGCGGGCAACAAGGCTTACGGCAGCAAAGACTACAATCGCGCCATCGATCTTTACGGCCAGGCCATCCTCTGCAAGGCTGACGCCGTCTTCTACTCCAACCGCGCTGCTTGCTGGAACGCCATGAGCAACTGGTCCAAGGTCATCGATGACACCACTGCCGCTATCTCTATCGACCCCGAATACATCAAGGCCCTGAACCGCAGAGCCAACGCTTACGAACAGGAAGGCCGCTTCAGTGAGGCTCTTCTCGACTACACGGCGAGCTGTATTATCGACCAATTCCGCAATGACGCCTCTGCGCAGGCCGTTGAGCGTCTGCTGAAGAAGGTCGCCGAGTCCAAGGCCAAGGCTATCATGGAGGGCAAGGACAAGAAGCTCCCGTCCCCCACGTTCGTCTCCAACTACCTGCAATCATTCCGCGACAACGGTCTTCCTGAGGGTCTTGAAGAGACTGCCGATCTGCCCGAAGGCAGCGGTAAGGCTCTTCTGCGCAAGGGTCTCAAGGCTATCAAGCTGCGCACTGGTGAGGGTTACACAGAGGCCGCCGAGTCATTCGAGAAGGCCATCGAGGCCGGTGATCTCGAGAAGAACGAGGCATTGGCATACAACATGCGTGGTACTTTCCGCTACCTCAGAGGCGACAGCGATTCTGCTCTCGCCGATCTCAACAAGTCTCTCGAACTCGACCCGGCTCTTGTTCAGTCTTACGTCAAGCGCGCCAGCATGCACCTCGAGCAGAGTAAGTCTTGTTCCTGAACCTATTGCCACTAGCCTTTACTAACATCATTTCTCAGCCAAGCGCGACGAGGCCGCCCATGACTTCGAGCTTGCCATTGAGCACAACCCCAACGACCCCGACATCTTCTACCACCGCGCTCAGCTCCACTTCATTCTTTCCGAATTCTCCCTGGCCGCTACCGACTACCAGAAGTCCATCGACCTCGATTCCCAGTTCATCTTCTCGCACATCCAGCTCGGTGTTACCCAGTACAAGATGGGTTCCATTGCCTCTTCCATGGCCACTTTCCGCCGCTGCATCAAGAACTTTGGTGACAAGAGTGACGTTTACAACTACTACGGCGAGCTGCTCCTTGATCAGCAGAAGTACCAGGAGGCGGTTGAGAAGTTCGAGACGGCAGTTGAGATGGAGAAGAAGATTGTCGGCGAGCAGGGCGGTGGAATGAACGTCCTTCCTCTGATCAACAAGGCTCTCGCCCTCTTCCAATGGAAACAGGACTTCTCTGCAGCAGAGGATCTGTGCCAGAAGGCTCTCATCAGTAAGTTCCATCACTCAAACTATTATAGACTCACCCCACTAACAATCTCACAGTCGACCCCGAGTGCGATATCGCCGTCGCCACCATGGCTCAGCTCCTCCTGCAGCAAGGCAAGGTCACTGACGCTCTCAAGTACTTCGAGCGCGCCGCCGAGCTTTCCCGCACCGAGGGTGAGATCGTCAACGCACTCTCATACGCCGAGGCGACGCGCACGCAGCTCGAGGTCCAGGAGAAGTACCCCCAGCTTGCAAGCAGGCTACAGGGCATGGGTGGCCCTCCTCCCGGTGGCATGAGGTAAAGCACCATTTAGCTCCCTGGTGATTGTGTACGTTTGTGTTGCGACTAGAGAAAGAAGAAGAGGAGTGATTGGCATGTTGTTTAATCTCAGCCGGGACTTTCTTTCCCCATTGATGCTGTTTCTTTTTCCTCGTCCCGCCTTTTTTGCGAAGGCTCGGGTTTCTTCCGAGGTCACGATGGTGGGATGGATGGAAGAAAAAGTGCTTCAATCTTGTACAATAGCTGTTCTGTTTTGGAACTTCCCCCTCTTCCGCCCGACTTGTTAATCTTGCGGAGTTGATCGGATACATATAACATAACGCCCCTTTTTCCCACGCCTATATATCCATTCTATGTGAAAATGGACTTCGTTACTGCCATTTTTCTACTCCAACATCGCTCTGCGCGCGATAGCATTTGTTGTAAATATACTCTGATACATATATCTCTATGAGATCCTGCGTCTTCACATTGTCTATCTGCATAACCTACCCTGTACTAAATTGAACCCAAGATCCATCCCACCCCTTCGCGAGACCGTCCACTCTAAGACCACCCTTTGTATCCCTAAATGATATCCAGCCAATCTGTCGTGACCCTTGCCAACCTAACCTAATTTATCAGCCCTTGACCAAACTCCACAGATGCACACCATTCGCCAACAACAGCAAAGTCCCCACAGCCACCACGTCTTCCCTTCCTCTATCATGCGCCCTCGGCCTCAATACATCAAATGCATCGCTCCGACTAATGTGAGCTATCGCTGCGAGTAAAATACCCCCACGGAATAACAGGTCAAGAGCGGTGACGAGGACTGGAAGACCTAGCGTGAAACGCTGGGCGAGGAACAGTTTTGTTAGGGTGCGGCGGTAGTGGGAGCTGTCGTTGGAGTCGTTGGTGCGGGTGAAGAGGTCTAGTTCGGAGAGGGGGTGCGTACGGATGTCGGTCATTGTGATGGAAGGGTCTACTACGGGGGGATAGGCTGGTGCGGCGGGCGGGCAGCGAAGTTTGCGTAGAATCGTCCAGCGGAGCGAGGGGGGAGGCGGACTGCTGCTACTCCTGCTGCTTGAGCTGTTTGGTGTTCTTGGCAGGTCGTTGCTGGCTGTAGCTTGCTTCATCGCGTCGAGCAGAATTGGGAGGAGATGGGGCGGTTCGATGAGGAGAGTGCGGTTCTTCTCGTCCGTCGCCAGGGCTTCGCGGTCAAAAGCTTCTCTCGCGTGTGAGTAGTGGACGAAGCGGCTGTAGAAGGCCGGCGAGAGGATTTTCAGGGTCAGAGTCCGCTCGTGCTCTTTCTCCCGTAGATACCCGGAGCTGTACAGCACGAGCTCCGAGTCCGAGTGGTGGGCGGCTTGGTAGATGACTCGCAGGGACTTGTCGGCTGCTTCGACAACGCTGGTCAGGAAGGCGCTGAAGTAGCTTTCTAGCTGGGCTTCCTCGGGCGTGTAGATGCGACCGATGCTGGTGGGAGTGACTTCGGGTCGGAACCAGACGTGCAGTTTCTTGGTGAAGAAAAGCTTGGATGCTTGGGCTACGATTCGGGGAAAAGTCACGAAGCCGACCCACCACCATGAGGCGACGAAGCGGAGGAGTTGGGACGTTTCAACGGTCAGGGCTGAGGTTGGAGGCTCGGTGGAGAAGACGCGGGCGACTAGTTTTGGATGGCCTTTGTCCGATCGGAGTACTATGGTATTGTCGACTTTGACGTGGCCGTATTGCTCAAAAGCTGCCACGGGATCGATCGCTCGGAGTGAATATGTGCCTTTACGGCTGTTGAAGGGTGAGACGTGAAAGTCTTTCTGCCATGTCTCTCTGAAGAAGAGGGCGTTGTCGGACTTGCTGTCTTCGGGCGATTCGGAATTCTCGTCCGAATTGCCGGGACGCAGCAGATAGAGTCGTCTTTCGTCGAACGTGTTGTTTACTTCGAGTATCATGTACTTCAGCTGGGCGTCGCCGTCGTAGATGTACCAGAAGGAGACGGGGTTGAAACTGTAGCCTAGGAAGCGTGGCGCCGTGACAAGGTAGGCGAAGGAGTAGTGGCGTTCGGAGATACCTTGCTTGTCGAGGTAGTTTTTTAGTTTTTCGGCAAGACTCAATTCTTCCACTCCGCGAAAGAGGTAGTCGGACGCTCTGATGTTAAACCACGAAGGTGGCGAGCCATCGACCGAGAGTGCCTTGTTGGTGCGGCCAGCCATGCCGACGGGGACACCAACAAAAAGGTACGAGTATTCAAAGCTGTGTTTTTGTGGAAACATCCGTGAGTGTGTCGTCTTGCTCGGGATGAGTAGTGGAGGGAGCAATGCCTCTTCGATGGACGCCGTGCGTTTTGGTCCATGAGATTCCCGTTCCTCAAGATGGTTGCCCCGATGCGCGATGCCGCCAGCTGATAGACCACATACGCCTAGCATGGAGAAGAGCAGGATATATATCTGCATAGCATCATCGGAGTAGCTTGTCGATATCGAGTGGTAGATGCGCGGTATCGACCACATCCCGGCCCATAGTGCGTACACTGCATGCAAGACTAGCATCAAGGTAAGATCTTGCAACCAAGTCCCGTCGTCGACGAATATCCGAACGGCCCATGCTGGCTGCAGTAAGAGGAGTCTGGCGGCGAATGTCTTGTCGGGAGGCGTGAAGATGCTCCACCACAAAGTCAAGAACGCCCAGGACAAGACCAGGAGCTTCTTCGTAGGCACGCCGCCGGCCTCGTGTGCCATCGTGCCAGCCACAAGCACACGCATCGTGGCAATCACTGCCGTTGATTGGCGTCTCGCTGACGAGGACTTGCTATTGATTGTTTCTCGATTTCTCGTCGTGCATTACCTAGTATTTCCATGTCTTTTGTCGTGAGTCGTCTGCGAACGGCTATACCCGATATGTATTTGGATGACGTGCCAATCTGATATTTCCATCCTCTACCCTAACCCTGTTTACCCACAGCTGCCAGATGTACTCATGCCGTTTTCGAGACTGCATCCTCAGATCAACAACACATCAATACATCTGCAGCTGCTAAGTTGGGACTGGACTGTGCACCTGCAACTCACTCGCAATGAATAGTCGAGCTTTGCATTGCGTGCCGGCTGACGAGAGTTTCCATGTCTTTACGACGTTCAGGCTGGACACCAACCTTCCATCCACTCCCTTTCACACCGAGGCTTGCGGTGGGAAAGCTTCCGACATATATCTCCTACCGTACCATTACCGTCGCCTAACAGATGCTGTCACGAGAATGTCCGGCTTCGAGACTTGTGAGGCACTGACGAGCATAGAAGCATTCGAGCGTCAGATCCGTGTCGCAGTCGAGAAGCTCGACATCGAAAGACCCAAAGACGGCTACCCAGCAGATGGCGAGCCACATCTTGGGATTACAAGACGCGGCAAGGTCTCAATATGGTCCAGTGGGCATGTTGAGGTAGCCCTTGTTCCTGTGCCTTCGACCTTTCCGATCCTTCTACCAAAACCCGGCACTTTCAGGAATCATCCAGCTCCCACATGGACTGTCATTCTGGACGTACAGTCAACGGAGACGAACTTGTACACGGAAATCAAGACATCCTACCGCGCTGCCTATGACCGAGCCCGGAAATCCGCTGGTCTGGTCCCGACTTCTACCACGGAGGTTCTGCTTTACAATACGCTTGATCAAATCATGGACGGATCGATCACGAACGTGTACTTTTTCCGAAACAAGGAATGGGTCACTCCAGATTCAGGTGGACTGAAAGGCGCGGCTCGTCAATTTGCACTTGATCGGGGACTTTGTTCGATCGCGACTCCCGCCGTGAGCAAGGATTCATTGAGGCCCGGCGAGATCGTATGGTTAAGCAACGCATTCCGTGGGTTCTTCACCGCGACCGTCAGTATATGATGACCACGCCTCTTTCTATGGGACATCAAAACGCTGTGATTCTTCTGGATTGATGCGGTGCTGTTATTGCCACTATGCTACATCCGTAAACGGGATAGCATCATCTTGACTGAGCAAGAGACTAACAGGAAGATCTAGCACTCTTCCTGCTTGCGTCTAAGATGATGGCGGCATCGACTCTGACATCAAGCGTCTCCATCGAACCCTCCTCAAGGCCAACCATAGCCATCACCCTCCTGCTCTCCCAAGGATGTGGGTCGTTTGCCGGACTAAGCGTTGCGAAGCGCTCCATAGGTGTCATCGAGCTCGGATTATGCGGTCGATATGTTGGGATCAGGAGCTCAAGACATGGGACCGGCGTGAAGGTCGACCTAGAATGATCGGATTTCGTCGATGACCTGGAATGGTTCTCTTCAGAGAGTGCTGCAGTGTATGAGGCACGCTCGTGTCGTTGCACAGCTTCGTCATGAACCAGATCTGCCACGTAAAGGTCATCGGGCTAAGTTTTGTCAGTGTCCGACATTTCTTCGCGTCAAGGGTAATGCTGTTGTTCCATACCAAGGACAGAAGCGAATTATGTTGGTCCATCGCCTGTTCAGACAACAACGATGTACTGGCGACCTTCAATGCTTGGGCAGGCTTTCTTTCACCTGCAATAATCGAGCGCATAATGTCCGTCTTCGATGAAAGTTGTCGAGAAAGTTGTGAGCTTGCGCTCTACTTTGATAAAAGATCTAGGAAGCTTGGCCATTGCCACGTCTTGTAGCATCATCTGCGGGCGCAACACAGGCACTCGGTGCTCCCGAGAGGCAGCCAATTGATCAAGTCTCAGTGGCAAGAAGGTGTTGCTCAGCCCTTTCAAAGCAGACAAGGGTAACGAGGAGCAGCAGCAAACGGACTGAGTCGCACCACATGGTCAACTACCGAGATGGAAGAGATCGCTCGTTCGTCATGCAGCCGTAGGAGCCGGGACTGGTCACAAAGGTGCCGGATGCTGCTTGTTCACCGGGTCAGGTGCTGGAAACGAAAAGCTGGCGCAACGTGTCTTGCGGGCCCAGCATCCGCAATATGGGAAACGGCAAATGTCCCTATGCAAGACGAAAAGGCCATTTGACACGGCTCGAAGACGGGTGGCTTGCCACCATCGAATGCTACAAGGCGACATGGGCGGGATCGCGTTCCCCGATACAGAACACATGGATGCTGCATGTTGAAGCATCTGCAAGGATTGGCCGCAGTTCTATCTTAACGACCACGCTACTACTGGCAGCGGGATGCGGACGCAAGCTTCCATGCTGTGTTACCCGAACATAAATTGTGACTTCCACAGCGTGGGCCGTTCGTTCCGATGTGGCGGTCACCTACAACCCACGCTCGTATGGAAGCGCAATATCTGGATGAATCGGTACAGACTGTCGGCGGGTGTCACTCCCGCACAGCGTCTCACCGCCCATGAAGAAATCGCCATCGCAATGGCATATTCGTTGCACAGCGTCACTGGTAGAATGATGCAGTTAGCCGTTATTGTCAAGTGGCGAGCCGTGTCGGACCCCATCGGAATGCTTGGTGGCACCTACATACCAGCGCATGCTTTCATTAAAGACATCCATAGTGCTGGATTTGAAACACACCGCACACTACAAGCATCCACCACCACGAGTCGGTGCCAAGAATTGTATAAGTATGTTAAGATTGTCCCATTTATGTAATGATCCCGATTACTGGATCGCTCCAGCGCTTCATCTCTTGCTCACTATGCGATCGCTTCGAGAGTCTGAACCTCATGAATTATCATAAGTCGGGAACTAACAGAGTACGACGTCGATTCAGAATTGCGTCTCGTGAGATGTGACGCAGCACAACATCAGTCACTGGAATATGTCAAGTGTAACCCAAGCCAGTTGACGATCCAAACCTCGGTCACACATATGTAATCCGACGACATGGTCCTCCCACTGCTCCGCAATGAATCCATGCGCAATATCAAGCCTACCGACCACGGCGCGCTTGCACATGTTGGCTGGAAGAATATGGATACCAGTTGCTGCGCAGTTCGACTCGAGACCTGCTGGCTACGGGATACCAATTGATCGCTGAGTACGCTCCGAATGACGATCTTCGCTGGTGCAGCAAGAAGTGGACCCTTCATCTACGATATTGGCGCACAGTGGACGTTCGAGCTGTGTTATGATCGGTAATTTTATGTTCACTTTGGGTGTCTCGGTTTCGTCGAATCACTCCAGTCGAAGCAGAGGCCTTCTACACAGAAAGAACGATGCTTTACACACAACAAGCCCGTCTCACCAGGACCGCAATCTTCGACGAGAGGGCATGCGGCCTCCGGAGTACTCGAAGACGATACCACTCCGCAACATCGATTAACTCCTGTCAGTGACAATCAGTGTGGATAGCTCTGAGCTCTCTGCCGAGCTGGTTACTAAACCATCATACCATCGTACAAGAATCCCTGGTTCACAAGGATCAGTCTATTGACTTCTTGGCAGATACCTCTGCATGCCCAAGTCAAATAGCAGAGTCCGCTCTTCAAGAGGAGGTCAGTCCGAAGTCTGTTAAGCATTGTGGCTATGTCGCCACTTTGCCATGCAAGTTTAGATTAATTGAATACCCATGCCGTCTTTAGTGGCATATTCGTGGAGAAAGTAGCGTGTGGACATTGCGACATTCGGGCTCCAAGACTACAGAACTCTGCGAAATGAGTTTACAATGTCTCTCAAGTCGCCAAGAGCGTCCAACGTATGTGGCTTGGGACATGAACTAGGAACAAGATCAGCGCGCGGAATTGAAGGAAGACTCTTCGGACGCAGGAACAAAGTCACGCCATCCTTTGCGTGGAGAAAGGGACTCAGATCCTATTCATTGAGAATCAGTGACATCCCAGGTCTGGCCTTATGTCTGGGCGTCATGTCGCGAACAGGAGCCTCCTTGGCGATGTCGATACAGCCATCCGGATATCATCTGACCCGACCTTTTGCCAAAGGCTCAGCCTCGAAGTCTCCTGTCGCCAGCAGTCCGCGTGGTCTCTTTCTTCCCATGAAGCCAAGCAAGTACATGTCAGATAGAATTGGAAACCTGGTGCTGATCTCATGGCTTCTTGTTGCTGCAGGGCACGTCGTCTTGGCGGTCACCGTGGCGCAGTTGGTAAGTGTGCTCTTGGGGAGTCCTGGAGAGTTCGTAGGAACCAAGGGCGATGGAAGCGTGGCGATTCGTCCAGACTATTTGACATGGGAAGTTTATAGGACACAAGGAATGCCATGCATCTTGGAAGTCCGGAAAAGTTCTCGATCGGGACCTGGCGTCATCCTTTTGGGGCGATCGACACGTCGTGCCCGGACGAAAAGGGAAGAGCCGTGATGGTTTTGGAGAAGCTGTCGCATAATATGTGATAAAGTTGCTTTATAGTCGTTGCTTCTCTGCAGGGGTTCGATGCTCGGGACTGCTCTCGAGGTCATGGGTCATAAGCTGCGAGACAACAGAAAGAGATCTCACCTTCTTCCGCACTCTTCCGGGCCAGGGAACCAGCTCATGCCTTTCGAGACTCGTGAGAAACATTCCCCCTCTTTGAAGAAGGGTATCCCAAAGCGGCGGTTTGCCAAGATCCAAGGAACTTGGGGATAATCTGGGGCCTTGGGGTCTGGACGCCTCTGAAGTTAATCCAGCAACGACAACTCTCGTAGCGTGGTGAGATGGTAGTGCACGTTCTCGTATGTCACCCGCAGAGACACGCTTGAGAGGAGAGAGACCGTTAGCAGGAGACATGGCGCTCATGGTCTTTGGAATACAATGCATGGCACTGGCATTGCGGACGTCTTCCTGGTCCTTTGACGTGAGCCAAGTGGGTAAGGAATGGCTCATATCCACAAACCGCGTGCACGGTTCTGGACAACAACAGTATATAGGAACGAGAGATCCATCACTATTAACATATTCTTCTTCTATCATCACAACATCCAACAATCACTACCACTTCACTCACCACCATCAATCACTCAATTACTGAATCAAGTTTCTAACCAAACAACCATCCAACCATCAACATGAAGTTCACTCTCGCCGTCGCTGCCTCCATGGCTGCCACCACCATGGCCAACCCCATCTTCAGCAAGCACTGGGGCCAGCGCTGGGGTCACAACAAGGCAGAGGGTAAGAGATTATCGAACCACCTTCACATCGATCAATCCATCTAACACATCTTCGCACAGTCGCCGAGTCCTCTCCCTTCGACTTCACCTCCACCTACGAGGTGATCGCCGTCCCGGAACAAGTCGTCGACGCCAACAACACCTTCACCGGCGGCCTCAAGGGCGCCCGCGGTGTCTACAGGTTCGGCATCAACAGCAAGGAGAACGTCATCTGCTACAACATCACCATTACCGGCTTCCAGGGCGAGTACCAATCGCCCGCCATCTCGGCCACTCACGTCCACGAGGCTGTCAGGGGCAAGGCCGGACCCCCTCGCCTCGCTTTCCCCAACCCCATGCCGGTGCCCAACTGCAAGGACACCCGACGCAGCATCGGCTGCCTCGCAGGCACCAAGGATGGGTTCGTCACCGGTGTTAAGAACGCCGCCACTGGTCAGGACACCGGCTTCGGCTTCAACGTCAAGAAGATTGAAGAGAACCCGGCTGGCTTCTTCGCCGATGTCCACTCTTCTAAGGCTGTGCCTGGTGCCGTTCGTGGCCAGATCGAGTAGATCGATTCGGTTGACATCGACTCCGATCGATGGTGGAGTCGATCAAATTTGGGGACGACGACCTTGATGGATAGACGAGGTCGATACTTTTGGAGCTTGGACGAGGATAATAACTTTTCGTATTTTATACAGTCTTCTTGTTAATTCTTGTTGTACGGACGTCAATTTAATAGAGCTTGGGCTCTTTCTTCTTGAAAGAACTTGCTCCGCCTTCTCATCTTTCTCAACCAACTCTTGAGCTAGCAACGTTATCGGTTGCCGTGTTATCTAACGAGCGTTCTGCCTTTGAGTTTCCGAGATTCAACTTGTTCGGTTTGGTCATGGCGATGGCAGATATTAACAACTTAAGTCACAGATACACTGTCGAAGATGTATCTGTGACTTAAGTGGAAAGGCTCAAAACGAACCATCTCCTCCGGGATCTGATTGCGATGTGCTCAAAGTGTGGTTTACAGATGTCGTCTAGACTAGAATGTTGAGGAAACTTGTTGCGTATTAAAGATAGTATACATAGATGAAAGAAAAGAGTAAGAAAGCGTTCCGTGGTATCAACATGCAAAGAAAATTTGCGTGGCGCAAGAGGTAAAAACGCTAACGGGAAGAGAAGAGAAACATGCTCAGGATACAAAAAGAAAAAAGCTCATAAGCCAAGCTGCCTCTCCGAACGCCACGCATATTGTGCTTAATGTGATTTGAGGAAGAAGATGTCGGTCGAATGATCATTCCCCCGTTCAGAAGAAGGCTTCAATCCCAGAATGCCACCAGCGTAATGTCGCAAATCCAGCAGCTCAAAGCATTGGTGCCTCGTCATAGTCAGCATTAATCGCTTTCGGTTCGACGATCTCGACTATGTGTCCGTCGTCTTTGTTCCCCTCGTCAGACGCTCCAGATAGCGAGCCTCGTTCTTCGCGGGACACGCTCGGAGCGATGGACTGGACTTCTTTCGCGTCCTTGAACACGGCATCTTCTTCGCGAGGCTCTTCGGCAAGTGCTTCTGCATGAGCCTCGCCTTTGGGATCTTCCTCGAGAACGCCATCAACGCCGAAGGAAGTGGCCTTGCCTTTGCCCTTCGACGACCGGCTACTGGAATCTGCGATGGGTGTCTCTGGTGCTGTGACAAAAACCTCGCCGTCTTTTTCTGATTCGGCGTCGTTCTTCTTTCCCGGCTTCTTAGCTTTAGACGTTGATGTCGAAGCCGTCACATAACCGCTGGCGTCGGTCTGACTACTATGCTGCTGTTCGCGTCGATCTCCGTGCTCGGATTGGGAAGGAAGGTCCGGCGCTGGCTCCGTGTGGTCTTGCTTGCTACGGAAAGGTTCTTGGTCGTGGCCAGGAGATGCTGGGTCCAATCCCTGCCAATTCGTCTGGTTCCAATGACTACTATCAGTAGCATGCAGGGTTTCGCCACGTCGTGCCATGCTCTTGATGTCTGACCAATACTCCAATCGCTTCACTTGCAAGTCTGCGGCTTCCACGGCCCTGCCAAGGTTGTTTGCGTGCTTTACAGCGATTTCGTGCTTTTTCTTCGATTCCTCGTCCAAATGCTCGTGTCCAGACAGGCTTTCTCTCCGTTCGGTGCTCTTGTCAAGGTGGTGCATAAGCTCGGCGAGTAATTGGCGGCGGGAAGACTGGTAGATGAACATGGACATGATTTCGGACATGCGGTCGGATAAGTAGAACAGCTCATCCCCACCTTGATCCACGAACTTGCGCACAGCCACGAGTTTCTCGCGGTCAACCGCCGACTTGCGTAGTATAAGGACTAGTGTTCCTATGTCCGGGATTTCGATATCCTGAACGTTGAAATCGTCGTTCTGGAATCCTCGAGCTCGCATGGCTGAGTACGTAAGGCTACCATTGGGAGAGGGGCCACGCAGAATCTTCGGATGGATGGTGAAGTAGTCTGCGGTAAGCTCATGACCTCGCTCCTTCGTCTTGTGGGAGGTGTCCTTGCGAGTTCTTTTGCGCAACCACCGTCTTCGCCGCACAAAAGAGTGAAACCAAGGATGGTTTCCGTGCCAGGCAAAGCCTTTCTGGAAGGAAAAGCTGTACTCCCAGCCCTCCTCATCCACGTCACGGCTCATGTCGACATACCAGCTCTTCCAGTCCCAGGTCCAGCTTGGATCAGGCACTTGGGCATTGCGGATGTCTGATGGCGAAGTGCGAAATGCGGAGTTTTGCCAGGGTTTCGGATCGAAGTTCAACAGTGAGCTGCTGCTGAACATGGGCACGCCGAAGAAGAACGCACCACGTTGGTTTTCGTATAGTATGTCAATCACGCTGTCTTCCCCATCTCCGCGGCCCAAAGTTCTTTTGCGGTTCAAGACTTTCCTCGCTCGTGCTTTGCCGCGCTCCAAATAGCCCTTTTGCGCAGGAGCAGCCTCTTCCCCACCAGATGAAGCAAGTTGGGCATCGTCGCCGGCAGCCGAGATATTGTTGTCAGAGTAACGGTGCTGTTGGTATCGCCGGTACTTTTGTCTGTTTACTTGATGCCGTACGGAGTTGTGTACAGAGGAGCGGCTAATTTTGTGGAAGAGAGGGTCGGTAGATGAAGTGTCTACACGTGTGGCTACTCGTTCGGTGTCGTCAAGGCCATCGTCAGAGGTTGCAGCAGAAACGCGATCGGGCGTGGTGTGGTCGATCAGGGTGACTTGGTTGTGGGCTTTCAATGTCGCGGCGTCGGGGGTGTCACTGACGGCATGGCGGAGTGAGGACGAGCGCGACATGACTTCGGGTCGTCCGTAAAGGTATGGCAGAAGGAGAGTATTGCTGGGTAGTGGGGCCCCTCGTGCATATCCGGTCTCGTCTGAGAGGCGCGCGCCTTGGGGGGTTCTATGTTGTCCGAGTTCGTGTGTTGTCGCTGCAGTTCTTGTGGTGGCCAGTATGTGTCGCACCAGTCCGATGCATGGCGGTTCAGGTATTTAGCAGCAGCAGCAGCATAGTAGGAAAGTGAAGTCGAAAGCGACTCGGCACGCCAGTCACTCGGAGTCCACGGTTGCTGTGTGAAGCGGCAGCGTACTCAGTCTTGCCGTAACAGCCACAGGTGGCAGCCTCAGAGATGGCGAGCAGCGTCCCGCCTTCCTCTCTCGTCTCGCTGGCGCCGGGAGCCAAAACTAGTGTCAAGATCGATCTGCGCGCATCCATGCACGTGATTTGATTTGATTACCGTGTGCTGTGGAGATTACCACTGTCTTGTGGATCCAGTCTCGCCAGTCTGTAAATCCAGAAGCTTTCTCCGCATTTTCATGGTAAGGTCGACGTCACACATCATCGTTTGTCTTATGATGCGCGCGCACATGTGATTGGCAGCCGGCAAACAAGGAAGGAACCCAGCCTTCCAGAGCTCCTCCTCCTCCTCCTCCTCTCCAATAAATACCGTACTCTCTCCCAACACTTGCCTCGACCCAATCACCTGACCCTCGAAACACAAACCTGTTTAACATCACAAACATCCCCACAACACACTCAAACAATATGTCCAGAGCTCTCAAGATTGGTGGCGGTGTCGCAGCCGTCGGTGCTGGTTACTACTTCTACCGCGCTGGTGGAGATGCCACAGCCGCAAAGAAGAGATTCGAGGGTACGTTGGGCTTCAATCATTTCTTCTGCCAATGACATGACTGACAAGATCTACTCACAGCCGACGCAACCAAGGTCAAGCACATCGGAAAGGAGGACGTTCCTAGCAAGGGCACAGAGATCCGCAAGGATGCCGAGGTGTTCGCCGCCGACGCTGGCAAGGAGGTCGACAGGCTCGCAGCTCAGGCTCGCGATGGTACGCACAAGGTCGACCAGAAGCTCGAGGCATACAGGCAAAGGGCAGACCAGTCCATCGACCAGACGATCAAGAAGACTGGCGCTGAGCTGAACAAGGCGGTGGACTCGTTCGACAAGAATGTTGGAGAGGTAAGTCAAGCAGTGACGAACTTCTCGCATTGCGCGCGCATCTGCTAACAATCATACGCAGGGTGCTGAGAAGGCCAAGAACGGTATCTCTAGCTGGTTCGGCTCTAGCAAGTAGGGTTTGGCCTTGGATGTTGGAGGGAAATCACGAGAACAAATGTAATGATATGGATACCTACTAATTAATATCCGACACTTCACTTCTTTGGCCTGTCCTCATCTGATGATAGGCAAGTAAACTAAAACTTGTACTTTCTTTTTGTGCCACTACTCCAGCTTACGGTCGTGCCGTGCTGAACTGCTCCGCCTGGAGGCACATTCTAACTTGACCTGCACTGCGCTCTCATATGTACCTTCTACCCGATGGGCTCGGAGAAGTCAACGCAACTCAAAGAATTTCGACTGTTGGACCGTAGGTATGCACAGGCTACCTGATAATATAGCAAATCAAGCTACCCCCAGCTCTTAGCTCAAGTTGGCTACCAACTACAAACGTCATTAATACCATGGCTGCATAACTGATTGTGATTATTCTCAATATTTAACAGCTAGCTACTAGTTAAGTTGAACAAGTTAATTTACTAAATAATAAGAATGACACTAGCTTAGCTTAGTATTTAGTAATTAATCTAGCGACTAGAGTCCTTATTATCTGTTAATAGTAACTTAACTAAGTTTTCTTAATTAAGATTTAGCTAATATTATAAAAGTGGTCAGACAATAGTAGAAGCTAGAAGCTATAGGATTATATATAAACAAGATATATAGTAGATTATATACTAAAGTCTAATTGTTGTTTTCAATTTTAATAGTAGTACTACTAGCTAATTAGCTAATATACTCTTAATTTCTATATATACATCTTACTTATATATACTATAGTACTAACTAAGCTATCAGTATTCTTAATCTTAGATCTAGAAAAGCAAAATCTAGAAAAGATACTAATCAGTCTAATGTTATAATAGGAATATAAAGCTAGTAACAAAGTTTTAAATATTTAGTAAATTATAACATAGCTTAATTAGATTTTATCTTTACTAATTAAGTTATATATTATTATAAAGGTACTACTAATATCTTAAGACTTGATATTTCTATAGTTTATATAACTATCTTAATTAATACCAAGTTAGACTAATATAGATAAAATAGAATACTAAAATAGTTATATATTCTATCTAAATATATAAAGTTTTTAGAGCTTAATTATATAGGCTTTCTAACTTATAATTTTCTTATATTAGTAAGTCTAATTTAGTATTCTATTAACTAATATTACTATTTTACTATTTCTACTAGAATAACATACCTATAACGTGACTGTAGGGGAAGCGGCGCACTTTACCGAGGTTAGCTTTATAAACCCCGCTTGCTCCCCCGCGTTTCTTCTTCCTTCTCTATTTCTTCGTATAAGGAAGAAGATATAAATAACGCTTTAGATGCGTTAGTAAACGGTGAATTTAAGTCACTTCGCCGAGCTGCATTAGTCTTTCAAATTCCCGAGACGACTTTACGAAAACGAGCTTAAAAGCGAAAATCAAGAATTGAAAGTCATGTTAGTTAACAGATACTAGCTCCTATCAAGGAATTAACACTCAAGACCTAGATTTACCGCGCCGCTAAGTTAGGCGCCCCGATCACTTTTTAGTTAGTCAAAATTCTGGCTTCTGAAATTCAGTCTAAACGGGGTTTGAATTTCGATAAAAATCAATTTCCTCCTATCTCGGACCGATAGATCGACCGCTTTAGGACACGACACCCGCGAATTAAGACATGCTTTTCACGTACTATCGACGTAGTACGGTCTACCGCACTTGGGTTTTCGACGATAAAATCGTACTTTGATAACTTAGAGGATCTTTTACGCGAACATAAATATCCCCCTAGTGCGATCTATAACGTCGACGAAACCGGCTTTTCGATCGGATCTAGTAGAAAATCAGTCATTCCACTTGATCGGCAAAATCAATACCGAGAAAAGAAACAGCCGGGACGACAAGAGTGGATTACTTCTCTCGAATGCGTAAACGCCGCGGGGGTGACCCTGCCGCCGTGTCTGATTTTTAAAGGCGAAAATCTAAATTCAGGCTGGATTCCTAACGAAAACCCGGCAGGTTGAAAGTTTATTATATCGAAAAAAGGCTAGACTTCTGATTTAATCGGGTTTGAATAGCTTAAAACGCATTTCCAGCCGTTTGTTAGTAAATTAACTAACTTACGGCACCTCTTAATTATTAACGGTCACTTCTCTCACGTTACGGCCCGGTTCATCGCCTACTATATCACATTGAAAATCGATCTCTTTCTACTAAGTTACCGCTATACTCCTCGTATAAAACATAGCCTCTTGATTTATCGATTTTCGGACCTCTAAAAACGGTAATTAACTTAGAGGTCGATCGAATTTTCCGACACTCTACTACGCGTTTACCGCGCGTAAAATGAACTTTAGCTTATATCAAAGCTAGGACCCGATGCTTTAAGCCGTCGTCTATCGAACCCGGCTTTCGAAAAGCCGGAATCTATCCGTTTAATCCTGAAATCCTACTATCGACGATTACCTCCCCTCCTCGGACACCCTCTCCGCGAAATCAAGTTATTAGCCGGATTAGCGATGCATCTCGGGTCTTAAGGGCTAGGAGTAGTCCGCGTACCCCTAGGGCCCTATATCTACGTTAACTAAGCGATCTAGTAAGAAACGACGGAGATATACCGATTGCTATAAAGGACCTTATTTAGGACTTAGTTGATTTTACCGAAGATTGAGATACCGACGCAATCTTAGCTCAGAGGAAGCTACGCGAAAAGGAAGTACTACTTAATACGCGTAAGACGCGTAAGACGGGTAAAAGAGTTGCTTTAAAGGGCAAATACCTCCTTACGAAGGAGGATATCCTTAAGGTAGTTCAGGATCTCGAAGAGGAGACTAAGAAGAAAAAGACGAAAAAGGAAGAAAAAAGACAAAGTCCATATTGATTTCTTCAGAGGAAGAAGAAGAAGAATCAGTTGATGAATTAGCTTAGTTAGTTTGTTTTTTACGGCGTTAATTAGTAAGATAGTAATTCTTGAAATTTGAAATCAAAAAAGTGCGCCGCTTCCCCTACTGCGCCGCTTCCCCTATAGTCACGTTAGAGGATTCGGGTCACTTTTTTAGTTCCACAATTTCAAACTTGATTTACTAACAAACTAACGGTGTTACGACCTAGCTAACTATACTAATTCATTAACTGATTCTTCTTTTTTTTTTCTAGAGAAATCAATATATATTTCATCTTTTTTCCTTCTTTTTTCCTCTTTTTTCCTTTAAGTCTTCCCTTCGAGATCCTAAACTACCTTAAAGATATCCTCCTTCGTAAGGAGGTATTTACCCTTTAAAGCTACTCTTTTACCCTTTCTACGCGTCTTACGCGTATTAAGTAGTACGTCCTTCTCGCGTAGCTTTCTCCGAGCTAAGATCGCGTTAGTATCTCGATCTTCGGTAAAGTTAATTAAATCCTAAATAAGGTCTCTAGCCGATAGCGCTATATTTCTATCATTCTAAAGGAGGTCGATAACCTAACGTAGATTAAAAGCCTTAGGGGTACGCGGACTACCCCTAGCTCTTAAAATCCGAAATATATCACTAACCTAACTTAGGACTTAATTTCTTAGAGAAGAGGTCTAAGGAAGAGAAGTAAGAGTCGATAGTAAGATCTCGGAATAAAACGGATAGATTCTAGTCTTTCGAAAGCTAGATTTAATAGAAGAAGGCCTAAAGCATCGGGCTCTCGCTTTAATATAAGCTAAAGTCCATTTTATACGTAGTACTCGTATAGTTAAATATCGGAAAATTCGGTTAACCTCTAAGTTAAGAGCAGTTTTTAAAGGTCCGAAAATCGATAAATCTAGAGGCTATGTTTTATGCGACGAGTACGGCGGTAGTAGAAAGACGTCAATTTTCGAGGGATTATAGTAGGCGATAAACCGAGCCGTAACGTAAGGGGAGTATCCGTCGATGATTAAAAAGTACTACGAGTTAGTTGATTTATTAACGAATGGCTAGAAATGCGTTTTTAGCTTTTCGAATCCGATTAGATCATAAGTCTAGCCTTTTTCCGATGTAATGAACTTCTAATCCGTCGGGGTTTCGTTCGGAATATAGCCTGAACTTAGGTTATTACCTTTAAAGATCAGATACAGAGGTGGAGTCACTCCCGAGGTACTAATATACTCTTAAGAGGTAATACACTCTTATCGTCCCGGTTACTTCTTTTCTCGGCGTTAATTAAGCTGATTAATTAGAACAACTGATTTCCTACTAGATCCGATCGAAAGGCTAGTTTCGTTAACGTTATAGATCGCACTAGGAGGATATTTATGTTCGTATAAAATATCCCTTAAGTTGTTAAAGTACAGTTTTATCGTCGAAAAATCAAGTACCGTAGACCGGGCCGCGTCGATAGTACGCGAGAAACATGTTTCTATTCGTAAGTAGCGTGTCCGAAAGCGATCGACCTATCTATCCGAGATAGGACAAAATTGATTTTCGTCGTAACTTGAACCTCGTTTAGACTGAATTTCAGAAGCCAGAATTTTGACTAACTAAAGAGTGATCGGGGCGCCTAACTTAGCGTCGCGGTAAATTTATTTCTTAAGTGTTGATTCTTCAATCTGAGCTAGTATTTGTTAACTAACATGACTTTCTTTTCTTGATTTTGGTTTTTGAAGTCGATATCGTAAAATTAGATAAGGAATTTGAAAGACTAATGCAGCTCGACGAATTGACTTATATTCGCCGTTTACTAACGCATTTAATGCGTTAGTCACGTCTTTTTCGGTATACGAAGGCATAGGAAAGGAAGAAGAAAGGTGGGAGAGAAAGCGGGGTTTATAAAGTAGACCTCGGTAAAGTGGTTAACTTCTAGGGGTAATTAACTTCCCCTACAGTCACGTTAACAGTTATGTTAGGTATATATAAGTCTAGTATTGACTAGTCTTTACTAATTACTTTTCAGGCTGTAAACTCTAATTCTTGTTCTGCTTCTTCTACTATTCTATTTCTTCTACTAACGTGGGTGTAGGGGAAGTGACGCAGTAGGGGATATGACGCACTTTTTTGATTTCAAATTTCTAGTACTTACTTTGTTAATCTAGCAGTAGTAGGATCTTATAACTAAATCAAATAAGCTCATAGACATATTAGTATGTCTTAACAAACAAGTACTTTAGATAAAGTTTTTATATAACATTATAGTATTAGAAGCAGAACAATAGAGAAAGTAGAATAGTAAATAGGTTTACTAGCTTTAAAAAGTTATAAGTTATTTTAGTTATTGAAATTAAGCTATTGAAATTTATTAACATGAGCTTCATTATATGAAATATATATACTTTCTATCTTGACTAATATCAACTAATAACTAAGAGGTATCTAGATTTGGAAAAAAGAGTTTGAAAAATTACAAAACTCTGACTAGACTATTTATCTAGATTATAAGTTATATAGTTAATTTAGAAACTGTCTGGAAGTATGTTTCCATAGACTATTTAGATCAAGCTAATATATCTTTTAGAGTAAGACTAAACTGAATATATCGATTAGTAAATAGCTAAAAATAACTTTAAAGCTTAAAAATCTCTTTATACAATCAACTATCAGAATGCTCTAGATATAACTTATTTAAAGATAGATTTAAAATCTATTGTTTCTAGCCTCTATACTAATTAATATTAGCTTTAATCAAGTCTATTAAGTATACTTAATCTTATTGCTATGTAACATATATACTAATAGATTAGCCCAGAAAGATTTAGCTCAATAAACTAGTTGTTAGCTAAGTGATAGCTCTAAAACCTCAAATTTAGAAATCTATCTAATCCAAGACTTTAATTCGAATAGCTCATAACTTAATCAGAATTAGTATAACTCTACTAAGATCATTATAGTATTCAAATTACATATTGAGCTTACTAACTCTTAATTTGTAGCTTAATAGTATTGGTAGCTAATCAGTTTACTAATAAGATGCTTCTTATTACTAGGTTAAGCTAACTAATTTATACAATCCCTAGCTTCAGCTAGATATATCTATAAAATGAACTAATATTACGTTATACTAGTTGCCTTTGAAACTTGTTCAAAAACACTTACAATTAACTATTATACAATCATCTACTAATATTATATTAACTTATATTATAACAACATTAGAGATAATACAGTAGTAGAAGTACTAGAGCAGTAGATAATCTCTACTAACATCAGGAAACTATAAGCTAGTTAGTAACAATGACTGAACTCTGAAAGACTAGTAACTATATATGAGGACATTGTCGTAACCAGATATAACTATATAACTAATGTCATAGTAGGCATAACTATAAAGTAGAGGATCCTGTATTCTATAAAGTGTACTGACTCTAAAAAATCATATGTTAGTGAAAAGTCAAAGTTAAGCTATCTTGATCCATTAAGATTAGCTAACACTAGATAATATAGAATTTGTATACATCTAATGTCTATACAAATTTTATATTAACTAGTATTAGCTAACGACTATAAAGATAGAAAAAGAGGTCTTAGAAAGCGTTACTTATCAAAATCATAAGCTAGATAACTAATCTAATAATTCTTTAGAAATTAGATAGTATAGGCTAGCTAGGTAAGACTTATGTACCTTAATAAAGTAAGTATTAACTAGCTAGATGTATTGACTAATGAATAACTTTAAATAATGTTAAAGCTTGAAATCTCTTAATATAATTATCAGAATATCTTCTATAACGTGCCTATAGGGGGATCCGCTTAGTAGGGGATTCCGCTCACTTTTTCGATTTCAAAATTGCAAACATGATTCACTAACTTACTAACGCCGTCATTACATCACTAACTAAGCCAATTCACAACTGAATCTTCTTCTTCTTCATCTAAAGAAATCAATATATATTTCGTCTTTTTTCCTCCTTTTTTCCCCTTTTTCTCCTTAGTCCCTTCTTCGAGATCTTGAACTACCTTAAGGATATCCTCTTTTATAAGAAAGTATTTGCCCTTTAAAGCTACTCTTTTGCCCGTCTTACGCGTCTTACGCGTATCACGTAGTACGTCCTTTTCGCGTAGCTTTCTCCGGGCTAAGATCGCGTCGGTATCTCGATCTTCGGTAAAGTTAGTTAAATACCGGATAAGGTCTCTAGCCGAAGGGAGTATATCTCCGTCATTTAAAATTAGATCGCTAATCTAACGTAGATTAAGAGCCTTAGGGGTACACAGACTACTCCTAGCTCTTAAAGTCCGAGATACGCTACTAACTTAACTCGGGATTTGATTTCTCGGAGAAGGGGTCCGAGGAGAGGAGGTAAGAGTCGATAGTAAGATCTCGGGATAAAACGAATAGATTCCGGCCTTTTATAAGCCGGATTCGATAGACGACGGCTTAAATCATCGGGCCCTAGCTTTAATATAAGCTAAAGTCTAATCTATACGCGGTAAACGCGTAGTAGAGTGTCGGAAAATTCGATCGACCTCTAAGTTAATTACCGTTTTTAGAGGTCCGAAAATCGATAAATCAAGAGGCTATGTTTTATACGAGGAGTATAGCGGTAACTTAGTAGAAAGAGATCGATTTTCAATGTGATATAGTAGGCGATGAACCGGGCCGTAACGTGAGAGAAGTGACCGTTAATAATTAAGAGGTGCCGCAAGTTAGTTAATTTACTAACAAACGACTAGAAATGCGTTTTTAGCCATTCTAATCCGATAAGATTAGAAGTCTAGCCTTTTTTCGATATAATAAACTTCTAACCTGCCGGAGTCTTGTCGGGAATCCAGCCTAAATTTAGCTTTTCACCTTCAAAAATCAGACACGGTAGTGGGGTTACCCCCGAGGCGCCAACACACTAAACAGGTAATCCACTTCTATCGTTCCGGCTATTTCTTTTCTCGGCGGGTATTAAGCTAATTAAGTAGAATAATTGATTTCCTAATAGATCCAATTTAAAAACCAGTTTCGTCGACGTTATAGATTATACTAGGAGGATACTTATGCTTACGTAGAACCTCTCCTAAGTTATCGAAGTACGATTTTCGAAAAATCAAGTACCGTAGATCGTGCTATTTCGATAGTACGCGAGAAACACGTCTTGATTCGTAGGTAGCGTGTCCGAGAGCGATCGACCTATTAGTCCGAGATAGGACTTAATTTATCTTCGTAGTAATACAAACTCCGTTTAGTCTTAAATTTTAGAAGCTAAGATTTTAACTAACTAAAGCGTGATAGGGGCTCCTAATTTCGCGATATAGTAAATCTAGTTTTTAAGTGTTGATTCCTTGATCGGAGCTAGTAATGATTAACTAACGTAACTTTCTGTTCTTAATTTTGATTTTTTTCTAAGATATAGAATTCCTGTCTTCTAAACCTACTAAATCTCTATTATTAGCTTGTTAATTAGTATACTAAATATATAACTATTAAGTTAAAACAGAAACCTTATCCAGTATTTTGTATTTTCTACTATTCTATAATCTCTACTACGACATCAACTGTAGAGATTACAATTCTACAAAAGAATCCTAAACATATAAATTCTTAGTTTGTTAGGTTAGCTTTTTAGAAATATATTTGATAGAAGACCTAAAACTAAGTAATAGCTTAACCAACTTGACTGAAGATTTATATTAGTCTTGAAAATCATTTACTTAGAGACTAAGCTTTGATATTCAGTAGAGTTCTAGCTATATCCTAAAGTATATTCAGATTCTAATTTGTATATGTTATATAAGACATAATCAATATAGTTTACCTATTACAAAAATAAGTTGGATATAGTTAAGTAATTAACTTCTCTAGTAAAGCTATTTCAATCACAAGCTGATAACTGAATATGATAAAACTAGAGATGAAACAGTTAGTAGCTAGCTCATTAATAGTGATGTGAAACCAGCTACTATGTTAAGACTGTTTATACCAATTAACATATAATAATCAAAGTTTACCAGTTTTTAGATAAGATGAGTTCTTATCTTATATGTTTCATCGAGCTATAACTTTACTGATAATCTTGTTATAGTAATAGCATTCTCTTATATATATACAGTTCTTATTTAATGTAATGATATTCTAGTTCTATGCCTGACATGTAAGTTATCCAATGTAGTCTAAGGTCTATGCAAACACCTTTACCACTCATATTGTATAACAATAGTCTGCATATAGCGATCAGAAGCTCTGTCACTAGGATCTTTTATTATATCCAGATTTGACTATAGTAGGGGTAGCAATATGGTAGGAGAATATTGTAAAAGATTTACTAACCCTATGAAGTCATAAGTTAGTAAGTTGACTTTACTAACTCCTTGAAATTCTATATAGTAATCTCTTAATATGGAATAGATTAGCAAATAGCATATAATTAGTATTACTATATATTCTTTCGCTATACTTAATATCATCAAATATTCAAGCTTCTGATCCTCATCTACCTTTAGGTAAAAATCGGTAGTATAGTAGCTAGTATATCTATTGGTCTACTCCAGATATTGATACCAAATCCATATCTTAAAAGATAACATACTAGAAACTCTTATGTTTGATATGTTAGGATAATTTGAACTACATCCATCAAAAATTAGTTAAAATGTATTCAATAGTCGACTAGGTAACTTATAGACATAAGTAGTCTAATATATCAGATAACTTTGTTTGTTTTTAGATCAACCTATAAATAGACTAGCTTTTGTTAGTTAGATAAGTAACAAACTTTTTTACTTAACTTAATCTAGATTGACTAGTTTAATTCAAGCTAATCTTTGTAATTGATAAAATACTATCAGATTGAAAAAGTATCCGGAATCCCCTACCGTCCGGCTTCCTCTATAGGCATGCTATAGGAAACAAAACTTAATTTAACTTATTACTATGATTAGCTATTTTATATAATTAACTATACTATATTATAGTTAAAAGTCATCTTAATATTAGCTAATTAATCTATGATAACGTTAATATAAACCTAGCTAATTTCTAAAGACTTATTATACTAGTATCTTATTTATCTTAGATAAATAACTTATTAAGATAGACTTTGATATGTTAACTTACTGATAGTTGAGTTAGTACTAGCTTTATTAGCTCAAATTCTAAATAAAAATTTCTAGCTTAGGATCTTTATTTACTCAACTTACTAACACTTGATTTTCAGCTTAGTCATTAAAACTAACATAACAAAGTAGATACTCACCTCAATTTCTGAATATCACATAGTATCCACTATTGTATAGTAACTCCTACTATGATATCGATTGTCTTTAGTTATAACGTTAGATTAATTAAACCTAAGTCGACTATAAATCAGCAGCCAATAAAGTACTAGCACTTGATTAGTAACTTATACTTGTTTTTTGCTTCTTAAAGTAAGTTATCAAGTAAATTTCTACCTAAGCTTATGATGCTCAAGACTTATATAGTAACTTAGTACAATGATGCTCTTTGTATTCTATTGTTATCTTTATCCATAGCACTTTGCAAGACGCTCTGCGATATGTTTCCGAGTCTTTGAGCACTGGCTGCAGGCAGTTGTCTAGAACGCATTTCAACATATGTAGTCTTTGAGATCGCCACAAGTCAACAGCATTGGCTGCTACTTACAATAAATCTAACGTTATAACGAGACGGCATGGTGTCGGTACAAGAGGCCATATCATGCACAGTTGACGTTTGTTCCATGCATTCATTTCGCTCTGTAACCGTATGCTTTCGATAGAGAATAAAAACGAGCTGAACATTCTACGTCTCACCGTAACTACTAGTTCGTAACGTTAGGTAGTATTTAGCCTAGAATCATGAATCTAAGAGAGCCTGCTAGACCCTTGATGTTTTGTTCCCACGCAAATCTAGCATCTGTCGTAGTGGTCGCCTTCTAGGAATATCAGTAAACACATCAGTAAACAACACACGTGAGCATTCACATAGTAATCGAAGTGATCGTTGTTGTTTGAGTGGTTGTTTAAGAGTGCATGGAGACTTCTTCAAATCAGCGTCGGCGAATGAGGCAGGAGCCGAGGCCGATAACAGCTGGCCCGTCCAAACACAAACCACTGAAACTCAGCCTACATCATGGCGCCAACCCTTTCAGATACCAACAACCCAAGGGTAGTCAACCCACAACATCATGAAACACTTCTGGGCGCTCCCAGCGCTCCTGCGACCCGCGCTCGTCATTGCATCGCAACATGCCTTCAGCGTTCACGATGACATACTTGCCTTCCCACAGTTCGAAGTACACTTCTCGGAAGACTATATCTCGGAGGAACAAGCACAATTGCAGCTGCAGAAAAACGGGGAAACGAACACCGAAAACCCTTCCGACATCGACCAGTACACCGGACGGACACAAAGCGGCGAGAACGGCGACAGCCATCACGATGAAGCGGCCAAGGAAGAGATGCTGGAGTACGAAATGATGCACCACCACAACCAGAGATACCTATGCTCAATACCGCAGGTGGAGAAGTCGGTCGAACAGCCACGAGAGAACGATCCGGCCTCCAAGGCAGAGCAGGAGAAGGAACTGGCGCGCGCAAACGATCGTGGATGGGAGCTTCTGGCCGGAATGCAAGGCAATTGCATATACTACATGTCCGGCTGGTGGAGCTACCGCTTCTGCTACAACGACGAAGTTAAGCAATTCCACCAGCTTGCGCCTTCGCGAGGCATGCCCGTATACCCGCCCGTCGAGGATCCAAATGCGCAGGGTTTCCTTCTTGGGCGATATGAAGAGAAGAAGCAGAACCAGGATTCGAGTGCGAATAGTGAGGAGAAGTGGGAAGGAGAGGGCGCTCTGGAGGTCAGCGAGCATGCTACGAGGAAGACAGGCGGGCATGGCGAGCTGGTCACACGTGGGGAGAACAGATACTTGAAGTCTGAGTGGTATGGTGGAACAGAATGCGATTTGACTGGGAAGGAGAGGAGGATTGAAGTCCAGGTATGTGGAACTTCCTTTTCAGATCAACTTAGCGTGCATACTAACAGGTCAACTCGTCTAGTACCACTGCAACCCTTCGATCGGTGCCGACCGCATTGTCCTAATCAAAGAGACCTCAACATGCGCTTACCTGATGGTCCTCCACACACCACGCCTCTGCAACGACGTTGCCTTCCAGCCGCCTCAGAAAGACGCCGCGAACAGCATATCTTGCACCCCCGTCTTGCGACCCGAAGAAGCAGAGACCTACGTTCACGAGCAGAAAGCGTACAAATCTGCCGCTCAGGAAGCGCAGATCTGGGAGGCAAACCCCGACGCCGCGGCTGCTTTTGGCATGGCGGGCGAGGCCGGCGACGACGAGCTGCCCGTGCAAATCGTGGGCGACATCATAGTGGGAGGCCACGCTATCGTGCCGGAAGGCGTCAAGATCGAAAAGTCGGGCATCGTCGGTGGCAAGGACAAGTACATTGACACGATCGCGAATTCGGGGGGTAAAGCTCTCTCGAAAGAAGAACTCAAAAAGTTGGGTCTAGATAGCTCGAGGGCTATTGAGAATCTGGAGAAGCTGAAGAAGGACGTCGAAGCGATGGCCAAAGGGGAGAAGTGGAAGATTGTTGTGGTCGACACGCCGCGAGGGAGAGAATATCGTGGTATGGTGGGCGACGATGAAGATGATGACGGGAAAGACCAGAAGAAGGGCAAGGGTAAAGGAGAGAGTGGTCCTCCTGCTCAGGGGAAGCAAGGTGGTACTTCACCTGATGGTGAGGGGTCTGACGGTGCGGAACAAGAGGGAAGTGAGGAAGAGTATTTCAAGGAGGAGCTATGAGCTTCCTCTGTCGCACTGTATATGAGCGTTCTCGCATGGCTTTCCATCAGCATGGTAATCTATCACATACGCATATTTTGTCATCACTCGTAGTATTCATAGGTACAGTACGTCAATCATCAGTCCTCACTTTGTCGCCAAGAAAATCGGTCGATGTCAAACTTGCCGATCTCAAAGCTTAACGAACGTCACACATTCTTGATCCGCACGAATGTCGACACAACCTCACTCAGCAACACCTGATGGCGACAGATTCATTGCCGGAAAGCATGTGTCCGTGCTTAGCAGTCGAGAAACCACAGCCCTGAAATATCTCGCAAGCGAAATACGCAAAGAGCTCCAGAGTTTGGACGAAAGGGATGATGCGATTTACGCATGTGGCAAAGCAGCGTTGTCAATATTGCAGAGCAGACCTCTGGAAGCCCTGCAACTAGCCAAGGATCATGTTCAGTATCAACCCTACCGGGACGTTCAGCGGTGCTGGCTGCGGTTGTATGAAGATGCGAGCATGTGGCGCGCTGCGGAGTTGCTGTACGATGCTGCTGAGGGACGTCCACTTGGCGCTGGAAGGCCATCTGAGGCCGATGACTGGATGTTGCGTGTAGTCAAGGTGCTGGATCTTGGACTGATCGTCTCTGGCGGCATGTTTCGAGAGAAGCTCTACGAGGCTATCTTCGCGAATCTTGAGCCGTTGCTTGAGGAGCTAGACATGGGCGACTCGACACCAACATATTTCAACATGGAGCAGCCTACGGTCCTACGGTCAGAGCATTTAGTCCCAATAGCTTCAGAACCCAGTCTAGAAGCCTTTCAACTCCATCTAGACAACCACACAACGCCTCTCCTTCTCGCAGGCGTCATCGACAGCTGGCCAGCAATGACCACATGGCGCGACCCAACTCACCTCCTTCGCCTAACTCTGGGCGGCCGTCGCTGTTTCCCGATTGAAATAGGAGAGACATACACACACGCCGACTGGCGACAAGAAATCATGCCCTTCCGCGCCTTCATGAAGGATTACCTCCTCCCACCTCGACCCCAGGAAATTGGCTACCTAGGCCAGCACAACCTCTTCCACCAAATCCCAGCTCTCCTGCGCGAAATCCGCACTCCAGACTACTGTTTTTCAGCTCCTCCTGAAATAACGCCCAACTCCAGACTAGCCCTCCCTCCTGTGCCTCCCGTCGACGAACCGCAACGTAATGTCTGGCTCGGACCGAAGGGGACCAGAACGCCTCTGCACACGGATCCTTACCATAACATCTTCTGTCAGGTTCTGGGGTACAAGTACGTCCGTCTGTACCCACCTGAAGCGATGGAGAGCGTGTATCCGCGTGGCGTGGACGAGAATGGGATCAATGAGTCGAATACTTCAACGGCGGAGATCAAGTTTGACTGCGAGGTTGAGGGGAATGTGGTTGTAGAAGATGAGGATATTTTTCCGCGGTTTGGGCGGTGGAGAGATTTTAACGAGGTGATCGTTGGGCCTGGAGAGTGTCTCTATATCCCCGCTGGCTGGTGGCATTACATCGAGTCGTTGACCACGAGTTGTAGTGTGAGTTTTTGGTGGAATTGAATCGGTCGATTGGCGAAATTCTTGGTCGGTGTCTCTTGGAACACAAACAGTTCAAGCAATGAGCGATGTCGACTCCGAGAATTTGTACTCATCTGGTAGAGTGTGTCCAAAAGAAGACCACCGGCAACGGATCACACAAAACGACAAAAACATACAACAGGCGGGATTCCCAGATGGTCACCCACTCTAGTACTAGTCGCCCGGTTCAGTGCTTATGTATGGCAGAGCGGACGGGATGCCCAGTTCTCACTGACCTATGGTCGTATGTATCATTTTACTGCAGTATTGTCATAACAATCCTTTAACACTATCGGGTATGCAAGTATCCTCGGCACGCATCACAGTCAAGCCCGCACAATACCGTACCAGACCAAGCCCATGACAGCCCCCAGAACAATTGCCAGGGGAGGCGGCACCTTGAAATGCATGCCACCCACATACGTCGTAGCAATGATAACAACCCACCAAGGATCCCGACCTAGGCTCCCACCATTTTGCACCTCGCTGTCGAGATATCCGATCTCAAAAAGCCTGTACACGGCGGTGAAGACAAGTCCTACAGCCGTCGCGTGGATGCCTCTCAAGCCGGCTTTGACTGCGTGTATGCCTCGAACGCTAGACCAAAGCCCCATGAAACCTGTATGCAGCCATAGGCCTGGAGTGAAAATCGCAAGGTACCCAATGAGAGCTCCTACAACTGAGGGTAACGGTGTCCCTTGTACGGCAAGCGCGCCGAGGTAGACGGCGAAATTGAAGTTCGGGCCTGGAAACGCTTGTGTTATTGCGAGGCCGAGAAGAAAGTCTCGTGGTGAGACCCATCCTGGAGCGACTATGTATTCTCGCAATAAGGGGATTACGACTGGGCCACCGCCAAAGATGATCGTGCCCGCAAGGTAGAGGTTTGTGAATAGGTCAAACCCACGGTTGTCGCCTGTGAAGGCTCCGCGGCAGGACATGACGGTGATGAACGATACGAGGAAACCAGCGATGATCGTTGCACCGATTTTCCAGGAGGTTGTCAGGCGGGGGCCTTGTGGGTGCTGTCTTTCACTTAGCTCCCGGGCAAGTCGACTGTGTTTGCAAGGTCGAACAGCTGCTCTGCTGTGCAATTCAGAAGTGTCGGAGCTGGGTTGGGGGCGCGACACCTCGGTGCTCTCCTGGGAATGTGGCGACTCCACATCTACGCCGGAATTGTTGCTTCGCGTTGTCTTCCACAGCTTCTGCATGACCTTGAGATCCCAAGCAATTGTCACAAAGGCTCCTGCCACCATCAAAACAGGGAAGTACCAAAGACTGTTGTATAGCATGCCCGCAGTCGCACCGAGAAACACCAAAACCAACGTCAATTTGTCCGTGATGGCCTTCTGGCTCAATTGAACTGCAGCCAAAGCGATGATGCCCACCGTAGCCGAATTCAGCCCGCTCAGAAGCGCATAGACCGGTCCCGGTAGTTGATCACCAATATCGCGCACCCCAAGAGCGAGTCCAAACGCTGCGATCGCCATGGGCAAACTCCAGAGGAGAAAGGACATCAATCCAGTCCAGAGTCCGTACCGCAGCACGTTGATTGCAAAGATCATCTTCGTGCTACCGGGTCCGCTCAAGGCTTGACACAGCGCGAACATTTCCTGGTAGGTCGTCGCCTCGATCCACTTGTACTTGTCGATGAAGAGTTGTTGGAAGAGCTGGAAGTGTACAGCAGGTCCGCCGAAAGAAGTCAGGCCGAGATGCCAGTTATGCGCCAGCATGTCGATGACTGCGACCTTCGATATCGCATCGCCTGAAGGGAGGAGAGCGTTGCGTCCGGATTTGATCGCGGCGAATAGACTTGTCAGTGATGGGTGCGTCATTTTGCTGGCTGAAGAGAAATCCGGCCAAAGGCCGCATTTACTTGATATACTCAAGATATCATAGAAGCTGTTGAAAGTCCAGTGTATGCGTAGAGATATTAATATAGGAGACTCGCGACAGCCCGATGTCTACAAAGAGCTCGATGTCTCTAACAAGCTTTGATTGGTCGCGGACTTTCCTGTGGCTCTCTGGGCATAGACTGGGCAAACATTCCACGTGTCGGCATCACTTGTCTTATTGGTCGGCACCTTGCACTTCAAGGTCTTGTACTTTGCGATGATACACACTCGCTCATGGTGAGTAACACGTTGGTTGTGTCGATAGAGAGAAGGAACCTCGAGCAGCACAACGTCGCCCGTGTGCCAAGAAGAGAATGTGCTCTCGGTGGCTGGGCGCGTACCCAAACAGCGGCAACCGTTGGCAAACGACACCCAGGCTCTTCTGCTCGTTAGGCATCCAAACCGACGCCTTCCAGGAAGGTGTCATTGAAATGCCCACTTTCGATTCTGGGCACACTCCGACACCCAGAACATGACTCGAAACAAAGATCGTCTTCAGCTAGCTCTATACGCACGACCCAAGCACCCTCCAGGGAATTATCACTATGCCTTCTTCGTTGCACCGAAAAATGCCCAAGGGCCACTAGTTAAGCATCACGTCAAGAACACTTTGCAAGTCAATGATTCCGGGAAGGCAATCCAGCCCTGGCGTTACGAGCGGACCATTGTTGCGGACGTCAAAGCTGAACCGCGTCTTCTGGCTCGCATCATCATCGCCAAAGTGGCCAAGTCGTCTGGTGAGGTACAGCGGATTCTGGACTGTGTGCCTATCTACCAAGTGGAAGACTTGGACAAAGCCGAGG
>Ga0265780_10000301_pt1 | contig 77458 bp, 70 predicted proteins | sample P1T30metagenome_FD_192432 | JGI IMG/M metagenome (GOLD analysis project Ga0265780, IMG submission 192432) | Plant litter microbial communities from East Loma Ridge, Irvine, California - P1 T30 | ecosystem: Environmental > Terrestrial > Plant litter > Unclassified | place: USA: California...
AAAATCTAAAATCTAAAATCTAAAATCTAAAATCTAAAATCTAAAATCTAAAATCTAAAATCTAAAATCTAAAATCTAAAATCTAAAATCTAAAATCTAAAATCTAAAATCTAAAATCTAAAATCTAAAATCTAAAATCTATCCCGAAGCCTCGGGACTAAAATCTATCCCGTCCCAAAGCTTCGGGATCGGACTAAATCTCGATTATTTTTCTTTTCTGCGTTTGCGTTCTGCTTTAATCATAGATAATTCGCGGCTTGTTTGTCCGGCAACAGAAGTATTTTCTTCAGCACGACGAATTAAATAAGGCATAACATCTCTTACAGGTCCAAACGGTAAATATTTCGCAACATTATAGCCGTTTTCCGCTAAATTATAACTGATATTATCGCTCATTCCGTATAATTGTCCAAACCATATTCTGGAATCATTTTTAGCAATTCCTTTTTGAGCCATCATTTCCATTAATTTGTACGAGCTCAATTCGTTGTGAGTTCCCGCAAAAATGGCCATTTTTTCAATGTGGTCCAACATGTAATGAACTGCATTATCATAATTAACATCAGTCGCTTCTTTCGAAACGCAAATTGGAGAAACGTATCCTTTCTCTTCGGCCCGTTTGTTTTCTTTTTCCATATAAGCACCACGAACCAGTTTCATTCCAATATAGAATCCTTCGGTTTTAGCAATATCATGAAGTTTTTTTAGGTAATCCAAACGATCCCAACGGTACATTTGCAACGTGTTAAATACAATTGCTTTTTCCTTATTGTATTTTCGCATCATGTTGGTAACCAGTTCGTCAGCAGCATCCTGCATCCAGCTCTCTTCACCATCAATTAGTAATGCAACATCTTTTTTATGCGCTTCACTGCAGATTTTATCAAAACGGGCCACAACCCTGTCCCATTCTGCCTGCTCTGCAGGAGTTAGAGTTTGCTTTTCTCCAAGTTTCTCGTATAATTCAAAACGCCCCAAACCAGTTGGCTTAAACACTGCAAACGGAATTGCAAGACGTTCTTTAGCAAAATCAACAGTTCTTAACGTCATCTCCAACGCAGCGTCAAATTGTTCTTCCTCTTCTTTTCCTTCAACAGAATAATCCAGAACAGACGAAACCCCTTTGGTAAACATTTTATCTACCACAGTTAGACAGTCGTTTTCATTAACACCACCACAAAAATGGTCAAAAACAGTTGCACGAATTAATCCTTCTACTGGCAAATGAGCTTTAATTGCAAAATTTGTTACAGCAGTTCCAATTCTTACTAAAGGCTCGCTGTCAATCATTTTAAAAAGAAAATAAGCTCTGTCTAGTTCCGTATCACTTTTAAGAGAAAACGCAACCTGGGTATTATCGAATATCTTTTCCATTAAATTTATTTTTTATGCAAAGATATATAGTGTTTTGAATATTCTTCATAAAACAACATCATATTTTTTATTATCTATAATGAAATCGAAAATTATACAGTTTACAAATTGTAGGATTAAACTTATTTCGTAATTTTGCTTTAAATTTTAAACTGGCTTCTAACTGAATATATCATGCTTAATCTTTCTAAAAAACAAAGAAGTACATCAGATCTAATAGCAATATTATATCTTGCTCTTTTGTTGCTGATTGACTTTCTGCCCTATTTTAAAAGTCTGGAAATCATTAATCCGCAATTTTTATACCTTTCCTGCCTGAATTTATTACTTGGAATTTATTTGTACTTTAATACAGATAAAATCCCCTTTAATGTCGCTCCTTTTATAGGTAACAGTTATATTTTTAAAATATATGCTGTGTTCTTATTTTTTTGCGGGATTTCCTTTTTTGCAGCCAGAAACACTTCTTTGGTTATAACAAAAGTTACAGAATTACTTATTGTATTTTGTCTTTTTATAAACCTTGTAATTCTTTTAAGAGATAAATTACACCTCATTCCCCGTATTATTTTGATTGTCGCTATAAGCGCATTTTTTCAATCTTTTCAACAGTTACAAATTTTTTTAATTGCACCCAAAGGTTCTTCTGTGATTGATCTTTTAAATAGTATGAAAGGAAATACAGGAAATATCAACATCTTGGCCGCCAGTCTTACAATTAAAGTTCCGTTTTTATTGTTTGGAGTTACGCGTTATAATAATTATAAGGTGTTAATTTTTATCATTGCATTATTTACTACCACATGCGCCATTTTCCTTACCGGTGCAAGAACTCCCTTAATCAACCTGTTTTTCATATTTATAATTTATATCACTTATTATTTAAAGCAGAATTCATTCGCAAAATCAGTTGCCTTACGAATTGGATATTTACTGCTTCCGGTTTTATTAGCAGCTTTTTTGTCAAATTTTATATTTAAGAAATCTGAAGATAAAGGGCGTTACGTATCTATTGAGAATAGAGTTACGCAGATAAATACAGAAGATGCTTCATCCAGGGCGAGATTAACATTCTGGAAGAATGCTGCTGAAATTATCAAAAAACATCCAGTTTTTGGTATCGGACTTGGAAATTACCAGGTAGAATCTATTCCGTACGAAAGAACAACGACAAACGGAACCAACGTTTCGCTGCATACGCACAATGATTTTCTGGAAATAATGTCAGAAACAGGTATCATTAATGGCCTGGTTTATCTTTCACTATTTATTTATTTGCTGTTTGTAAATTGTAGAAACATTGTATTGCCTGACAATAAAACAACAAGAGATATTTCGATACTTATTTTAATGATGTTAATCGTATATGGTGTCGATTCATTTTTCAATTTCCCAATGTACCGCCCCACCATGCAAATATTTTTTGCACTGATACTGGCGTTAAGTTTAATTACAAATTCAAAAGTAAATACTGCAAAAATTGTTGACTTTTCTAAAAACAAAATTTTATTTGCAATCGTAATCAGTATCGGAATACTCACAAGCTGTTCTGCTTATATCATATACAAAGCATCCAATCTCGAGTATTTAATTGCAACAGATAATATAAATGTCAATGACACGGGAGTTTTAAATGGTGACGAAGTGGTAAAGAGAATGCCTGCGTTTCCTACTACCTTTGGGACATCAGAATCATTTTATGAGTATGCGGGTATTTATTACATACGAGAAAAAAAATATGATAAAGCGCTAAATTGCTTCTCGAAAGCTTCTAAAATAAATCCTTATCTGGGACGTATTGATTTCTACAAGTACGTCATTTGTAATGAAAAAGGAAATATAGACAGCGCTTATGTCTACAGCAAAAGGGCTTTTTATTTAAGACCAAGAAATGAGCTTTTTTATAAAACTTCTGTAAATTTGGCCGGGTTGAAAAAAGATACCTTAGAAATCTTTAAACAACATAAGCTCTTTTCGCAATACATACAAAATGCATCAGCGTGGACAATTGCCTCTAAAGCGCTGCAAACTGCCGGTGTTAAACAGGAAAAATTAATAGATTTTATAAATAACGGTCTGAGAAAAATACCTGGTGACAGTATTTTAATTAAACAAAAAAATGATTTTCTAATTACAGATTATTTGGTAAAAGGTCAGAACTATGAAGCGCAGTCTGATTTTGATAAAGCATTACAGACTTACAAAAAAGGCTTAAAAGTTGATCCTAATAATATTTATGTGTTACAAAATATAGGATTTTGGTATTTTAACAGAGGAATGAATAAGGAAGCGATAGGGTATTTATTGAAAGCCCTAAGAACTCCCGGATTATATGGTGGACAGACGGAATATATATTGTCGCTTTGTTATAAAAACAATAACGATCCAGAAAATGCATGTAAATATTTTGCGATAGCTAAAAGCCTGAACTACTCCCGCGCACAAAATCAAAATATGCAAAACTGTCCTTAAGAGCACTTTCAAATTATAACCTTTGGCATATTTTTTAAACAAAATTATAGATCTAAAAGCATAATTATTTAGCTGAAAATGCCGTATTTTGTGCTTTCAATTAACTACAACTATATGCAATCGATTCAGGCTAATAATTACTTCGTACATTTTAACGACAATGCATACGAAGCTTTAAATAAACACTTACGAGAAAAAAAATATTCAAATATATTTATAATTGTTGACGATCAGACTAATGAATATTGTTTGCCAAAATTTATTCCATTACTGGAAACAGAACTTGCAATTGAAATTATTGAATTTGAAGCAGGTGAAGCCAATAAAAACATAGAAACCTGTATAGAAATCTGGAACATACTTACAGAACTGGGCGGGGACAGAAAATCTCTTGTCATAAACCTGGGAGGCGGTGTTGTAACGGATTTGGGCGGATTTGTAGCGTCGACTTTTAAACGTGGTGTTGATTTTATCAATATTCCTACTACCCTCTTATCAATGGTTGATGCTTCTGTAGGAGGAAAAACTGGTGTTGACTTAGGGAATTTAAAAAACCAGATCGGAGTAATCAATGTTCCTCAAATGGTTTTAATTGATACCGGATATCTTGAAACTTTATCGCAAAGTGAAATGCGTTCGGGCCTGGCAGAAATGCTAAAGCACGGATTAATTTTTGATGCTCCTTACTGGAGACAGTTTTCAGACCTAAAATCCATTATTTTTGATGATTTGGATGAATTAATATACCGTTCTGTAGAAATTAAAAATGAGATTGTTATTCAGGATCCGACAGAAAAAAACATCCGAAAAGCATTGAATTTTGGACATACTTTAGGACATGCAATTGAAAGTTACTTTCTGGAAAGCGAATCAAAAACCACTTTACTTCACGGAGAAGCGATTGCTGTCGGTATGATTCTGGAAAGTTATATCTCCCTTAAAAAAAATCTGATTTCAGAACCGGAATATATAGAAATCAAAACCATTATTAAAGGCATTTATGATGATGTTATTTTTGAAGAAAATGACATTGAACCAATCCTTGAATTACTTATTCATGACAAAAAAAATGAATATGGTTTAATTCAGTTTGCATTAATTGAAGGTATAGGGAAAATAAAAATTAACCAATCCGTTGAAAATAAATTGATTCTAGAAGCGTTTGAGGATTATAAATCTTAAACTTTTTTTAATCAAAAGCATTGCATTTGGTATAATTTATTTTTTACATTTGCCACATGAAAACAAACAAGCAGCAAAGGCGCTTTAGCTCTTACAGAAACCGACTCAACAGTTCTTTACTTAGAATGTTGAACCGTTTTTACAATAGTAAAAGTCCGTTGTGTTTTGATGTTTTTCAATGTACAAAGGCAGAGCATGAAAAATTACCAATAATATTTGCCAATATTAGAGTTTGAATTGAGATTTACCATTAAAAATCCTTAAATTTAAAATACAATCTCTAAACGTTGACATATAAATGAATACAAAATATTCGGACTTAATAAATCAAACATACTATTTCCCTCAGGAAGAATTTAAGTTAAATAAAGACAACCTTCAATTTCATAATATTGATTTAATGAAATTGGTTGAGCAATATGGAACTCCATTAAAATTTACTTACTTACCTCAGATTTCTGAAAACATTAATAAGGCCAAAGCCTGGTTCAGAAAATCGATGGAAAAGAACAAATACGAAGCAAAGTATTACTATTGTTATTGTACAAAAAGCTCTCATTTTGAGTATATTATGAATGAAGCTTTCAAGAATAACATTCACATCGAAACTTCGTCTGCGTTTGATGTTAACATTGTTGAAAATTTGCTGGAAAACGGAAAAATCAACAAGAGTACGTATGTTATCTGTAACGGTTTTAAAAGAGATGAATACGTTTCTAATATCGCTCGATTAATAAATAACGGACATAAAAATACAATTCCGATTATTGATAATTATGAGGAGTTAGATTTACTTCAGTCAGAAATTAAAGGGAAATTCAAAATTGGAATTCGTATTGCTGCTGAAGAAGAACCTAAATTCGAGTTTTATACCTCAAGATTAGGAATTGGATACAAAAACATTGTTTCTTTTTATAAAAAACAAATTCAGGAAAATGACAGACTGGAGCTTAAAATGCTTCACTTCTTTATCAATACCGGAATTAACGATACTTCCTATTACTGGAATGAGCTTGTAAAATGCATTAAAGTTTACATTGCTCTTAAAAAGGAATGCCCAACTCTGGACGGTCTTAATATAGGTGGTGGATTCCCAATTAAGAACTCGCTTGCTTTTGATTATGATTATCAATATATGATTGATGAAATTATCAATCAGATTAAAATTGCCTGTGATGAAGCAGAAGTTGACGTTCCTAATATTTTTACAGAATTTGGTTCGTTTACAGTTGGTGAAAGTGGTGGTGCCATCTATCAGATTTTGTACCAAAAACAGCAAAATGACAGAGAAAAATGGAATATGATTGACTCGTCATTTATTACTACTCTTCCGGATACCTGGGCAATCAACAAACGTTTTATTATGCTGGCAGTTAACCGCTGGAACGATACTTACGAACGGGTTCTTTTGGGAGGTTTAACTTGCGACAGTGATGATTATTACAACTCTGAGCAAAATATGAACGCCATTTATTTACCTAAGTATAACAAAGAGAAACCTTTATATATTGGTTTCTTTAATACCGGAGCTTATCAGGAAACAATTGGAGGATACGGAGGTCTGCACCACTGTTTGATCCCGCAGCCAAAACATATCTTGATCGATCGTGATGAAAATGGAATTCTGGCTACCGAAGTTTTCTCAGAACAACAGACTTCTGATGATGTTTTGAAAATTTTAGGTTACAAAAAAAAGTTATAAAAAAAACGCTAAATTAAGTTTCATAAGTATTTATAAAATTCTTAATTTGCGGTTACATACAAAAAGGTTAAACTTTTTAATTCAAAAAAAAACAAAAAACAAAAGAAATGAAAGGACCAATCAGTCAGTTTATTGAAAAACATTATTTGCATTTTAATTCTGCTTCACTTGTTGATGCTGCAAAAGCATACGAACAACAGCTGGCAAATGGTGCAAAGATGATGGTAAGTATGGCTGGCGCTATGAGTACAGCAGAAATTGGTAAAATTTTTGCCGAAATTATTAGACAGGATAAAGTACAAATTATTTCATGTACCGGTGCCAATCTTGAAGAGGACATCATGAATTTGGTTGCACATTCACACTATGAAAGAGTACCAAATTATCGTGACCTTACACCAGAAGATGAATGGGCGTTATTAGAAAGAGGATTAAACCGTGTTACAGATACTTGTATTCCAGAGCATGAAGCATTCCGTCGTTTGCAAAAACATATTTACAAAATCTGGAAAGATGCAGATGATAAAGGAGAACGTTATTTTCCACATGAATTCATGTATAAAATGTTGTTATCAGGGGTTTTAGAAGAATATTACGAAATTGATTTAAAAGATAGCTGGATGTATGCAGCTGCTGAGAAAAATTTACCAATTATCGTTCCGGGATGGGAAGATAGTACAATGGGAAATATCTTCGCATCATACGTAATCAAAGGTGATTTAAAAGCATCTACGATGAAATCCGGTATAGAATACATGACATTCCTTGCAGACTGGTATCCAAAAAACAGTTCTAACGGAATCGGATTCTTCCAAATTGGTGGTGGTATTGCAGGAGATTTTCCTATTTGCGTGGTACCTATGTTGTACCAGGATATGGAAATGCATGATATTCCGTTTTGGAGTTATTTCTGTCAAATTTCAGATTCTACAACAAGTTACGGTTCTTATTCAGGAGCAGTTCCTAATGAGAAAATCACTTGGGGTAAATTAGACATTAAAACCCCAAAATTTATTATTGAGTCGGATGCGACAATTGTTGCACCATTAATTTTTGCCTATTTATTAGATTTATAAAATAATTTATGAAGAGAGTTATAGTAGACTACGCTAAACTTACCAATGAAATTCTAAACCTTTTGGTTGAAAAATTTCCTGATGGTTATGATGATTCAGATGTAATTCGTTTTAGAAATGCTAAAAACGAATTAATCGAAGCTGTTGAAGTTCGTACTGAAGATACAATTTACTTAGTTAAAATTAGTACTAAACTTGCTGACAGAATTGAAAACTACGATGAAGATGATGATTTAGATGTTGATGTAGATGCAATTGCGCCAGTAAAAGGTCTGGATCTTGACGACGATATTAGCGACGATGAGGACGAAGATGACAATATTGACAAACCAGATTCTGACGGTGGAGACGATGACGATGACGACGATGACAACGACAAAGCGGACACTGATTATGATGAAGACGAAGAAGATGAAGATTAATTTATCTCTTTAAAATATAAAGGAACTCAAACGAGTTCCTTTTTTTTTCACATTATCTTATTTCAAATAAATCCTTTTAATATTTGTAGGATTATTTTTAATTTTTATCTTTCTGCAAATATTTATATTATTTCAAAATGACTTCGGAACTATTACACGCCACACTAAAAGAAAATTTTGGTTTTGAAAAATTCAGGCCCAATCAGGAAACTATCATTAATACAATTTTAGGTGGTGAAGATGCCCTGGCGATTATGCCTACAGGTGGTGGAAAATCAATTTGTTTTCAGCTTCCGGCCTTAATTTTACCTGGAATTACAATTGTCATTTCTCCTTTAATTGCATTAATGAAAGATCAGGTCGATAGTCTGAAAACAAACGGAATTGCAGCCTGCTATATAAACAGTAGTCAGTCGTCTCAGGAACAGCAATATTATATTGATAATCTAAAATCCAACACTTTTAAGCTTGTTTATATTGCGCCCGAAAGTTTATCTTATTTAGATGTGGTATTTAATGAATTGAATATCAGCTTAATTGCTATTGATGAAGCACATTGTATTTCATCCTGGGGACATGATTTTAGACCGGCCTATACTAATTTGGGCTATTTGAAGAGCCGCTTCCCTTCTACTCCAGTTCTGGCACTGACAGCAACAGCAGATAAAGCAACCCGTACAGATATAGTTAAACAATTAAATTTAAAAATGCCAAAGACTTTTATAGCGTCATTTGATCGGGCAAATTTAAGTTTAGAAGTACGTCCCGCTTTAGATCGGGTCAAACAAATTATTGATTTTATTGAAAAGAAACCTAATGAATCGGGTATTATTTATTGCTTAAGCAGAAAAACAACAGAAGAACTTGCAGAAAAATTAAAGAAAAGTGGTATTAGTGCAAAAGCCTATCATGCTGGTTTAGATAATGATACAAGAGCAAAAACGCAGGATCAGTTTATAAATGACGATTGTCAGGTGGTGTGTGCAACGATAGCTTTCGGAATGGGAATTGATAAATCTAATGTTCGTTGGGTCATTCACTACAATCTGCCAAAAAATATTGAAGGTTATTATCAGGAAATTGGCCGTGCGGGACGTGACGGACTTCCTGCAGAAACGGTTTTGTTTGAAAGTTATGCAGATGTAATTCAGCTTCAGAAATTTGCATCCGAAGGACTAAATTCAGATGTACAGCTTGCCAAATTAGAGCGCATGAAACAATATGCAGATGCTGTAAGCTGCCGCAGAAAGATTCTGCTTTCTTATTTTGGAGAACTGGTAACAGAGAACTGTGGAAATTGTGACATTTGTCAAAATCCACCCATTTTTTTCGACGGAACAGTTTTGGCTCAAAAAGCTTTATCTGCTATCACACGTTTAAAGGAATCTGAACCACTCGCTGTTATTGTCGACTTTTTAAGAGGATCTAAAAACGCCTATATTTACGAAAAAAATTATCAGACACTTAAAACCTACGGAATTGGCGATGACATTTCCTGGTACGATTGGAATCAATATCTTATTCAGTTAATCAATTTAGGTTATTGCGAAATTGCATTTCATCAGCATAATAAAATTCTCCTTACTCCTTTTGCGAAGAAGGTTTTATATGAAGGAGAAAAAGTAAAACTAACGACGGTTGTCAAAAAAGTAATTGATAAAAACGAAGTTAAAGTTGCCAATGCCAAAACCGCCAAAAATTCTCTGTTTGAAACACTTCGTAAACTTCGATACGAAATTGCGCAGGAAGAAGAAGTTCCGGCGTATGTAATATTTAGTGATGCGTCGCTGAGACAAATGGAAGTCTTAAGACCTATGACAGATGAAGATTTCTTAGCTGTTGAAGGTGTTGGAAAAGCAAAACTGGAAAAATATGGTTCTGAATTTATAAAAGCCATAATTGAATTTCAAAGAAATAAATCGGTTGTAAAAAAAGAGAAAAAAGATAATACCTATAAAAAAACATTGGAATTATTTCAAAACGGAATTTCAATTGAGGAAATTGCAGAACAACGTAATTTAAGCGCTACCACTATAATTTCGCATTTAGCGAAATTATACGTTGACGGATATAATATAGATTTAAGCCAATTTGTTTCTGAAGATGAAATTTCAAAAATTCAGCAGGCCCAAATCGAATTAGAAAATCCAAATGCATTAAAACCATATTTTGATTATTTTGAAGAAAAAATGTCATATGATAAAATTCGGTTTGGTCTGGCGTTTATAGAGAAAGCTAAACAAAATGATATTAAGAATGACAAATCTTATTCTGTAGAAAAAGTTCGGGAAGTATATTCTGAAGCCTATAAAAAATGGGAAGATCAGGAAGATTCAAAACTTAGAAAGCTTTACGGCGAAGGAAAAAAAGTAGAAGAAATTGCTTTATTGCTAGGAAGAAATAACGGTTCGATCACTTCGAGAATAAAAAAATTAGAATTAAATTCTTAATCCATTTTATTAAAAAGATATCATAAAATAAGAAACCCGACAAATTTTAAAATCTGTCGGGTTAACTTTTATAGATATAAAATTTTTATAAATATCTTTCTTCAAAAACTTTTTGATGATGTTTTTGATGTCCAATCATTACAAAACCTAACGCACGTACAGAAATTTGATTATTAGAAGCGGTTCCAATTCTCTTAAGTTGTTCTTCAGATAAGCTTTTATAAAACAGTAATGTAGAATGTCTTAGCGCTGAAAATTCAGTCAGTAATTCCTGAATACTTCTTTTGTTAGAATCTGTATTATTAGCATAATCGTCCTCCTCAAAACTTGCTAAAGGCTTTTGGTCATTTCTTGAAAAACGCAAAGCGCGGTAAGCGAAAATTCGTTCTGAATCCATTAAATGCTGAATAATATCTTTTATTGTCCATTTGCCTTCCGCGTAGCGATAATCAAATTTATCCATCGGAATATTTTGAACAAATCTGATAAATTCATGAAGAGAAATTTCCAATTCTTCAATTAAAAGTCCATCTCCAGCCTGTTTGATATAAGTACCAAAATTTCCGGCATATTCATTTTCTAATAATTCTGCTGCTTTCATTTTTTATTTTTTAAGCTGAATTTCTACTTGCATTAGTATTTCCGAATAGTGATCTGGTCACAATTTTTTCATAGACTTTTATCAACTCTTCATTTGGAACTTCTTCTTTATTTAACTCATTGATTCTCAATAAAGCATATTGCTGAATTGTCAACAATGGTAAAACAATGCGCTCTCTGATCTGAATGGAAGCGATACCATCAGGATAATTTTCCATTAGGGTTTTATGACCCGCGATTTTCAACAACAATCTTTTTGTTTCTGAAAATTCATCAAAAATGATCTGCCAGAATTCACCAAACTCAGGATCATTTCTCATGTAAGCTGTCAATGGTAAAAATGATTTTGCCAAAGACATCATACTATTTTCAAGTAAGGTTTTGAAAAATAAAGAATTATGATACAAATCACTCACTTTATCCCATTGTCCGGACTCTTCAAAATGTTTCAAAGCTGAACCAACACCAAAAAATCCAGGGACGTTTTGTTTTAACTGACTCCATGAACCAACAAATGGAATTGCTCTTAAATCTGCAAAATCCAATTGCTCAGATTTACTTCTTTTAGATGGGCGGCTTCCGATATTTGTTTTGGAGTAATATTTCAGCGTACTCATTTTTTCCAGATAAGGAATAAATTTTGGATGATTTTTAAAACTAAGGTATTTATCATAACCTAAGTTAGCCAACTGAGTCAGAATTTCTGTCTCTTCCGGACTTAATTCGTTTTTTCCTTTACTGAATACCTGATTTGTTACACCGGCACTTAATAAGTTTTCTATATTATAACGGCAAGAATCTAAAGTTCCAAAATTAGAACTAATTGTCTGACCCTGAACTGTAATCTGTATTTCGTTGTTTTCAATTTTTGGTCCCAGAGAAGCATAGAATTTATGCGTTTTTCCACCGCCTCGAGCCGGAGGTCCGCCACGTCCGTCAAAGAAAATGACTTTGATTCCGTATTTTCTTGAAATATCAGTCAACGAAATTTTTGCCTGGTAGATACTCCAGTTTGCCATTAGATACCCTCCATCTTTAGTTCCGTCAGAGAAACCAAGCATAATAGTCTGCTTATTTCCTCGGGATTGTAAATGCTTGGAATATTCCGGATTCGTGTATAATTGCTCCATTATCGAATGTGCGTTTTGTAAATCATCTACAGATTCAAAAAGCGGTATAATATCGACTGTCGGATTTTCCCAATTATTCAGACGAATCATTGCGAAAGTTTCCATTACATTTAATGCACTTTCGTTATTACTTATAATGTAACGGTTTGCGCCTTCCTCTCCATTGTTTTTCTGAATGGTTTTAATGGCGTGAACAGATTCTAAAGTCGATTGTGTAATTTCATTTTCAAAATCAGCCGGATTTAAATTTCCTTTTACTTTAGAAAGAACATCTATTTTTTGCGCTTCTGTCAGTTCAAAATAATTTTTAGGAAAAACTTCTGAACCAGAATTTAGGTAATAATTCACTACATCTTTAAAGACAATATTGTGAATTTTACTATTCTGACGAACATCTAAAGTCGCAAAATGAAATCCGAACAAATTGATTTTTACTAAAAACGCTTCTAGCTCGTCTAAATATAATGACTGATGTTTCTCAATAATTATAGTTCGAATCTTATCCAATTGTGTTAATAATTCTTCTAGTGTAATGAAAATTTCCCCTTTAGAATAAAAAACAGAACGATAAAGTTTATGTTCAAGTTCTGAGACCAAAGTGTCTACGCCTGAGAAAGTTAACTTACGTTTTAAATTTCTCATTTCAATATAATAACACTTTAAAATAGAAGTACGTAAACGATCTGCAACTTTAAGTGTTATTTCTGTAGTAACAAAAGGATTTCCGTCGCGGTCACCACCTGGCCAGAAACCTAATTTAATTAATTGATTTTGGATGGCATTCCCCTCTAAAATATTTTTCTGAAGGTAATGAACAATTTCTCCTGCTGTCGCATAAAAAACATTTTCAAGATACCAGATTAAGCTCACCGCTTCATCATAGGGATTTGGTTTTTCGTTTTGAATAAAAGGAGTTTTCCCTAGCTGAGCCAGCAATTGCTTAATTTGAAGTAAATCATTCTGACGAATAGCTTCGGTCAAATCGTTTATAATTCCTAACACAGGTCCCGGATAAAACTGTGTAGGATGCGCAGTTAAAACAGTGCGAACATTGAAATTCTCCAGAAATTCAATTAATTCGTGATCTTTTTCTTTAGCATCAGACTTTTCTTTGATATCTCTTAAAGATCCGCGTCCTTCCATATTATTAACTTCAGGAAAAGCAGCATCTTCAATAGCATCAAACAGTACAATTTGTCGTTCTATATATTGAATAAAACGAAACATTAAATCGATCTTTTCGCTTTCAGAAGCATTGTTCAGGAATTTATCCGAAAAGAAATTCACGATTTCTTTCGGCGTCTCTTGTTTTTTAAATCCTGTTTCGCAAGTCTCTGTAAATAAAGGAAGTAAAACTCCAGTATTATCTATAGAATCAAATGGCAATGTTATAAAAACACTGTTATAAATGTGGTATTTGGAGAGAACGTCTTGGTTGAAGCGTTCAATTTTTGGCAACGTATACATAAATTCGCTTTATAGTTGGTTGGTTAATTGGTCATAAAAAAACCCCAAGAATAAACTTGAGGTTATATTTTTGATATAGCATTCAAGAAAACTTCTTACATATTTTTAAAAATAGTATGCATCAAACGCTTCTTGTCGTTAATACTTTCCTCTAGTGAAATCATTGTTTCTGTTCTGTAAACACCTTCAATATCATCAATCATAAAGATAACTTCTTTTGCATGTTTAGTATCTTTTGCTCTGATTTTGCAAAAGATATTAAATTTACCTGTAGTAACAGAAGCTACGGTAACAAATGGAATTTGATTAATTCGCTCTAATACAAATTTTGTTTGAGACGTATTATTCAGAAAAACACCTACATAAGCAATAAATGAATACCCTAATTTATCGTAGTCTAAGGCTAAAGAAGAACCCATGATAATACCTGCGTCTTCCATCTTTTTTACTCTAACATGTACTGTTCCAGCAGATATCAATAATTTTTTTGCAATGTCAGTAAACGGAACTCTCGTATTGTCTATTAACATATCTAAAATCTGGTGATCTACTTCATCTAAACGAAATTTACTCATAATTGTTTAATTAATATTACTAATTGCTATTACAAAGTATAAAATTATATATAAAAAACAACAAATTCACATAAAAATTAACTTTTTATTAATCCGTTAACAAATTTAACATTTTTATTTAAATAAAAATTTGCCTGCTGACCACTTATAGGAAAATTTCCCGTTTCATCAGAATATTCTGCGCCTTTTGCGTCATATTCGAAATGTCCGAAATAATTTTCCAACTCACCTACTTCAACTATGTAAGCGTTAAAATGAATCTTATTTTCGATTAATTCTTCTTTGTATTGTGCGACAAAATTCGTAATAATTTCGATACCATCATAATTTATTTTGACATTTTTATACATAAAATCATAAAAAACCACGTTATTTTGTGAAATATTCAAATATTCACCAAATCGATTATCAACTAAATCGTTTTCGGAAATAATTTGAAAGCTCAAAATTAACGAGAAAAATATGTATTTACGGGTAATTTCCCTTTCGTAGTCGCCTGGATAATGTCCTGCTTCAAATAATATAGTCGGAACGCCTAAAAATTGAAAAGTGTCTCCTATACAATTAATATTAAAGGAATCATCAAAACGGCCCACTTGCTGCGGAATATATTTCTGAAGTTCTTTATTGATTCCTGCTATCACATTTATAGCTTTTAGACGATTCTCATTAACCTCTCTCTCTTCATTATAGGATGGCGCCAAAAAAGAAACTGTTGCTGGCTTTCCTGTGGTCCCAGCGCCAAAAATGGTACGCTGATCGTGAAGATTAAAGCAAAAATGGGGTTTAAAACGCTCAAAAACCTCTCGTAATAGCTGACTTTCCGGTTGCGTCAGCTCTTGTGAATCTCTGTTTAAATCAATTTCATTGGCATTTGCACGTGTATAAAGCCTCGCCCCGTCAGGATTTAAAATCGGAATAGCATAAAAGGTAAAATTTTTAAGCATCACTTTTGCCAACTCACTATCGCCATTTAAAAAATTGATCAAATCAAATAGTGCTTTGGTTGTGGTGCTTTCGTTACCGTGCATTTGAGACCATAAATATATACGGGTTTCTCCATCACCAATTTGATAACTATATATAGGTTCACCTAAAACCGACTCACCAATTTTTTGTACCTGATTGCTGGTATTTAATTTATCTAAAAGTGGTTTAATATGATCCAGCGTCAAATATCTTCCTAAGATAGATTGCTCCTTATATTGTTCAAAAAGTTCTTCTAAATTCATTGTGTTTTGATTAGTTTACAAAAGTAAACATCTTTATTTTTACATTTGTAAACAGCTAAAAAATGAAGTAATTTAATTTTGTAAACATTAATTCTGATGGTATTTGAAAGTTATAGTGTCTTTGACTCCACAATAATTTACAATGTTAATATTGATAATATAACTATTCATTTTCAATTACTTAAATAATTTCATCTAATGTTTTAATTTTATATAAATTTACCGGTTTAAGATTTTTACAAGTGTAAAATTGTTTCGTTAACATAAATTGTTTACATTTGTAAATACTCATTTTTTAATAATGAATTTACAATGGTAAACATAGATGACTTTGTAAAAAGACTTGAACTTATACTGGATTATTATGGACTTAATGCCTCTGCATTTGCAGATAAAATTGGGGTTCAGCGTTCCAGTATGTCTCACCTTTTGTCTGGCAGAAATAAGCCCAGTTTAGATTTTGTTCTAAAAATTCTGGAAGTTTTTCCAGAGGTAGATTTGTATTGGATGCTATTGGATAAAGGAAGTTTTCCGAAAAATAATAACCAGTCTATTCCGGAAGATATAAAAGCTTCTACTCCATTTTCATCAAATCAAAATTTAAAAGAAAATGCAAATCAGGATTTATTTTCTTTAGGAGACATAAATGACGAAACATTGGAAGAGAAAAAAAAATCGCCGGAGGTTATAAATTCCAGTTTGATTTTAGGAAATGATGAAATCGAGAAAATTGTCTTACTTTATAAAAATGGAACTTTTAAAACGTATTCTCCATAAATTAAAAAATAACGCATATTTGAACACCACTAAAGAAATTTTTCAAATACGCGATTCTCACGCATTTGAAAAATTCGCATATATCTTATAATTTGAAACCATTTTCAGGTATTTTACCTAAAACCTTTTCATAATGCTTTTTTAAAATTTTTAGATCAGCATCATAATCTCCGGTTGGAAAAAATGGTTTCGCAAAATTTACTTCTTTTTTGCCCCAGTTAAAAGTTACAGCTACGATTGGCACTTTCGCTTTAAGCGCTATAAAATAAAATCCGGTTTTAATTTCGTTTACTTTTTTACGTGTTCCTTCGGGAGCCACTGCCAGACGAAAAACTTCCTTTCTCTCAAAAATCGCCGCGATAGCATCAACTTTGTTTAATCCGCCTGAACGATCGAGTGGTTCGCCGCCCACATTTTTAAAATAATAGTGGAATGGAAATCGAAATAATTCCTTTTTTCCAACCCAATTCATTTCAAGTCCTGAGATTCCACGGGTGAAAAGACCAATGTAAAAGTCATGATTACTGGTATGAGGCATAACCATTAGTACACATTTTTTTACCTCCGCATTTTCCATTCCCACTATTTTCCAGCCCATTAGCTTAAAAAATATGAATTTGTACAATAGTTTTTTCATTAAAGCTTTATTATTTCGTGCAAAATAAAAGATTAAATGCTAAATTTGAGTAAAAGCATTCAAAATGATTCGAAAATTTTTCAGTTATATTTTACCAGTTAAAATATATAAAAAAAAATCTGCCCGAAGTAAAATGATTGAAGTTACGTGGGCAAACGGAGAGTTGGTTTTAGATACTGAAAATACGAATTATTCGTACGGAAGTCTGCAGCGAATATTAAGGTATGGACTTCGAAATATTGGTTATGATAAAATTCTGAAAATGGATCATATTCTCTTACTTGGAGTGGCCGGCGGAAGTGTTGTAAAGACTTTGGTAAACGAAATTGAATACAAAGGAAAAATTACGGGAGTAGAAATTGACCCTGAAATGATTCAGATTGCCAATCTATATTTTAATCTCCATCTGATTGAGCAACTAAACGTTGTAATTGACGATGCATTTGAATTTGTTTTAAAAACAAAAGAAAAATACGACCTTATTATCATCGATATATTTGAGGATACTAACATGCCTAATTTTTTGTTTGAAAAGTTTTTTACAGACCGGGTTTGTGCTATTTTAAAAGAAAACGGATTTGTTTTGTTTAATACCATGATTTTAGACGAGGCACACAATGTTCGTAATAAAAAATATATTGCCGAAGTAGATCCTAAAATATTCAAAACCAAAATGCTGCCCCGCATTGAAGTACATAATGAATTAATAATTATAAACAAAGTTGCTTAATTTATGAAACCCCTTACCTCCATTTTAAACGCTTTACCACCTACTAAAGTTATTGATGCTGCCATCGATTTTTCGGAGTATACACCTCTTAACTTGTCTGTTTCAAATCTGGATTTAAAAAATGCAAATCTGGATAATTCTGAAGATTTTGAAAAATACATTATTAAATATTTAAAAGAGAAAAATGCAAAAGTAGCTTTTGGCGGATATATTGAAGGACGATATTTATACCAAAGAAGCCCTATTTTTTTTAACAATTCAAAACCGGAACGTAATATCCATATCGGATTAGACTTATGGGCAGAAGCCGGAACAGCTGTCCTGGCTGCGTTGGACGGAAAAATTCACAGTTTTAAAAATAATGAAGGATTAGGAGACTACGGTCCGACCATTATATTAGAACATGAAGTTGAAAATGAAAAATTTTATACTTTATACGGACATTTATCGTTAGAAAGTATAGAAAATTTAAATATCGGAGACCATTTTAAACAAGGTGATAAAATTGCTAACCTCGGAAAACCCTCAGTAAATGGAGATTATGCACCTCATGTGCATTTTCAGATTATTCATAAAATAGAAGATTACTGGGGAGATTATCCTGGTGTTTGCAATACAAAAGACCTGAATTTTTATATTGAAAATTGTCCCGATCCTAACTTATTATTAAAAATAACTTAAATGATTATGAAGAAAGCAGGATTGATTATATGTTTGTTGTTACTAATTGGATGTAAATCGAAAACAGTAAGCAGAGATACAGAAGATTTAAAAATTAAAAAAGTTACCGGAGCCGATGTAAATGCAAATCAGGAACGAAAAGCGTATGATTTAGGAAAACGCGTTTTGGAAACTTGCAATACGTCTAAATTTAAACCTTTTAACGAAACAGAAGTAACTAAGTCGGTTATGGATAATACGACCGAAGAGCGTTTAACCAAAACCTGCCAGAGATTTAGACAATACTACGGAAGTTTTATAGACCTTAAATTAGACGGAGTATACAAAACTAAAAATGAAGTTATTTATCGTTACCACGCCATGTATTCCAAAAAAGTAGCCAACAAAGAATTACGCATTTTTGTAAATGATGAGAATCTTGTTTCTGCAATAAAATCAATGGACTGGGATGATAAATTTGATGCCAAATTAGCCGATCAATAAACTATTAAATTATGAATTTTAAAATACCGCTTATTCTTTTATTTCTTATTTCAACTTTTGCTTCGGCACAACAGACTATAACCGTAAAAGGTTCAACCTCTTACCCGGCGACGCAGGAATATACTTTTATCTGCGAAAAATATGCTTTTACAGGCGAGATTAAAGTTCAGATAGCAAAAACAGAAAAAGGAGGTCTTTTAAAATTAACGGTTTCAACTTCAAATGATAAAGCCAGAATTGCGGGCGGTGTATATGTAGATCTCGCCAATGCAGATGTTATAGCGTGCACAGATAAAAACGTAAAAGAATCTTCGGACGGAAAAACAACGTCTTATTATTATTTTACACCGGCAGAATGGCTAAAGCTTAAAAAAAATGACATCTACGCTGTTCGGTTTATAATTGTCGGCGGCCCGGATGCATTTGGAAATCAAACCGGACATTTTACGGCACATAATAAAATGAATTACTTTTCGACAGCATTCGATAAAACCAAAAAATCATACGATACGGCCAAAGAAATTAGTGCCTTGTAATATCTTTTTTATTTAATTAATCTTACATTTATAGCTTAATTTCTTTTTTATGAATGCTAACGAAGCTTTAATTACTAAATTTTACACTGCTTTTGCAAATGCAGATGCCAAAACAATGAGTGAATGTTATCATCCTAAAATTCATTTTATTGATCCCGCATTTGGTTTACTAAAAGGAGAACAGGTTTCTAAAATGTGGGAAATGCTTCTTATAAAAAGCAAAGGCAACTTAAAAATCGAGTTTTCAAATGTAAAAGCAGATGATTCAACCGGTTCTGCAAATTGGATTGCCACCTATAATTTTAGTAAAACCAATAGAAAAGTTATTAATAAAATTGGCGCCCAATTTGTTTTTCAAGATGGTCTAATAATTAAACATACAGATAATTTTGATGTATGGAAATGGTCCAAACAAGCTTTTGGCACAGTTGGTTATCTACTTGGCTGGACAGGTTTCTTTCAGAAAAAAGTACAAAAGCAAGCTTTGTCTTCATTAGATAAATTTCAGAAAACTAAATAAATATCTCTTCAAATCCATTGCACAACGTAATGGATTTTTTATTTTTAAGATTTAAACCAGCTTTCTACCAATTCGTCTTCAAAGGAAGTAGCATTTTTATGAATAAATTCATTTCTTTCCTTATCATAAGAATAATCCAAAGCCCATTCTTTATGATTTTTAGCGAGTTCTTTTATGCTAGTGCAAACAAAAGCAATTTCGGCATCTGTAGTTGTCGGGTGAATTGACATTCTAATCCATCCTGGCTTTTTAATCAGATCGCCAATTGTAATTTCGTTTACCAGTTTATTAGAAGTTTCCTGATCTACATGTAATAAATAGTGACCGTAAGTACCTGCGCAGCTGCATCCTCCTCTGGTCTGAATTCCAAAACGATCGTTTAAAATTTTAACTCCGAGATTAAAATGAAGATCATCAATAAAAAAAGAAATTACGCCAAGACGATCTTTGTGTTGTCCTGCCAGAATTTTAATATTTTCAACCGGCTCCAATTCGCTAAAAACATAGTCCACGATTTCGTGTTCGCGCTGCATCATGTTTTCGATTCCCATTTCTTCCTTCAATTCAATGGCCAATGCAGTCTTAATAACCTGAAGAAAGCCCGGAGTTCCGCCATCTTCCCTATCTTCGATATTATCGATGTACTTATGTTCTCCCCAAGGATTGGTCCAGCTCACCGTTCCTCCGCCAGGACAATCCGGAATCATATTTTTGTATAACTTTTTATTAAAAATTAAAACTCCCGAGGTGCCTGGACCACCCAGAAATTTATGCGGAGACATAAAAACAGCATCCAGATACGATTCCGGATCTGCAGGATGCATGTCAACTTCTACATAAGGTCCGGAACAGGCAAAATCCACGAAGCAAACCCCATTATACTGATGCATTAACTTTGCGGCTTCATGATATGGAGTTCTCAATCCGGTAACATTTGAACACGCTGTAACAGAAGCAATTTTAATTGTTCTGTCGTTATATTTCTGCAATAATATCTCGAGATTTTCAACATTAAAAAGTCCTTTTTCACAAGACGGAATTATTTCGACATCTGCAATAGTTTCCAGCCACGAGGTTTGATTAGAGTGGTGTTCCATATGAGAAATAAAAACGATTGGTTTTTTCTCTGCCGGAATATTGGTGAAATTTTTCAGGTTTTCAGGAATTTTCAGTCCTAAAATTCTTTGAAATTTATTAATAACGCCTGTCATTCCTGTACCATCAGTAATCAAGACGTCGTCACTATTGGCATTGGCATGACGCTTAATTATATGTCTTGCATGATGATACGCCTTGGTCATTGCAGTACCGGAAACCGTTGTTTCAGTATGTGTATTGGCAACAAAAGGTCCAAATTGATTCAGAAGTTTTTCTTCTATCGGGCGGTATAATCTTCCACTGGCAGTCCAGTCTGTGTAAACAATTGATTTTCTGCCATAAGGTGATGTAAATTCCTGATTGATACCGACAATATGCTGTCTAAATTCCTGAAAATAAGTTTCCAGTGTGATGGTACTATTTTTGCTATTCATTAGTTGTGCCTTGTGTTTGACTGCAAATATATCGCTTTTTTATAAAATTGCGAATTTATCAATAGTAAACTTCAAACATTACAATACCGTTTAGTATCTTTAGTTAAAAAGAACTTTTATTAATAAATTATCATAATATTCTATCGGATTAATAGGCATTAAACTATCAATGGAAATATAATATATGGATAATGTATCAGTTGCTACTTTTGGTGGCGGATGTTTTTGGTGTATAGAAGCTGTAATTCAGCGTTTGAAAGGTGTTGAATCAGTTAAATCAGGTTTCTCAGACGGATTTATTAAAAATCCGCCTTATCGCGAAGTCTGTAGTGGCAGGACCGGACATGCAGAAGTGATTCAGGTCACCTTTAACCCTGACATAATTTCATATCACGACTTAATTTTTATATTCATGACAAGTCATGATCCGACAACTCTAAACCGTCAGGGCGGTGACAAGGGAACTCAATATCGATCTGTCATTTTATATCACAATGAGGAACAGAGAGAAATTGCAGAAAAAGTGTTTGAAGAAGTTCAGCCTGCCTTCGAAGATCCGATTGTTACGCAATTGAGAGCATTTCAGGTTTTTTACACAGCCGAAGATGATCATCAAAATTATTACAATCAAAATCAGGATGCTCAATATTGCCAGCTTGTTATTGATCCGAAAATCCAGAAGCTTAAAAAAATGTATGCTGATAAGTTAGTTCTTAGTCCAAAGTAGTTAATTCTTAGTAGTATAGTCATAATTCTAAGTTGACTAAAAACCAAGTATCAAAAAATCAAAAGAAAAAACAAATGAAAAATCTAAAAATAAAAAATCGATTTACTGCTGAATTACCCGCAGACCCTGACCCGACAAACGAGATCCGTCAGGTTAAGAATACCCTGTTTTCGTATGTAAATCCAACACAACCTGCAAATCCTGAGTTAATTCACGCTTCTGAAGAAGTAGCAGAATTAGTCGGAATTTTGAAAGAAGAAATTAAAACTCAAGAATTCGTCAATGTTTTTTCGGGGAAGGAAATCCTTCCGGAAACTCGTCCTTTTGCGATGTGTTATGCCGGACATCAATTTGGAAACTGGGCGGGTCAGTTGGGCGATGGCCGCGCAATTAATTTGACTGAAGTGGAAAACAACGATCAGTTTTATACTTTACAATTAAAAGGTGCAGGAAAAACGCCTTATTCCCGAACCGCCGATGGTCTGGCTGTTTTGCGCTCGTCTGTTAGAGAGTATTTATGTGCCGAAGCGATGTATCATCTCGGTGTTCCCACTACCCGCTCTCTTTCTCTTATTCTTTCAGGGGATCAGGTTTTAAGGGATATTTTATACAATGGAAATCCTGCTTATGAAAAAGGCGCAATAGTTTGTCGGGTGGCTCCTTCCTTCATCCGTTTTGGAAGTTTTGAAATGCTTACAGCTCGAAATGAGCTTAAAAATCTTAAACAGTTTGTAGAATTTACAATTCAGCATTATTTTCCTGAAATCACAGGCGAGCCAAAGGAACAATATTTGCAATTCTTTAAAAAAGTGGCAGATACGACCCGTGAAATGATTTTGCATTGGCAACGTGTTGGTTTTGTGCACGGCGTCATGAATACCGATAATATGTCTGTTCACGGAATTACAATAGATTACGGACCTTATGGTTGGCTGGAAAATTACGATCCTGACTGGACACCTAACACTACAGACAGTCAAAACAGAAGATATCGCTTCGGAAATCAGCCTCAGGTAGCACAGTGGAATTTATACCAACTGGCCAATTCTCTTTATCCTCTGATTAATGAAGCAGAACCTCTTGAAAAGATTTTAGATTCGTATATGACCGACTTTGATAACGATTATAAAACGATGTTTTTAAGTAAATTAGGAATATTCACTTCAAGAGAATCTGACGATAAAATTATTCAGGGTCTTGAAGAAATTTTACAATTATCTGAAACAGATATGACAATATTTTTTAGAAATCTGAACGAGATCCGAAAAGACGACTCTGTTGAAAATGCAATCAAAAAAGTAGAATTTGCATTTTATATTCCGGAAGAAATTAAGGAAAATACGTTAGATGCATGGCAAAAATGGTTTTCGGTTTATCTGAAAAGACTTCAGTCTGAAGAACTCTCAGATCAGGAACGTGCTGTGAAAATGAATAAAATTAATCCAAAATATGTATTGAGAAACTACATGTCACAATTAGCGATCGATGCCGCAGATAAAGGGGATTATACTTTAATTGATGAATTGTTTCAGCTCTTAAAAAATCCTTATGATGAACAACCGGAATTTGAAAAATGGTTTACTAAACGACCAGACTGGGCAAGAACCAAAGTAGGCTGCTCTATGTTATCTTGTAGTTCTTAATCTTAAATAAAAGTTTTCGACTTCGTTCAGAATGATATACTAAAAAGACATTTTTTTGGTCATACTGAGCGAAATCGAATGCTTTAATAAATGCTAAGATTCTGAATATCTTTTTATTTAGAGGAAATATAATCGACAATCATATGGGCATGGATTCTCGAATTTTCAATAAACCATTTATGCGTCTGCATTCCGCCGCAAACAACACCGGCTAAAAATAAGCCTTGGACATTGGTTTCCATTGTTTCCGGATTGTATTGCGGAATTTTTAATTCGTCATTGGAAAGCTGAATTCCAATTTTTTGCAGAAAATCCAAATCCGGTTTGTAACCTGTCAATGCTAAAACAAAATCATTTTCTATTACGACTTTGCCGTTTGGTGTTTCAATTTCGACTTCATCTTCTCGAATTTCAGTAATATTCGATTCAAAATATGCCTTAATACTTCCTTCCGCAATACGATTCTCAATATCAGGTTTTACCCAATATTTCACACGGTCATTAATTTCGTTTTTACGAATCACCATGGTAACATCGGCTCCTTTTCTCCAGCATTCCAAAGCGGCATCTACAGAAGAATTATTTGCTCCTACAACAAGCACTTTTCTGAAGGCATATTCGTGTGCTTCCTTATAATAGTGTCGTACTTTTGGTAAATCTTCTCCTAAAATATTCATTTGAACCGGAATATCGTAGAAACCAGTTGCAATCACAAGATTCTTAGATTCATAGTTCTGTTTGTCTGTTTCGATTTTAAAAAGGGTATCACTTTTCTTGACGTCAATTACTTTTTCAAATAAATTAATATTGAATTTAAAGTAACGATGAATGTTTCTATAGTATTCTAAAGCTTCCTGACGTCCCGGTTTTGGTGCTAAACAATTAAAAGGAATTTCACCAATTTCCAGTCTTTCTGCCGTAGAAAAAAAGGTCATATAAAGTGGATAATTGAAAATACTATTGACAATTGCCCCTTTTTCAATAATTAGATAGTTGAGATTTTTCTTTTCGGCTTCAATTGCACAGGCAAGACCAATTGGTCCTCCACCCACAATAATAAGGTCATATATTAATTCTGTCATTTTATTTTTGCCAGTCTTTAAAAGGGTTTTTACTTAAGTAGGCATTGTAATATCTTTCGTCATTTGTTACTTCCTCGCCCAGCCATTCCGGTTTTTCAAAAGTTTCCTCTTCGCTGTTCAATTCGATTTCTGCCATTACTAAACCTTCGTTGTCGCCATAAAATTCGTCGACTTCATATACATGATTTCCTGATTTTATTTCGTAGCGCGTTTTTTCGATTTTACCTTTTTCACAAAGTTTCAAAAGTTCAGTTGCTTCATCAACGGGAATTTCGTTTTCCCATTCAAAACGAGACATACCATTTCCCTGACTCAAACCTTTTATAGTGATAAAACCTTTTTTGCCTTTAATTCGAACTCTCACTGTTCGTTCAGGTACAGAGCTCAAATACCCTTGAGCAATCTTATTTTGGGCAAAAGCCTGATTTTTGAAGTCATCAGATTTGACAAGAAATTTTCTTTCTATTTCGACCATTTTAAAAGTAAATTAATTTTACTGCAAGTTACTCATTTTTATTCCAGCACTTAATCTGTAAAATCAATTTTATAAATAAAAACACTTTATTCTAGGTAGCTCGCGAGTTTAAAACCAAGTAGTAAAAAGGAATTTAAAAGCTGTTTAAAAAATCCAATTGCCATTCTTTTGAAGTATCGTACCACAATTGTCCATTTTTAACTTCGAGCGGGCAATCTATATTATTAGTATATAATGCTCCGGTACCTAAACCCTGAGGCATTTTAGAATTCTGCAAAAATGTCCATTGGGCAATTGCATTGAGTCCGATATTACTTTCCAACGCCGATGTAATCCACCATCCAATGTTATATTGGTCAGCCAATGTTATCCATTCCTGAGTACCACGGAAGCCTCCAATAAAACTTGGTTTTAAAATAATGTACTGAGGCTTTATTTTTTGCAATAATTTTTCTTTTTCTTCAAAGGAAAAGACACCAATAAGCTCTTCGTCCAAAGCAATAGGAAACGGCGTTTGTTCACATAACAAAGCCATGTCAGAAATATTTCCTTTTTTAATTGGCTGTTCTATACTATGAAGCTGAAATTGATTGAGTTGTTGTAATTTGTCTAAAGCTTCTATTGATGAAAAAGCCCCGTTTGCATCGACCCTGATTTCAATTTCTTCAGGAGAAAAATGACTGCGGATAAAGGCTAATAATTCCAATTCCTTTTCAAAATCAATTGCGCCAATTTTTAGTTTTATACAATTAAAGCCTTCCGCTAATTTATCTTCAATTTGCTGTTTCATGAAGGCAGATTCGCCCATCCAGACCAAACCGTTTATTGCAATTGAGCGCACGTTTGTGGTAAAGTCAGAAGGAAATAAAACATACGGATTTTGACTTTTTAGCGATAAAAAAGCCATTTCTACACCAAACTGAATGGATGGAAACTCCAATAAGGCCTTCCAGAGTTCCGCTTCGCCTAAATTAATGTTATCGCAGGTCCACTTTAATTGTGCTTCATAATCATCGCGATCGTCTGCGCTTAAACCACGCAATATTCCGCACTCTCCAATGCCTTTTTTTCCGTTTTCTTCCAGAATAATAAACCAGGTTTCTTTTTCGGTCATAATGCCCCGTGAAGTTCCGGATGGTCTTTTAAACTCCAGTAAATATTTATGGTAGGATGCTTTCAATCTTTAGTATTAATTATAAAGTTTTAAAACTTTTTCAAAATCTTTAGACGGAAGTCCGGCTTTTTCAAAAACAGCAAAATCTCGTTTTGTTTTTTCAATCCAGCTGACACTATCTGTCACGTTTTGAGTCTGATATTTTTTGTAAATTGCTTTCGCTGCACTGTAATCACTGTTAAGCAAATAGGTATGCGCCAGATTTAATTTTACCAATAACTCTGTATCGTCAAGTTTTTCGCCTTCCTGCAATACTTTTAGTGCTTTGGCATATTGTTTTGTCAAAATATAACAATAACCAAGTGAACTGTAATCTATTGCATTCGCTTTTCCTTCGTTGACAATAGTATTCAATTTCGGAATTGCCTCGTTGTATTTTTGAGCTTTGATTAAAGAGGCGGTCTGGGCTCTTAAATCATTGAAAACATTTTTAGATATATCATCATCTTTATAACAGGCATTTCCAAAATCTTTGTAGACTTTGGTTTTCTCAACTGCTAATAATTTTTGAAACTCATCATAACGATATTGTTTCATGATTTTATTCAAAATACAAACACAAAAATCATCGGAATTGGCCATTTTTTGTGCCATTGTAGACGTTTTACAAAAACTTATAATTTCATTTTTGTTGTCCTGATTCCAGCCGCGGTTTAATTTCGTATCAACCCAGGGCACCACTTCCAGAACTACTTTCTGACTCAATAGCCAGTTTTTACTTTCAAAGCCAAACCAGATTGTGCTGATATTTTCCTTTAAACAAGATGATTTATTGACAGATAATCTTTTAGCATCTTTGCTAACCGGTTCTGCCTGCGAATAACAAGCTTTATCGATTTTACCATCTGCAATGTATTTTTTTGCATTTTCATTTGATGTAAATATCGAATAGGTACATTGATCGTCTCCTGAAATTTTTGACATCAAAAAAACTGCCCCCGCAGATCCCTGACTAATGCCTGTAGGATCCGGAATTGCTTTTAGTAAAGAAACCAGACTGTTAGCCATTTCCTGATTTTTGTCTAAAAGTGTAATCCGGTATACGATTTCTGTAGTTCCGACAGGTAAATCTTCTGTTGAAATAGAAATCCTGTCACGTGCAGGAACCATTATTTCTTTGGTAGTAGCCCGTTCTTTGTCCCAATAACCATCTTTCTGCGCAAATGCATTGAAAGAGACAGTAATGAATGCGGCTAAAATTATTTTTTTGAAAGTCAGACCTGATGTCTTGGTTGCTACAGATTTCACAGATTAAAATGATTTTATTTAAAACTTTTATTCAATAACATAGATTGTGCCAAATAACTTTCTAACAGAATTGAGTACTCTGTTGATGCTTTTTGTTTTCCTTCGACTTCGCTCAGGATGACAAGCGGACTTCGCTCAGAATCACAATTCGATTTCCACTTAAGATCACAATCCGACTTTACTCAGAATCACAATCCGACTTCGCTTAAGATTGAAATTAGCGGGGAATGATATCAAACTTCAATCAGGAGGATGCTTTTAAAATTAAATTACAATGATCTATAGTTCTATAGATTCTCCTATTGGTAAAAGCATTAAATCTTTTCCTTTGTCGAAAAATTTACGAATTGATTCTTCATGATTAATTTCGATATAGCCAAAAGTATCAAAGTGATAGCCTAAAATTTTATCACATTCTATAAAATCAGATGCGATGATGGCATCTTCAACATCCATAGTAAAATTATCACCTATTGGAAGAATCGCCAAATCCAGTTTTGTACGAAGTGGAATTAATTTCATATCGTAGGTTAATGCAGTATCTCCTGCAATATAGATATTTTTATGCTCGCTTTCGATAACAAAACCTCCCGGATTTCCCCCGTAAGAACCGTCAGGAAAACTGCTTGAATGAATTGCATTTACGTATCTTACTTTTCCGAAATCGAATTTCCAGCTTCCGCCATGATTCATTGGATGGGAGTTGAAGCCTTTTTTCGCATAGTAAGTTGCAATTTCTGCATTGGAAACAATAACAGCATTTGTATTTTTTGCAATATCTTCAACATCCAACACGTGATCACTGTGTGCGTGTGTAAGTAAGATATAATCTGCTTTTAATGTTTTGATGTCAATTGCAGAAGCCAATGGATTTCCTGTAATAAACGGGTCTACAATAATATTTTTTGCTCCCACTTCAATTGCTAATGAAGCGTGTCCGTAATATGTAATTTTCATGATGGTACGATTTTTAGTTTATGTTGTAATTTTATCTTCCTCCTAAAAACAAGTTTACGATTATGTCTGAAATCAGCGAGATCATACATATTGTCAACAATAAAGAAAGTAAGAAAGTGCTTAAAGCCAGTTTTTTTAATTCCGGATCTAAAAGTTTTGGATTCTGATTTTTATAAACAGTATTTAAATGTTTAATTAGCGGAATGTAAGCCAATAAGAAAAGATACTGATCGAATTTGTAACCGCTTAAAACAGCAAATACAATTACACAAAGCATGGCGGTGATAATTAAAGTAAAGTGGTAGATCTTGGCTTTTTGAGCTCCCATCTGTACCACAATCGTATTTTTACCTGCTTTTTTATCAGATTCCTGATCGCGCATATTATTCAGATTCAATACACCAACACTCAACAAACCAATTGCAACTGCCGGAAGAATTAAAAGCGGATCAATTTCTTTTGCATATAGAAAGTTTACTCCTAAAGTACTTACCAATCCGAAGAAAACGAAAACAAATAAATCTCCAAATCCCCTGTAGCCGTAAGCAGAGTTCCCCACGGTATATTTGATTGCAGATGCAATAGCTGCAATTCCAAGTAAAAGAAAGAAAATAGAATAGCCAAAATTATCTTGTCCGAAAGCGAAATATATTAAGATTACCGCAGATAATAAAGTGAGAATCGCTGTTATAACTATTGCTTTTTTCATGGCTTGCGGCGTAATATTACCACTCTGAATAGCGCGCAGCGGCCCTACTCTGTCTGCATTATCGGTTCCTTTGACTCCGTCGCCGTAATCGTTTGCAAAATTCGACAGAACCTGTAAACCTAATGTCGTCAAAAGTGCGAATCCAAAAACTTTCCAGCTAAAAACTTCAGTTGGTGTATTAATGGTTTCGGTGGGATTTGATAAGGCGTAGATACTTCCAACAATAATTCCGGAAACTGATAAAGGCAATGTGCGCAATCTGGCGGCTTCAATCCAATGTTTCATTCTGTTTAATTTTAGATTTTTGATTTTAGATTTTAGATTGTATTCAGATTGGGGCAAGATTTTAAATTCTAAAATCTACAATCTGAAATCTAAAATATTTACGGCAGCCACTTATTCTCGCCGAAGTTTGGTTTTCTTTTTTCTAAGAAAGCATTTCTTCCTTCTTTAGCTTCTTCGGTCATGTATGCCAGACGTGTTGCTTCTCCTGCAAAAACCTGCTGACCAACCATTCCGTCGTCTGTTAAGTTCATTGCAAATTTTAGCATTTTTATTGAAGTTGGAGATTTCTGAAGAATTTCCTGAGCCCATTCGTAAGCAGTATCTTCTAATTCATCATGCGGAATTACAGCATTTACCATTCCCATATCCATTGCTTCCTGAGCAGAATAGTTTCTTCCCAGAAAGAAAATTTCGCGTGCTTTTTTCTGCCCCACCATTTTAGCCAGATATGCCGATCCGTAACCGCCGTCAAAACTGGTTACATCTGCATCGGTTTGTTTAAAAATTGCGTGTTCTTTACTGGCAAGCGTCATATCGCAAACTACGTGTAAACTATGTCCGCCTCCAACTGCCCAGCCTGGAACTACTGCAATAACTACCTTTGGCATAAAGCGAATTAAACGCTGTACTTCAAGTATATTTAAACGATGTTGTCCGTCTTCACCCACATAGCCCTGATGACCGCGTGCATTTTGATCTCCCCCGCTGCAAAAAGAATATACACCGTCTTTTGTCGACGGACCTTCTGCAGAAAGCAATACTACTCCTATTGAAGTATCTTCCTGTGCATCATAAAAAGCCTGGTATAATTCTGAGGTAGTTTTAGGTCGGAATGCATTTCTTACATTTGGCCTGTTAAAAGCAATTCTTGCTACTCCGTTGCATTTTTTATAAGTTATATCTTCAAATTCGCGGGCTGTAATCCAATCCATTTCAATTTTATTTAAAATAATTATACGGTAAAAATAAAGCATTTTTACTATTTTACCTACTCAATTTGTCGTAAGTCTTTTACTAAAATGACTTCTAATGTTAACATTTAGGTTTTACTTACAAAAAATAACATTTTTTAACATTAGTTTCGAAAAATAATAATTAATTTTACACCCTAGAAATCAATGACATACAATTTAATTTCGATGATTTCTGATTGATTTTCTTTCACTGATTTATTAACCTAAAAAATGATTTTTTTGAGAAAATTTAAAAAATTTGTCGCTCATTTTTTTAGGGTTTTAAGTAACAAACCTCAATTAAAAGAGCAAATGATTTATGTGTTTGTCGAAACTGCAAAACGAAAATAGTAACACCTAAGGTTAAATGTTAGAATTGTATATATATTTAGTATATTAAGGATAACGAAAAAGGAAAAAATATTAATTATACTTTCTAAAAGTTATTTATAAACCAATGGATTAGCCGTGAAATTTAATGTTTTGCTTCTAAAGATTAATACATTGATTGTTTAAAAGACAAACCGTCAATGGGGTGATCTCTAAAATTTATAAAGCTATTATCCTGAGATGGATTCGAATTATTTTATTTCTGTTTTTTTTAATTACAATTTTTTTTAAAACTAGAATAAAAAGCGAAAGGCTGCTCCAAATGGGCAGCCTTTTGTGTTATAATAACTTAGAGTTTTTGAAAAAAAAAAAATACTCAATTCTGATTATGATTTAAAAGTTGAAAAATTCTTAATTTTCTTTTACCAGATAAATTCCGTCCTCTTTAATTTCAATTAATTTTTCTTTGTATAAAGTTCCAATTGCTTTTTTAAATGACTTTTTACTCATTTTCAACACCGTTTTAATATCTTCCGGATGAGAATTATCGTTTAAACGAAGGAAACCTCTGTTGGCTCTTAATTCGTTCAGAATTATTTCGGCATTTGGTTCAATACTTTCAAATCCCTGCACCTGTAATGCCACATCTATTTTATTGTCAGGACGAATATTTTTAATATAACCGCGCATTCTGTCACCGGTTCTGATCGCGTCATCATACACTTCATCTTTGTACAATAAGCCTTTATGGCGCTCGTTTATAATAACATTGATTCCCATATCTGTAATATGAGAAACGATCAAATCGACTTCTTCCCCTTTTTCTACGGTCAGTTGATCGTTATTTAAAAACTGATTTGTTTTACTGGACGCCACCAGACGATTGGTCTGTTTGTCCAGGTATAAATAAACGAGATAACGTTTTCCTTTTTCCATCGGACGGGCTTGTTCCTTAAACGGAACAAGAATATCTTTTTCCATTCCCCAGTCCATAAAAGCACCAACATTATTAATATAGTTTACTCTTAAAAGCGCAAATTCATTTAATAAAATATAGGGAACCAAGGTCGTTGCCACAGGTCGTTGTTCGTGATCCAAATAAACAAAAACAATTAGTTCTTCGCCAATTTCAAATTCTTTTGGCACATATTTGTTTGGAAGTAAAACATCGTGAATTCCTTCAGGATCATTTTCGGGATCTCCTAAAAACAAACCTACTTTGGTATCACGTAATATAATTAGGGTATTGTATTTTCCTATTTCTAGCATTCTGTATAAGTTTCTGAGCTGCAAAAGCAACTAAGTTTTAAAATGCAAAGGTACAAAGTTTGAGAATGGTATTCAGAATATTATTTTAACAAAATAAATATAATACTTAAAAGCAAAAAAATCCCCTTACAAGCATGCAAAGGGAAATCTGTTTTTAAAGTAAAATGTTTATTTAAAAACACTTTCTTTTTTAAAATGCAGGGTCAATAAATAATATACTACCGCTCTGTATTTGTGTTTGTTAGACTTGCCATATTTTTCCATAACAGCATCAATTCCGGCAGTTAACTCAGGACCATCTTTTAAACCTAATTTCTTAATTAAGAAATTGTTTTTTACCGTATCTAATTCAGACTGTTGTGAGGAAGCCACCGTCGAGGCATCATCATTATAGATTGCAGGACCACACGCAATAGTAACTTTAGTCAACAAATCTACATTTGCAGTAACGCCGCATTTTTCCTTTAAATCGGTCGTGTACTTTGTAATTAATTCTTCTCTCTTGCTCATACAATAAATTTAATGGTTATTATTTGAACCAAATTTAGAGCAAAGCAAAACGGTAAACAATTATTTTAACATTATTTTTCCTATAAATTATACAAGATGTTTAAAGTAGTTTTTTAAAATCTTGTCATTTTCCTGAGTCGGTGTAAAAACCTCTAATATTGCAGGTTCAGCATCTGAGTTATACAAAGCTTTAATACCATTTTCTAATGAATTTACATCACGCGCTGTAAAATAATTTATGTGATACATTCTGGCAAGATGTTCTGCTGTAAGATTATGAGAAGTCTCAAAATAGGTATTGAACACCGGTTTTTCTTCATGACCGGGCAAAATTCTAAAGATTCCCCCTCCTCCATTATTAATTAAAATAATTTTAAAGTTCTTCGGGATATAAGAATTCCACAAAGCGTTGCTGTCATACAGAAAACTTATATCTCCGGTAACGAAAATAGTTTGTTTGGCACTTCCCACAGCGGCCCCGATTGCTGTAGAGGTACTTCCGTCAATTCCGCTTGTTCCCCGATTGCAGAAAACCTCAATAGAATCGTCGATATCTATTAATTGTGCATAACGAATAGCAGAACTGTTACTGATTTGCAGCATACTATCTTTGGGAAGTGATTCGATTACTTTTTCAAAAACTTTAAAATCAGAAAATTCAATTTTACTTAAATATGATATTCTTTTTTCTACTCTGGTTTTGTAAACCGCATCAATGTTTTTAAAATAATTACTTTTTACAAAAGAAGTCTTTGAAAGCAAGTCTTTAAAAAAATCATTCGGCTGCATTTCAAAATGTTTGGTTAGCGCACTAAACGTATCGTAAGCGCGTAACGTATCAATATGCCAATGGTGTTTTGGTTGGTATTTTCGCAAAAATCCTTTAATCCTCTTTGAAACTACCATTCCTCCAAAAGTCACTAAAACTTCCGGATTAAATTCTTTAAAATCAGAATCATCAAAAGGTGTTATTAAAGTATCGATTGAATTGATGAAAGTAGTATGATGAAGATTAGAAGTTGTCTCAGTCAATACGACCACAGACGGATCTGCAGCTAAATTGTCGATTATTTCCTGATCGATTACATTGGTCTGATTAACTCCAACCAAGATCAGTTTTCGCTTGGCGCTATTCCATACTGAAACAAACTCTTCGCTGTTATCTATTTTCTGAACCGTTTTCTCCAGTGGTAAATCTGTAATTTTTGGGTGTACAGAAAGTGTCTCTGTTGTCTCATATAAAGGTTCTTCAAAAGGTGCATTAATATGAACAGGACCTTTCTTAAGAATTGCCGTTTCGATCGCCAGATTAATTTTTAAATCATTTTCTTCAGATGCATCCTCTGTCAGATTTGCATTGAAAACGGAATGATTAGCGAAAACATTCTCCTGACGGATGGTTTGTCCGTCGCCTATATCAATTTTACTTTGCGGACGATCGGCAGAAATTACAATAAGCGGAATCTGACTGTAAAAAGCTTCGGCTACAGCCGGATAATAATTCAATAGAGCGGATCCGGATGTGCACACCAGAGCTGTCGGCTGTTGGGTTTGCTGTGCAATGCCCAGAGCAAAAAAAGCAGCACAACGTTCGTCTGCAATACTGTAACATTTAAAATTAGGATTTTGAGCAAAACCGATAGTTAACGGTGCATTTCTGGATCCTGGAGAAATAATAATATTAATAATGCCTTTGGCAGATAAAATTTCGATAATGCTTTGTGCAAGCGCTATTTTGGGGTAAATCATTCCGGTCGTTTATTACTTTTTCTAAAGAAAACCTGCTTGTTGGCTGATTCTTTATTTTGCTTGCAAAGTTACAAACTTCGCAGTTGATTTAGATTATAATTAGGAATATATTAAGGGTGTTTCCCGAAAAAGGAAATATATTTGTAAAATCGAATAATTAATAAAATGCCGGATCTGATATGCGTTTTTCCCTTATCTTTTTTTTATCAATAGCTTTTCAATCTTTAATTTGTCAAAATCAATTTGTTCCAGTTGATGTTCCATACAAATTGGCTTTAGAAAATGCTAAAAAACAAGAAAAACCTGTTTTTGTTATGTTGTATGCAGATTGGTGTCCGCATTGTAATATAATGAAAACTGAAGTTTTGAGCGATCCTGCTGTTATTGATTTTCTGAATAAAAACTTTGTCTGTACGTACAAGAATATCGAAAAAGAAGAAGGAATTGCTTTAAAAAATCAATTTGGTACTAAATCTCTTCCCACTTTTCTGTTTCTGGACAGCGACGAAAATTTAATTTATATTTTGAAGGGCGAATGGAAAAAAGCTGACTTTATTAAAGAACTTCATAATGCTTTGAATCCTAAAATGCAGTTGCCTTATCTGGAAAAAGAATTTTTGGCTGATCCATCAAATTCAGATAAATTTTTCACTTATCTGAATATTTTAAAAAAGGGAAAAGACAGAACTGATTTATCTCCTGCAACCCATACTTATTTAAACACACAATCTGATGCGCAACTGGTTAGCGAGTTAAACTGGCGGGTAATTGCAAATGGTGTAACCGATATTAAATCACGGGAGTTTCAATATGTTTTGCAACATCAAAAAGAATTTTCAGCTGTGGCTTCTCAAAATCGTGTAGACCGCAAAATTGAAAGTATTGTCAATGAGCTGCTTCGCCCTTTGGTTGACAATTTAGACACTATAAACTATTATCAGCAACGAGAAGTGGCCAAATCCATCAGATTGCAGAAGACAGATTCTTTGGTTTTTAAATTTGATTTAACTTTGGCTGAAAGAACAGAAAACTGGAATTTTTATAAAAAAGTTACACTTCAGGATACGGAGAAATTAGTCTGGAATGATCCGGTTTTTCTAAAAGAGATTGGAAATACCTATTTCAAACATATTAATGATAGTGAGAGTTTAAAAAAAGCAATTTTTTGGGTCACTCATTCCATAGAATTAAATGATGCGTATGACGGAAATCTGCTTTTAGGCAAACTTTATAATAAGATAAAAGATAAGAAGAAAGCTTTAGAATATACCAAAAGGGCAAAAGTCATCGCAAAAGAAATGGGATGGGATGCTAAAGAAGCAGATCTTTTATTAACAGAATTAAATAAAAAATAACCACAATAATTACCAATGAGTATCATTTTAAGACCTGCTACAGCAGACGATTTGCAAAAAATACTTGAAATCGTCAATTATTCTATTTTGCATACCACTGCAAACTATAATTATGAAATTCAAACTATCGACGTACAAAAAAAATGGTTTGAGGATAAAACAGCCAAAAATCTTCCTGTAATTGTGGCCGATTTAGATGGCGAAGTGGTTGGTTTTGGAAGTTACGGGCAATTTAGGGAAAAGATAGGTTATCAGTACACTGTTGAACATTCTGTGTATGTTGTTGATACGATAATAGGTAAAGGAATTGGCTCCAAGATATTAACCGAATTGATTCGTCTGGCAAAAGAACAGGGTTACCATGTTATGATTGGTGCGATCGATGCAGATAATGCCGGAAGTATCGCTTTTCACGAAAAATTCGGATTTGTTGCTGCAGGAACGATCCGTGAAGTGGGTTACAAATTTGATCACTGGCTGGATTTAGTTTTTATGCAGCGTATTTTGAGATAAAATTTAACCGCAAAGTTCACAAGAACTTTGCGGTTATAAAAAATATAATTTTAAATTAACTCTTAATCCAATTGATAACTTCAGGATCTGTAGGTAAGGTTCTAGGTTTAATCACTTTTTCTAATTCTCCTTTTTCGTTAATTAAATATTTTTGAAAGTTCCACTCTACTTCAGAATCCTGTAAACCGTTTTTAGATTTTTGAGTCAGAAATTTATAAAGTTCGGACATATCACTGCCTTTTACAGAAACTTTGTTCATCATCGGGAATGTAACTCCGTAATTTTGCTGGCAGAAAGTTTCGATTTCCTTATTTGTTCCAGGTTCCTGAGAAGCAAAATTATTTGCAGGAAAACCCACAATTACAAATCCTTTGTCCTTGTATTCTTTGTAAATAGCCTCAAGATCTTTGTACTGAGGCGTTAAACCACATTTTGAAGCAGTATTTACAATCATGATTTTTTTACCCTTTAAAGACGCAAAATCGAAAGTGTCTCCTGATAAATCTTCTACTTTAAACTGATAAATTGTTTCTTTTGCCATAACCTTATCTGTTTTAGATAATTTGTTCTTACTTGTCTGCGCTTGTAAATGTGGATCACACAAAAAAGCAGCTCCGAGCATTAAAAATATTATTTTTTTCATCTTGTAATTTTTTATAAAATTAGCTAAATCCGTGTCATTAAAACTATTTAATATCCTTAATTTTTATTAATCAAAAGTTAAATAAAAAATGAAGCCTAACGTTAATCAGACGTTAGGCTTCTCCCCATACAAACAAATCAAACCATGAATTAATTATTATGCAATCTTTTAGAGTAATAACTTTATTAAATTATAGTTGATAACCCGGTTATGTTGAAAATTTCTTTAACCCCCAAATGCCCGGACGAACTTTATATATTTTCCAATGGCTTGTATATGTAAATTGTATCCTGAACGTTCGCCCTGACATATTAAAAAAATCTTCGTTTGGAAGTCCGGGTTTATCAACTATATCATACTTTATTGTAAAAGAACTTATCTTAATTTTTATCAATTGTAAATGATTAAGAATATCAAAACAAAAACAAGTAAAACGAAAAGCTTTAATAGATTCATAACTCAGAATATTATGTCATTGAATAATTTTTATCACTTACTAAATAAAATCTTTATTGAGCAACGCTGAGCGCTAAAACAGCTATTAATCCAACTATCAAAATTTAATAATAAGTTAGTTCCTTATTCTGTTTTTTAATTCCGTTTCTTAATTACATTTACGTAACAGGATTATTTTTGGTTTTACAAAATGTAAAAAAAATCTATCTTTTTTTGAAACCCCTTATTTTTCTAGGGTTTAGACTGTTAAAAAAAATAAAATAAATCACAAAAAAATAAATTATCTTTATATCTGTTACTTAATTATGTTACAACTTCTAATATTTAAACTTAAAAATCCCAATCTATGAGTCAGGAAGAATTGTTAGTTTTAATTTATAAAAAGGACGAAAAGGCTTTTACGCATCTATACGACATGTATTCAAAAAGTTTATTTTCTGTCATTCATGTCCTTATCAAAAATCGCGAAGAAGCAGAAGATGTACTTCAGGATGTTTTTGTTAAAATCTGGAAAAACATCGATTCTTATAACGAAAGTAAAGGCCGATTTTACACGTGGATCCTTAATATAGCGCGAAATACATCGATAGATAAACTTCGTTCTAAAAATTATAATAACAGCCAAAAAAACCTTTCTTCGGATAATTTCGTAAATCTGTTAGACGAGAGCAATAAATTAAGTCATAAAATAGACGCGATTGGAATTCAGGAATTCGTAAAGAAACTGAAACCAAAATGTATCGAAATAATTAATTTACTATTCTTTAAAGGATATACCCAGCAAGAAGCTTCAGAAGAACTGGCAATGCCACTGGGAACTATCAAAACACAAAACAGAAACTGTATTAACGATTTACGTAATTATTTAAAAGTATAATGGAAGCACAAGAATATATAGAATCAGGAATTCTGGAGTTGTACGTGTATGGCTTGTTGAGCGAAAAAGAAAATCTTGAAATTGCTGAACTCGCAAAAAACAACCCGGAAGTAGATCAGGAAATTATTTCGATAGAAAAAGCGATTATAGCTCTTTCGTCAAGCTTCTCTCCTTTCCATTCTGTGGAAAATTTTGAGAAAATTAAAGCCCGACTCGAACTTAAACACGGTAAAGTCGTTGAGATGCAACCAACCTCCAACTGGTCACAATATGTGGGCTGGGCGGCCGCAGTTTTATTATTACTAGGTTTGGGATATCAGACTTTAGAATTAACAAAAACAAAAGAAGTCATCTCTTCTGTTGGAACTGAGAAAAATAAAATTCAACGGGAGTATGCGTACTTAAGCCAGCAAAATAAGGAAACAGAGAAAAACTTAGGTATAGTAAGAGATATTAGAAATACGGGTGTAACTCTTGGAGGTCAGACCGTTTCTCCAAAATCATTTGCAAAAGTGTACTGGAATAAGGAAACTAAAACGACTTATATTGATGCTGCGGGTCTGCCAACACCTCCGAAAGGAATGGTATATCAGGTTTGGTCTTTAAAATTAAGTCCGGTTCTTACGCCAACAAGTATTGGTTTGCTGGATAATTTTGAGCAAAATGAGCAAAGAATATTTGCAGTTAGTGAGACTGATTCTGCAGAGGCTTTTGGAATCACTCTTGAGCCGGCAGGTGGAAGCTTAACTCCAACAATGGAACAACTTTACACTCTCGGAAAAGTTTAAAAACAAAAAGATTAGACTACTCAAAACGCATATTAAATTTATTTGATATGCGTTTTTTTATTATTTTTATTTAAATGAAAGACTAATTGTATGAAGAATGTTTACATGAAAATGGCAGTTTCGCTGATACCTCTCACGCATTCTCGCAATCATGTCTCCAGATTAACTCAAAATTTTAACATCTAAATGTGATAAATGAAAATTATCTGTAAAAACTGTACGCATGAATTTGAGGGAAATTTTTGTAACAAGTGTGGACAGACTGCCGAGACTCACAAAATAAATTTTCATTTTTTGTGGCATGATATTCAGCATAGTTTATTGCATTTTGATGATGGAATTCCGTACTCCGTTAAACAATTATTTACCCGTCCCGGACATTCCATACGTGAATTTATTGAAGGAAAACGGGTCAGACATTTTAAACCGGTTTCTTTAGTAGTAGTTCTGGCCACTCTTTACGGAGTTTTGCATCATTTTTTTAACGTTCATTTGTATCAGAATATTTCAAATAATCTGACAATCGATATGGACAATTACAATGAATGGCTGACAACCCATTTCTCATGGATAACTATCGCTACAATTCCACTGTTTACGATCGGAACATATATTTGTTTTAGGAAGCAGGGATATAATTTTGTCGAATATTTTGTTTTAAATTCCTACAAAGCTTCACAGAGATTAGTGGTGCACATCCTTGCATTTCCACTGTTTTATTACTTTAACGGAAGTTCTAGAACCAGTAATATAAACGAAATCCTCTATCTTATTGATATACTTTTGATGGTTTGGACTAATATTCAATTTTTTAATAAACTTTCATTCATTAAAACTCTACTACTGACACTGCTAAGTCACATCATCTTTCTTATACTCTTGATCCTAATTATTATAAGTTTTTTGGTCGTAAATGGTTTTAAAATAACTTAAAATTATATCGAGGTTTTCAACAAAAAAAAGGTTCAATCTATAAGAATGAACCTTTTGGTGTGAATTAATAATTTATACTTTAAACTATTTCTTTACTTTTTTTGTTTTGTAATATTTATGATATTTTGGATATGTTATGGCTCCAATTATAGAAATTACAATCAAAGAATACCAAATCCAGTTTAGCGAATGTGCTTCTCCGCTTGCATAAGAATGCAGACCCACTAAGTGGAAGTTTACCCCATAATACGTAAATAAAATAGAGATAAAACCAAACATACTCATTAAGTTGAAAATCCACTTTCCTCGCATTGCAGGCACAAAGCGTGCGTGAATAATAAAGGCATAAACCATAATAGAGATTAAAGCCCAGGTTTCTTTTGGATCCCATCCCCAATAACGTCCCCAGCTTTCGTTTGCCCATTGTCCTCCAAGGAAATTTCCAATGGTTAACATAATCAAACCTATCGTTAAAGCCATTTCATTGATGTAACTTACCTCTTTAATATGCAAGTCCATTTTTGCTTTATTGTTAGCATTGGTAAAGAAAATCAGCAGTAATGCTACAAAACCTAAAATCATTCCTAAAGCAAACGGACCATAACTTGCTACAATAACTGCTACGTGGATCATTAACCAATAAGAGTTAAGAACCGGCTGTAAATTTGCAATTTCGGGATCGATCCAGTTCATATACGCTGCCATTAAGATCATTGCTGTTACGAAAGCAGATGAAGCAACCGTCAATTTTGATTTTCTGTCGAAAGCCAATCCGAAGAACATTGTCGCCCATGCCACATAAACAATCGATTCGTATGCATTACTCCAAGGTGCATGTCCCGAAATATACCAACGCGCAATTAATCCTAAGGTATGCATGGCAAACAATAACCCGACAATGATATGAAAAACATTTACGGTTACGCGAAGCCATTTTTTCTCAAAAAAGATATTGATTATTGTAAAAATCAGCATCAGGATTGAAGCAGTAATGTACCAATAAGGCAAAACTTTAAAAACATCGTATTTATTATAAGCAATCTCCGCATCAATTTTTTGCTCGCTTGGTCTTACTTTACTTCCAAATTTCTTTTGAAAACCATTTATACTTTCCACAAGATTATCAGCGGTGTCAAAGTTTTTCTGGATAGATCCGTTGTTTAAAGCACTAAAGTACAGTGGCAGGATTTGTTTCACGTAAGTGGAATCCATTCCTTTAAAACCTGCAACATCGCGTTCTAAGTAAGAAACCCATTTGTGATTTGGATCATTTGGAACCGGGAAAATTTTCAGAATGCTTCCGCTTAATGCAGATTCCATTAGGTTTACTTTTTTATCTGTTTCGATAAAATCTTTCTCAAACTGATTTGGATTTGCCGCTTTATAAGCTGCATCTAAATAAGGAGATAATTTATAATTTCCCTGATCGTCAAAGAATTTTACAAAAGGAGCATATTTCGCTTCTTTATCAATTCCGATTATTTTACGAATACTGTCATTTCCTGACTTAATATAAATCAGCGGAATCTGAATCCAAACCTGAGCGTATTGCGTCATAGAAAGGAAAACCTGATCCGAATTCATTCCGTTATATTTATCATCGTGACTAACTTTTCTAAGTAATTCAGATGAGAAAGTATTAATCGGCTTCATTCTTCCCCCGGCATCCTGAATAATCAGACGGCCAAATTTGGCAGCATGAGATTCCGGCGCTTTATAAATAGTCAGTAATGAATCTAATTGTTTCTGACTTGGCGGAGCTGTTACATGATTTGCGTGATCATTTGGATCTGCAGCATGGTTGTGATCGTGTCCGTGCGAATGAACATGAGGTGTTTGCTGTGCAAAACCACTCAGACTAATCATTAAAACTAAAATAGTAATTAGTTTTTCTTTTTTCTTTTGAATACCGTCTAATTTACGTTTCAAATCTGTAAAACGGGAATTTTTGGTAAACATAATCGCCATCAAACCAAAGAAAAGCATAAAATAACCTAAATAAGTAATTGATGTTCCCCAGAAATCGTGATTAACAGAAAGTACTGTACCTTTTTCATCGGGATCAAATGAAGATTGGAAAAAACGGTATCCTTTATGATCTAAAACATGATTCATATAAATGTCAGCATCAAAAGTTTCTGTTGAATCCTGCACGGTCACTTTACTTTCAAAAGCAGAATAACTTTTTTCTGTACCAGGATATTTCGTAGCAATGAAATCATTTAGTTTTATTTTAAAAGGCAAAACATAAGCTTTACTTCCAAAAAACAATGAATAATCTTTATTGCCAATTTTAACTGTTTTAGGTTCTCCCACATTTCCTTTAGAGCCAAAAAGAGTTACTTCTTTCTCCTGACCATCGGCTTTTACTTTAACAATTAAGGCATCAGTATGGTTTTTAGCCTTGTAATCTGTACTTTCCTTATAGTCTATTTTTCCTTTCATGGCAGGATCCGGAAATACGATTCGTATGTCTCCAATACTATATAAGGAACGCATCATAAGAGGCTGTACATTATCTTTCGTAACTGTTCCTTTTAGCTTATCGGCCATTCTCATAAATTCACCTTCAAATGGAGTCTGAATTGTATATTGTTCGCCGGTAGTATTGATATTGATGGCTCCTGCTGTGGGTTTATTCAAGGCAAATAATACATTGTGAATGTTCTGAACTTCGCCTTCTTTTAAGTAATGTTCTTCACGGCCGCCTGCTCCTGCTTCAACCATTTTAAGATATAAAGTTCCGTTTGGGTCAGGCTTAACCATTTCTACAGCTCCAAAGATGTATTTTGAATACGTAATTTCAAAAGGAGCGTTATCAAAATTGTCAGCAATTGTAAAATCGTTATTCCTTACCGGAGATAATAATAAGCTTTTCTCGACAGTTTTGCGTTTCATTTCACCTTTATATTCGCCATCAACCATCGCGGTCAAAAACATTTTATCTGAATAAATACGGTTCTCCGCTTCGCCTTCGCGAATAGGCATCATTCCTTCATAACTAACATAACGGGTAATAAATGCACCTAACAGGATAAAAACAAAAGCAATATGAAGTAATAAAGTTGCCCATTTCTCTTTTTTGTGTAACTGGTATCTTTTTATATTTCCGAAGAAATTCAGCATGAAGATCAACATAATTGCTTCAAACCACCACGTATTATAAATGTCTATTCTGGCAGTGTCAGTATTGTATTTACTTTCGATAAAAGTTCCAACACCCATCGCAATTGCAAATGTTAAAAAAAGAATGGCCATTAATCGTGTAGAAAAGAGAACAGAAAGCAAAAATGAAACTAATTTTTTACCCATTTTTTAAGGAATTACATTATGTTTAAAGTGCGACAAAAGTACTTAAAAATGTTGATTGGAGGACTTTGGCTTTTGTTAATAAAAACCAAAAATAAATACGCAATCTCAAACAAATTGATAATGCAGAAAGTTTAAACTTACAAAAAAAAAGATTTCTATTTATGTTCTATTGAGTAATTAGAAAATTTTAAATTTTATAAGCATTCAAAATCATAGCGACAGTCTTTAAGTATAAGAAATAAGATTCAATTCTGTAAAATCTCAGCTAATACTTTACCTATCTTGAATTCATTAAAAAATAATACTAATTTTGCGAATATGATTCAGATAACTATAATAGGTTCCGGCAATGTTGCACAGCACTTAATAAATGCTTTTTCTGCAAGTAAGATTGTTGAGATCAAACAAGTTTTTTCTAGAAAGAAAGAAACTTTATATCATTTGATTGAACCACAAAAAATCGTAACAGATTTTAACGAATTACAAACTGCTGATCTACATATAATTGCAGTGTCAGATAATGCTATAAGCGAGGTTTCTTCTGCACTGCCTTTTAACAATCAACTGGTTGTTCACACTTCAGGAACCTCTTCTATAGAGGTTTTGGATCAGAAAAACCGAAGAGGCGTATTTTACCCGTTACAGACTTTCTCTAAGAATAAGGAACTTGATTTTTCGGATATTCCGTTTTGTCTTGAAGCAGAAAACACAGCAGATTACAAAATTTTGGAAAGTATAGTAAAAAGCGTATCTACAGCCCTTTATTCCATAAGTTCTGAGCAAAGAAAAGCACTGCACGTTGCGGCTGTTTTTGTCAATAATTTTACGAATCATCTCTATCAGATCGGACAGGAAATCTGCGAAGAAAATCAGCTTCCGTTTGAAATCTTAAAACCACTGATACTGGAAACTGCCGATAAAATGAAAACTTTATCGCCGTTAGAAGCACAAACAGGTCCGGCCAAACGCCACGATACCGTGACAACCGATGCGCATCTGGCTTTTATACAAAATGAAAATCAAAAAAATATTTATAAAATTCTAACAAAATCTATACAAGATAATGGCAAAAAGTTATAAGGAAATAATGAATGACATCACCACCTTTGTTTTTGATGTTGACGGCGTACTTACAGACAGTTCTGTTTTGGTAACCAACGAAGGCGAAATGCTGAGAACCATGAATATTCGTGACGGTTATGCGATGAAAGCAGCAATTGAAAGTGGTTATAATGTATGTGTTATTTCTGGCGGAAGCAACGAAGGCGTTCGTATTCGCCTCCAAAATCTTGGTATAAAAGATATTCACTTAGGAACTCCTGATAAAGTAAAAACTTTTAATGAATATACGAATAGCAAAACTATTAAGAATGAGAATGTTTTGTACATGGGCGATGATATCCCTGATTTTCATGTAATGAAGTTAGTCGGGCTGCCTACATGTCCGCAGGATGCAAGTCCCGAAATTAAAAATATTTGCCGCTACATTTCGCACGTAAAAGGCGGACGCGGCGCGGCTAGAGATGTTATAGAACAGGTAATGAAAGTCCATGGGAAATGGATGGAGTATTTTAATGGACAAAATGATTAATGATTTAATTAAAATTCAAATTCGCTGTTAAAAAAAACCTAGCACCTCAGAATCTTAGCAACTTAGCCTCTTAAAAAAAATGAAATTCCTAAAACTCATTCGATATCAAAATTTATTAATGCTGGCATTTATGCAGCTTCTTTTCCGATATGCATTTTTAAAACAGCAAAATGTTCCGCTGGCATTGTCTGACTGGCAATATGGACTATTGGTTTTGAGTACCGTTTTGCTTGCCGCGGCCGGCTATGTGATAAATAATATTTATGATGTAGGAACCGACAGCATCAATAAACCTAATGATGTGGTTGTGGGTAAAGGAATTACCGAAACTGCCGCTTATAATATTTATATTGGTTTAAATGTTTCAGGTGTTGCACTTGGTTTTCTTTTGTCCAATATTATTTTAAGACCAACATTTGCATCACTATTTATTTTAATAGCTTCTCTATTGTATTTTTATGCTACCACACTAAAGCAGATTATGATTTTAGGCAATTTTGTTGTGGCATTACTTTTAGCGGCAAGCGTATTAATTATTGGGGTTTTTGATCTTTTTCCGGCCACGACCGGCGAAAATCAGACACAAATGGCAAGTCTGTTTTCTATTTTAACCGACTATGCCATCTTTGCGTTTATGATAAATTTTATTCGTGAGATTATAAAAGATATCGAAGATGTAAATGGCGATTATAATATGGGAATGAATACACTTCCTGTTGCAATAGGAATCAACAGAGCCGCAAAAATCGCTTTGAGTTTTGCTGTGGTGGCCTTTATTGCAGCAGCACTTTATAGTAATATGTATTTTATGCAGAATAAATTATACATTACTATATTGTATGCATTTGCGACGGTTTTAGCGCCACTATTGTATTTTATTGTGAAAATATTCACCGCTAAGACTCAAAAAGATTTTCATCATTTGAGTACTGTTTTAAAACTTATTTTATTCTTCGGAATTTTATCCATTCTGGTTATTGCTTTAAATATCAAATACAATGCTTAAAGAAAAATTAAAAAAATATAAAATCATTTTGGCTTCGGGTTCTCCGCGCAGGCAGCAGTTTTTTAAGGATTTGGATCTTGATTTTGAAATTCGTTTAAAAGATATTGAAGAAATTTATCCGCCAGAGCTTAAAGCGGTTGAAATTACTGATTATCTTGCTGAACTTAAAGCAAACGCATTTGATGGTGAATTGAAACAAAATGAGATTTTGGTGACCAGCGATACAATTGTCTGGCATCAGGGCAAAGCTTTAGGCAAACCAAAAAATGCTGAAGAAGCTTTTGCCATGATAAAATCCATGTCCAATACTACGCATGAAGTATTTACATCTGTATGTTTTAAAACCAGCTCTGCTTCTACCATTATAAACGATGTTACAAAAGTTACTTTTAATGACTTATCTGATGAAGCCATTTTGTATTACATCGAAAATTACAAACCTTACGATAAAGCGGGCGCTTATGGAATTCAGGAATGGTTTGGGTTTATGGCAGTTGCAAAAGTAGAAGGTTCTTATACCAATGTTATGGGACTTCCAACAGCAAAAGTTTATGAATTTTTGAGTACATTAGTGTAAATTTATTTTTATGTTTTCTTTTAAAGAATATAGCCGCGAAATAGTCGCCACCATCATTCTCCTCGGAGTTCTGATTGTGCTGCGAATGGTGATTGCAAATTTAGTGAGACGTTTTGCCGCTACAAGTCATTTGTTTGAACATCGAACCAATCTGGTCATCAAGTATATTAATATTTTTATGAATATACTGGTTACCACAACGCTAATTGTGATCTGGGGTGTCGAAACTAAAGATATTTTTATAACTGTTTCCTCAATCGCTACCGTAATTGGTGTGGCCATGTTTGCACAATGGTCTATTTTGAGCAATATTACTTCGGGAATGATTTTGTTTTTTTCATTTCCTTTCCGCATTGGAGATACTATCAAAATACACGATAAAGATTTTCCAATTGAAGCTGAAATTGAAGATATTAATACATTCCACGTTAGTCTGAAAACCAAAGAAGGAGAAAAAATAATTTTTCCAAATAACTTATTATTGCAGAAAGGAATTTCAATAATTACAGCAAAATTTGACGATAAAGAATTTTTTGATTAATTATAATGGGAATTTTATAACGGCCGGGAAAAAAGCTGGAACATAAAAAGGCAAATAATGTGTAATATTTGTTTTATAAATCAGCTTAATCCAAAATATAATGACCAGGCCAATAACTCTACCTTTTTATGCAAAACTTTCCTTTATTCTTGTAACTTTAATTTGCTTTGCATTTATCTTCTGCACAGGAAAAGATATTCTCACTCCTGTTTTAATGGCATTTTTATTTGCCGTTTTACTTTTGCCAATTTTTACTTTTTTGCACACAAAGCTTAAGTTTCCAAGGCATTTGGCGGGAATTGTCTGTATGGCAATTTTTCTTTCTTTTATTATCGGGATTTTAGTTTTTATCTCTTATCAGGTTACCTACATGGCAAATGATTTTGATACTATAAGAAAAAATGCCAACTCCTTTATCATTCAGATCCATAAGTTTATAAGAGAAAATTTTCAGATTAGTATTGGCGAACAGAAAAAATATCTGGAGACCGTGACAAACGACTCTGTTAAAAGTGGTCAGGCAAAGTTGGGATCTTTTATAGTTTCTATAAGCGATGTTCTTTTGGACAGCACTATTATTATCATCTATACATTTCTCTTTTTAATTTATAAAGAGCATTTTAAACTTTTTTTGGCGAAATTAATTAATAAAGAAAATCATGCGACCCTGGTTGATATTCTTTCACAAATAAAAGTTTCCATAAACAATTATATTGTCAGTTTAATAATTGAAATGATTGTTGTTGCCGTTCTGACCAGTCTTGGACTATGGATTATCGGAATTAAATATTTTATTTTATTAGGTTTAATAACGGGAATTTTAAATTTGATTCCGTATATCGGAATTGCAATTGCAGGTATAATCACGCTAGTGGCTTCTCTAACAGGTTCTGCAGAAATGTCAATGATAATGGGGATTTTAATTGTCAATGTAATTGTGCAGTTAATAGACAACAATCTTCTCGTTCCGCTGATTATAAATTCTAAGGTAGAAATCAACGCCTTTGTTTCGATTATGGGAATTATTGTCGGAGGCGCCGCCGCGGGAATATCGGGTATGTTCTTAGCAATCCCGCTTCTGGCTATTTTAAAAATTATTTTTGACCGAATTGATTCTCTTTCACCGTGGGGTTATCTAATGGGAAATCATGTCCCGAGAAAATTTACATGGAGAAAAAGAAAAGTCGCAACAGAAAATTAAAAAAAGCGTTTACTTCTATGACACTTTTTTAATTATTCGTTCTATTCAAAAATATTTTAAAATTATCTGAAGAAAAATACCAAATGTCTTTATATAAAAAAATAGTGCTTTTTATATTGTTTTGCTTTTGTATACAAAGTGGATTCGCGCAGGTAGATAAAGGTAAAAAAGAACCTAAAACTCAAAAAGATTCTACGGAAATTTATAATAAAATTAGAAATTACTCTAAGAAAAATAAATTTACGCAGACCATGCATAAACTTTTTTTCAGATCTAAAAAATCAAAAAAGAAAAAAGAACTGCTTGTTCCTATTGATTCTACAAGATATGACGGAAAAATAATCCGTAGAATAAACATTATAACAATGGATCCCTTTGGTCATTCTGTTTCAGATACGACCCAGGTTCCAAAAAACTGGGGCGAAAGAACCGGAAACAGACTGCATCTCAAAACAAAAAAAATTGCAATTTATAATCTGTTGCTTTTTAAGAGAAATCAGCCCTATAATACTTATAAAATTCTCGAATCCGAACGTTTGATCCGTGCGCAAAAATACGTTACTGCGGTCCGAATTTCGAATCAGACTGTAGGGGCCGCTTCAGATTCTGTAGATGTTACGATTCGCGTTTTAGATTCGTGGAGTACAATCCCGAGGTTCTCGATTTCCAGTAGTAAGGTTTCCGTAGGTTTTAAGGAGAAGGACTTTTTCGGCTCCGGACAACAGCTGGAGTATCGATTTATGAATCGTTTTGATGACGGAAGAAACGCCCATGAAGCCACTTATACAATTCCAAATATCAAAAACACCTATATCGGTACCGTTTTGCATTATAAAATGGATTTAGATAAAAACTACATCAAAAGTATTAATATTGAGCGCGATTTTTATTCTCCTTTAACCAAATGGGCCGGCGGATTGTATGTTGACGAATATTATCGGCGGGATACACTTCAGGCGCCAGACCTCGCCTATGCACTTCAGTCTGTAAAATATGCTTCTCAGGATGTTTGGGCAGGAAGGGCTTTTAAAGTTTTTGAAGATCCGCATAAAGCGATTACCAACCTTATTGTTACGGGTCGGTTTATGAATAAAAATTTTAGCGAGACGCCAAGTGATATATACGATCCTGATCATTATTATTCTGATGAAAAACTAATTTTAACCGGCATCGGACTTAATACGCGAAAATTTATTCAGGACCGTTACATTTTTAGAATCGGACAAACAGAAGACGTTGCCACAGGAAGAATCTACGGATTAACATTTGGTTACCAGTACAAGAACAAGTACTGGAGGCCTTATGCAGGCGCCCAATATTCATTTGGAAACTATTATCGTCTGGGCTTTTTAAGTATGAATTTTGAGGCCGGAACTTTCTTTCATCAGTCAAAAACCTATCAGACTACATTTTCTTTTGAAGCAAATTACTTTACTAAATTATATACAATAGGCAATTGGAAATTAAGACAATTCGTTAACCCAAAGGTGGTTGTTGGTGCAAATCGCGATAATATAATTGGAGATGAACTCAATATAAATGATATAAACGGTATTGCAGGATTTAACACTGCTGTCTATGGTACCAGTAAAGCGGTTCTTTCGCTTCAGACGCAAACCTACTCCCCTCATGAATTATGGGGATTTCGTTTAAACCCGTTTTTTAATTATTCGATTGCCGTTCTAGGAAGTCCGGAAGTGGGCATGACCAAAAGCAAGCCGTATTCGAAATTTACAATCGGTTTGGTGGTTAGTAATGACTATTTGGTTTTCAGTTCATTCCAGCTTTCATTATCGTATTATCCAAGTATTCCTCTACAGGGAGACAATGTATTTAAAACTAATACATTTGAAACGACAGATTACAGAATGCAGAATTTTGAATTGGCCAAACCAAGAATTGTAGATTACAGATAATTTTTATTTTATTTTTTTTTAAAATATTACAAATAGTAAAAAATTATATATCAATAAATTACATTTTTTTTTCTCTTTAAATTCATTCGATGAAATGCATTTTTAAGCGATAAAATACATCCCTTTATTTTTTTTGGCACAGTATATGGATATCTTAATACAAGATTAACATTTAAAAAACAGAAAAGATGAAAACGATAAAATTAGCAATCGCCGGATTATTTTTATTGGTTGCAAATGCCACGCAAGCCCAGGTATCGATTAACGTTAACATAGGAAATCCACCGGCCTGGGGGCCTTCAGGATATTCAGAAATGGAATATTATTATCTTCCTGATATTGAAGCGTATTATGATGTTCGAGCTTCTCAGTTTATCTATTTTGGAGGAGGAAGATGGGTAAGAACCACTTATTTACCAAGACAATACAGAAATTATGATTTATACGGAGGTTACAAAGTAGTTCTGACAGATTACCACGGAAGAACTCCTTACACCTATTTTGACCGCCACAGAGTAAAATATTACAAAGGATATCACGGTGCACCGCAAAGACCGTATAAACCAAGACCCGTTTACGGATATAATGACCGTCGTTACGATCACAGAGATCACAGAGATTACAGACATTACGATAAACATGATAGACATCATGACAAACACGACCGTCACGACAGAGATGATCACGATCATGGACGTGGACACGGAAGAAGATAATGCTAAATTGCTAAAAATCAACACAAGAGAGTATCAATACAAACGATACTCTCTTTTTTTATGATTTGTTTGTTCGCTTCTTTGTTAAAACATTAAATATTTAATATAAATCACTGTGTTGCAAGAACTTTCATTGCAAAAATGTCGTATATCAATATAATTATGGCTTACATTTGCACCGAATTTTAAAAATCCACAAAATAAATTTATGAAAAAGAATGTTTATTTACTTTCATTTTTAGCGATGTCACTATTAATAGGTTGTGACAATAACGATGATAACCAAAACGATAACCAATCGTTAAATAGCATTACAATTAATTCAGATCAATCTTCACTAAACAAAAGACTTGATTTAACTAATTCAGGAGTTATTTCAATCGAAAACGGTTCTGTGACAGGAAAATCTGCTGAGACAGCCAACACCACTTTCCCATTGGTTCAGATTGCCGAAGTAAAACCGCCGGTTGATGCGAACGGAAGAACGCTGCAGGCAAGTCATATTACAGTAAACGGCAACTACGCTTACGTTTCTTATATTATGAGAGGCGATGCTTATTCCGGAGCTATTGATGTGATCGATATTTCAGATCCTTACAAACCAAAATTGGTTACTTCTGCTTTAATTCCAAACACCGATATTACCTCCCTTACTTTTACAGGAGCAAATCTGATTATCGGAGCAGCAAAAGATACCGACAAAGATCCGCTTTTAAAAACAAATCCTGCAATTGCATTCAATATGGAATTAAGTTCAGGATTACTAACTGATAAATTGAAAACCAATTACTTAGAAAGCAGAGTAACAACAGATGTTGCTGCAAATGCTTCTAATTATTTTGCTGTAACAGGAGATAACGGAAGCTTATTTAAATTAAGTACTTCTACAAAAGAAATTACAGGAAAAGTAGCGGTATCAGATTTACGTTCGATGGCATTAACCGGTGATAAAGTTGTGACTTTAAGCGGAACGAAGGGTGTTAATATTTACAGTCAGTCGACACTTGCTCTGCAAAAAACTTTTAAAACTTCTACAGATATAAGTGGTGCAAAAAGAACAATGGACATCGACGGAACAAAACTTTTTGTTTCTGAAGGCGCAAACGGACTTGGTGTTTACGACATTAACAGCGGTTCGAAATTACAAACATTGGGAATTACAGCTGCTGCTGAAGACAATGTAACAAACGCTGTTTCTTTTAATGACGGATATACATTTGTGGCCAACGGAGCTTTGGGTCTTAATGTATATCAATCGGCTACTCAGCTTAATTTATTAGGTTCTGTGGGAATTGCAGGTTCATCTAACTACGTAAAATCAAGCGGAAATTATATTTATGTTGCCAGTGGAACGGGTGGTTTGAAAATCATTAAAATGGAAAAACCAAATACTGCGTTTGCAAGTTGTTCTTCTTACGGAGTATATAATCAAGGCAGGGATCTGATCTTAAATTCTAATGAAATAAAATCGTATGAGGGAGCAACTGCTATCAATTCTGCAATTGTAAATTCGGGTGCAGTTTTAACACATTGTGGTTCTATTGCTGTTTTAAGCAATCTTACGTTAAACAGTGGCGGTACTTTTAACATGAGAGGAAGCTTATCTCAGGGTAAATACAGACAAGCGTCTCCAACAGAACTTATTATAAATACTAATGCTGTCTTGCAAATTGAAGGTTCAGTTGTAATATGGGGTGATTTAAGATTAAACAGTGGTGCAAAAATCAATTTTGTGGGAAGCAATTCTTCTATAACTATTTATGGTAAAGTTACAAAAGGAAGTAACGTAACCATTACAGGAAATTATGTTGACACGGAGAATAAATTGAAATAAATTCCCCACTTCATTTCAGCTATATTTTCAAAGCTGCCGGAATTTACCGGCAGCTTTTTTTTTGAATTTATTTCAAAAGGTATAATAATTGTGCGTTAACATTTCATTTAATTAATGTTCCACAAAATAATTAGTATTTTTGGAACGATTTCAGAAAACAATTCACTTTTACCATGCGAAAAATACAGATTCAAATCATTCTTTTATTTTTTATCGGTTTTCAAATTTCCTTTGCGCAGCAGCCTCAAAAATTAAATTCGGTTGAAATTTACAATCAAATTAAAAAGTTAAACTTTCTAGGTTCTGTACTCTACCTGGCCGCGCATCCTGATGATGAAAACACCAGAATGATTTCGTATTTAGCTAATGAAAGGAATGCCAGAACAGGTTATTTATCTCTGACCCGAGGTGACGGAGGACAAAACTTAATTGGTCCTCAATTACGTGAACTATTAGGTGTTATAAGAACTCAGGAATTAATTGAAGCACGCAAGATTGATGGCGGAGAGCAATTTTTTTCAAGAGCAAATGATTTTGGTTTTTCTAAAAATCCCGACGAAACTTTAGATATTTGGGATAAAGAAAAAGTACTGGCAGATGTGGTCTGGACAATCAGAAAATTCCAGCCGGATATTATCATCAACAGATTTGACCATCGCTCACCGGGTACTACACACGGACATCATACATCTTCGGCAATGTTAAGTGTGGAAAGTTTTAAACTAACAAATGATCCCAAAGTGTATTCCGAACAATTAAAGTATGTTACTCCCTGGCAGGTAAAACGTCAGTTTTTTAATCCTTCGTGGTGGTTTTACGGAAGCCAGGAAAAATTTGACGCTGCTAACAAATCTAAATTCACAAAATTAGAAACAGGTGTTTATTATAGCGCAATTGGAAAATCAAATCAGGAAATTGCCGCTTTAAGCAGAAGCCGTCATCAGTCGCAAGGTTTTGGAAGCACAGGAGTTCGTGGCGAAGAAACAGAATATCTCGAACTTATTAACGGCGAAAATCCAAGAGACCGCGATAATTTATTTGACGGAATTGATACAACCTGGAACCGTGTTAAAAATGGGAAACCAATTGGTGATTTAATTACTTCGATAATTTCGAAATATAATTTCAGCAATCCTTCAGCGAGTATTCCGGATTTGGTAAAAGCATATTCCATGATTGACGCTTTAGATGAAAATCATTGGAAAACAATTAAATCTGCTGCGGTAAAAAACATTATCGCGTCTTGTTCGGGTTTATATCTTGAAGCAGTTTCAAATGAGCAGGAAGCGACTCCGGGAAGTGCAATAAGATTAAGTCTTGAAGCAATTAACAGATGCGCTGTCGAGATGCAATTAATAAGTGTTACAACATTACCTGATAACAAAACTACTATTCAAAATAGCATTTTAAAAAATAATAATGATCAGAGAATCAATTTACAAATACAACTTCCTGAAAATATAGAATACACGCAGCCATATTGGTTAAAAGAGAAAGCAGCGGTTGGAATGTATACCGTTTCGAATCAGGAAAACATTGGTATTCCGGATATTATAAGACAAACTAAAGTGGTTTTTAATGTCAGAATACATGACGTTGACATTCCGTTTGAAAGAACCGTTGTGTACAAATACAATGATGGCGTTAAAGGTGAAATGTATAATTTTCTGGATATTGTTCCCGAAGTTACTACTTCTATTCTGGAAAGAGTTTTGCTTTTTAGAGATACTAAAACCAAAATGATACCAGTAAAAGTTCGTGCAGGAAAAGACGATGTAAAAGGTAATCTGCATCTGGATCTTCCTAAAAGCTGGAACGTTTCTCCGAAAGAAATCCAGTTTGCATTAGACAAAAAAGGAACAGAACAAATATTTTATTTTGAAGTAACACCACCGGTAAATTCCGAAGAGGTAACCGCAAAAAGTATTGCAATAGTTGATAATAAACGTTTTGACAAAGACCAGACCATTATAGATTTCAGCCATATTACCAAACAGATGGTTTTAAAAGCAGCGGAATCTAAATTCATACGAATGGATTTAAAAACTTCGGGAGATGCGATTGCCTATATAATGGGTGCGGGCGATGAAGTTCCAGAAAGTTTAACCCAAATGGGATATAAAGTCTCGATACTAAAACCGGAAGAAATCACACCTCAAAAGTTAGACTCTTTTACTACCGTGATTACAGGAATTCGTGCTTATAATACGGTCAGTGCATTGGCAAACAAGCAAAATATACTTTTTAATTTTGTGAAAAGCGGCAAAAACATGATCGTTCAGTACAATACCAATGGAAAACTGGTAACAGATAAAATTGCTCCTTATCCGTTAAAATTATCTAACGATCGTGTGACAGAAGAAAATGCTAAAATTACTTTTCTGGCTCCCAATCATCCCGTTTTAAATACGCCAAATAAAATCTCAGAAAATGATTTTAAAGGCTGGACACAGGAACAGGGCTTGTACTATCCAAATGAGTACGATGCCGCCTTCACTCCTATTATCTCTTCACACGACAAAGGAGAATCTCCTAAAAATGGTGCTTTATTAGTCGCGCCATACGGAAAAGGATATTATATTTACACAGGTTTAAGTTTCTTTAGGGAATTACCGGAAGGCGTATCCGGCGCATATCGATTATTATCGAATATTATTTCGCTTAAACAGCCAATAGAAGCTCCAAAACAAGAGTTAAAACAATAAAAATGGAAGCTAAAAAAACAAAAAAATGGAAAAAAAGCTACACGTATGTTTTGGTAGCTAATGCAATTTACATTGCTATCTTTTTCTTAATCATGCAATTATACTCATAACCTATGCAGCTATTTGACTGGATCGTACTTATTGTAACATTATTATTTATTGTTGGTTACGGCTCCTGGAAAACCAAGGGAAGTAAAAACGTAGAAGATTTTATTTTAGGTAATAATGAAACACCGTGGTATACTGTAGGACTTTCTGTAATGGCAACACAGGCCAGTGCAATTACGTTTTTATCGACGCCTGGACAAGCTTATCACGACGGAATGGGGTTTGTACAATTTTACTTCGGCTTGCCCATTGCCATGATCGTCATCTGTCTCACATTTATTCCCCTGTACCATAAAAGCAAAGTTTTTACTGCTTACGAATTTTTAGAAAAAAGATTTGATGTTAAAACTCGGTCGCTTGCTGCTATATTATTTTTGGTACAGCGAGGTTTAGGAACGGGATTAACCATTTACGCGCCGGCAATAATTCTTTCTGCACTTTTAGGATGGAATTTGACTTTTATGAATATAATGATTGGAGTTTTGGTAATCATATATACGTTTTCCGGTGGTACAAAAGCAGTTAACGTTACGCAGAAACAACAAATGTTTGTAATTATGTCGGGAATGTGTATTACATTTTTCCTGATACTGCATTATCTTCCAAACGATATGACGTTCACCAGCGCGTTGCACATTGCGGGTGCAAATGATAAAATGAACATCGTAGACTTCTCTTTCAATCCCGAAGAAAAATATACATTTTGGAGCGGAATCACTGGAGGTTTCTTTCTTGCGCTCGCCTATTTTGGCACAGATCAATCTCAGGTTGGGCGTTATCTTTCGGGAAAATCGGTTCGCGAAAGTCAGATGGGATTGATTATGAACGGACTTCTAAAAGTACCGATGCAGTTTTTTATACTTCTTACAGGAGTTATGGTTTTTGTGTTTTTTCAGTTCAATCCGGTTCCTTTAAATTTTAATCCAAACAATAAAATTGCTATTGAAAAATCTGCTTTCAAGCAGGAATATCATACTTTGGAACAGAAACTGGAAAAACTTTCAGAGGATAAAAAAGTAATCAATTTATTGTACATCGATCAGTTGAACCAGGATTATGACAATCCGATTTTGCGTAAAGAACTGGTTGCATTGTCCAATAAAGAAAAAGATCTCCGCGAAAAAGCAAAAGAAATTATTTTAAGAGCCGACAGTAATATGGAAACAAATGATAAAGATTACGTCTTTTTTCATTTCATTCTGCACTATTTACCAAAAGGTCTTATCGGATTGCTGTTGGCTGTAATTCTTTCTGCTGCAATGTCTTCAACTGCTTCGGGACTAACGGCGCTTGCCTCTACAACTGCAATTGACATCTACAAACGAAATCAGAAAACCGAAAGATCCGAAAAACATTATTTGAATGTCACGAAATTTTTCACTCTTTTCTGGGGAATAGTGGCCATACTTTTTGCCTGCGTTGGTACCTTATTTGAGAATTTAATTCAGTTGGTAAACATAATTGGTTCTATTTTCTATGGAACCGTCTTAGGAATATTTTTAGTTGCTTTTTATTCTAAAAAAGTTCAGGCGAAGCCAATGTTTATCAGCGCTATAATAAGTCAGTTGACAATTTTTGTGATTTATTATTTTATGATTTATACTCAGGAAAAACTAGGTTATTTATGGCTGAATTTTATCGGAGCCATTTTGACAATTGTACTGGCGGTTTTAATTCAGTTTTTATTTTTTAGAGGAAAGTCGGATAATAATGATTTAATACTTGAATAATATGATTCGAAAACTGTTTTTTAATTTATGTAAGTAAAAAACATTATTTTAGTAAGTTGTAAGACATTAGCAAAAACTAATTTAATTTTTTAACTGAAAAATAGAGATGAGAAATTCTGATGATTTAGCAAAATTATTGCCTTTCGGTTATTTGTTTTTAATTGTGATGGGAATTCTAAAAGACAGCATTTCCTACTATCAATTAGGAATCAATATCTTGAAGTTCTCCACAATAATGGATATTTTAATAAGTCCGATTGCTTATATAACTTCAAATCCTATTATTTTAGCTGCTGTACTTTGCTTTTTTATTACGTCTTATTATCTTCCAAAATATATTTTTAAAAACCATCAAAATCCCAAAACCCAAAAAGCATTTGATTTAAAATCTGTAGAAGGTTTTTCTGTTGAGGAGAAAATGAATTACTTCAACATGGTATCTCTAAAAGTTCTTGCTGTGGTTCTTTTATCTTTTTTTGTTGGAACAGGACTTGCAAGCGGCTATTTTACATCGCAACGCATGGAAAATAAAGCGTTGAAATACAATTATAAAATTAATTTTAATGATCAAGAAGCACAACAGGTTCATCTGATTGGAACAAACAGCATTTATTATTTTTATGTGATTAAAGGACAAACGCATTTGAATATCGCTCCAATTACTTCCATTAAAAATGTGGAGCTATTGTATAAAGTTGCAGAACGATAAATGCGGTAATTAAAATCTTTATCTTTGAATAAGTTACCTCTAAATTGAAATTTATGAAAGATCAAAAAAGATATACCAATAAAACAAAAGCCGCTTTTGTTTTGCTTGTTATAATGCTCATTATTTTGCTAGGTAACTTTAATACACTTCAAAATTCTAAAAATGTAAACGAAAATATAAATGCCATTTACAAAGACCGACTGGTTGTGGCGCATTATATTTTTCAATATTCAAAAGAACTCCATTTTATCAAAGCCGAAGCCGAAAAACTGGATTTAAATGACAGCACCAAAAAAACAGAGATCATTCACACTTTAGATATTATCCATAATATTGATGACCTCTATTCTAAAACTGTTCTCACCAATAAAGAAAAACAGTATTTTGATACTTTTTTACTTACATGCAAGGAGATAAACAAACAGGCTGAGAAAAAAAATTGGAATAAAATTGCAGCTACGAGTTCAGAGGCGCTCCAAACTTTAGAATCTCTTTCTCAAATTCAGATTGAGGAAGGAAAATACAAACTGGCAGCTGCAAATGCAATGTACAATAAAAACAATGCTATAGGTCAATTGCAAATTGCTTTGCTTATAATCCTGGGCGGAATCACCTTTTATCTGTTGATTAAAAAAATAAAAAAAACAGTTAAGATTCCGGAACCACCAAGTTTGAATTAAGCAATCTTACCATTACAATTTCCTGTTTTCTTCTGAAATTTGAAGGTCATTTATACTCGCATATCTTTTCTGCATGAGACCATTTGAGTCAAATTCCCAATTTTCATTTCCGTACGCGCGAAACCAATTTCCCTCAATATCTTGATATTCATATTCAAATCGTACTGCAATCCTGTTTTCAGTATGAGCCCAATATTCTTTTTTTAATTTGTAATTTTTCTCTTTTTTCCATTTTTCGGTAAGAAAAAGAATGATTTCGTCACGTCCGTTTACAAATTTATCACTGTTTCTCCATTCGCTGTCTACAGTATAAGCTTTTGAAACTCTTTCAGGATCCTGACTGTTCCAGGCATCTTCTGCCAATTGAATTTTCTCTAATGCCGTTTCTAAAGTGAAAGGAGGCAATGGTAGTTTCTGTTCCATTATTTTTGAATTAAAGTTTGAATTATTTTTTTTGATTGTTCTATTAACTGATTGGTTCTAAATAGCTGGCTCTCGATTATGCAGCTTTCAAATAGCAGATATACATGATCTGATATTAAATCATCTTTTAGGATATCTTTAAAAAAAACTCTCAAATCATTTTTATGATTTTGAATGACATTTAGAATTTTTACATTCTCAGATGGAATCTCCGAAAGGATATTTAAAAAACTGCAGCCTCTGAAATTTTCATTTTTATTCATGAAAATTAAAAAATCGAAAGATGCAGTAATCTTAGAACTAGGATCTTCAGCATTTGCAATAAATTTCAACAGTTGCTCAAACCAAAAAGAATGGCGCTGATCTAAAAAAGCCACACATAAATCTTCTTTTGATTTAAAATGCTGGTAAAAACTTGCTTTCGCCACTTTGGCTTCCTCAATAATCTGATTTATTCCCGTTGCATTATAACCTTGCTTATGAAATAAGGTAAAAGTCTTTTCTAAAATTCTCTCTTTTGGCTGCATGTCGATTTATTTAACACTGCAAAGATAAATAAATAATTAATACATACAGACAAGTCTGTCTATATAGGTGCGAAAAAAATTCCAAAACCCGAAAGTTTTGGAATCTGTTATTTTAAAAATCTTAAAACCTTATCTGCTCCACTCTGCGATACTGTCTTTATTTAATTTTATATAATCAGCATTATTAGCTGCTTCTGCAGCTGCCAGAGAAGCTTTTGCTGTTTCTACTGCACCTTTTTTATCACCTTGTTTGGCCTGAATCTGAGATTTCAATCTCAAAACATAATAAGGTTTATCTGTACTCATGTCAAGTGCTTTGTCTACATAAGTTTTTGCTGTATCCAGATTTCCGTTTGACTGGAATAAATATTGAGATGCTGCATAATAATCGTTCCAGCTTGGTCCTGCCAAAGTTTTCTCAATACTTGCAACGGCTGTTTTAGCAGTTGGAACTTCAAATTTTAATGAAACATGAGAGTTTTCCCAAGCGATGTCTAAATAACCAAAATTGGGATCTAAACCGTTAATTCCGATTGTAAATGTTTCTACCGGCGTTGGCAATGCTTCTTCTTTTACAGTAGTTTTTAAAGCTACATAAGACTCACTCCAGTTTTCCGGCAGTCCCCAGTTGTCTGTAGAAAGGTAAAAAATCACATCCCAGCTTTCAATTCTTGGCACTGTATAAAGTGCATATTTTCCTTTTTTAAGCGTTTTCCCGTCAATTACTACATCATCGCTAAAGTTGATAATGGTATTTTCGTTCGCTCCGGTTCTCCATAATTTACCAAACGGAACTAAATTTCCAAATACAGCTCTTCCTCTTGCTCCAGGTCTTGAATAGGTAACTTCTACATCTGTTAAACCAACAGTTTGTTTGATATATCCTTTTGGACTGGCTTGTGGCGTTTTTACTTGTGCTTCTGATGCTAATGGCGCCAGGATCAGGGCTAAAGCAATAAGTAGTTTTTTCATTTTTACAGTTTATTTGTTTTGTTCAAATTTACGAATTCAATAAGGGAACAAATGTTAAAATTTTAATAATTAGGGTTTAAGACGCGCTATTTTTTCGGCATTTAATTCCTTAAAATGATCGATAACCAAATCAGCCTGAGATAAATCCTGTAAATTAGAATGTTCACTTTTGTAACCCACACAGTAAATTCCGGCAGCTTTTGCCGCTTTTATACCGTTTGTACTGTCTTCAATTATAATACATTCTTCTTTGGGAGCTTTAGACAAAGATGCCGCGTGAATAAATATAGCCGGATCTGGTTTAGACTGTGGAAAATCTTCGCCGCTTACAATGTCTGTAAAATACTGATGCAGACTGAATCTTGTAAAAACACGTTCAATAGTTACTTTTGAAGCCGAAGATGCTAAAATCAATTGAATTCCATTATGATATAAATCTTTAATTAAATTTTCCACACCGTCCAGAAGAAATAAATCTTCCTTAGTATCAAAAGCATCATTAAATATATTTCTTTTTCTCTGAATCAAATCTTCTACTTCCTGTTCTACAGAAGGAAAATGACTTTTTAAAGTCTGAAATGTATTTCGGGTCGAAAATCCTGTAAATGAGGTATACATTTCTTCGGGAACTTCAATATTTAATTCTGAAAATTGTAAATAATATGCATAACGATGAACGGGTTCTGTATCGACAATCACGCCGTCCATATCAAAAATTACTGTTTTAATCATTTTTTTTAAAGGTTCTGAGGTTCTGAGACGCTAAGATTCTAAGCTTTCTATCAGGTTCTAAACCTTAGAATCTTAGCAACTTAGCACCTTATTTAGATATTAAATAACGTATCACTGTTTCTGCCGCATGTAAGCCAAACAATCCCGGCATATAGCTGTTTGTACCGTAGAAAGATTTCTTATAGTTTTTTCCGTCTGTTAATTTTAAGCTTTTTTCATCTTGAATTTCTGATGAGAAAACTACTTTCAACTTATTGATTTTGAATTCTTTTAAACGTTTACGAATCGCTTTGGAAAAATAACAGTTTACCGTTTTAGAAATATCGGCCACTTTTACTTTTGAAGCCAGCATTTTGCCTCCCGCGCCCATACTGCTTATAATTTTTACGCGTTTGCGTTTTGCCGCAAGAATCAAATTTAATTTTGGCGTGATACTGTCAATACAATCTAAAACATAATCAAATTCCGGAGAAACGATTTCAAAAGCACGTTCCGGAGAAAGAAATTCCTGTACACGCGTCAGATTTAGTTCGGGATTGATATCCATTAAACGATCACCCACAATTTTGATTTTTGGCTCTCCAACTGTAGAATGTAAAGCAGGTAACTGACGATTGATATTCGTAATATCTACAACATCTCCGTCTACAATTGTCATATTTCCAACTCCGGCTCTCGCTAAAAACTCAGCTGCAAAAGATCCGACACCGCCCAGTCCAACAACTAAAACATTCGATTTTTTTAAATTTTCTAATCCTTCTTTTGTAAATAAAAGTTCAGCTCTTTCGGTCCATTCTGCCATATTTTCTTATTTGTTTTTTTGTTTCAGGTTTCAGGTTTCAGGTTGTTTTTGTCATGATGACAATCACATTTTATATTTTACACTTTAAAAACACTTGTATAATTACTTAAAATAATCTCTTTTAAAGCTCTAATATTTAAATTTTTATATTTTGCAGCTATATCATAAACTTCATTTATTGATTCTTCAATTGTATCGGTTTCCAAAAAGAAACGTTCATTAGGAATGTTTTCAAAAACAGATTTCAAATCCGGATTTTTTAATAAATATTTCCCAAATGAGAGATAAAATCCATCCTTAATTAATTGTTCTGCCAATTGCTTGTTTTTTGCAAAACCGTGAATAATCATTGGCACAGAAATTTTCATTTTCTTTTTCATTTCTGTTATTTCCTGAAAAGCCGCAACACAATGAATAACGACAGGTTTTTTATATTTTTCAGCTAATGCTAATTGCTTTTCAAAAACTGAAATTTGCAAATTAAAAGGAACTTCAATTCTTTTATCTAAGCCACACTCTCCTATTGCAAGGCAGTTTTCCTGCTTCAATTTCTCTTCTATAATTTTTAAATCTTCATCAATTCGATTTTCATCTATGTACCACGGATGAATTCCAATAGAATAAAAAGGAATTGCTGCATCAAAATCTTTGGGATATTGATTAACCAATTCTAAAATATTAGACTGATTGGTATATTGATGTGTATGAAAATTGAAATAATCCATTAATGAAAGGTTTTTACCCCCGCTTTAATTTCAATTTTCAGATCATTTTCCTGTGGAACCAACGGACAAGAATATTTGTAATTATAAGCACAATACGGATTATAAGCCTGATTAAAATCGATTGCTATGGTCTTCTCTTTCGGAATTTCCAGATCGATATAACGCCCCCCAATATAACTTTGTTTGCCGCTTGTTAGATCAGAAAAAGGTAAAAAAAGATGATTTTTATATTTTTCCTGAACCATGAGTTCTAAACTTTGATAAACGGCTAGTTTAAAATCTTTCCCGTTTATTTTAAAGTTCAAAGTACCATATTTGATATATTTTGGCGTGTAATTTCCGGAGGTTTTCATTTCAAAAACTTTTCCGCCTTTTGCTTTTACTAAAGTGGCATTCACAAAATAATTGGCTGAAACAGGAAAAAAATCCAGACTTTTAAAAGTTTTTAAATCATCAGCCATCAGCGGACTTGTCTTAGGATCAGCATATTCTGAATTCAGTTTCTTTTGAAAGTTCAACGCATCCGTTTTGCTAAACTTTTTTTGAGCAAAGCCAAAATTCAAAACCAACAATAAAGTCAGTACATGTAAAGTTTTCATCTTAGAAATTTTATGCAAAAATAGTTCAAAAGTAACAAAACAACAACCACTTAACGAGACAAAGTTTCCTAACTTTGCAGTGATAACCAATCATAAAAAATGCTTAAAACCGCCTTAACCCACTACATAAACAACTTTAGAGGATTTTCAAGAGAAATCTGGATTCTTGCCATTATTACTTTTATCAATCGTGCGGGTACAATGGTGCTTCCTTTTTTATCTAAATATTTAAAGGAAGATCTTCATTTTACCTACAATCAGGTTGGATGGATTATGGTCGCATTTGGTTTAGGTTCGATGTTGGGTTCCTGGCTTGGCGGCAAACTTTCAGACAAAATAGGGTTTTATAAAATCATGATTTTCAGCCTTTTTACAAGTGGTGTTTCCCTTTTCTTTGTGCAATATATTACTACTTTTTGGGCGCTTTGCATCGCAATGTTTATCCTTATGACTATTGCAGATATGTTTAGACCGGCGATGTTTGTCTCACTAGGTGCTTATGCAAAACCAGAAAACAGAACTCGCGCCCTTACACTGGTTCGCCTTGCTGTAAATTTGGGTTTTGCTGCAGGTCCGGCGCTGGGCGGAATGATTATTATGGGGATTGGGTATTCCGGACTTTTCTGGGTTGATGGTGCATCCTGTATTATTTCGATCTCGATTTTTGCTTTGTTGGTTAAGGAAAAGAAAAAGGCAGTTCACGGTGATAAAACAGAAAGCGTAACCGACACTAAATCTGTTTTTCATGATAAAATTTTCTGGGTTTTCTTATTCGTAAGTTTTATTACGGCCATGATTTTCTTTCAGCTTTTTACAACTTTACCTTTATATCATAATGAGAAATTTGGCTTAAGCGAATTCCAGACCGGATTATTAATGACGCTAAACGGACTTTTAATCTTCTCTCTCGAAATGCCCACAGTTGGATTTCTGGAGCGAAAAGGCTTTGCTAAAATCCGGATTATAATTATTGGTTCTTTTGTAATGGCTTCCAGTTTCTTTTTACTTCTAATTAATTTCTGGGCAGGAATATTGGTAGTCAGTATGGTTTGCATTTCTATTGGTGAGGTCCTCACCTTTCCGTTTTCGAATGCATTCGCTTTAAGCCGCGCGCCACACGGTCAGGAAGGCCGTTACATGGCACTTTATACGATGAGCTTTAGTCTCGCACATATTATTAGTTCTAAAGTTGGTTTTGAAATCATAAGCCGACTAGGTTATCAAACGAATTGGCTTTTCATGGCGTGTACCGGTGTACTCGCAACAGGATGCTGCGTCTGGATCAAAAATGCTTTGATTACCGAGAAAGCTTTTTAAAACCTTTCGATTTTTAAAACACTATAATTCAATTTATTAACTTAAATTTGAAAGGAGTTTCTGTACCCCATATCTTAATTCAACTTAATTTTTAGTTAAATAACTATTTTTATAGTTGCGTAACTAGAAAAATAGTTGTAGGTTTGAATTAAAATTAGAGAAGATGCAGAAGTTAACAAACAAAGAAGAAGAAATTATGATGATTTTATGGAAGCTTAAAAAAGCTTTTGTAAAAGAAATTCAGGCAGAAATTACAGAAGATCAGCCACATTACAATACATTATCTACCATTGTGCGTAATCTGGAGGAAAAAGGATATGTGGGTCATAATGCTTTTGGAAACACACATCAATACTTTCCGGTTGTGGCAATTGAAGATTACAGAAAAGGATTTATGAAAACGGCGATAGACAATTATTTTGGCAGTTCTTATAAAAGCATGGTTTCTTTTTTTGCTAAAGAAGAAAAAATTTCAGCAGATGAACTGCGAGAAATCCTGTCTATGATCGAAAATAAAAACGAAGAAAAATAATTGTTTATGGAAGCAGTTTTCATTTATATCGCCAAAGCAAGCAGTCTAATGCTTATGTTTTATTTTGCTTACTTTTTCTTATTGCGCAAAGAAACATTCTTTAACAGCAACAGATGGTTTTTATTATCTGGTTTGATAATCTCAGTTATTTTGCCATTATGGAGTTTCACAAAAGTGATATGGATTGATGCTGCTCCTTCATTACAAAATTTCCAGTCGAATCTGCCTCAGGTTACAGAAAAAGAAAGTGAATTCAGTTGGAATCAAATTCTTCTTGGGCTTTACGGAATTGGTTTTCTGGTTTTCATTATAAAACTGGCAATAGATTTTTACAGTTTGAATTCTATCATTAAAGGCAAAAAAATCCAGCAGCAAGCCGATTTTAAATTCATCGATATAAACGAAAATATCGCTCCTTTCTCCTATTTTGAATACATCGTCTACAATTCATCACTGTACACGGCATCAGAATTAGAGAATATTATTGAACATGAAAAAGTACACAGCGACCAAAATCATACTGTAGATGTATTGATTTCGAGAATATTCAGCATTATTTTTTGGTTCAATCCAATTATCTGGCTTTATAAAAAAGCAATAACACAAAATCTTGAATTTATCGCCGATAGCGAAGCCGCTAAGAAACTTTTAGACAAAAAAGCATATCAATACACGCTTTTAAAAATAACAACACATGAAAATTGTGTTGCCATCACCAATCATTTTTATCAATCATTAATCAAAAAACGAATCGTTATGTTAAACAAAAATCAATCAAAAAAGAGAAATTCTTGGAAGTACTATGTTGTAATTCCGGCGCTTGCAGCATTTGTCTTATTATTTCAGGTTGAAGTAATTGCAAAAGAGAAACCACAAGTTATTGAAAAAGGTGGTTCAGACATCGAAGCTGTTGATGTTTACAAAATCAAAAAAAGTTCTACCGACGCAGATTTAAAGGAGATTAAAGAAAAACTAAAATCGATTCATAATATTGATTTTGAAGCTTCTGAAATTAAGAGAAATGCTGCTAACGAATTAACTGCAATTAAAATCGATGTCAAAAATGGCGCTGAAAATTCACAATCCATTCAAAACGCAGGAAACAGAGCTATTAAAGAGTTTGGGATTGCTGTAATAACAGATGAAAAAGGTCAGAAAAAGGTTGGAATTATGACTGACGAAAAAAACAGTAACGCTGTTGCAGTTAGCGCGGGTCAAAATGATTCAGATAATACTTCTAACTCATCAGTAACTAAAATTTTAAAAACTGTACAAATCAACAACCCAACAACTAATACAAAAACCAATGTCAACACTAATTCTAATGCTAGCGCAAAAAATAGCAATGTTACTAGTTCAGCTATTAGAACTACTGTAACTACTGACGGAGAAAACAGCACATCAACTCAAATAGTTACAAAGGACGGAAAAACAAGTATCTCAATATCTGACAGCGGTAAAAAGAAATCTCAGGGTTTTCAGCAATTATTAGTTGTAAACGGAGATATAATGCCTGCAGATTATGATATGAATAGTCTTAATGCAAAAGATATTGAAACCATGAACGTTTTAAAAGGAGCTCATGCTGTCGAAAAATACGGAGATCAGGGTGCAAACGGAGTAATTGAAATTGAAACGCGTAAATAATATGCAAAAACTAACCAATAAGGAAGAGGAAATAATGCATATTTTATGGAAGCTTAAAAAAGCTTTTGTGAAAGAAATTCAGGCAGAGATTCTGGAAGATCAGCCACATTATAATACGTTATCTACTATAGTGCGTAATCTTGAAGAAAAAGGTTATGTAGCACACAATGCTTTTGGAAATACACATCAATATTATCCTGCGGTGAGTATTGAGGATTACCGTAAAGGTTTTATGAGTACCGCAATTGATAATTATTTTAATAGTTCATACAAAAGCATGGTTTCGTTTTTCGCTAAGGAAGAAAAAATTTCTGCGGCTGAATTGCGCGAAATCTTAAATATGATCGAAAATCCAAAAGAAGGTAAATAATTAAAATACTATGGAAGCACTTTTCATTTTTATTCTAAAATCAAGCGGGTTGCTGGCAATGTTTTATTTTGCTTATATCTTTTTACTTCGCAAAGAAACTTTTTTTAACAGTAGTCGTTGGTTTTTACTTGCCGGATTAATTACTTCTGTAATTCTTCCTTTTGCAGTGTACACCAAAGTTATTTTGGTACAAGCACCCCCTGCATCTGTAGAAATGCCGGTAATTACAAAAACTGCAATCGAAAGCATTCCGATTTCAAACCACAATGTGGTCTCTTACGAGCCACATTATGCGTCTGAGAATAAAGCAGCAGAGCAGGAAGATTTTGAAATCAACTGGAATTTGGTTCTGACTGTCGTTTACGGAATGGGTTTTCTTGCTTTTATGATCAAATTTGCATTTGATTTTTACAGTCTGAATTCGGTTTTAAAAGGTAAAAAAATTGAACTACAGGAAGATTTTAAATTTGTAGATATCAATGAAAATATCGCACCTTTCTCGTATTTCGATTACATTGTGTACAACTCATCACTGTACACTTCGGCAGAACTGGAAAGTATTTTAGAACATGAAAAAGTACACAGCGACCAGAAACATACTGTAGATGTGCTCATTTCGAGAATCTTCTGTATTCTATTTTGGTTCAATCCTATTGTATGGCTTTATAAAAAAGTTATTTTACAAAATCTTGAGTTTATCGCCGACCGCGAAGCTTCTAAAAAAATTGCTGATAAAAAAGCCTATCAGTATACACTATTAAAAATTACAACACACGAAAATTGTGTTGCAATCACCAATCATTTTTATCAATCATTAATCAAAAAACGAATTGTCATGTTAAACAAAAATCAATCAAAAAAACGCAATCAGTGGAAATATTATGCTGTAATTCCCGCTCTTGGTGCGTTTGTCCTTTTATTTCAAATAAAAACAATTGCGCAGGAGAAAAAACAGGATGAAGCTGTAGTAATTACAAAAGACACCATTAAGGATCTTAAGGAAACTTTTAAAATAACTAAAAACACAACCGATAAGGAATTAAAAGAACTTCCGGGAAAATTAAAAGCAGATCATAATCTTGATGTTGAAATCTCTGATGTCAAAAGAAACAAGGAAGAAGAATTAACAGCGATTCAAATTAAAGTTAAGTCTGATTCCGGGAAAAAACAAATGATCAAAATTGATGGTAATGAAGCAATCAAAGACTGTGAGTTTGCCATTGGAACAGATGAAAACGGAACTAGAGCTGTTGTAATAAACTCAGAAAGAAATCATAATACTCCCATAATAATCAGAAATGAAAGAGTCGTTGTTCGTACAAATGGAGATTCAGATGTAGTTCCTCCTACTCCGCCAACGCCACCGACATTTCCGTCTGGACCACTGCCAGCTGCTCCGGCAATCGATTTGTCAAAAATGCCAAAACCTCCTGTTGCTCCAAAAAATCCAAAAGATAAAGTAGCGATGGCGGCTTTTGAAAAACAAATGGAAGCGTTCGAAAAGCAAATGGAATCATTTCAACCTCAAATGGAAGAGTACGAAAAACAAATTGAAGCAATAATGTCTGAGAGATCTGCCATTTATGAAAAAGAGATGGAGAAATATGCCATAACGATGGAGAAATTCAACATCAACATGGATAAATTTAATGCAGATTTTAAATTTAAATTTGAGAAAGAATGGAATGAAAACGGTCCGGACACAAAGCAATATGAGCAGGATATGAAACAGTTAGAGCTTGACATGAAACAACATGAAAAAAACATGAAACAGCATGTTAAAAACATGAAGCAACATGAGAAAGAGATGAAACAGCATGAAAAAGAAATGAAAACCATGGAAAAGGAAAACAAAAAAGCCTAAGACATTCCTTTATTATAACCAGAAAGACTTTGCTTAATCGCAAAGTCTTTTTTTATATCTTTGAAGAAACAAATCTATTATGTATAAATTCCTGGCCAAATTAAATAAAATTCTGCTTCCTAGTTTTACCAAGCAGGGTTTAGATATTGCTAAGGCAAAAAAATGGCAAATGGCGATTATTGGCTATCGTGCCTATATAACTAAAAAAGCATTAGGAAATTAACGTAGAAACTATTGGTTTGCCAACAGAACAATTTCTTTAATTTTCTGCCTTTTTATATATGAAAATCAACCAAATTACACTTCCTCCAGTTCCGGCGGTATTACTTGCCATTATTAGCGTGCAATGCGGCGCGGCAATTGCAAAAACTCTTTTTCCTGCTATCGGTGCAGCGGGAACAGCTTCTATACGAATTGGAGTTTCGGCATTAATTCTATTTTTGGCATACAGACCCAATTTTAAAAAGATAACAAAAGAGCAATGGAAAATCGTAATTCCCTATGGATTGGCTTTGGGAGCAATGAATTTAATTTTTTATTTTGCAATTGAAAGAATCCCTATTGGATTGGCTGTAACCTTAGAATTTGTTGGACCGTTGCTGCTTGCTATTGCAGGTTCAAAACGTTGGATTGATTATGGATGGGTTGTTTTGGCCGCAATAGGAATTTTATTAATTGCGCCCTGGACAAATGACCGTTTGGATCCACTAGGAATTATCTTTGCACTTTTGGCGGGATCATTTTGGGCTGCATATATTGTTTTGGGAGGAAAAATATCCAAAATAATGAAAGATGGTTATGCAGTTTCGACGGGAATGTTGTTTGCTGCAATTTTAGTCTTACCATTTGGTTTTCTGGAAAACGGACTTTCGAATCTTACTCCCAAATTATTCGGGATGGGTGTTGCTTTGGCACTACTCTCGAGCGCTATTCCTTTTACTTTCGAAATGAAAGCGTTAGGACAGCTTCCGCCAAGAACATTTAGTATTTTAATGAGTTTAGAACCTGCGGCAGCTTCTATTTGCGCTTTTATATTTTTACAGGAAAGTTTAAATTTATATGAAATCCTTTCCGTTGTGTGTGTTGTAATCGCGTCTGCGGGAAGCACTCTGACTGCTAAAAAATAAAAAAGCCCTGCAATAATCTGCAGGACTTTCCATTGGTAATCTATCTTTGGAGATTTTAATTATTTTTTTGGAAGCAATACAGCATCAACTACGTGTATAACACCATTTGACTGATTAACATCTGCAATAGTAACTTTAGATTTGTTACCGTTTTCGTCAGTTACATACAAATCTTTACCTTTCATCCAGGCAGTTAATGTACCGCCGCTCACTGTTTTAAGAGTTGCTTTTCCTTTTCCTTCTTTAATTGCTGCAGCAATATCAGAAGAATTCATTTTACCTGCAACCACATGATAGGTTAAGATAGTTTGAAGCATTTTTTTGTTTTCCGGTTTCAAAAGAGATTCTACAGTTCCTTTTGGCAATTTGTCAAATGCTGCATTTGTTGGAGCAAAAACGGTAAATGGTCCTGTTCCTTTCAAAGTCTCAACTAAATCTGCTGCTTTTACCGCTGCAACCAATGTTGTATGATCTTTTGAGTTAACTGCGTTCTCGATAATATTTTTATTTGGATACATTGCTGCCCCTCCAACCATTACTGATTTCTGTGCGTTTGAGGTAAAAACAAATCCTAATGCTAAAACTGCTGCTGCTAAAAAATTTCTAGTTTTCATATTTAATTACTTTTAAGTTATAAGGTCATTTACGGTAATAAAATTGTTTTGGTTTTTAAGTAAAAATTAAAACTTAGAAAATTATGTCTGTTTAGCTGTTAAAACCTTTATATGATGTTATTTAAAAGAATAAAAAAAAACGGAAATTAATTTTTTCCGCCTTTCTTTTTTGTTATAAACGATATCAATTTTCAATTAAAAATTCTGATCTTCTATTTTTCTGGTGTTCTTTTTCTGTGCAATAAATCCCATTTTCACATTTATTCACTAACATTTTTTCACCAAATCCTTCACCAGAAATTCTGTCAGACGGTATTCCTCCTTTAATTATATAATTGACAGTAGATTTTGCCCTTTTATCTGATAGTTCCATATTATAATCGTCTCTTCCACGGCTGTCTGTGTGAGAATTGACTTTTACAATAATCGTTGGCCGCTGCTTCATGACTTCAATCACTTTATTTAATTCTGTTTTTGAGGATTCTCTTATTCTATAACTGTTAAAGTCAAAATAAATCTTATCTAATTGAAGTGTTTCTGTCAAATCTTCTTTTGCAACAGGAACAATTTTAGTTGGTTCTTCTGTTGTCTTTTTATTGAAGTTAAAATCAGGCGGTTTGTTTTCAATAAAACTATAAATATCATCGTTTCCGCTACGGTTAGATGAAAAGTAGCCTCTTTTTGTATCCTGATTAATTATATAGGCAAAATCGTCATCTTTAGTATTTATCTCATTTCCTAAATTAACCAGTTGATAAATTCCGTTATTATCTTTCTTAGCGGCAAAAACGTCCCAGCCGCCCATACCCGGATGCCCGTCCGAAGAAAAATACAGAATGCCCGAAGAATCCACAAATGGAAAAGTTTCGCCGCCCAGTGTATTTATTTCATCTCCCAACTTTCTGATATTAGTACCTGCAGTCCCATCTTTTTTGAGATCAATCACATATAAATCAGAATTTCCAAATTTATTATTTCGGTCTGACACAAAATAAAGTTCGCTTTCGTCCGGACTTAATGCGGGATGCGCAGATGAAAAGTTTTCCATATTTACAGGAAAAGCCAATTCTTTTACTTCTTTCCATTCTCCATCAATATTTTTTGCAGAGTAAATTTTTAAATAGCTAATTCCAGACTCTGCATCCCTTATGAGTTTTCCATTGTAATTATTTCTGGTAAAATAGATTGTTTTGCCATCTTTTGTTATTGCAGGTGAACTTTGATGGTATTTAGTATTAAGGGCTCCTTTTATCCTGACAGATTTTTCCAGTCCGTTTTGTGAGTTGACATTGGCTGTGTACAATTTCAAAAATGGCTTATCATTCCATTTATGAGTCCGTTTTACAATAATACCGGTATCTTTTGCCGAGGCATACATTATTTTATCTTTTCCAAGGAAGGCAGTGCCGAAATCTGAAAATGGACTATTTATCTCAGCAGGCTTTATCGTATACCTTCCCGACTGCGCTTTTAATTCATTTTGAAATTTATCTGATGACCAACTATCACTCCAATCTTTTTTATTCGTTTTTGAATAATAGTTATTCATTACAGCAGAAGCTTCTGCTCTTCTGTCAACACTATTTAATGCCTGAGCGTATCGAAAATAATATTCCGGATCAATATTTTGTTGTGATGTTATCAATTTGGAATAACTCTTTACTGCTTCTGTATAATTTGCATTGAAATAATAACTGTCACCTAATTTTCGATAAATTTCAGGCGATGAATTTCCTTCATCAACAATTTCCTGATATAATTTACCCGATTCTGCAAAGGCAAGTCTTTCGTACATTTTATCTGCCTTTTGAAGTTTTTTAGATTGCGCATAAATTCCATTTACAACCAAAAAAATCAGAAGAAAAATAAAAATAATTTGTAGTTTTTTAAAATTCATATTAGTATCATTTAGCTGTTATTAAAAAAATCTAGGAGTTACCAATCTGTATTTCGATTGTCTGAATAAATCAAATCTTAAGAAAACTTCATGAGAACCCGAATTATAATTCCCGAGGTTTTCTGTATCATAATCGTAAGCATAACCAATCTGTAAGCCTGGAGTTACCTGAAAGCCCGCCATTCCGGTCACTGCTGCATTCCATCGGTATGCTACGCCGAGTGTTAGAACTTCGTTAAACAGAAAATTTGCAGAAACGTCTACTGCCAATGGCGCACCACTTACTGCTTTTAGCATAGCTGCGGGTTTAAATTTAATTTTGGGACTAAGATCAAATACATAACCTGCCATTAAATAAAAATGCATTTTTTGAGTAGCAATTGTCGTTTGAACGTCATCGTAAAATTTTGTCTGAAGGAACTGTGGTACAGAAACACCAAAATACCATTTTGAAGTATGAAAATATACTCCGGCACCTATATTCGGAGACGTTTCATTGAGTACTCCTGTAAGATAAGGATCATCAGGATCGATAACATTTAATTCACTGTAATCAACTTTCATAAAATCTAAAGCAGCACTAATTCCTAATGACATTTTGAGATCTGCAGTAAGTTGTATAGGATAGGAATAGCTCGCCGTCAAAATCGTTTCGTTTGAAGGACCTATTTTATCATTAAGAACAGATAATCCCAAACCTTGCCCGTTTGAGCTTATAGGACTTTCGATAGCAAAGCTTCCGGTTCTTGGCGCTCCGTCCAGCCCTACCCATTGCGCTCTGTATAACCCAAAAATGCTCGTGACACCGCGCGTGCCTGTATACGCCGGATTAATGGTCATTGTGTTGTACATGTATTGTGTATATTGCGATTCCTGTTGTCCAAAACCCTGGAAAAACGACACAAGAAGTACTAGTTTTATTATTTTTTTCATCTTTACTTTTGATTAAATTATCAATAACTTTAAAAGAATCTTGTTAATTAATGTATATATATCCTGCTTTTTCATGCCAGATATTAGTGCTTATTTCATAGCTGATTATATAAAAATAAGTGCCTGTAGGAAGTATATTTGCCTTTTTGACCGTTGCCCGACCGTCTGAATAACCTCTAAAAAAATTACCATTAATACCGTATCCGTCGGTTTCAAATACCTTAACTCCCCACCGATTGTAGATTTGGATTGTGTTGTTGGGGTAATTTGTTATTCCGTCAATTTCGAGATAATCATTTTTTCCATCGTCATTTGGCGAAATCCCGTTATGAATAACAATTTCATTTGCACTATTCGAAATTATCCTGGCCAAAGTAAAAATACCATCATCAGTAACCGATGCAGTTGCCGATTTTTCCTCTGTATTTACTGCTGTGGTATAATATTTCCATATACTTTCTGCTTCGTCCCACCTTACAATTGCAAGTTCTGTCCCTGCTGCACCATTAATTATTTCGTCCGGAGTTGTATTTTCATTCCATGATAAAGTCACTGCAACATCTATTGATTGCTGATTGCTCTCAAATTGCCAGTATTCCGCCTGATCGATAATTTGAATCAAAGGATCTTTCTTGTTGTGAGGATGTAATGTGTTAGAATTTTTAAAGATATAAGTGCTACGGAAAAAATTAGTAATCAAATCGGTCTGACTAATGGACAATGGTCTGAAAAAACCACCATCACCTATTGGAAATTCGAATTGATTATTTTGATTTCTTTCGACATATCCTGCCACATAACTGTTATCGCTTGTATTTTGATGACTTGCATTCCCTTCAAAAACAAAACTGCCCGGATAATTTGCATTATCTACAATTCCATATGTAAAATAAGAGATGCCGTTTACACTTATATTTCCGGAAAGTAAAAATGCAGGTTGAGCAAAATTATTCTCAAAACGGACATTATTAAATTCACTTAAAACGGTTCCGGAAATTGTCTGAGTACTTGCGTTTCCTTTAAAATCGGTTAATCCGGTTGTCGTTGCAGGCGTAAAACCCACTACTCCGTCATTATTGAAATTTGAATAAACAATTAGAGCTCCATCATTTACGAAATCACCTGTTGTATGATTATCAAAGGCTGAAACGGTAGAAACTAAAGTATTGGATTTAATAATTAATTCGCCCGAATTTGAAGTCTGAGAAAATAATTTACCGATAAAGCATATTGACAAGACGAAAATAAATCTGTATAATTTACACATAATCATTTATTTAAGTTTATCTACAATTGATTCTAATCGTTGCAAACGATTCTGAAGATCTGCTATTTTTTTATCTTGTTTTTCGATGATAATTTGCTGTTCCTGTACTGCTTTTACCAACGGAACCACAAAATCTGAATAACGTAAACTGTAAAAATCATTTGTACTGGCCGGCTTAACAATACCACTAAATTTATAATCGATTGAGTTTGCCGCAGTTTCCACTTCCTGCGCAATAAATCCCGACTGTAAATCCTGTGTTCCGGTTTTCATATGATAGGTAACCGGACGAAGTTTTGTGATAAAATTTAAACCAAAATTACTCGTATCAATATCTTTTTTCAAACGCAAATCTGAAGGATTGGACCATGCAACCTGTCCTCCAATATTAGTCATATTAGCATTTCCTATTTGGACAGTGTTACTTCCTCTGCCTATTGCACCATATCCAATGACAATTTCATTAGTATCATTATCTGCTAAAGCCTGAGTACTTTCACCTACAAAAACAGATTGGTTGATTGAAGTTAATGCAGATGCTGACCCTCCAAAATATCTCCCGCTTGAATAACCTATTGAGGTGTTGTCACTACCTGTTAAATTATTTAAAAGTGATGAAGCGCCTATTGCAGTATTATTATTACCTGTTGTATTTCTATTCAGTGCATTATACCCGAAAGCGGCATTGACGCTCCCAGTTGTATTTGCATTCATAGAAGTTGCTCCAACTGCAGTATTTAAACCCTCAGTATTATTTAGTAATGAAGCGTCTCCAATGGCTACATTAAGGCTTCCAGTTGTATTTGTTGTAAGTGCTCGGTATCCCATAGCTGTATTACTAGAGCCTGTAGTATTGTTTATTAAGGTAAGTGCTCCAACTGCTACACAGTCATTTCCAGTTGTCATACGACTGAGAGCACCAAGTCCAAAAGATGTAGAGCGAGTTCCGATAAATCCACTTGGGGAATTTCCGCGTCTAAGAGATAAGTCAACATTATGAAAAGTTCCTAAAAAATTAGTTGCAGCAGAAGTACCAGTATTTCCTCTTATATCCCATTTTTGTTTTAGTCTGCTGCTAGATTAGCTATAGCATCCTGCACATTTATGGCCGGAACCGCAACCGATGTTGTCGAGGCTGCTATAGGAGTGTTAGTTGTTTGCGCCGCAGTTTGTAAAGGAGAGTCTATTACATAAGGTGATGCTGTTTCGCCAGTCCCTGTTAAGGTAACATTTGTGCCTGCTGTAATATTGGTTTGTAATCCGGATAAATCGATAATATCCGTATTTCCCTGCTCAGAATTATATGTCATTATATTAGTGCCAGCGTCATAAGCCAGGGTTGTTATATCTTGATCTTCGATCGTATAATCATGAAGTATGTCCCGTACAGTTTGGGTACTACCATCTCTGGGCTGCCCTGCGATATTGGTGAAAAAGTCGGCCACATCCTGAACAATATCAATTGTAGATTGATCGCGTGGCTCATTTACATAAGTGTATCTCCCCACACCTTCACTTGTTAGAAAAGTAGGAGTTTCAAAGTTAGCTACAGTTAATGTATTTTCTGTTTCTCCTTCATCTTTATATATCAATGCCGTATTTCCCAGAATATCACTCCCAATACTTAAGGAAGTCATAGTCTGTTCAGCTTTTACTTCCAGGGCAATTTGATCATATACTGTTTGTGTTCCTCCATCAGTTCTGGGGCCCACTAAAATATTTGTAAAATTATTTATTACATCCTGACCAACATCAATAGTCGTTGCCGTATTATCTTCACTGGTGTAAACATGCGTACCATCGGGATTGTTGACCAAAGTAGTAACGGTTTCAGGAGTATCAACAAGGTTTAAAACTGTGGGAGCGCCAGTCTCTGCATTGTAGGTCAAGGTGTTTGCTGTTCCATCATAACTTAAACTGGTTAGTGTCTCGTTGCCTTTTACAATCGGTGATATTGCATTTATAACATCTGTATTGTTAAAAATCGTAGCAGCATTTGTCGTTACATCGCCCACAACATCAATCGTCGTTGTTGTATTGTTTTCATTGGTGTAGATATGTGTTCCGTCGGGATTGTTGACTAAAGTAGTAACGGTTTCAGGCGTATCAACAAGGTTTAAAACTGTGGGAGCGCCAGTCTCTGCATTGTAGGTCAAGGTGTTTGCTGTTCCATCATAACTTAAACTGGTTAGTGTCTCGTTGCCTTTTACAATCGGTGATATTGCATTTA
>Ga0265780_10000303_pt1 | contig 77283 bp, 67 predicted proteins | sample P1T30metagenome_FD_192432 | JGI IMG/M metagenome (GOLD analysis project Ga0265780, IMG submission 192432) | Plant litter microbial communities from East Loma Ridge, Irvine, California - P1 T30 | ecosystem: Environmental > Terrestrial > Plant litter > Unclassified | place: USA: California...
GGCCCACTCGAGCTGCTTCAGGGTGATCGTGAAGTCGGCCGTTTTGCCGGCGACATCCTTGCCGTGGTAGTCCTCTGGGAATGCCAGCGGGAACGTCTTGCTTTCGCCGACTTTCAGGCCGATGGTGGCAGCTTCGAATTCCGGCAGCATGCGGCCTTCGCCGAGCACGAACTGGTAATCGTCTGCTTTGCCGCCCGGGAACTCGACGCCGTCGATGGCGCCGGTGAAGTCAACCGTCACGCGGTCGCCGTTGGCCGCGACTGCTTCGCCGCCGTCGCCGTGCTCGCCTGCCATACCCTTGGCGTGGTAGTGCACGCGCTGCTTGCGCAGGATGTCGATGGTTTTATCGATTTCAGCGTCCGACACGTCAGCCGACACGGTTTCGATTTCCACGCCCGAGAGGTCGTTGATCGTGAATTCAGGGAACACTTCGAAGGTGGCGTCAAAAGTCAGGACGCCGTCGGCGCTGTCTTCTTTTGGCTCGATTTTCGGGAAACCGGCAACGCGCAGCTGGTTCTCGTTCGCAGCCTGGTTGAAAGCGCGGCCGACGCGGTCGTTCAGCACGTCCGATTCGATCTGGTAGCCGTATTGCGCAGCAACCATTTTGAGCGGCACTTTGCCTGGACGGAAGCCCGGCGCCTTGGCCGTCTTGGCCTGCTTTTTGAGGCGCTTCTCGACTTCCGTACGGACGTCGGTCAGCGGAACAGTGATCGTCAGGCGACGTTCGAGTTTGCCAAGGGTTTCGACTGCAGTTGCCATTATAAAGATCGTCCAAAAAATTAAATTGTTCGTGGTGCGAGGAGGGGGACTCGAACCCCCACACCGATGAGGGCGTCAGGACCTAAACCTGGTGCGTCTACCAATTTCGCCATCCTCGCGCAGAGTGCATTTAAGGTGCAAATAACTACACAAAAACAAAGGGTGTCCGGTTCCCGGAACTTTCCCCGGATCGGCCACCCTGCACTTCTTTTGTTTGTGGGCTCCAACTTCAACCCGGTATTTTACTGGATTTTCTGACAGCATGGACGATTTTTGGCTGCTGTGCAGGCCCATGGCGCCTCTGCCGTCCCTGCTGCTGCCTCTGCTGTTACCATGCGCGCTGTTCAAATCAAGTGATCTGCGCCATGGCTGTCGACCATTACGAAAATTTTCCCGTTGCATCGATCCTGCTGCCGCGCCGCCTGGTGCCGGCCGTGGAAGCGATCTATGCCTTCGCGCGCAGCGCCGACGATATCGCCGATGAAGGCGACGCCACGCCCGCCGAACGCCTGGCGGCACTGGCAGCCTACGACGCCGGCCTCGATGCCATTGCCAACCATACCGTGGCGCCCTCCCCGCTGTTTGCGCGCCTGCGCGCGGTTGTGCTGCAATTCAAATTGCCGCTGCAGCCGATGCGCGATTTATTGTCCGCGTTCCGGCAGGATATCGTCACTACGCGGTATGCCGATTACGCGGGGTTACTCGATTATTGCGCCCGCTCGGCCAATCCGGTGGGCGTGCTGATGCTGTCTTTGTATGGCGCGGCGGACGAGCGCAATATCGCCGATTCAAATGCCATTTGCAGTGCGCTGCAGCTGATTAATTTTTGGCAGGATGTCGCCGTCGATTGGGACAAGCAGCGCATTTATATTCCGCAAGACGATATGGCGCGCTTTGGCGTTTCCGAATCGGATATCGCGGCCGGTCACGCCGGGCCTGCTTACCAGGCGCTGATGCAATTCGAGGTGGCGCGCGCACGGGCGCTGATGCTGTCCGGCGCCCCGCTGGCCAAACGCCTGCCGGGGCGCATCGGATGGGAATTGCGGATGATGGTGCAAGGCGGCCTGCGCATCCTCGACCGGCTCGACCACGCGGGCTATGACGTGTTCCGCCAGCGCCCCAAATTGCGCAGGCTGGACTGGGTTGCGATTGCGGTGAATGCGGTCAGGATGTAGGTCTGCGAGGGTGCCAACTGCTATGGCGCTGTCCACGTAAAGTAGTGAACGCATTTATATTGCTGAGGTCTAACTGGTCTGTTCACTGACCAGGGGCCTACCGTGGAAGCCGGCGCGTTCGATTCATATTTGACACAGATTGCCCAGTTGACCAGGGCCCAGTGCACGCGTGTACTCGCACTGCTCAAGCCGGCCGTGGACCAGGGCCGCACTGCCGCCGTCATTGAAGCTGCCGCTGCACCCAGACTGTGCTGCCCACGCTGCCAGGGCACGCAGCTATACCGGCATGGAACCAAGAGCGGGCTGCAGCGTTTTCGCTGCCGGGCCTGCGGCAGAACGTTCAACAGCCTGACCGGCACCCCGCTGGCGCGCCTGCGCCACAAGGAAAAATGGCTTGATTTCGGCGAGTGCATGCTTGATTCGCGTACCGTGCGCAAAGCTGCGGCGCGCCTCGGCGTAGACAAAAACACGAGCCTGCGCTGGCGCCACCGCTTTTTGACGTTGACTAAAACCGACCGCCCAGCCTGTCTCAACGGGATCGCTGAAGCCGATGAAACGTTTCTTCTCGAATCGCAAAAAGGGGCGCGCAACTTGTTGCGGCCGGCGCGCAGGCGGGGCGGCAAGGCGTCGAAACGTGGCATCGCCAAAGAGCAGGTGTGCATCGTTGTCGCGCGCGACCGGAGCGGCAGCACGGTTGACTTCGTCGCTGGACGAGGACTTTTAACCGTCGCCCAACTCAAGCAACATTTGCGCCCTGTGCTCGCGCCCGACACATTGCTGGTGACCGGCGCCAACAAGGCCTATCAGGCGTTTGCCAGACAGGAGAGTATTTCGCATGAGTACGTCAATGTCAGCGTCGGGGAGCACGTCCGCAGCGCCGTGCACGTGCAAAACGTAACCGGCTACCACAGCCGGTTTCACAAGTGGCTGAGGCGCTTCAATGGTGTGGCGACGCGCTACCTGCCCAACTACCTCGGATGGCAGTGGGCAATTGACCAGGAGCGAATTTGTGCCCCGGAGACCTTGCTCAGGGCCGCTATCGGAGTCTTCAATACTTAAAGAGGACAGCGCCACTGCTATAGAATAGCGCCTTCGGCCCAGCCACCCTCGCTTATCCATGTCTCCTGACGAATACTGCCAACAAAAAACCGTCCAGAGCGGTTCCAGCTTTTACTACAGCTTCCTGTTCCTGCCGCCGGAGCGGCGCCGCGCCATCACGGCGCTGTATGCCTTTTGCCGCGAAGTGGACGATACAGTCGACGAATGCACCGATGAATCGATCGCCCGCATCAAGCTGGCCTGGTGGCGAAATGAAGTGTCGACGATGTACGCCGCCACGCCGACCCACCCGGTCATGCTGGCCCTGCAGCCGCACCTGAAGGTTTACAATCTCCAGGAACAGCATTTGCAGGCCATTATCGATGGCATGGAAATGGACCTGAACCAGAGCCGCTATCTCGATTACAAGGCCATGCAGACGTATTGCTGGCACGTGGCGAGCGTGGTCGGTATTTTATCGGCGAGTATTTTTGGCGTCACCGATCCGAAAACACTGCAATACGCCGAGAAACTCGGCCTGGCTTTCCAGCTGACGAATATCATCCGCGACGTCGGTGAAGATGCGAGAAAAGGCCGGATCTATTTGCCGGTCAGCGAACTGCAGCAATTCGGCGTCACGGCGGCCGATCTGCTCAATGCGCGCCATTCCGACAAATTCGAGGCCCTGATGGCATTCCAGGTGGCGCGCGCGCAGGGCGTCTATGACGAAGCGTTTGCGCTGCTGCCAAAACAGGACCGCCGCAGCCAGCGGCCCGGCCTCATGATGGCTGCCATTTACCGCACGCTGCTCACTGAAATCGAACGCGACCGTTACCATGTCCTGACCCAGCGTATTTCGCTCACGCCTGTGCGCAAACTCTGGCTGGCGTGGAAAACGTATGTCAAAAACTAGGGTCGCCGTCGTCGGGGCCGGCTGGGCAGGCTGCACGGCGGCAGTCGAACTGGCGCGGCGCGGCCACAGCGTCACCCTGTTCGAGTCGGCGCGCACGCTGGGCGGACGGGCGCGCGCGGTCGAGTTTAACGGCAAGGTGCTCGACAACGGCCAGCATATCCTGCTGGGAGCGTACAGCCAGACGCTGGCCGTCATGCAGCGGGTCGGCGTCGACCCCGCCACCGCCCTGCTGCGCCTGCCCTTGCAGATGCGTTATCCCCCTGGCAGCGGCGGCATGGATTTCCTGGCCGCGCGCCTGCCGGCGCCGCTGCATGTCGGCGTAGCGCTGCTGCGCGCCACCGGCCTCACGCGGGCCGACAAACTGGCCCTGGCGCGTTTCAACACCAGCGCGCGCTGGATGGGCTGGACGCTGCATACCGACTGCAGCGTGGCGGAGTTGCTCTCACGCTTTGACCAGACCGATAACCTGATCCGCCTGATGTGGCGTCCACTGTGCCTTGCGGCCCTGAACACGCCACTGGAAAACGCGTCGGCGCAGGTCTTCCTGGCCGTGCTGCGCGACAGCCTCGGCGCCCGGCGCAGCGCGTCCGACATGCTGCTGCCGCGGCGCGACCTGGGTACGCTGTTTCCGGTGGCGGCAGCCAGCTACGTTGAACGGCACGGCGGCGCCGTGCGCCTGGGCGCCAAGGTCAGCCGCATCCATCATGATGCTGGTTGGACGGTCAACGACACGGAGCCTTTCGACGCGCTGGTGCTGGCCACGTCCGCCAATCAGAGCGTCCAATTGCTGCGCAGTGTGGACGGCGGCGCCGCCACCGCCGCCCTGCTCGACGCCTTTATCTACGAGCCGATCGTCACCTGCTACCTGCAGTACGATGCCGCGCTGCGCCTGGCGCTGCCGATGTACGCTTTGCCAGACGATGCCAGCGTCCACCACTGGGGCCAGTTCGTGTTCGACCGCGGCCAGCTGGACGCCAGCCAGGCCGGCCTGCTGGCGGTCGTCGTCAGCGCCGCGCTCGCTGCCACCGCGCTGGACCAGGCCACGCTCGCGCAGGCCATCGCTGCGCAACTGGCCACGGTTCTAAACATGCCTGCCCTGGCGCAGCCAGTCTGGGCCCAGGTCATTGCTGAAAAGCGTGCCACCTTTTCCTGTACACCGGGTTTGGTGCGGCCCGGGAACGACATCGGCATGCCACGCCTGGCGCTGGCGGGCGACTACACGGCCAGCGACTATCCCGCCACCCTGGAGTCGGCGGTCCGTAGCGGCCTTGGGGCCGCCGCGCTGATCGCGGCCTGACAGGCAGTCGGCGCCGGCTGCGCCCTGGACCGTCAAACATGCAGCCTGTCGCATCGGGCGCGCCTGATTGCCATTCCCCCGCTAAAGTGAAATCGTTGCAACCAGTGTGCCTGTTGCCAGGGCCGCCAAAAATATTCAATATGGGTAAAACAGAATTTCTCGATGCACTCAAGCGCGCCTTGCCGGGCTTGCCGCCCGCCACGCAGGCGAAGACGCTTGCCTTTTATGAGCAGCGCTTCGTCGATGGCGCCGCGCAGGGTCGCAGCGAACAGGAGGTGGCACGGGAACTGGACGACCCGTCGCGTATTGCCATGACGCTGCGGGCCAGCGCCTTTGAAGCAAAGCTGGCGGCGCCTGCCAGGCACCCGGCCGGTACGGTGCGCATGCTGGTGTCCGCCGTGGGCCTGGGGATTGTCAATCTGTTCATGGTGGCGCCCGCTGCCGTGGTGGGCGCGCTGCTGCTGTGCATCTACATCGGCGCTTTGTCATGCTACATCAGCGGTATCGCGATCACGGCCAGCGGCCTGGCCGGCGCCAACGAACTGGTCCTGCGCGCCCCGCTGCGGGCGTTCGGTGTGTCTGATACCAACCGCACGCGGGTCGAGATCAGCGAGCGGGGTATCGAGGTGAGCCAGGAAAAGGCGCCGCAGGACGAGGACGCCGGAGCAGGCGCCGGTACCGATGGGGAGCGCGATGATCCCCGCACTACGCCACGCGTGGTGCGGGGAGCCGAAGCGGTCGCCGGCCGCGGCCTGCACATTTCCACGGACCTGGACGACGCCTCGCGCGCCACGCAGGCCATCATCGGCCTTTCCATGGTGCTGGGCGGGATAGTGCTGTTTTTGCTTGGCATTGTGGCCAGCCGCTATACGATGGCGGCCGCGAAACGCTACCTGCGGATGAACCTGTCCCTGCTGCGGGGTCACTGATGCGGTCGCTTTTAAAAATCGGTTTTGGCCTGCTGATCCTGGCGCTGGTGCTGATCGGCCTGTCGTACAGCATGCTGCGCGCCGACGGTGTGCAGGCTGGCGCCCGTCCCGACCGGCGCGCCGTGGCCAGTGAAACGCGCGTGCTGGCGCGCGGCATCGAGGCCGTCGAACTGTCCGGTCCGATCGACCTGACCTTGCGCTACGGCCCGACGCCGTCGCTGACGGTCAAGGGCGAAGAGCGCACGCTGGCCAATATCGACACCTGGCAAACCGGCAACCTGCTGCATATCGGCACGAAGGGCATGCTGCTCCACCATCGGGAACCGTTGCAGGCCGTCCTGGTGCTGCCGGCCGTCGCACGGGTCGCCCTTGACGGCAGCGGCGACAGCGTCATGACCGGCTTGTCCGGCGACGCCATTGTCCTGGAGCTCACGGGCTCGGGCAGCCTGAAGTTCAACGGCCGCTATCAAACGGTCGCTGTCTCCATGCACGGCAGTGGCGACCTGGAACTCAATGCAGGCAACAGCGACGCCATCTCGGTGGAGCAGTACAGTTCAGGCCAGGTCACGGCAGCCGGCAGTGTACGCCAGCTGACAGTCAGGAAAGAAGGCTCCGGCGAACTCGACGCCCAGCACCTTCGCGCCGACGAGGTGACCGTCAGGCAAACCGGGTCGGGCGACACGGTCGTGCTGGCGCGAGAGGCGATCACCGTCGAGACGAGCGGCAGCGGCGACGTGCGCGTGCGCGGCGCCCCGCGTGTTCAAAGCGTGGCACGGACCGGCAGCGGCGAAGTGACCTTCCGCGACTGACCGGCAGCCTACGCGACGACCGCACCACAACGCCGCCCTTGGGATTGTACGCAGTGGGACGTATTTTATTTTCCCGCTGTCCACTTCTGCAAAACAAAATCGGGGTCAGGTCCGGCAAACCGACAAATTGGAACTTCCGTGGTAACGCAAAGTTCCGTTATGTCCACTTGCCGGACCTGACCCCGATGTTTTTCATTGCAGGACCTGACCCCGATGTTTTTCATTGCAATAATGGCAATGCGCCGGATGCTCAGCTTTCCTGTTCGCGGCTGCCCATCCATGCCAGCGCATCGCGCGCGGCGGTGCGGCCGCTGGCGAAGCAGGCGGTGAGGAGGTAGCCGCCGGTGGGGGCTTCCCAGTCGACCATTTCGCCGGCGACGAATACACCCGGCAGCGCGCGCACCATGGCGCCGTCGAGGGCGTCGAAGGCAACGCCGCCGGCGCTGCTGATCGCTTCGTCGATCGGGCGCGTTCGTTTTAACGTCACGGGCAAGTGCTTGATCGCATGGGCTAGTTGTGCCGGGTCGGCGTAGGCCTCAGCACCCAGGACTTCCCGCAGCAGGCCGGCCTTGACGCCCTTGATGCCTAGCCGGCTTTGCAGGTGGCTCGCCATCGACCGGCTGCCGCGTCCGCGCATGAGCTCGTTCTCCACTTTGCCGGGATCGATGTCGGGCAGCAGGTCGAGCCAGATGGTGGCGCTGCCGGCGGCCAGCAACTGGTCGCGCACCGGGCCGGACAGCGCGTAGATCAGGCTGCCTTCGATACCGGTCGCCGTGACAATGCACTGGCCCTGGCGCCTGACCATGGCGCCTGCACTGTCGCGCCACGCGATCGCGACAGTGGTCAGTGGTGTGCCGGCATAGCGGCTGCTGAAGTGTTCGCTCCAGTCGGTGTCGAAGCCGCAGTTTGAAGGCAGCAAAGGGGCAACGGCCACGCCGCGCGCCTGCAGCAGCGGCACCCACTTGCCATCCGATCCCAGCCTGGCCCAGCTGGCGCCGCCCAATGCCAGGATGACCGCGTCATGGCGCACATCCACGTCGCCATCCGGCGTGGAAAAGTGCAGCGCATCGTCGTGCCAGCCAAGCCAGCGGTGGCGCATGTGCAGGCGGACCCCGGCGCCGCGCAGGCGCGCCAGCCACGCGCGCAGCAGCGGCGCCGCTTTCATATCCGACGGAAACACGCGGCCCGATGTGCCGATGAATGTGTCCACGCCCAGGCCGTGGATCCACGTGCGCAAGGCAGACGCGTCGAATGCATCGAGCCACGGCTGCACGCTGGCGCTGCGCTGGCTGTAGCGGGACACAAAGTCCGCATAGGGCTCGGCATGGGTGATATTCATGCCGCCTTTCCCGGCCAGCAGGAATTTGCGTCCCACCGACGCCATCGCATCGTACAGGTCGACTTGCACGCCGGCGCCGGCCAGCACTTCGGCGGCCATCAGCCCGGCAGGGCCGCCGCCAATGACGGCGACGCGGGAGGTTGCAGAAGGTGACATGGCGCGGGTGCAAATGACGGAGCGCAATTGTAGTCGAGAAGTGGCCAACAACTGAATGTCAAGGTTGCCTGGCTTGCCGGAACTGGCTGGACGCCTGTCCTCCGTCCGGCCCCGACTCACACGCCGCGATGCCGCGTCAATACGTTCACGCTGTGTTGGCTGCCATGCACGACACACGTTTAGTTGTTGATTTGTCTTGCACATTCTATATAGTAGGACGGCAATGCGAGAAATACGAACGCTGCCTACCCCACCAGGTTGAAGGGACGGGCACGATTCGATTCAGAGGAAAAACCTCAGCCCGTTTTACATCTTGGAGGATGTGCATGTCGTCGATCACACGCAGGACTGTGCTGGGGGCGCTCGCCTCCAGTCCCCTCTGGTTGCAACAGGGCGCCCGCGCCCAGTCGACCAGCCTGAAAATTTCCCACCAGTTCCCACGCGCAAACATCGCGCAAGGCGATTTCCGCGACCGCCTGTGCCACCAGTTCGCCGCCAGCGTCGAACGCCGCACGCGCGGCACGCTGCGCTTTTCGATCTTTCCCGGCGCCGCGATGGCCAGGGCGCCGGCGCAGTTCACTGCGCTGCGCAAGGGATCGCTCGACATGGCGCTGGTGCCGCTGTCGTATGGCGCGCCTGAACTGCCCGAGGTCAACATCGGCCTGATGCCGGGCCTGGTCACCTCTTACGACCAGGGCTACGGCTGGAAAAATGCCGAGGTGGGCAAGGAACTCACGCGCATCCTGCACGATAACGGTATTGTCCTCGTCAGCTGGATCTGGCAGGCGGGCGGCCTGGCATCGCGGACGCATGCGGTCACCGGTCCGGACGACGTGAAGGGCATGCGCATCCGCGGCGGATCGCACCAGATGGACGTGGTGCTGCGCGCGGCCGGCGCCACGGTAGTCGAGCTGCCGTCCAACGAAATCCATGGCGCCATGAAGAGCGGCGCGCTCGATGCGGCACTGACGTCGTCGACATCGCTGATTTCGTTCGGCCTGAAGGACGTCTCGAAAGCCCTCACCACCGCGCGTGGCGGGTCCTACTGGTTCATGTTCGAGCCGCTGATGATGTCGAAGGCGGTGTTCGACAATTTGACGCGCGCGCAGCAGGCGGCGGTGATGGCGGCGGGCGCCGAAGCCGAAGCGTTTGCGCGGCGTGCCGCGCAGGAGGACGACGCTGCCGTGGCGGCCGTGTACCAGGGCGCAAATGCGAGGATCGTCGACCTGAACGCGGACTCGCTGAAGAAGTGGCAGGCGATCGCGCGCGAGACGGCGTGGGTGGATTACGCCGGCAAGAACGCAAACTGCGCGCGGCTGATGGCGCTGGCGGAGAAGACGCTGTAACCGCCTGAATCCCGAAACGAGATAAACGATTTATTTCACTGGGCGGACATCGTTGACCGGAACGGCTGCAACGGCATGGTATGGGTCCCCGCCTCCGCGGGGAGTCTCTTTCAGCTGCGGCAGTGACGCCATCAGATCGGCAAACCGCTGGCCCTGGATCATGACGTGTTCGCGCGTCAGATGCGCCGCGCGCTCGTCGTCGCCGTCCAGGATCGCTGCGACGATCGCGTCATGCTCCGAATACGAGTTGGCGATGCGGTTGCGCACCCGCAGCTGCAGGCGCCGGTATGGCCGCAGGCGCCGGTAAAGGGCGCGCGCCTGGTCGATCAGGAACGCGTTATGGCTGCCCGCGTAAATCGCCTCGTGAAACGCCTCATTCTGGTAGTAGTACGCATCGGCGTCCAGCGAATCGCGCGCCGCATCACAGGCCGCGTGCGCGGCGCGTAAGGCCGCCTGGTCGGCCGCCGTCATGCGCCGGGCCGCCAGGCGGCTGCACGACGCTTCAAGTTCAGCCATCACCTCGAACATTTCGACCAGCTGCTGCGGCCCGAATTCCGCCACCACTGCGCCGCGGCGCGGACGGATCACGACCAGGCCGCGCGACGCCAGCCCGATCAGGGTCTCGCGGATCGGCGTGCGCGATACGCCGAACGCAGTGGCCAATTCGGTCTCGTCCAGATGCTCTCCGGGCGCGAACTTCCCGACGGCGATCATTTCTTCGATCGCATCGCGCAAGGTCTCGGAGCGGCTCTTCATGTCAATTCTTTCTGCAACTGGGTAAACAGTATTTCATTATAAAAGCCACCCGGTGCTTGACAATGCATATTTTAAGTTTATTCTTGTATACATAAAGTTGATCGCTGCATACCAGTACGAATCACTACCAAGTTTCACCGCAGTCCCTGGTTTTACCTATCATCTTGGAGGATGTACATGTCTGTCATGACACGCAGGACAGTAGTGAAAGCGCTCGCGCTCAGTTCACTCTCGCTCCAGGCGCCTGCCTGGGCGCAAGGCACCACACTCAAAATCTCGCACCAGTTCCCCGGCGGGAATATGGCGGAAGGCGACTTCCGCGACCGCCTGTGCCGGATGTTCGCTGCCGAAGTCGAGAAGCGCACCAAGGGTGCGCTGAAGTTCTCGATCTATCCGGGCTCTTCGCTGATGAAAACGAATGCCCAGTTCTCCAGCATGCGCAAGGGTGCGCTCGACCTGTCGCTGGTGCCGCTGTCGTATGCTGGCGGCGAAGTCCCGGAAGTGAACATCGGCTTGATGCCCGGACTGGTCACGTCGTACAACCAGAGCTATGGCTGGAAGAACGCCGAAGTGGGCAAGGAGCTCGCGCGCATCCTCGCCGAGAAAGGCATCATCATCGTCAGCTGGATCTGGCAGGCGGGCGGCGTGGCCTCACGCTCGAAGCCGATCATCGATCCCGAAGACGCCAAGGGCATGAAAGTGCGTGGCGGCTCGCGCGAAATGGACCTGATGCTCAAGGAAGCCGGCGCTGCCGTCATCAACCTGCCGTCGAATGAAATCTACGCAGCCATGCAGACTGGCGCCATGGATGCGGCGCTGACCTCGTCGACGTCGCTGATCTCGTTCCGCCTCGAAGAAGTGTCGAAGGCCCTGACTACCGGACGCGCCGGGTCGTACTGGTTCATGCTGGAGCCGTTGATGATCTCGAAGCCGATCTTCGACCGCCTCACCAAAGAGCAGCAGGCGACCATCATGGCAGTTGGCGCCGACCTGGAGAAATTCGCGCGCAAGTCGGCCGAAGAAGACGATGCGGCAGTAGCGGCTGTCTACCAGAAGGTGAATGCGAAAGTGGTCGACCTGAACCCGGCCGCCTTGAAGAAATGGCAAACCATCGCCCGCGCCACAGCATGGAAAGACTACGCCGGCCGCAGCCCCAACTGCGCCAAACTCCTTGCGCTGGCGGAGAAGACGCTGTGAGCCATGGCTTCGATCTCGAACCGGCCAAAACGCTGGCCCTGCCCGACAACGCGGCGCTCGCTGGCGCCACCGTGCTGCTTGCGCGCCTGAATACCTTCCTGATGCGCCTGTCGATGGGAGCACTGATTCTCACTGCCCTGATCCTCACATATTCGGTGGTGTCGCGCTATTTTTTCAAGGCGCCCACCGACTGGCAGGATGAAGCGTCGGTGTTCCTGCTGGTGGGCGTGACGTTCTTCTGCACCGCCTGGGTGCAGGGCCAGCGCGGCCACATCGGGATCGAAGCCCTGTCGTCCATTCTGTCGCCGCGCGTGAATGCGGCGCGGCTGTTCATGGTGGACGTGATTTCCTGCCTGTTTTGTGCGTTCTTTTCCTGGAAGTCGTGGGCGCTGTTCCACGAAGCGTGGGTCGACGGCCAGACCACGTCGTCGACGTTCGGCCCGCCGCTGTGGATCCCGTACGGGATGATGGCGGCCGGGATGACGATCCTGGCCCTGCAGATCCTGGTGCAGGTGTTTACCCATTTCGTCGGCGTCCGCGGCGCGATCAGGAATCCAGCATGAGCGACCTCACTTTAGGCGCCTTGTACGGCATCGTTACACTGATCGTGATGTTTTCCGGGATGCCGATTGCCTTCGCGCTGGGCGTGGTGGCCACCGGCTTCATGTTCTTCTTCATGCCATCGTCGTCGCTCGACACGATCACCCAGAACGTGTACGAAGAGATGGCGTCGATCACGCTGCTGTCGATCCCCCTGTTCATTTTAAAAGGCTCGGCCATCGGCAAGTCTCCGGCGGGACGCGACCTGTACGCCGCCATCCACGCATGGCTGCACAAGGTGCCCGGCGGCCTCGGAATTGCCAACGTATTTGCGTGTGCCCTGTTTGCCGCCATGGCAGGTTCGTCGCCTGCCACTTGTTCGGCCATCGGATCGGCCGGCATTCCCGAGATGCGCCGGCGTGGTTATTCGCCGGGCTTTGCCGCAGGGATCATTGCAGCCGGCGGCACGCTTGGCATCTTGCTGCCGCCCTCGATCACGATGATCCTGTACGCCGTGGCTGCCGAACAGTCGCTGGGGCGCCTGTTCCTGGCCGGCATTGGCCCCGGCGTCCTGCTCGTCGCGCTGTTCGCCGGCTATGCCGTGTACAGAGCGCGCAAGGAATACGCCACTGCCAAAACAGTCTACGAAGGCGGCGGCGCCAAGTCGGCCTACCTGGAAGTCGAACACTTCACGCTGGCGCAGAAGGTGGAAATGCTGCCGCGCGTGCTGCCGTTCCTGATCCTGCTGATCGGCGTGATGGTCGCGCTGTACGGCGGCTTTGCCACGCCGTCCGAGACGGCCGGCCTGGGCGCGCTGCTTGCGCTGGTGCTCATCGCCGTCGTCTACCAGGTCTGGCGCCCGAAGGACCTGGCGCCGATCCTGTCGTCGACAATCAAGGAATCTACCATGCTGCTCTTGATCATCGGGATGTCGCTGTTCTACTCCTACGTGATGAGCTACCTGCACATCAGCCAGTCGGCGGCGCAGTTCGTCGTCGACATGCACCTGTCGCGCTGGGTGCTGCTGGCGGTGATCCTGTGCCTGGTCGTGGTGTTCGGCTTTTTCCTGCCGCCCGTGTCGATCATCCTGATGACGGCGCCGATCATCCTGCCGCCACTGCGCGACGCCGGCTTCGACCTGATCTGGTTCGGCATCGCCATGACCATCGTGATGGAAATGGGGCTGATCCACCCGCCGGTGGGCCTGAACATTTTCGTGATAAAAAATATCGCGCCCGACATCCCGTTGAAAGACGTCATCTGGGGCGTGATGCCGTTCCTCGGCCTGATGTTCGTCGCCGTGCTGCTGCTGTGCTTTTTCCCGGCGATTGCCACCGCCCTGCCCGACATGCTGATGGGGACCAAGTAAATGAAAGCCTGGAATACGCTGCAGGTCAACCGCGCCGCGCGGCTGCAACGCGCCGGTGGGGTGCTGGGCCACGGCCTGCAGGGCAAGGTGGTCGACGCTGCCCGCATCGACGACCTGCTGCACACAGTCCTCCAATGCGGGGACCGTGTCTGCCTGGAGGGGAACAACCAGAAGCAGGCAGACTTCCTGGCACAGGCGCTCGCTGGCCTGGACCCGGCGCGCATCAACGGCCTGCACATGCTGCAGTCAGTGCTGGCGCTGCCCGAGCACCTGGACGTGTTCGAGCGTGGCGTGGCGGCGAAGCTGGACTTTTCGTTCAGCGGCCCGCAGGCCGGACGCGTGGCCAAGCTGGTGTCGACCGGCCAGCTGCACATCGGCGCCATCCACACCTACCTTGAACTGTTCGGCCGCTACATGATGGATCTGCCGCCGCGCGTCTGCCTGGTCGCGGCGGAAAGCGCCGATCGCCACGGCAACCTGTACACGGGCCCTAACACCGAGGACACACCGGCCATCGTCGAAGCGACGGCGTTTAAAAACGGTATCGTCATCGTCCAGGTCAACCAGATCGTCGACACGCTGCCGCGTGTGGACATCCCGGGCGACTGGGTCGATTTCGTCGTGCAGTCGCCGCAGCCTTATTACATCGAGCCCCTGTTCACGCGCGACCCCGCGCAAATTTCGGACATCCAGGTGCTGATGGCGATGATGGCCATCAAGGGCATCTACGCCGAATACCAGGTCGAGCGCCTGAACCACGGCATCGGCTTCGACACGGCCGCCATCGAGCTGCTGCTGCCTACCTACGCAACGCAGCTGGGACTGAAAGGAAAAATCGCGCGGCACTGGGCGCTCAATCCCCACCCTGCCCTGATTCCCGCCATCGAGGCCGGCTTTGCCGAATCGGTCTATTCGTTCGGCTCGGAGCTCGGCATGGAAGACTATATCCGCGCCCGGCCCGACGTGTTCTCGGTGGGGCCGGACGGCAGCATGCGCAGCAACCGCGCCATGTGCCAGGCGGCGGGCCACTACGCGTGCGACATGTTCATCGGCTCGACGCTGCAGATCGATTTGCAGGGCAATTCATCGACTGCGACGCTGGGCCGCATTGCCGGCTTTGGCGGCGCGCCGAACATGGGCGCCGATGCGCGCGGACGGCGCCACGCCAGTCCCGCGTGGCTCAAAGCCGGCTTTGAGGCCCGCGCCGGCATCGATACCATCCCGCGCGGCCAGAAGCTGGTGGTGCAGATCGTCGAGACCTTCCGCGAACACATGCAGCCGGCGTTTGTCGACCGGCTCGATGCGTGGGAACTGGCCGAACAGGCCGGGTTTGACATCCCGCCCGTGATGATCTACGGCGACGACGTCACGCACATCCTCACGGAGGAAGGCATCGCAAACCTGCTGCTGTGCCGCAGCCCGCAGGAACGCGAGCAGGCCATTCGTGGCGTGGCTGGCTACACGCCGGTGGGGCTTGCGCGCGACAAGGCGATGGTGGACGCATTGCGTGCGCGCGGCGTCATCCAGCGCGCGGAAGACCTTGGCATCGACAAGCGGTTGGCCACGCGCGACCTGCTGGCAGCAAAAAACATGAAGGACCTGGTACGTGCTTCCGGCGGGTTGTACGCGCCGCCGAAGCGGTTCAGGAACTGGTAAGGATCGTCCCATGGAACATCTCTCGTATCTTTTCAAGGGCGGCACGCGCGCCCTGCCGCGCGCGGCCGACGTGGTCGGCGTGGTCGGCTCCGGCAACCTCGAAGTGCTGATTGAAACCGCCCCCTTGCAGGGCAACTGCAGCATCGACATCGCCACCGCGGCCGTGGGCTTCGGCGCCATCTGGGAAGCCGTGATGACGGACTTTCACGCGCGCTGGCAATTGATGGATGCGCGCATTGCCATCAACGACATGGGCGCCACGCCGGCCGTGGTCAGCCTGCGCCTTGACCAGGCCGTCGAAACCATGCTGGAGCAGCCATGAACAGTTATCTCGAAGCGACCGCGCGCGAGCGCTTGCAGCGTCTGCTGGACCCCGGCAGTTTCCAGGAATTCCTGCCCCCGTCGTCCCGTGTCGTCAGTCCGCACCTGGGCCAGTTGAATGCCCCGGTGGCATTTGACGACGGCGTCGCAGTCGGGCGCGCGCGGCTGGACGGCCGGCTGGTCTTCGTCGCCGCGCAGGAAGGCGGCTTCATGGGCGGCGCGGTCGGCGAGGTCCATGGCGCCAAACTGGTCGGCATGCTGCGCCGCGCCATCCACGACCGGCCCGATGCTGTCTTGCTGCTGCTGGAAACGGGCGGCGTGCGCCTGCATGAAGCCAATGCCGGGCTGATTGCCGTGTCGGAGGTCATGCGGGCGGTGCTCGATGTACGCGCCGCGGGCATTCCGGTGTTGGCGCTAGTTGGCGGCGCCAACGGCTGCTTTGGCGGCATGGGCATCGTGGCGCGCTGCACGAATGCGATCGTCATGTCGGAAGAAGGCCGGCTGGCCATGTCCGGCCCCGAAGTCATTGAAACCGCGTCCGGCGTGGAAGAATTCGACGCGCGCGACCGCGCCCTGGTCTGGCGCACCACTGGCGGCAAGCACCGCTACCTGCTTGGCGATTGCCAGGTGCTGGTGGCCGATGCGATCAACGCGTTCCGGGCCGCTGCCCTGGCGCAAATCGATGCCGTCACGGACGTGGCGCTCACGCTCGACGCGATCGAGCAGGAGCAGGCGCTGCTCACCACGCGGCTGGAGCGGTTCGGCCACGTGCGCGAACCCATGGAATTGTGGCGCGCGCTGGGCGTTACCGAACCGGAGGCGCTGCCCTTGCTGGAGGCGGACGCTTTTGTCGAACAGGTGGCTGCATGGCGGCTGGGAGCGCACTGATGGACTGGCACATACTGACTGGCGCACTGTTCCCGCAAGGGTGCGACGTGCGCGAAGAACACCAGGTGCTGACTGGCGCGGGCCAGGCTGGCGCCGGCATGGTTGCCGTGGTCGGCACCACCGGCCACGTGCCCATCGGCGTGGAGACCGCACTGGCGCAGGCGCGCTTCATCTTGCAGACGGTGCGCGAACACCCGGGCCGGCCGATCCTGATCCTGGTCGATACGCAAGGCCAGCGCCTGCGCCACCGCGACGAAATGTTGGGCATCAACAGCTACATGGCCCACCTGGGCAAGTGCGTGGAGCTGGCGCGCAGGAGCGGCCACCGGATCGTCGCGCTGGTATACGACCAGGCCTTGTCGGGCGGGTTCATCACCAGCGGCCTGATGGCGGACGCGTGCTACGCGCTGCCCGACGCCACCATCCGCGTCATGGGTTTGCCGGCCATGGCGCGCATCACCAAGGTGCCTGAAGAGCGGCTGACCGAACTGGCGCTGGACAATCCGGTATTTGCACCGGGGCCGGAAAACTACCTGCGCATGGGCGGCATCCAGGAGATCTGGCGTGGCGACCTGGCCGTGGCTCTCGAGACGGCGCTGCAGCGCGAGAGCAGCGGCGACACGCGCAGCGCGCTGGGGCTGGCACGCGGCGGGCGCGCGCTGGCGGACCGCGTGATCGCGGCAATCGTGGCAGGGGAAGATGTTCTCGCGCCATGACCTTGTCTGGCTGACGCCAGGCGGCTGGGACGCGGCGCTGGCACTGGCGCCGCATGCGGCGCTGCAAGAGTGGCGCGACCACGACTGGCCCGCAGTGGTGCGGCGCCAGGAGCCCGGACTGGGGAACAACATGCTTTGCCTGGGGATGCCACTGCCAGCGTCATACGGCGTGCGCCAGCGGATTGCCCTTGTCAGCCACGTCGACCATGTCGCGCGCAGGCAGGCGCCCTTGCCGTTGAATGACGCCATCGGCGCCGCGCCTCCCGCATGGCTGGCCGGCCTGGTGGCCTTGCAGCGCGCCACGTCATCGTTCGACCTGCGCGTCTACGGCTCGCTGGCCATGGCCTGCTTGACAGGCGAGGCGTACCTGCGCCCGGAATCGGATATCGACCTGCTGCTGCGCCCGGCCACGGCGGGTGAGCTCGCCGCGGGCATCGCGCTGCTGGCAGAGCATGCAGCGCTGATCCCGCTCGATGGCGAGATCGTGTTTCCGTCCGGCGAAGCGGTGGCGTGGAAAGAGTGGCTGGCCGCAAAGCGCAGCCGCGCGCGCGTACTGGCCAAGTCGCGCGATGCCGTGCGCCTCGTGGAACCGGCGCACTTGCTGGCGACGCTCGAACCATGATGATGCTGCCCGTCGCCGGCCGTGAAACGCTGGCCGCCGATATCGCCCGCACAGCCGTCGGCTGCCTGTACGCCGAACTGGTGCTGTACCCGAAGCCGGGCCTGGTGTCGCTGGTCGACAACGGCAGCCACACGGACATGACGGCCGCCACCTTCATGCGCAGCCTGTTCACGCTGCGCCACTACTTTCGCGCCATGGTCGACGCGGGCCGCAGCGATGCGCCGTTTCCCCGCCTGCGCACGCTTGGCATCGATGCCGAGGCGCGCATGCTGCGCGCCACCGGTGGCGTCAATACGCACCGCGGCGCGATCTTTTCCCTTGGTTTGCTGTGCGCGTCGGTCGGGCGGGCGTCCGCCCAGGGCCTGGCACTGACGCCGGCGGCCCTGCGCGCGGTGCTGCTGATCGGCTGGGGAGACGCGTTGGCGGCGCATGGCGGTAGCGCGGGCGGCGCGCGGGAAGAAGGCACGCTTGGATTGCCGTCCGTGTTCGAGGTGGGCCTGTTGGCATTGCAGGCCACGCTGGCCGCCGGACGCAGCATGCGCCACGCGCGCATCGACGCGCTGTTCGCGCTAATGGCGCATATCGACGACACCAATGTGCAGCACCGCGGCGGCGCGGCCGGCGCGGCGGCCGTGCGCGGCGGTGCACAGGCCTTCATTGCCGCGGGCGGCACGGCGCGCACCGGCTGGATGGAAGAAGCAGTCGCGCTGCACCACGCGTTCATGCACGACCGGCTGTCTCCCGGCGGCGCAGCGGACCTGCTGGCTGCCAGCTGCTTCGTGCACAGCGTCTGCACGCGCGGTGCGCCATGACGGGGCGCCTGCTGCTCCTGTGTCCCGGCCAGGGTGGCCAGCATGCCGGCATGTTCGACCTGGCGCGCCTTGATCCCGGCGCGCGGGAGTTTCTCGATGGCTGCGCGCTGCCGGTGGCGCCGGAGGCACTGTTCGACAACCGCGTGGCGCAGCCCGCCATTGTGAGCGCCACACTGGCGATGTGGCAGGCATTGCAGGCGCGCCTGCCCGCGCCAAAGCTGGTTGCCGGGTACAGCATTGGCGAACTGTCCGCCTACGGCGTGGCCGGCGCGCTGGGGAACGCGGTCGTGGTGGCGCTGGCGTCGCGGCGCGCGGTGCTGATGGATGCGGCGGCCAGCGGCCGGCCGCAGGGCCTGGCGGCGGTCAGCGGGGTCGACGTGGCCCAGGTACGCAGCATCATCGACGTGGCCATCGTCACTGGCGCCGACAGCTGCATTGCCGGCGGCCTGGACACGCAACTGGCCGCGCTGCCGGCCCGCTTGCCCACGGCGCGTGTCCAGCGCCTGCCAGTGGGCGTGGCGGCGCACAGCCCGCTGATGGCGGGCGCGGTGGCGCCGTTTGCGCAATTGCTGGAGGCGGCGACGTTTGCGCCGTGGCGCTGCCCGGTGCTGGCCGGCGTGGATGCAGTGAGGGTGTTGCGCCCTGCGATGGCCATCGACCGCCTGGCGCGCCAGCTCGCGTCGACCATCGACTGGGCCGCCTGCATGGATGCGGCCAGCGAAGCGGGCATCACGGTGGCGCTGGAACTGGGCCCCGGCGCGGCGCTTTCGCGCATGCTGCGTGAACGCCACCCGCACATCGCGTGCCGTTCAGTGGCGGATTTTCACACGCTTGACGGCATTGCCAACTGGGTCATGCGCGAGCTGAATTAACCGCCCGTCACCGGCGGGAAAAACGCCACTTCGCAGCGATCCTGCAGCGGCGTATCGGGGGCGCACATGACCTGGTTGAACGCCATGCGCAGCGCGCGGCCTTCGCCCAGGGTTTCCGCCCACACGCCGCCGCGCGCCACCAGCAGGCTGCGCACGGCGCCGACCGTGGCCACGTCGTCCGGCACGGTCAAGGTGGTGGCGGAGGTGCCCAGCGCTTCGCGCACGCTGGCAAAAAATCGTAAATTGATGTTCATGGGTTCAGTTCAGTGCTGGAGATCGGCAAACGAGATAAAGCGGACCAGGTCGCCCGGTGCAATGGCCTGGCCGGGTGGATTGTCGATCAACCCGTCGCCCCAGACAGTCGACGTGAGCACGCCGGAACCCTGGTTCGGGAACAGGTCGAGCCCCCCGCTGGCATTGATATGCGCGCGCAAGAATTCGTTGCGGCGGTCGCCTTTTGGCCAGGTAAAGTCGGCGCGCATCGTGTACACGCGCGGCTCCACTGCCCCTGCCACGCCCTGCAGGCGCAGGATGAACGGGCGCACGAACAGTAAAAACGTGACAAAGCTCGACACCGGATTGCCCGGCAAGCCCAGGAAAAACGCCTCGCCCACTTCGCCAAACGCGAGCGGCTTGCCAGGTTTGACGGCGATCTGCCACATGTCGAGCCGCCCCTCGGCTTCCACGGCAGGCTTGATGTGGTCTTCTTCGCCTACCGATACGCCGCCCGAGGTGACGATCAGATCATGGTCCTGTGCGGCCAGACGCAAGGTGGCGCGCGTGGCGGCCAGCGTATCGGGCACGATGCCGTAGTCGGTGATTTCGCAGCCCAGGTTTTCCAGCAGCGCGCGCAGCGTGAAGCGGTTCGAGTTGTAGATGGCGCCTGGCGCAAGCTGTCCGCCCGGCGCTTCACCGGGCATCGTCAGTTCGTCGCCGGTGAAAAACACAGCCACGCGCACGCGGCGCACCACCGGCAGCGTGGCCAGGCCGACGGATGCCGCCAGGCCGAGTTCCTGCGCGCGCAGGCGCGTGCCGGCAGCGAGGATGGAGGCGCCGGTGTGGATGTCTTCGCCGGCGCGGCGGATCCATTCGCCGACCTGCGGCGTGTGGCGCACCGTCACCGTGCCGGCATCGGCGTCAACCTCGCACTGCTCCTGCATGACGACGGCGTCCGCGCCAGCGGGAATCATCGCACCGGTAAAGATGCGCGCGGCGGTACCGGCTTCGAGGTACTGGCCAACGTGGCCGGCCGGCATGCGCTGGGCCACGCGCAAGACTGCATCGCCGGCTTCACAATCGGCTGCCCGCACGGCGTAGCCATCCATCTGCGTATTGTCGGCGGACGGCACGTCAATGGTGGCCGCCTGGTCCGCGGCCAGCACGCGGCCAATGGCAGCAAGCGTGGCAACCGGCTCCACATCGGCCACGGGGCGCACGGCGCCAAGGAGGTGGTCGAGGGCAGCACGCACGGAGAGCATCGGTTTGCGCGGAGGGAGAGCATCAGTCATCGTTCAGAGCTCCGTGTGGTTGGCAATGTAGGCCTTCATCTGGCCGACGTCCGCAGTCATCAGCACGAATTTTTGCGGCAGCGCTTCGATGTCCTCGAAACCCGCCGGACGCGCTGCGTCCATCCCGAGCGCGTCCAGGATGGTCTCGTTGAACTTCGCAGGCAGCGCGGTTTCCAGCACGATCATCGGCACGCCGGGCGCCATGTGTTCGCGTGCGACCTTGATGCCGTCGGCAGTATGCGGGTCGATCGTGATGCCGTAGCCGTCCTGGACTGCGCGGATGGTCGCCAGGCGGTCCTGGTGGGTAGAGCGTCCAGACGCGAACCCGTAGTTCGGCACCAGCTTGAATTCGTCGCCGTCGCTGCCGGGCGCGCCTGACAAATCGAAGCCGCCGTGCGTTTCGACCTTGCGGAACAGCGCGTGCGTGCGTTCAGCGTCGCGCCCGACCAGGTCGAACACGAAGCGCTCGAAGTTGGACGCCTTGGAGATGTCCATCGACGGGCTGCTGGTGTGGTACGTCTCGGCAGACTTGCGCACGCGGTAGACGCCGGTGCGGAAGAACTCGTCGAGCACATCGTTTTCGTTGGTGGCGGCGACCAGCTTGTCGATCGGCAGGCCCATCATACGGGCGATGTGGCCGGCGCAGATATTGCCGAAGTTCCCGGACGGGACCGTGAACGAGACCTTCTGGCTGTTGTCGGTTGTGGCAGCGAGGTAACCGCGGAAGTAGTACACCACCTGCGCGACGACGCGCGCCCAGTTGATCGAATTGACGGTGCCGATTTTGTGGCGGGCCTTGAAGGCCAGGTCGTTCGAGACAGCTTTCACCATGTCCTGGCAATCGTCGAACACGCCTTCGACGGCGATATTGAAGATGTTGGCATCCTGAAGGCTGAACATCTGCGCGGTCTGGAACTGGCTCATTTTGTTGTGCGGCGAGAGCATGAACACGCGCACGCCGCGCTTGCCGCGCATCGCGTATTCTGCGGCGCTGCCGGTGTCGCCCGACGTGGCGCCGAAAATGTTCAGCTGCGCGTCGTCCTTGGCCAGCGTGTACTCGAACAGGTTGCCCAGCAACTGCATCGCCATGTCCTTGAACGCCAGCGTCGGCCCGTTCGACAGGCCCTGCAGGATCAGCGTCTTGCCGCCCTCTTCGTCCAGCACGCGCAGCGGCGTGATGTCGGCGGCCGCATCGCCGGCGCGCGCATTGCGGTAGACCTGGGGCGTGTACGTCCTGCTGGTCAGGATGCGCAGGTCGGCGTCAGGAATATCGGTGGCAAACTTGCGCAGAACCTCGAACGCCAGGTCGGCATACGACAGCTTGCGCCATGCATCGAGTTCAAGCCCCGTCACTTGCGGATACTCCGCTGGCAGGTACAGCCCCCCGTCCGGCGCGAGGCCGGCAAGCAGAATATTGGAAAATTCCTGGGGATTGCGTGAAGCGGAGGCGTGGGTGGCGCGGGTGGAGACGTAGTGCATGCTGGTCAAATCCGTAAAATTCGGGTGGCGCAAAGCGGGCGAACACCAATTATAGTGCCCCCGCCCCGATATTGCCGGCTTGCCATGCGCACCTCTCCAATGAGGGTCAGTGTCGAATAATTTGGAAATTTTGTGACTTGCTCGATAAATCTACTCTGACCCTAATTATTGAGCAATTGTTCAGGCAGACGGATAAATAGGGTCAGAGTCGAATTGTTTGGCAACTTTGGAAAGTTGCTCATTTAATTGACTCTGACCCTATTTATTGGGTAATTGTTTTTCGTCAGCAGGCGGCGTGGTTGACGGTGACGACGTGGATGGCGAGGCCGCCCAGGGACGTTTCCTTGTATTTGACCTGCATGTCGGCGCCGGTCTGGCGCATGGTTTCGATGACCTGGTCGAGGCTGACGAAATGGGTGCCGTCGCCCTTCAGTGCCAGCGACGCGGCCGTGATGGCCTTGATGGCGCCCATGCCGTTGCGTTCAATGCACGGAATTTGTACCAGGCCGCCGATCGGGTCGCACGTCATGCCGAGGTGGTGTTCGATGCCGATTTCAGCGGCGTTTTCGATTTGCTCGTTGGTGCCGCCCAGTGCGGCGACCAGGCCGGCGGCGGCCATGGCGCACGCCACGCCGACTTCACCCTGGCAACCGATTTCAGCACCCGAGATCGATGCGTTCTTTTTGCACAGCATGCCGATGGCAGCCGCGGTCAGCAGGAATTCACGGATGCCGCGTACGGGATCGGATGGCCGGCAATCTTCGGCGTAGTAGCGCAAGACTGCGGGAATGATGCCCGCAGCGCCGTTGGTGGGCGCCGTGACGACGCGCCCGCCGGCAGCGTTTTCCTCGTTGACCGCCATGGCATACAGGCTGACCTGGTGCACCGCGTCGTGCGGCAAGGCATTCATGCGGTTTTCGCCATGCAGCGTTTGCTGGGCCTGCGACCACAGGTTGGCCGCGCGCCGCTTCACATTCAGCCCGCCGGGCAACTGGCCGCCCGTGACCAGTCCCTGGGCGATGCAGTCGCGCATGACGCCCCAGATCCTGTCCAGGCCCGCGTCAAGCGTGGCGTTGTCCATGCGCTGGCATTCATTCGCGCGCAGCATGGCGGGAATCGACAGCCCGGTGCGCTGGCCATGGTCGAGCAGGTGGCGCATGGTATCGAACGGGAACGCCACTTGTGTGGTGTCGCCCGACTCCGCGCGCACCTGGCTGTCGCCGGCCGCCGTGATGAAGCCGCCGCCGACCGAGTAAAAAATGCGCTCGATGATGCTGCCGTCGTTCAGTTGCAGCACGAAGCGCATGCCGTTCGGGTGTTCGGGCAGGCTCGACGCCTTGTGCCACACCAGGCCCGTACGGGCCGAGAACGGCACGGCTTTTTCGCCCAGCAGTGTCAGCACGCCGTCCAGCTCGACTTCGGCCAATCGGTCGTCGACCGATAAAGGATCGACGTCCATCGGCGTCTCGCCCATCAGCCCGAGAATCACGGCTTTATCGGTCGCGTGGCCGATGCCGGTCAGCGCGAGCGAGCCATACAGGTGCGCTTCGACGCCGACTGCGGCGGCCAACGCCTGCGCGCCGCATTCGACCAGGAAGCGGCGCGCCGCGACCATCGGTCCCACTGTGTGCGAACTCGATGGGCCGATACCAATCTTGAAAAGATCAAACACACTCATATCCATCGCTTGTCTCCGTTTTTATTATAGGTTTTCAGGCAGCGATTTCGACGTCGACGTTGGCCAGCATGTCGGCCACCATCTGCTCGGTGCCGATCGACGCTTTCCAGCCCCAGTCTGCCGTGGCGCTGCTGTCGTCCAGGCTCCTCGGCCAGGTATCGGCAATCGCCTGGCGGCTGTCCGGTGCATACGCCACCGAAAAACCCGGCACCTTGCGTGCGATGGCGCTGGCCAGTTCGCGCGGATTGAAGGACACGCCGGCGACGTTGTACGACGAACGGATGGCGACTTTATCGGCTGGCGCTTCCATCAGTTCGATGGTGGCGCGGATCGCGTCGGGCATGTAGATCATCGGCAGCGTGGTCTCGGGACCGAGGAAGCAGCTGTACTCTTCACCCTTGAGCGCCGCATGGAAAATCGCGATGGCGTAGTCGGTCGTGCCGCCGCCAGGAGGCGACTTGTAGCTGATGATGCCGGGGTAGCGGATCGAGCGCACGTCGACGCCGTACTTGGTGAAGTAGTACTCGCACAGGCGTTCGCCGGCCAGCTTGCTGATGCCGTAGATCGTGGTCGGATCCATCACCGTGTATTGCGCCGTGTTGTCGGCCGGGGTATTCGGGCCGAAGGCGGCGATCGACGATGGCCAGAACACGCGCAGCGGCGTGCCGGCCTCCTTGCGCTCGCGCGCCACTTCGAGAATGTTCAGGAGGCCATCCATGTTCAGGCTCCATGCCTTCAGCGGCGCCTGCTCGCCCGTGGCCGACAGCAGCGCTGCCAGCTGGTACACCTGGGTGATGGATTCGTCGGCGACCAGTTTGGCCAGGCCCGCCTTGTCCATCACGTCCAGGCGCAGGTAGCGCGCCGCGCCGTAGACATTGGTGGGGCTGATGTCGGAGGCAATGACGTTGGCGCTGCCGTGGCGGGCAGCCAGCGCCTCGACCAGTTCACTGCCGATTTGCCCATTGGCGCCGATGATGAGGATGCGTTCCATGAAATTCCCAGGTTCTATAAATATAAATAATATTAATTAATTTGTCTTGATGATGCCCAGCTCGCGCCCGGCCTGCTCGAAGGCCTTGAGCACGAATTCCAGCTGTTCGCGCGTGTGGGCGGCCGACAGCTGCACGCGCACGCGCGCCTGGCCCATCGGCACGACAGGATAGAAGAACCCGGACAGCAGCACGCCCAGCTCGAACATGCGCGCGGCAAATTTCTGTGCGATGGGCGCCTCGAACAGCATGACCGGCACCACAGGGTGTGTACCCGGCTTGATGGTAAAGCCAATGCGTTCGATCTCGGCGCGGAAGAACGCCGTATTCTCATGCAGCCGGTCGCGCAGCTCGGTCGACTTTTCCAGCCGCGCCAGCACCGACAGCGACGCACCGGCAATCATCGGCGCCAGCGTGTTGGAGAACAGGTAAGGCCGCGACTTCTGGCGCAGCGTGTCGATGACTTCCTTGCGGCCGGACGTGAAACCGCCCATGGCGCCGCCCAGGGCTTTGCCCAGCGTGCCGGTGATGATGTCGATTTTGCCCATCACGTTGTGGTGTTCGTGCGTACCGCGCCCGGTCTTGCCCATGAAGCCGGAAGCATGCGACTCGTCGACCAGCGTCAGCGCGCCGTATTGTTCGGCCAGTGCGACGATTTTGTCCAGGTGGGCAATGGTGCCGTCCATCGAGAAAACGCCGTCGGTAACGATCACTTTGTGGCGCTTGCCGGCTGCGGTGGCTGCCTGCAGCTGCGCCTCCAGGTCCGCCATGTCGTTGTTGGCGTAGCGGTAGCGCGCCGCCTTGCACAGGCGGATGCCGTCGATCAGGGACGCGTGGTTCAGCGCGTCGGAAATGATGGCGTCGTCGGCATCGAACAGCGGCTCGAACACGCCGCCGTTGGCGTCGAATGCAGCCGCGTACAGGATGGTGTCTTCGGTGCCGAGGAATTTGGAGAGCGCCGCTTCCAGTTCCTTGTGCACGGTCTGGGTACCGCAGATGAAACGCACCGACGACAGGCCGTAGCCATATTTTTTGGTCGCCTCGATCGCGGCTTCCTGCGTTTGCAGGTCGCCCGACAGGCCGAGGTAATTGTTGGCGCACATATTGATCAGGGTGCGGCCGTCGCTGGACACGACTTCGGCGCCCTGGCGCGACGCCAGTACCCGCTCCGGTTTGTACAGCCCCTGCTCGCGCAGCGTGGCGAGACTGGTTTGCAGGCCGCTGTAAAAGGCGTTTTTCGCTTCGGTAGTCATGATGTCCTCGTCAATATGGATGCCGGCGTGACCCGGGAATGCGCTATGCTGTGGCAGTATTTTGCACCAGTTCGATGAGTTGCTAAATTTCCTGTATCTCGAACTGAAATTCAATATAATGGATATTACCCGTGCTGCCTGAACTTGGCAAGGCGCCCCTCTTCCAATAATCGAACACGCCATGATGATCACGCCCCTCTCCACCAATGCCCCGCCCGAAGTCGGCGCCACCTTGCAGCGCATGCGCCTGGCGCGCGGGCTGACACTGGAGGATTTGTCGCGCATTGCCGGCGTGTCGAAATCGATGCTCTCGCAGATCGAGCGCGAGAAAGCCAATCCCACCATCGCCATCACGTGGCGCCTGGCCAATGCGCTGGGCGTGCAGATCGGCGAACTGCTCTCGTCCGAGCCGCGCGACGTCGAGGCGATCCGCGTGCTCGATGCGCACGAAACACCCACGCTTCCCGGCCACCATGCGGGCTACGTGCTCCGCATCCTGGGACCGATGGAACTGGCCGGTAAATATGAATGGTACGAGCTGACGCTGGCGCCGGGCGGTGAACTGGCGTCGCAGGCCCACGACCCGGGTACGAGCGAACACCTGACAGTATTGAACGGGTCGATCGAGATCGAAGTGGGAGCCTCGAAACGCAAACTCAAGACGGGTGGAACGGCACGGTATGGAGCGGACCAGAATCATGTACTGCGTAATGCCGGGAAGACGGAAGCGAAGGCGCTACTGGTGGTGGTGCACCGGTAGTTCAGTAGCCCCGCCCCGACCTCGTCATACCGGCGAAAGCCGGTACCCATGCTGAGTATCGCCCGGAGATAACGTCGAACGACGCCCCTCAGTTCTCTCATACCCGGTTATTCATGTTGGAGGTTGATTCGTGAAACGATCTCTGGCACTCAGAATGGGTCCCGACTTTCGTCGGGATGACGGTTTTAAGGCAGCTAATCAAGGTGGCGTACATTTTCGCCGCTTCGTCCCCATCTTTTATTCCGTCATACCGGCGAAAGCCGGTACCCATGCTGCGCATCACCTACAGATTTCGTCGAATAAGTCGCGCCAGTATGGGTTCGATCTTTGTATCAGTTCGATTTTCCACGCACGCTTCCACTCTTTCAGCTGTTTTTCGCGGGAAATGGCCGCCATGATGTCTTCGTGCGTTTCAAACCACACCAGCTGCGTGACGCTATATTGCTTGGTAAAACCGCCAGCGGTTTTTTCGCGGTGCTGCCAGACGCGCTGGATCAAATCGCCGGTCACGCCGATGTAGAGTGTGCCGTAGGGTTTGCTGGCGAGCAGGTAGACATAGATTTGGCGGTCCATCGGGGCATGATGGACCGCCGTTCGTCAGCCGCGATGATTCGTGTAAAACGAGCTTGGACGCTCACCATGGGTCCCGACTTTCGTCGGGATGACGGCTCAAATGATAACGATTGACGCTAAAGCCGTTCACATCTTCAGCGCCTTCACCAAAAACCCCCACCGGTCCGCCACTTCCTCGATCTGCTTGGTGGTTGGCTTGCCCGCGCCATGCCCGGCCTTGGTGTCGATGCGGATGATCACCGGGGCGCTGCCACCCTGGGCGGCTTGTGCGGCGGCAGCGAACTTGAAGCTGTGGGCCGGGACAACGCGGTCGTCGTGGTCCGCCGTCGTGATCATTGTGGCCGGGTAACAGGTGCCGGGTTTCAGGTTGTGCAGCGGCGAGTACTTGACCAGGGCCTTGAATTCATCCGGGTTCTCGGACGAGCCGTAATCCGACGTCCACGCCCAGCCGATGGTGAACTTGTGGAAGCGCAGCATGTCGAGCACACCGACTTGCGGGATGGCCGCGCCGAACAGTTCAGGGCGTTGCGTCAGCGCGGCGCCAACCAGCAGGCCGCCGTTGCTGCCGCCGCCAATGGCGAGCTTTTGCGGCGACGTGACCTTGTTGGCAATGAGCCATTCCGCGGCGCCGATAAAATCGTCGAACACATTCTGCTTTTGCAGTTTGGTACCAGCCATGTGCCAGGCTTCGCCATATTCGCCGCCGCCGCGCAGGTTGACCGACGCGTAGACGCCGCCCATTTCCATCCACGCCAGGTTGGCTGGAGAGAATGCCGGGGTCATCGAGATGTTGAAGCCGCCGTAGCCGTACAGGTAGGTTGGGTTGGTGCCGTCCTGCTTGATGCCCTTCTTCGCCACGATGAACATCGGCACTTTGGTGCCGTCGCGGCTGGTGAAGAATTGCTGGCGCGTTTCATACTGGGCCGGGTCGAAATCGACCTTTGGCTGGCGGAAGATGTCGCTCTTGCCGCTGGCCATGTCCAGGCGGTAGATCGTGGTCGGGTTGGTAAAGCCGGTGAACGAGTAGAACGTCTCGGTGTCGCCGCGCTTGCCCGAGAAACCGGACACGGAACCAATGCCCGGCAGGCTGATCTCGCGCACTGGTTTGCCCGTCAAATCGACGACCTTGACCATGCTGCGTGCGTCGGCAAGGTATTCGGTGACGATCTGGCCGTTGAGCATGCGCGCTTCGACCAGCGTTTCAGCCTGCTCCGGCACGATGACCTTCCAGTTGGTTTCTACAGGTTTGCGCGTGTCGATCGCGACGATGCGTTGGCGCGGCGCCTTGCGGTCGGTGTTGAAATAGAATACCGACCCGACGTTGTCGATGAATTCATACGCGGCGTCGAAGTTGTCGATCAGCGGCAAGACCTTGGCATCCGGCCTGGTCAGGTCTTTGTAGAACACGCGGTATTTGTGCGCGGTGCCCTTGGTGGCGGTAATCAGCAGATAACGTCCGTCGTCCGTGGTCTGGGCGCGAAAGCCCCATTCCTTTTCATCCGGGCGGTCGTAGACCAGCGTGTCGGACGCTTGCGGCGTGCCGATCTTGTGGTAGTACAGTTTCTGGAAATAATTCACATCGGCCAGCTTGGTCGCTTCCTTCGGCTCATCGTAGCGGCTATAGAAGAAACCCTTGCCGTCGCGTGTCCACGCGGTTTCCGAAAACTTGACCCATTTCAGATGGTCCGCCAGGTCCTTGCCAGTGGCGATGTCGCGCACTTTCCACTCGTTCCAGTCTGAGCCGGACGCTGCCGTGCCATACGCCAGCAGCGAGCCGTTCGGGCTGACCGCGGTGCCGGCCAGCGCCACGGTACCGTCGGCGGCAAGCTTGTTCGGGTCGAGCAGCACGCGCGGGGTCTCGGACAGATTGGCCATCGTGTAGAGCACAGCCTGGTTCTGCAGGCCATCGTTGCGGCTGTAGAAATAGCGGCCGCCTTCCTTGTACGGCACCGAATAGCGCTCGTAGTTCCACAGTCTGGTCAGGCGCTGGCGGATGGCCTCACGCTGCGGAATCTGGCCCAGGTACGCCTGGGTGACCTTGTTCTGGGCCGTGACCCACGCCTTCGTTTCGGCGCTGTTCGCGTCCTCGAGCCAGCGGTACGGGTCGGCGATCTGCGTGCCGTGGTAATTGTCCGTCTGGGGACCTTTTTTGGTAACGGGATACGTCAGGGCCGTGCCATAGTCGGGACACGTTTGCGCGCCAGCCTGCGCGCCAAGGGAAGCCAGTACCGCGACGGCAAGCGCCGCTTTTTTCATATGCATGGGTTTTCTCGCAAGACCAGGAAAAGTGGAAGCCGATCATAGCGTGAAATCGCCCTGCCGGGCAGGCCTGCCGCGTCAGTGGCGGTTGCGCCGCCATGCGCGCGCCAGGTCGCGGGCAGCCGCGAGCTGCTGCGGCGCCAGGCGCTCCGCCGCGGCAGCAGCGCAGTCGCAGGCCTGCGCGTCGCCGCTTTCCGCCGCCAGCAACATCCACATGTGGGCATGTACCGGGTCGGGCGCGCCGGCGCGGCCGCTGCCGACCATGCCGGACAGGTTGAACTGCGCCAGCGTATGGCCTTGCCCGGCCGCAGCGCGGTACCAGTAGACGGCGCGCACGTCGTCACGTGGCACGCCGGCGCCCGTGGCGTACAGGATGCCGAGGTTGTTCTGGGCACTGGCGTCGCCCTGGGCTGCAGCGAGCGCGTACCAGCGGGCAGCGTGCGCGCAGTCGACTCCCACGCCCTGCCCGGTCGCGTGCATCAGGCCGAGGTTGAACTGGGCCGCCGCGTCGCCCTGGCCGGCGGCCTTGCGCAGCCAGGCTGCGGCCAGCGGGTAGTTGACCGGCACGCCCCGCCCGTGCAGGTAGCATTCGGCCAGGCGCGTCTGGGCACGGGAGACACCCTGCTCGGCAGCGCGGTAGAACCAGCCCAGCGCAGCCTCCGGATCGCACGCCACGCCCCTCCCCTCGCCGTGCAGCTGGCCGAGGTTGTGCTGGGCCGAGGCGTCGCCCTGCTCGGCCGCGCGGCGCAGCCAGCAGGCTGCCTCGGCATCGTTGCACTCGCCGGCGCGTCCGCTGTACAGCATGGCGCCCAGGTGGTTTTGCGCAAAGGCCAGGCCCTGCTCGGCAGCACGGCGCAGCCAGGCGGCAGCCGCGGCGTCGTCCCGTGCAACGCCGGCGCCAGTCTTGTAGAGCATGCCAAGGTTGAACTGGGCGTAAGGATTGCCCTGCCGGGCAGCGGCCAGGTACCAGGAAAATATCTGGTCGTGCGCCATGGAAGCGGGAATATGCGGCATGGAAAGCTTTCAGCAGGCAGCGCCGGAACAGTACGCGTATTGCCAAAAGCTTAATGAAATGATGCGGGACAGGGTTTGCGGGCGCACAATCGTGTGTGCAGGGCGGGTCACCCCGGCGGCTTCGGCGCCATTTGCTGCACGTATTTGCCGAGGTAGGCCGGCACCTTGGCGGCGGCGATCTTGTTCAGCGCAACCAGGAGGTCAGGCGGCAACTGTTCCAGGCGATACGACTTGCCCAGGTGCCGCCCGATATGGATCAGCACTTCCGCCGCCACTTCTGCATCGGCCTCCGCCCGGTGGGCAGCGCTGCGAAAGGCAATGCCGAGCTGGCGCGACAGGTTGCCGAGTTTATAGCTGGGCATGCCGGGAAACACGCGGCGCGACAGCTTCAGGGAACACACCAGGCTGGCGTGGCCGCTGCGGTGCCCCAGGCGCGCGCTTTCGGCCAGCAGGAATTTTTCGTCGAACGACGCATTGTGGGCCGACAGCGTATCGGTGCCGATGAAGTCAAGCAATTCCGGCACCACGCGCGTGTCCGGGGGCGCCGCGTCCACCATTGCTTGCGTGATACCGGTCAGCGAGGTGATAAACGACGGAATGCGCGCGCCCGTGTTCACCAGCGACACGTAGCGCTCGGTGATTCTACCGTCCACGATGCGCACCGCAGCCACTTCGGTGATGCGGTCGCCAAAGGCCGGCGACAAACCCGTGGTCTCGAAGTCCAGCATCACGATCGGGCGGTCAAAAACACTCATTGCTCATCCTTAGCCGAACTTGCGCTGGGCGTCCAGCGCGAGACCCGCGCCAATGCTGCCGAACAAATCGCCTTCGACCTTGCGGGCATGCGGCACCAGGGCCGCAATACGCTGGCGCAACAGGCCGACGCCACTGGAGCCGCCCGTAAAAAACACGGTGTCGACCTGGCTGGCAGTGACACCGGCGTCCGTCAGCAATTGCAGCACGGTGCGGTCGATCGTGTCGACCAGTGGCAAAATCGCCCCTTCAAAGTCGCCACGATGGATCACCAGTTGCTCCGGCGGCGACAATCGGTCCAGATTCATGGTCGCTGTTTCCCCTGCGGACAAAGCGATTTTGCCCTCTTCCACCTGCATGGCCAGCCAGTGACCGGCACGCTCGTCGATCAGGGTTTGCAGGCGCACGAGTTTGCTGCGCTCGCGCGCGTCGCGCACCAGGTCGGCCAGCTGCGTGCTGCTCTTCCGGGTGTAGGCCTGGTTGATGGTGTGCCAGGTCGCCAGGTTGAAATAATAGCTGGACGGGATCTGGGCGCCGCTGGTGAGCATGCTGCCATAGCCAAGCAGCGGCATGACGGAGTTCAGGCTCAGGTATTTGTCGAAATCGGTGCCGCCGATATGCACGCCGCCGGTGGCAAGGATGTCGTTGCGGCGGTCGACCCGCCCGGCGCGCTGGGGCGACAGGCGCACCAGCGAAAAGTCGGACGTACCGCCGCCGATGTCGGCAATCAGGACCAGTTCTTCGCGGTCGATCTGCGATTCATAGTCGAACGCCGCGGCAATCGGCTCGAACTGAAAACTGACCTGGCGAAAGCCCACCGAGCGGGCAATGTCGGACAGCGTGTTTTCTGCTTCCTGGTCCGCTTCCGGGTTGCCGTCGATGAAAAACACGGGGCGCCCGAACACGGCGTGGGTGAATTCTTCGCCAGCCTGCTGCTCGGCGCGCCGCTTGACTTCGCCGATGAACTGGGCCAGCAGCAGGCGGAACGGCAAAGCCCGCCCCGCGACTTCGGTCTGGCCGTCGATCAGGCTGGTGCCCAATAAACTCTTGAGCGAGCGCATCAGGCGCCCTTCGTACCCTTCCAGGTAATTCGCCAGCGCTGCGCGGCCGTAGCTGACTTCGTCATCGTCGGCATTGAAAAACACGACGGACGGCAAGGTTGCCTTGCCGTCTTCCAGGGCGAGCAGGGACGACTTGCCGGGCTGAACCCAGCCGGCAGTCGAATTGGATGTGCCGAAGTCGACGCCGCATGCGTTTGCCATGGAGACCTTTCTGTAGAAGGGGCGGCATCTTACCAGATTTCCATCCGGATTTCTGGCATGACACTGCGCCCTTGCAATCAAATTGCGCAAGGGCAACGTCATGGTAACGCAAACACATGGTCGGAAAACTACATGTCGATCTGGGCGGCAATCCGGTCCGCGACTTCCGGATCGGTGGCGCGCACCGCGTCGACCAGCACCTGCAACGACGTGCCGCACGCGAATACCAGCACGTCGCCAGGCGCGCACAGGGCCAGTCCCATGCGCACGGCAGCGGCAGCGTCGAGTTCGCGGTGCACGGTATCGGACAAGCCGGTGCGTTCGCGTATCCCCTGCAGGATCACGTCGGCGGTGGCCCCAGGAGGACGCGTGCGCTGTTCGCCCTCGTAGACCACCAGTTCGTCGAAGCGCGCGCCGCAGGTGCGGCCGATGTCGAGCAGTTCGGCTTCGCGGCGGTCGCCCGGCGCGGTGACCACGCCCACCAGCTGGCCGGGCAGCATGGCCCGCGCCATGTCGGCCAGCGCCGTGTAGGCAGCGGCGTTGTGGGCGTAGTCGACAATCACGGTGACGCCGCGCACATCGAACACATTCGCCCGCAGCGGGTTGGTTTTTCCGTCAGAGACAAACGTCGACAGGCCGTCGGCAATCTGGTGCTGATCGAACCCGGCCGCCATCAGTCCGGCCGCAGCGGCGAGGGCATTGGCGATGTTGTAGCGGGCGATGCCGTTCAACGCGCATGGCATCGCCTCGACGCGCAGCAGTTCATGGCGGCGCGTGCCGTCGGCAATGACGACTGCGCTGTCCTGCAGATACACTGCGCGCCCCGACCGGTCGAGGTGCTGCAGCAGCACCGGGTTATCGGCTTCCATCGAAAAATAGACGATCTCGACACCTGGCCGCACGCGCCGGCCCATCGCCACGCACAGGCGGTCTTCGGCATTGAGCACGACTGCATGCGACGCCGACGAGGCCACGACGGCCTTGACCTGCGCCAGGTCTTCGAGCGTGTCGACGCCGTCCAGGCCCAGGTGGTCGGCGGTGACGTTGAGCACGATGCCGACGTCGCAGCGGTCGAACGCGAGGCCGCGTTTCAGGATGCCGCCGCGCGCAGTTTCCAGCACGGCCAGTTCGACCTGCGGATCGGCCAGCACGGTGCGCGCCGACCAGTAGCCGGTGCAGTCGCCGGTAGCCACCGGTTCGCCATCGATGAACACCCCTTCGGTGGTCGTGACGCCGGTCAGGAGTCCTGCCATGGCGGCGCTGTGGGCAATGATCAGGGACGTCGTCGTCTTGCCGTTGGTGCCCGTGACGGCAATGAGCGGGATGCGCCCGTCCGAGTCGCCCAGCAGGCTGTCGACGATCGCGTCGCCGGCGTCGCGCGCCATGCCGACGGTAGGATGCTCATGCATGCGCACGTCCGGCATCGAAGTGACCGCCACAACCGCCCCGCCCTGCGCGCGCAGAGGCGCACCGATGTCGGCGCAGACGATGTCGATCCCCACCACGTCCAAGCCGATGGTGGCGGCAGTGCGCACGCACAGGCGGCGCGTCGAGGCAGGCAGGCGGTCGGTAACGTCTTCCACGGTGCCGCCGGTGGCCAGGTTGGCCCGCGCGCGCAGGCGCACTGCCAGCCCGGCTGGGGCGACGCTGTCAAGCGTCAGTCCCTGGCGCGCCAGCACCCCCTCGGCATGCGCATCGAGGCGAATCACGGTGAGGATATTGATGTGGTCCTCGCTGCGCAGCGGATTGCGGTTTTCAGCCGCCACCAGGTCGCGGATGCTGTGGACGCCGTCGCCGAGCACCTGGGCGGGGCGGCGCCACGCAGCTGCGGCAATGCGCCCGCCGGCAACCAGCACGCGGTACGACTTGCCTGCCACCGACTGTTCGACCATGATGCCGCCCCGCTCCGCATCGGCAAATGCCTGCGCAACCTGGCCTGCGTCGGCGCACTCGACTGCGACATCGGCAGGGCTGGCAAGGAGTGGCTTGACGGTGACGGGAAAGCCGAGCCGGCGCGCAGCGCCCAGCGCGCTCTCGACCGTGGTGGCGGCTTCGCCCTCCGGCACGGGAATGCCGGCTTCGCGCAGCAACGCCATCGACAGGCGCCGGTCCCCGGCAATCTGCACGGCGATATGGCTGGCCGACCCGGTCAGCGTATCTTGCAGGCGCTGCTGCTTGCTGCCCCAGCCAAGCTGAAACAGGTTGGCTTCTTCGGCCAGACGCTGGGTGGGAATGCCGCGCTCATGCGCAGCGGAGAGGATGGCGGCAGTACTCGGGTCGATGGCGAACTGGCGCGCGGTGGCGCGCAGTTGCGCCAGGCGCGGCGCCAGGTCGAACGCGTCGCCCCGGCTCAGTGCAACCACCAGTTCGACGGCAATGCGAAAGGCAGGCGCCACGACGTTTTCCAGCTGATAGGCGCACACGACGCGAAACTGGCCTGGATGGCCGGTGACGGGACGCGTGCGGCCATAACTGGCAGGCACGCCGGCCTGGCACTGCAGGTCGAGCGTGACCTGCTCCACCACCCGCGCCAGGTACGTACCCTCGCGCAGGCGCTGGCCAAAGCCGCCAAGCTGCCCGGTCGGTAATGCGTACCCTTCCAGTGACGGCATCAGGGCCAGCAAGGCGCTTGAAAAGCCCGGCAAATCCTTGGACGACACGCCATACAGCGACTGCAGGTCGAGGACCGACAGCAGGCAGGGTGCATCGGCGTGCAGGTTGGGACCACGCAAAAAACGTTGTTCGAGGATACGCACGCGCTTTTTCCTTCTAATAATTATTTGGCATGCCTGTTACAACCGAGGCAGCGGATCCCCGCCGCTGCCCCGATCCTGCTACTTAGTGATCGAGCAACTGCGAATACATCCGGGTTGCCATCAAGCCAACGGCGCTATGGTGGTTCGATGGTGACATCAAGCTCGCCAGCAGAGCCATTGCCTGCTGCTTTCCAGGCAAGGCCGCAATTTGTTCTTCCAGCAAATGCAGCTCCGATACGCCCGCTCCCATCTGGTCCGGGCGGCGGCGGATCAAGCCACGCGCAGGATGGTCCTGATCACGTGCCAATTGACCAACATTCGCCAGCATACGCTGTCGCGCTCGATGGCTCAACACTCTTGGCTGTTGCTCTGCAGTAGTTGACAGATTCGCATCATCCGCGCCGGTATTTTCCGCAGCGCGCGGCGTGGCCATCCAGTCACGCAGAACCTGCTGTTCGTAGGGGCTGAACACGCCGAACATCTCGGCCTTGTCGCCCTGGATGAGCTTCCAGAACCGGCTTTGTTCAGGGTCGCCGCCGCGGGTGATCCAGCCGGCTTTTTCAAGCGCCGCAAGGAAAGCAGGCACGTTGTCCGGCGAACCGAGCCAGTCGTTGATGGACTTGCCAGCCACGCGGCAATAATCCGAATGCATGTTTTTGCCCGTGACGCTCTTGGCTGCCATGATGCCGGTCAGCTCAGCGTCCAGGTCGAACGACGCGATGGTGGAATTGGTCGACGCGCCCAGCTCATTGAGGCGGTAGCCGTCCATGACGCGGCGGTAGAAGTCGCCACTGTCGCCAATGCGCGGCATCAGGTTTTTCAGCGCTTCGACCGCCTTCTGGGCGTGGCCGTTCGACGCATTGTCGACCGTGACGTGCAGCGTGAAATAGTAGGGATCGATGCCCAGTTCATTGAGTTCGTACGACGTGATCAGGAGATGCAGAGGCAACTGCTCGTAGCCGAGGTTGAAACCGATCACTTCAGGCAGGTAGTCGTCGGCATTGTGCGCCAGCGACAGCTGGATGGCGCCCTGGACGAAATGGCTGTCGTCGAGTTGCTGCCAGCCGTCGCAGCCATGCACGGCCACCAGCTTGCGGTAGATGGTGACGTGGTTCTTGTCCGGGGCGCCGTCACCGAGCTCCTCGAGATACGTCTTGATGAGCGGATGGAAATCCGGATTGTCCCAGTGGCGCAACAGGCCGAACAGCCAGGAGCCGTCGACCAGTTTGGTCGGCGCAACCGCCTTGATGAAATACAGCGCATGCGCGCGGTTGGCAAAATAGCGGCGCGGGGCGCCATTCTTGCGCGCTGCAAGGTAATCGCGGTATTGCGCGCCGACTGCTTCCGTGCGCTCCATCATCCAGGCCGTCAAATCGTCGACGCTGGCGGGGAGGTCGGACGGGATGGCTTGCACAGCCTGGATCTGGTGCTCGAGGAACGCTTGCGCTGCTGCCTTGTGCTCTTCCGGATTGGCATACAGGTTGAAATACAGGTCGCGGGCCGGCGCCTGGTCCGGGATCGGCGCTGCGGCGTGCACCGGAGTGGCGTCAGCGTGCATGTATTCGGCAAGAAATGATGGTTTCATTGGCATGCAATCATGAAAGTTCGTCCATGTCGGACAATGCGGTCATTATGCGAAAGTATATGCCAACGGATAATCGGTACGCGTCCTGCATCGGGGTAGGAGCAGGATTACAGCAGAGGTAAAGCGCGCAGGCTGACACGCCAATGAACCGGTCCGCCTTGCGGCGGGCAGCATGTCACGGCGTCATTTTGTCCGCGTCACGTCCACGCGTCTCCAGGTGGTCGACCACTTGCGCGGCCAGCGCCCGCAACTGCTCGACCTGTTCGTGCGTCAGCGTGCGCGGGCGCCGGTCGATCACGCACAGCGTGCCCAGTGCGTGTCCGGCCCGGGTCACCAGCGGCGCGCCGGCGTAGAAGCGGATGCCGGGGTCGCCCGTCACCAGCGGATTGGCGGCGAAGCGCGCATCCTGGGTGGCGTCCCGCACCACCATCACATCACCCGGCGTCTGGATCGCATGAGAGCAGAACGCGTCTTCGCGCGGGGTCTCCAGCGCGTCCAGGCCGACCCGCGACTTGAACCACTGGCGCCGGTCGTCGATCAGCGAAATGAGCGCAATCGGCACGTCGAAACTGGCGGCAGCCAGGCGCGTCAGCGCGTCGAAATCTGCTTCGGGCAGTGTGTCGAGCACTTGCAGGCCATCGAGTTCGGCCAGGCGAAACAGCTCGACGTCGCGTACCGCTGGCGCGGGCGGTGCAAGCAAAACGGGCGTCATGGCGACGGCGCCACCACCATGAATGGCCTGGTCCAGCGTTTGCGCGAGCGCTTCGAGCGAGTACGGCTTGGGCAGCAGCGTAAAACCATGTTTCTGTTCGCTGGCCAGGACGTAGCTGTAGCCGCTCGACAGGACCAGCGGCAGCGCGGGAAACCGGCGCCGCACTTCCTGGCCCAGTGCAAAGCCGCCCATCCCGTTCATGACGACGTCGGAAAACACGGCTGCAAACCGCGCCGCGCCCGCGCCGAGTTCGACCAGGGCCTGCTCGGCGCTGGTTGTCATGACTGTCGTGTAGCCCAGCTCTTCCAGGCTCTGGCGCACGATCACGCCCAGGTCCTGGTTGTCCTCGACCACGAGGATGCAGCGGCCGTCGCCGCGCACGAGGCCTGGCGCGCGCGCGGTGGCCACTGCCTGCACGGCAGGCGCACTGGCGCGTGGCAGGTAGAGTGTAAATACCGTGCCCACTCCCACGGTGCTCTCGACCAGGATTTCCCCGCCCGACTGCTTGGCAAACCCGAATACCTGCGACAGCCCCAGGCCGGTGCCGTGGCCGCTGCCTTTGGTGGTAAAAAAGGGTTCGAAAATCTGTGTCAGCATGCCCGGTGCAATGCCCTTGCCGGTATCGGCCACGGCCACCGCGACAAACGCGCCCGGCAGGGACGGCTGGCCCCGCACGGCGGGAATGCCGGCAGCTTCAGCCACGGTGATGGTCAGCGTGCCGCTGCCATCCATGGCGTCGCGGGCATTCACGGCCAGGTTGACGATCGCGGTGTCGAACTGGCTCGGATCGGCGTCCACGAAACAGGGCGCGTCGGCCAGTTCGAATTCCATGCGGATGCGCGCGCCCGTCAGGCTGCCGATCATCTCGCTCACCATCTGCACATTGCGCCCGGCGTCGAACACTTCCGGCTGCAGCGACTGGCGCCGGGCGAACGCCAGCAGTTGCCCGGTCAGCTTGGCCGCGCGCGTGACGGCGTCGGAGATCGCGTCCATGTAGCGCTTGCGGCGCTCCATGTCGAGCGGTACCAGGCGCAGCAGGTCGATCGATGTGCGCACCACGGCAAGCACATTGTTGAAATCGTGCGCCACGCCGCCGGTCAGCATCCCGATGGCTTCCAGTTTCTGCGACTGGCGCAGCGCTTCTTCGGCGGCGCGTTCACGCGTGACGTCGCGTCCGACCGCGTGGATCATGCCGTTGTCGGGCACCGCGGTCCAGTCCAGCAGGCGGTAGCTGCCGTCGCTGGCGCGGTAGCGGTTTTCGAACGCCAGCGTGGTGACGCCCTCGCTGAGCCGGCCCACTTCTGCGGCGGTGCGGGCGATGTCGTCGGGGTGCACATAATCGGCCAGCACTTTACCAAGCATCTGCTCTTCGCTCCAGCCGAGCAGGCGCTTGGCCGACGGATTGACGGCCGTGATCGTGCCGCCGAAGTCACAGATCAGCATCAGCTCCTGCGACAGGCCCCAGATCCGGTTCAGCGCCCGCTTGTTGTGGGTCTCGAGGCGCTTTCGCTCGTCGATGTCGGTGGAGGTGCCGATCCAGCGCTTGATGCGTCCGTTCGGGCCGCGCTGGGGGAAGGCGCGCACCAGGTGCCAGCGGTACTGGCCGTCGACGCGCCGGATGCGGTATTCCGTTTCATAGTACGCGCCGGAGGCAACGCAATTGCGCCACATCCGCGCCGCGTCCGGCACATCCTCGGCCTGCACGATTGCCATCCACCCCTTGCCCAGCAGGGCGCCGGCGTCGAGGCCGCTGTAATCGCAGGCACGCGCATTCATCCAGTCCAGCGCTCCGTCGGCATCGGCTGTCCAGACCAGGTTCGGCAGCGCCTGGGTCAACGTATGGAACTGCGCCGCGCTTTCCAGCGCCGCCAGTTCGGCCGCCTTGCGGTCGGTGATGTCCTGGACCACGCCGACCATGCGGTCGGCCACGCCTTCGCTGTCGCGCTCGAACTGCGCGCGGCGCAAAACCCAGCGCCGGGCGCCGTCGTTGAAACGACGGATCCGGTATTCGACCTGCAGTTTCGCTGTCTGGTCGGCGCGGTTGCCGGCGCTCGAGCGCTGGTCGCCATCCTCCGGGAGCACCAGGGCTTCGAGACTGGCGATATCGATGTACGGCTCGTCCGGCAATCCGAAGATCCGGTTGAAGCCGCTGGTGGTAAACACCGTGCCGGTCGCCAGTTCGACCGTGAATGTGCCAACGCCCCCGGCAGCCTGGGCCTGGTCGAGGCGCTGTTGTGACTCACGCAGCGCGGCATTGGCGCGGTGCTGTTCGCTGCGATCGCGCAGCACATTCACAAAACCCACCGGCACGCCGTCGGCGGCGCGCAGCACCGTCACTTCGCTGGCAGCCCAGAAGCGCTCTCCGGAGGCGCGTACGTGCCAGCGCTCGGCGCTGGCGCCCTGCCCGTTCATGGCTGCGTGCATCTGTTCCTGCAACGCGCCCGCCGTGCTGCCTGCGTCGTCCTGCAGGCTGGCGCCGTCGCGGCCCAGCATGGCTGCCTCGGTCCAGCCAAACACGTGGCGCGCACCTGCATTCCAGCGCGTGATGCGGCCCTTCAGGTCGAAGGCGACAATGGCATGGTCGATCGCACTGTCAAGGATCTGGCGGTCGCGCGCCAGTGCGGAATTCGCCCGTTTCAGGGCAGTCTGCTCGGTGACCAGGGCCAGTACCGCGCATGGCGCGCCGGCGTCGTCGAACAGCGGCGAATAATCGAGGTCGAACCAGCGTTCTTCGCTGGCGCCGTCGATGTCCAGCAGGAAGGACTGCTCGCGGTAGCTCAGCGACGCACCGGCCAGTACCTGGCCCAGCACGCCGCCATTGAACTCGGCCGCTTCCGGCCAGGCGGCGCACACGCCCACGCCCAGGACGGCCGGATGGCGCGGGCCGACGATGGTACGGTAGCCGTCGTTATAGACCAGTATGCCGTCGGCGCCGCACAGCAGGGCCATTGGCGCCGGGCAGCGCAGCACCATCGCCACGGCCGCCTTCATCCAGCGCGGCCACCCGTCCGGCGAGCCAAGCGCAGTTTGCGCCCAGTCGTGGGCGAGGATATCGGCAGCCATTGCGGAACTGCCCAGGGTGCGCGCAAAAGCGCCGCCGGAGTGAGCCATCAGCATCCCAGTGAGTCAAGTGCGGTCGGAAAACGACAGGCATTGTACCTGCGAAGCCGCGCCGGGCGCTGCACGCTATGTTTGAAATACAACATTTCGGTTTGGCACTGGAAAATTGTCAAGGCGTCGTGATGGCGCCGCCTGCTCAAGCCGGCGTCAGTTGCGCCGCGCTGCCAACCGCCTGGTTGCGCCCTGCCCGCTTGGCGGCATACAGCGCCTCGTCAGCCCGGGCGAACAGCGTGGCGGCGTCCAGGCTCGCGTCGGGCACGCACGCATACACGCCGGCGCTGATGGTGACGATGCCGAAATCGCTGGCGCGGTGCGGCGCCTGCAGCGCCACCACTGCCGCGCAGATGCGGCGCGCCACGGCCATGCCGCCTTCCAGGTCGGTATCCGGCAGCAGCACCGAGAATTCTTCGCCGCCGTAGCGCGCCGCCAGGTCGCCGGGGCGGCGCGTGGCGCCATCGATGGCTGCGCTGACCAGCCTGAGGCACGCGTCGCCTTCGATGTGGCCGTAACTGTCGTTGAATTTTTTAAAGAAATCGATGTCGATCATGATCAGGGCCAGGACGGTTTTTTGCCGGCTGGCGCGCCCCAGTTCCATCTCCACGCGCTCACCAAGCAAGCGCCGGTTCGACAGGCCGGTCAGGCCGTCGGTGCGGGCCAGGCGGTCGAGTTCCGTCACGCTTTGCTCCAGCGCCAGGTGCATCTGGCGCAGCTCGCGCTCCATGCCGTCCCGGATCAGAATCTGGCGGAACAGGCGGTAGCCAATGAACATCAATATTGCCAGCAGCAGCGCCACGATGCTGGCTTCGCGGTAGGTCTGCGCCCACCACGCAGCGAAGATGTCGTCCTTGGCCAATGCGGCCGAGACGACCAGCGGAAACGCCGTCAGCTTGCTGTAGCTGTACTGGCGTTCGATCCGGTCCACGTTCGATACCCGCAGGCCCGTGCCATGGTCACCCAGCTCACGCACCATCCGCATCACGGGACCGCTCACAATACTGGTGCCGATCAGGCTGGCGACAAAGGGGCGGCGCGTGACCAGCGTGCCGTCGGTCAGGGCCAGCAGCATGGCGCCGTGGTGGCCCAGGTCGAAGCTGTTGTAATAATCCTGGAAATACTGGATCGGCACCGTGGCCAGCGCCACGCCGGCAAATTTGCCGTCCTTGTCCTGAAGGCGGCGCGACATGGGCAGGACCCAGACGCCGGACGAGCGGCTCACCAGGGGTTTGCCAATATGAATGCCGCGGTCGAAATGCGTCTGGTGATAGCGAAAGTACTCGCGGTCGGCATTGTTGGCGTGTAGCGGCGCGCGGCCCACCGAGGACACCAGCCAGTTTCCACTGGCGTCGTAGACAAACAAGCCCTGTAATGCCGGAATGCGGTTGACGTGCGCTTCCAGCAGCCGGGTCAGGCGCGGCATCGCATCCGGCGCCGCGCCCCGGTTTTCTACCCGCTCGACGATGCCGAACAGGATCGCATCGATCATCTCGACGGTTTTTTCGGCGTGCTGCGCGGCGGCCTGGGTGTAATTGACCGTGGCAACCTGCGCTTCGTCGAGCTGGCTGTAATAAGTATGGTAGCGCGACAGCCCTTCCAGGCAGACCATGGCAAAGGCCACCAGGCCGATAAAGAACACGGCGCCGAAGGTGATTGGCCGTTTTTTGCCTTCCAGCCGGCGCATGCGCGCGGGACCGACGCCGTCCGCATCGGCTGGGGCAGCGCGCCGGCGGCGCAGAAAGGATAAAAACGGTTTGGCGTGCAATGCGCTTCCTGGTACTGACGTAGCCACGGCGTGGCTGCTATGGCGTCATGGTACTGGATTTGCGCTGGACCCGATAGCCAAGTGGTATTTCGGAAACATTTACGAACCAGCGTGAGCGGCCAGGGTGACCGTGAAGCTGACACAGCCATCGTTGTGTGCGTAGGCAATGGTGCCATCGTGCCCCGCAACGATGCGCTCGGCAATGTACAGTCCCAGCCCCATGCCGCCGCGGTTGCGCGGCTGGTTTTGCGACGCCTGCTTGAACGGGGTGTACAGAGTGCGCACGGCGTCGTCAGTCAGTGGCCCGGCCACGTTGGCCACCACCAGGCGCACATCGCCGCCGTCTGCCTGCACGGTCACCGTGATCGGCTCGCCCAGCTGGCCGTGCGCGCGCGCATTGCCCAGCAGGTTGGACACCACCTGCGCCAGGCGGTCGGCGTCGCCGTCGACCATGGTGTCCCCCAGCACGGACAGATGGAAATCGATCTCCGGATAGCCGTGGTGCGCCTCGTCGACCACGTCGGTGACGACGTCGGCCAGGTCGACGCGCATCCTGGCGATGCCCAGCCCGATCGGCGACGCGATTTTCGCCACGTCCAGTACTTGCCCGATCAGGCGGCTCATGCGATCGGACGACGACTTGATGCGCCGCACCAGGGGGACCGGCGCGCCGCTGCTGCGCTCGAGCACCGAAGCGGCCATCTGGATCGTGTGCAGCGGGTCGCGCAGGTCGTGCCCCAGCATGGCCATCAGGTGGACGCGCGCGCGGTCGGTTTCGCCATGGCGGGCAATGCTGGCGCGGTGCAGCTCATCCTGCATCTGGCCGGCGATCAGCAAGTGCGTGGGCGACCAGGCTTCCGCGCTGCCGCGCACCGTCTCGAGCCACTCGGCGAACGAGCCGCGCGGGGTCAGGCGCGCACCCAGCGGGCCGACAGTGAGGGTTTTCTCCGGTTTGCCGCCCCAGCGCACGGCGGCCACCTGTTCCGGGCGCAGCGCCAGGACCCAGCCATCGGTGCCCGGATCGAAGCATATGGCCAGCATCCCGGGCCAGCGCTGCACGTGCTCACGCGCCGCCGCCGGCCAGTCGTCGACGCGGACCCGTTCACGCAATACCTCGTGCGTACCCGGCAGCGCCTTGACAATGGCCATGGCCGTGGCGGCATCGACGGCGCCGTGCACGACATGGCGGCCCGACTGCGTGACGATCAGCGCCGCCGCATCGAGCGCCGCGCACACCAGGCCGGCATGGCGCGCCACTTCGCGCAGCGTGTCTTCCCCCAGCAGCAGCGTCTGCATGAGGATGGTGCGCATGCTGGCCGCGCGTTCGATCAGGATCGCGCGGCCATGCGCTTCCAGCGTCTGCACGCTGGCCGCCAGGATCTGGGCGATTACGTCGGTCGTCATGCGCAGCGAATACGGCACCTGCTTCGGGCTGCGGTGATGGCACGCAATCAGTCCCCACAACTGGCCGTCGACGACGATTGAAATGCTCATCGACGCCGCCACGCCCATGATGTGCAGGTATTCGATATGCACCGGCGAGACGCTGCGCAGCACCGCGTGGCGCATGTCGACGGGCGCTGCGCCGTCGCGCCCGGTCATGGCCACCGGTTCGGCGCAGACATCCGGAATCAGCCGCAGCGAATTGAGCACGTACAGGCGGCGGGCCGGACCGGAATGTCGGAAGCCGGATAGCGCATGCCCAGGAACGGCGCCAGTTCCGGCACGCGCGCTTCGGCCACCACATCGCCGCTGCCATCCTGGCGGAAGCGGTAGCCCATCACGCGGTCGAACCCGGTAAGGTCGCGCACCTGCTCGGTGGCCATCTGCAGCAGCGCGGTCATGCTGCCCTGGCGCTTGAGCCGGTCGAGCGCATTGTGGGCCTTGAGGGCAAACACCACCAGCGTATCGAGCGCCACGTCGCGCTGCTCGAACTCGACCAGCACACGCCCGGCATGCGCGTGCACGATGCAGTCGAAGCGCGTGGTGCCGAAATCGACTTCGCGCGACAGCGGAAACGCCTCCCCGCTGGCAATCGCCACCAGGCACGCTTCCACCTTTGCCAGCACCGGCTCGGGCAGCGACACCTGCTGCACCGTCTGGCCCAGGCGGGGCAGCAGGTGCAGCATCGCGATCGCGTTGTCGCTCCACGCTTCGAGCAGGCCGTCCGCATCGAACACCAGCATGGCGCCGTGCGGCTGCACCGTGCCGGGCACGTGGATCGGCTCGTCGGCGCAGTTGCGCAGCGTTGGCGGCGCCTCAAAAAGAGGCGCAGCGTCAGCCTGGACGGGAGCTGGGAAAGTGCCGAGAGTGTTCAATACTGCTTTCGTGGAACTGCGCGCATGCACCGCCTGCGGGCGCATGTTGGGACGGGACTGATTGACCGGACAACTTCACCGCCACCTGTGGGTGATGAGGCATTGTCCTACAAGAATGTGCTGGGCCAGCTTACCATGGATACCAGCACTGAAACGGCCGATCTTGCGGCCGCTGCCTGCGCTGCTTCGTCGCTCAGATGCTCGTACAAAATTGCCGCGCCAACCACGACCAGGACCATGCCGCCGACAATTTCCGCCTTCTTGCCGATCGCCGCGCCAAGCATGCGGCCGAGCAGCACGCCGATCGTCACCATGACGGTCGTGGCGAGGCCAATGGACAGTGCGGCGTAGACGATGTTGACGTTGATAAAGGCGAGGCCCACGCCCACTGCCATGGCGTCGATGCTGGTCGCGACGGCAGTCAGCGCCAGGGCCACCACGCTCTGTGGCGCCGCTGCGCCCTCTTGCGCTTCCTCCTCGTCGCCGCCATGCAGGCCGGCCCAGATCATGTGTCCGCCCAGGCCGAGCAGCAGGAAGAACGCCACCCAGTGGTCCCACTGGGCAATCCACTTGCTGGCCAGCGAGCCGAGCGCCCAGCCGATGATGGGGGTGACGGCTTCGATGCACCCGAACAGCAGGCCGATCCGCAGCGCCTGGAAAAAACGTGGTTTTTCCATCGCAGCGCCCTTGCCCAGTGCGGCGGCAAAAGCATCGGTGGACATGGCGAGGGCCAGGAAGATGAGAGCGGTAATGGTCATGACAGATGGTTCGGCCGGGCGCTGGACGCAAGGACACACGCTCCGCGCCCAACCGTTGCAGGAACTGTGCCGATGGTCTCGCCAACCAAGCCGGAACTTGGACGCGCGTGCCACGGCCGCCGGCCGAGTATGTTGACACGCGCACTGCTGAACGACGTCAGCAGCAGGCTACTCCCCAAAGAGTGGCGCCATTGTAGCCGACTCACGTGCTTTGAGGAACTACCGGACTCAGAGCGTCGCCAGGATCGTTTCGACGTCGGTGAGCTGGACCGGCTTGGTCAGGTGATGATCGAACCCGGCCGCGTGCGAGTGGGCGCGGTCGTTCTCGCTGCCCCATCCGGTCAGGGCTACCAGTGTCAGGCGCTGCCCGCCGGGCAGTGCCCGCAGGGCGCGTGCAGTGTCGTAGCCGTTCATGCCGGGCATGCCGATGTCGAGGAACACGATGCGCGGCAGCGCTGCCTGCACCAGCGCGATGGCAGCGGCGCCCGTATGCGCGACGGCGGTGGCGTGTCCCAGCAGGTCCAGCAGCATGGACAGCGTGCTGGCCGCGTCCGCATTGTCGTCGACGATCAGGACATCGACACCCTGGGCCGCAATCGCATGCGGGGCGCTGGCGGGCAACGCAGGCATGGCAGCGCGATCGTCGACGTGCGGCTGGGGCGGCTGGTACGGCTGGTACGGCAGGCAGATCGTGAATGTGCTGCCCGCGTCGATCCCGGCGCTGGACGCGGCGACGCTGCCGCCGTGCATCTCTACCAGGCGCCGCACCAGCGACAGGCCGATCCCGAGCCCGCCCTGTGCGCGCTCCAGGTTGCGGCCGACCTGGCTGAACATCTCGAACACGCCGCCGATGGCGTCAGGCGCGATGCCGACGCCGTTGTCCGCCACTGTAATGACGACTTGCGTCTCCTGCACGGCAACCGCCAGGCGGATGCGCCCGCCGGCAGGCGTGTATTTGGCCGCGTTGTTGAGCAGGTTGGCGACCACCTGCGCAATCCTGATCGCATCGATGTCGACCTCGAGCTCCGCCTCCGGGAAATCAATGGCCAGGTGGTGCCGGCCTGCCTCGAACAGCGGCAGCGTCGTTTCCACGGCGCTGGCGATGACAATTTTCAGGTCGACCCGCGTCTTCCTCAGGGCCAGCTTGTTGCCATTGATGCGCGCGATGTCGAGCAGGTCGTCGATCAGGTGGACCATGTGGTTCACTTGCCGGTCCATCATGTCCCGCACCTTCGCCACGGACGCCGGATCGTCGCCGCGCATGCGCATGACGGCCAGGCCGCTGCGTATCGGCGCCAGGGGATTGCGCAGTTCGTGTGCGAGCGTCGCCAGGAATTCGGTCTTGCGCCGGTCCGATTCGGCCAGGTCGTCGGCAAGCTTGCGCAAGGTGGCGCCGGACGCCTTGCGCGCCGAAATATCGGAAAACAGCAGGGCCACCTTGTTGCGCGCGCCATTGCCGACCGGCGTGGCGTACACGTCGAACCAGCGGCCCATGGCCGCCGCTTCGCTCTCGAAGCGGATGGGTTCCCCGGTCTGCGCCACGCGGCCGTACGTGTCGATCCAGAACCGGTCGATGCCGGGCACCAGTTCCAGGGCCGTTTTCCCGACTGCGTTGGAGATGCCCGTATGCTGCTCGAACATGCCGTTCATTTCATCGAACCGGTAGTCGACGGGAACATTCTGTTCGTCGAACAGTACCTCGATGACGCAGAACCCCTGGTCCATCGACTCGAACAGCGTGCGGTAGCGCGCTTCGCTTGCGCGCAGCTCGGCCGACGCGCGCTTGCTGGCCGCGGTGTCGAGCACGATGGCCACCATGCCCTCGGCTTCGCCTTCCCGCCCGCGCAGCAGGTTGACGCTGCTGGTGGCCGGAACCAGCGCGCCGGCCTTGCTCACGTAATCCTTGTCGATGACAAAGCCGACGCCGTCGTCCACCAGGCGTCCGGTTGCGGCCAGCGTCGGGACCAGCGAATCGGGGGCCGTCACATCGGCGACGCTCATGCCGATCAGCTCGTTGTGCGCATAGCCAAGCATGTCGCAGTATTTTTGATTGGCAAAGCGGATGGTGCCGCCGATATCCATTTCCACGACGCCGGTGGCCGCCTGGCTGACGATTTTTTCGAACCGCTCGCGGCTCGCATGCAGGGCCAGCTCGGCGAGCTTGCGGTGGGTCTGGTCGACGCCGTGGGCCAGCAAGCCCGTGACGTTGCCATCCACATCGCGCAGGGCCATGTAGACCAGGTCGATGAAACGCTCTTCCAGCACCGCGCCGGGCGCACGTTGCAGCACGACCGGCATGTCGCTGCCAAAAAAAGTTTCCCCGGTCCGGTAGACGCGGTCGAGCAGCTCGAAAAAACCCTGCCCGTCGATTTCAGGCAGCGCCGTGCGGACCGGCTGGCCGATCAGGTCGCGGTTGCCGACCAGCTGCAGGTAACGGTCGTTGGTCAGCTCGAAGCGATGCTCGGGGCCGGCAAGCACGCACATGAACGCCGGCGCCTGCCGGAAAATATCGTTCATGCGGTCGTTTGCCGCCTGCACTTGCCTGAGCAGCTGCTCGCGCTCCGCTGCAGCCTCGATGGCGGGCGTGGTATCGGTGTGCGTGCCGACCCATTCAATGACGGCGCCGCGTGCGGCCACCGGCACTGCCTTCACTTCCATGTGATGGTACTGGCCGGCTGCGTCGCGCAAACGGTGCGCGATCCGGTAAATCGATCCGCTTCCTGTCGCATGCGACCAGGCCGCCTGCGTCCTCGCGCGGTCGTCCGGATGCACGGCGTCAAGCCATCCCGCGCCGCCATACTCGGTGAATTCCTGGCCGGTAAAGGCCGACCAGGCCGCCTGCTCGCTGACGAATGTGCCTTCGGCCGAGCAGGTCCAGACAATCGCGCTGGTGGCTGTGACGAGCGACCGGAAGCGCGCCTCGCTGGCCTGCAATTCCAGCTGGGCCTGGCGGGCGGCAGTGATATCGCGCGAGACGGCGAGAAAATTGGCGGGGCGCCCATCGGCGCCCTGCACCGCCGTCAGGACCACGTCCCACCATTTCACCGCACCTTTCGCAGTCGGGCACGGTGCGCTGAACGTGGCATTCCCGCTGGCCGCGGCATCGGCCAGCGCGCGTTCGACGGCGCCATGCGACTCGGCCGGCCAGAAGGTCGTCCAGTGCGCGCCCGCTACTGTGGCGAACGCATCGATTTCCATCAGAGCCTGGCCGTGCCGGTTCATGGCCACCACGCAGCCATCGCCATCGAGCAGCTTGAGGCAGTCGGCGCTGCTCTCGAACAATTGCATTCCCAGCGACATGGCGCCCGCGCCAGCGGCGCCAGAAAGAGGGGTGGACATTAATTGATGAATTCGATGAAAACGATGAGGGATGCTATTAGATCACAGGCGCGCTGTTCACTGCGGCATCTGGAAGAATTTTTACACGGAAACTTTCTCGAGCGTCGCAGCAGTGCAACACGGCGGTCGCGGCAGGGACACCGCCGCGCAGCACATTATTTGCAGCCGCGCTGGATCTCTTCGGCGGCGAGCGTGGCCAGTTCGGTCAGCCCCCACGCCTGGTCACGCGTCAGCGTCCTTGGGCGGCGGTCCAGCACGCACAGCGTGCCCAGCCGAAAGCCATCAGGGTCGGCCAGCGGCACGCCCGCATAAAAGCGCACGCCCTCTGCGCCAGTCACCAGGGGATTGGCGGCAAACCGGGGATCCTGCAACGTGTCTTCCACGACCAGCATCGCATCGGACACGATGGCGTAGTCGCAAAACGCCCACGACCGCGGCGTGTGGGTCATGCTCATGCCAAAGCGCGCCTTGAACCACTGCCGGTTGGCGTCGATCAGGGTGATCAGGGCAATCGGCGCATCGACGACCTGGCTGGCCAGGCGCACGATCCGGTCGTAGCTGGCGTGGGCTGGCGTGTCGAGCAGCCCCGACGCGCGGGTTGCCGCCAGCCGGGCGGGTTCCGCATCGAGGTCCGCAGGCGGTGCGGGTGCTGGCACCAGGGCCGCGCCAGGATGACCGGCCCGGTTCTGGAGCAGCTTGCGCACCTCGCCCTGCGCAATGCGGCGATGCCCTCCAGGCGTCTTCCATGAGGCCAGGTGGCCGGCCTCGACCAGTTTTTGTACGGTACTGACGGCCACGCCAAGCAGCGCTGCCGCCTCTGTCGTGGTCAATATGGCTGTATCGTCTTGCGCCGCTGCGCTTTCTGTCCTGGACTTCCCCACCACCTACCCCTCTTATCCACGTCGATACCCGATTCTACGCTGAATCTGCCTAGAACAAATCAATTTCATCAAATTTTTATTGAATGTCTCGCTGTGTGGACGCCAGTGCCTGCAGGATGGCCCAGCCCGCCTTGACACGGGCGGCATTTGGATAATTCTTGTTGGCAAGCATCACGACGCCCAGCTTCTTTGCCGGTACGAACAGCACGTACGCGCCAAAGCCGCCAGTCGAACCGGTTTTGTTGAACAGGCGCGGCCCGGATTTCTCGCCGGCATCGACGGGCCGCACGGGCTGCGCATCCATTGCCATGGCTGGCGCATTGCCGTCGAGCAGGCGCGCCAGGGAGCCCGGGTACGGATACTGTTCCCAACCGAGTCCCTGCACCATGGAGCCGGATGCAAACTGCGCCAGCTGGGTGGTCATCACTGCCCGCCGCAATTGCGCCGGCAACTGGCCGGGTGCAAGATTGGCCTGGACAAAGCGCAGCATGTCGGCGGCAGTCGATTTGACGCCGTAGGCTTCGGCATCGAAGACGCCGGGGTTGACACGGATGGCCTGGTTCGCCTTGTTGTAGCCCCAAGCGTACCGTGCCGCTGCGCCGGGCGGCACCTTGACGTAGGTATCGTGCAAGCCAAGCTGCGGGAACAGCGTATGTTCAGCGGCCCCGGCAAAGTCGGTATGCATTGCCAGCGCGGTGACGTGGCCGAGCAGGCCGATGCTGGCATTCGAATAGCGGCGTATCGCCCCAGGCGCCGCCTCCGGCTGCCAGGCCTGCAACCACGCCAGCATTGCGGGCATGCCGGCGATGGCGTCCGGCACCTGCAACGGCAGCCCGCCTGCTGCATACGTGCCAAGCTGGCGCAGGCTGGCGCCGTCGATGGCAGTGCCCTGAAGTATCGGCAAGTACGCGCCGGGATGGTCGTCCAGCGACAGCAGGCCCTGCTCCTGTGCATAGGCAGCGAGCGTCGCCGTGAACGTTTTGCTGACCGATCCCAGTTCGAAAATGGTATCGGCGTTCACCGGCGTTTGCTGTTCGGTCGATGCGACACCGTAATGAAAAAACGCCGGCCGGCCGTCGATTGTAACGGCCACTGCCATTCCGGGTATATCGTATTCGGCCATGACCGGCCGGATGGCGGCGTCCACCGCGGCGCGTAGTGCGGCGTCACTGCCGGCCCAGGCAGATGCGGGCAGGACGGCGCAGGCGATGGCAAACAGGCGGGAGATGAGTTGCATGCGGCACCGAGGATGGTTGATCGTTCCGCCAGTATACAAAGGCACGTGCCGCGATTGCTGCCCGCGTGACCAGTTCCCGGCGCGGCGGGACAACCCTTGACTTACTTCTTCTGGCGCACGCGCTGCTGCTGCTTTTCCTGGGTCTTGACGCGGTTCTGTTTTTGCTCGTACAACGTGACGGCATCCTTGTCAGCCTGCTCGACGGTGCGCATTTCCTCGCGGTCGTCGTGCACCGTGAAAAAGTCGGCGGCCTGCGCGTCCACGACCAGCTTGATGGCAGCGGCGTCGTCGAGGTCGTAACGTTCGGTGAGGATGGTGGTGACTTCGTCGAGGAAGGCTTCGTAAGTTAAGGTGGTCATGGTGTTCATTCAAAAAACAAAGGCCCGCAACAGGGTTGCAAGCCTCGGGTAGATAATCATGCGGCGGTGCGGAACCTGCATGCAGCGGTGGCGAAGGATATCATGGAACACCGCCCTGGCATGGCCCCCTGCCCGTTCCCTTGTCGTGGAACCGAACATGTCAACGAAAACAGCCCGGGAGGCCGGGCTGTGCAAGGTTGCTGGTTATTGATGCAGTGATTAAAAACTTACAATTACTGCTTCACGCCTTCAGCCTGGATGCGCAGCGTGACCGGCATCGTGAAACCGTAGGCCTTGCCGTAGTCGATGCCGAAATCGGCACGGTTAAAGGTGGCGGTGGCGTCGGTGCCGCAGACTTCTTTCTTCAGCATCGGGTTGATGAAGCACTTGTACGAATTGATCTTCAGGTTGACTGGCTTGGTGATGCCGTGCAGCGTCAGTTCGCCCACGACTTCGGTCGGCGTGGTGCCGTTGAACTTGACCGAGGTGCCTTTGTAGGTCGCGGTCGGGAACTTGGCAGCGTCGAAGAACTTGTCGCCTTTCAGTTCGGCGTCCAGCGCGTCATTGCCGATGGCGGCCGACGTCATGTCGATGGTGACGTCCAGCGTACCCTTTTTGGCAGCCGTGTCGATCGTGAAGCTGCCGCTGCTCTTGTTGAACTTGCCGCGCCAGACCGACACGCCGCCGAAGTGGTCGGTCTCGAAACTTGGGTACGTGTGCGTCGGGTCCAGCGTGTAGGTGGACGGGGCAGCAACAGCGCCCAGCGAGACGGTGGCGGTCATCAGTGCAGCGATCAGCAGTGTGGTTTTCATGGCTTTCCTTGGTTGGTTACGGCAGGTTGATTTTTGCAGTGTAGCAAGAATTTGCCGCACTGAACGTGTATTTGCGTGAGAATCACTGTCTCGCATGTGGCACAATCCGATTATTTAGAACGCGATTGACGTTTTCAGGCCAAGCACGACAGCGTTGTCGTTCTGGCTGGTACCGCCCGGATGCACGATGTATTGCAGGTTGGGCCGCACGACGATCGACGGCAACGGCGACCAGCCGTAATAGGCCTCGGTCGCCACTTCGTAGCCGTCGTTGGCGTTGACGCGGCGGCCGTTGCCATGGGTGGCGCCAAGTGCAACGCCGATCACGTCCGCGGGCCGCGCAAAGGCGCCCTTGAACTGCACGCCGGCGGCAACCTGGCTGTCGGTGGCAGCGGTGAATTTATCGGCCTGCGTGGCGTTCAGGAATACTGTCGCGCCCATGCCGCCTGGCGTGCCGGTCACTTGCTGCTGCAAGTTGATGTAGGCGCCGTACGCGCCATTGCGCTGTAGTGCGCCCACCGCGGTCGAGCCCAGTGGCTGGCGATTCTGGTCGAACATCAGGTCGGCCGAGTCGGACGTGTTGTACCAGGCGCCGATCTTGTAGCTGCCCGGCAGGCCGTGGTAACCGGCCACTGGCGTGAAACCAAATTCGAGGGGGATCAGCGCACCGGTGGTGCCATGCGGGAAATTCGGATGCAGGCCCTTGTGCACGTTGTAGCTGTCGTCGACATAGCTGGGGTTGACCTGGTAGGCGCCCAGCTGGACATACGTCTCTTTCGACGTATCGAGTTTGGCGACGCCGGCCCAGACGCTCACCGGCCAGTTGGCCCAGTAGCTGCCGACCAGGTTGCCCGGCTGCGCGCCGCAAAACGTCAGGTTCTGGAATTCGCAGGTAAACGCGGCAAAATCGGCGCCAATGCCCATGCGACCCACTTTGAGTTGCAGGCGCCCGTCCATCAGCGACTGCGCCAGGAAGAAATTGGTGAGACGCCAGGTCTGCCCGCGGCCATACACTTCCTGCACTTGCTGGAACGTGCCAAGGCCGGCGTCGTCACTCAGGTTTTTACCGTTGCGGTCGGTAATCGCCATGTTGAATTTGCCGCCCTGCCAGCCCCACAGTTTTTGCAGGTCGAGTTCCGCGCCAAACAGCCACTGGTCGCTGTAGCGGGTTTTTTTATCCGTGCCGCCCGCCGTATTGCCGGCAATTTGCGATCCGTAGCCCAGGTTGAAGATCGCGCCCTGTTCGGCCAGGCGCGTGCGGGCGCCGTCCCAGTCGCCCAGCAAATAACGCGTATCGGCAGCTGCTGCCGTATTGATGAAGCCGATGCAGGCGATGCCGGCGGCGCAGGCCAGTGTGGTGTGGCGCAGGTTGAAATGCATGTAAATCCTGTTTCTGAAGCGTAAAAAAAAGCAGGCGGGGCCCATGACGGCCCTGCCTGCCATATTAAAAAAACGTTTATTTGGCTTTGGCAGCCACTGCGCTGTCAGGGAGCGCGAACGCCACCATCTCGTCGCCCATTTGCGTTCCCAGCGATCCATGGCCGCCAGCCATGACAACCACGTACTGCTTGCCGGTCTTGTCCGAGACATAGCTCATCGGGCTGGCCTGGCCGCCTGCCGGGAGGCGGGCTTTCCAGACCACCTTGCCGTTGCGCACGTCGTAACCGCGGATGTAGTAGTCCAGCGTCGCCGACAGGAACGCCACGCCGCCACCGGTGGTGACCATGCCGCCCAGGCTGGGCACGCCCAATGGGAGGGGAATCGGCACGGGTGCGCTGTCGCGCGTGGTGCCGTTCTTGTGCATCCAGACTTTTTTCATGGTCTTCAGGTCGACGGCGGCCACATATCCCCATGGCGGCGCCTGGCATGGAAAGCCCAGCGGCGACAGGAATGGCTTGATTTCAACGGCGAACGGCGTGCCGGTCTGGGGCTGCAGGCCCATCTCGGTACCGGAACCGCCGGCAACCTTCGCCTCGCTGCGCGGCACCAGCCGCTCCAGGAAGCCCATGTAGTCCGGGTTGACGATCAGCAGCTGGCGCACCGGGTCGACGGTGGCGCCGCCCCATTCAAAAATACCGAGCGGGCCGGGCGAAATGACGGCGCCCTTGCCTGCCGTCTGCGGCGTGAACGGGCCCTCGTAACGGCGTTCCTTGAAAATCACGCGGCAGGCCAGCTGGTCGAACGGCGTGGTGCCCCACATATCCGTTTCGCTGATGTTTTTCTCGGGCAGGAAGGTCAGCATCGAGAAAGGCTGCGTTGGCGACACATAATCGCCCGCGGCCACATTACCGGTCGGGACCGGTTTTTCCGGCGCCGGCACGACCAGGGAACCATCGCGGCGGTCGATCACGTAGATGTCGCCGCGCTTGGTGGTTGCCACCACCGATGGCACTTTGCCTTTATCGGGCGTATCGATGTCCACCAGGGTTGGCTGGCCGCCGATGTCCATGTCCCAGATGTCGTGGTGGACCGTCTGGTAGACCCATTTCAGCTTGCCGGTGGCCAGGTCCAGCGCGACGATGGCGCTGTTGAAACGTTCGCCGTTCTTGTTGCGACGCCCGCCCCAGGTATCCGGCGTTTCATTGCCCATCGGGATGTACACCATGCCGAGCTTTTCATCGACGCTCGACACGCCCCACGAGTTGGGCGAGTTGTTGACATATGTCTGGCCGGTACCGATCGGATCGGTTTCGTTGGGACGCGCGGCATCCCAGTTCCACAGCAGCTTGCCGGTAACCGGGTCGAAGCCGCGGATGACGCCGGACGGCTCGTCGATCGAATCGTTGTCAGTGACACTGGCCGCCATCACCAGCATGTGCTGGGACACCGTCGGCGGCGAAGTCGGCATCAGGAAGCCGCGTTTTTTCATCGCCATGCCATGCGTCAGGCCCACCACGCCGTTTTCGCCAAAGCTCTTGCAGGCTTCGCCGGTGTCGGCGTTCAGGGCAATCAGCGTGGCGTCCATCGTTGGGGCGAAGATGCGGCGCGGGCATTCCATCGTCGCTGGATCGGCCTTGACGGCGAGCGGTGACGGCGCAGGCGTGGCGGCGGTGGCGAGCGACCGGGCATTCACATCCCAGTACGATACGCCGCGGCAGATCATGTGCTGGTAGGTTGACGCATCGCGGTTGATTTTCGGGTCGTGGCGCCAGATTTCCTTGCCGGTGTCGGGGTTAAGTGCAATCACGATGTTGTGCGGCGTGCACAGGTACAGCATGCCGTTCACCTTGATCGGCGTGACTTCGTTGGCGATTTCAAGCGGGTCGTTTTTACCTTTGAAGTCGCCGGTATGGTAGCTCCAGACCTGCTTGAGCTGGGACGCATTGGCTGGCGTGATCTGCGTTGCCGGAGCGTAGCGGTCGCCGTAGCCGGAGCGGCCGTAGGCAGCCCAGTCGTTGTGGGCGACACCCGCGGCATCGTGCGGCGCAGTGGCTGCCATGTTTTCTGCCGGCACTTCGCCATGCAGGTCATGATAATCCTGGAACAATGCCACAATGCCAACGAGGGCCGTCACGGCGACCGACGCGAACAACGCTGCGCGGCCGGCGTCCTTCCCGACCGGCGGCGCCAGGCGGCGGCTGACGAATGGCAGCAGCAGCCAGATGCCGGCGGCGAACCAGATGTCCAGGCGTGGCAACAGCTGCCACCAGTCGAAGCGCACTTCCACCAGCGACCAGACCAGCGTGGCCAGCAGCAGCGCCGCCAGCAGGCCCAGCGCCGCACGCCGGCCCTTGAACACCAGCACGCCAGTGGCAGCCAGGCCCAGCCCGGCCAATACATAGTAAAGTGAACCGCCCAGCGAGACGAGGTAGGCGCCCCCGCCAAGAAGGGCGAGACCCAGCAGAACGAACAGCGATCCGGTGATGGCCAGTAGCGGCCCGGACCTGGAAGAGGTAGACATGATGATCCTGAAAGAAGTGGAACGAACGAATGTTACGCCGATTTACAAATATGTAAACCACCTGGTTTCATAATTATTTTGCAATACCTTTAATCGTTTATTAAAACATACCAGGAAGCGCAATGACGCACGATGCCACTCCACCTCGGCCGAAAGTCGGCCGTCCGGCCGCGTATACGGCCGAACAATTGCTGCAGCGACTCGTGCAAGCGGCCATCGATCTTCTTGCGGAGCAAGGAGCGGATGCCGATGTGAGTGTTGCGCAGATCGCGGCGCGCGCCAGGGTATCCAAAAGGACGGTATATACCGTCATTTCCAGCAAGGAAGAGCTGATCGCGCAGATGATCCGGCATGACGTGGCTGCGGTGACGCAGATGCTGGCGGCGCCGGTGGCATCGCGTGCGGACGCGCACGCCATGCTGGCGCGGTTCCTGGCCGAGTGGGCGGTGATGGCGTGCGGCCCGACAGCGGTCGGTATTTTTGCGATGGCCATTCGCGAGCGCAGCCGCTATCCCGCCATTGGCGTGGCGTATCAGCGCTCGCGCACCGAGCACGGCTTCGCCAGGCTGGCCGCATGGCTGGCCCGCATGGATGCCAAGCAATTCCTGCGGGCGCCCGATGCGGCCCTCACAGCTGAATTCATGCTGACAATGGTTGCCTCCGAACGCCAGCGCAAGCTGGCGCTGGGGATCGCAGCACCGTTGCAGGAAGGCGAACTGGAGCAGCGGGTCGCCGCCATCCTGCAGTTTGTACTGGCGGACGACTTGCCGTAACCAGGGCGGCAGATCAAGGCGAAGGCGCACCTGAGCGGATGCTTAAGGAGTAAGAAGTTGCTTGACTTCATTAGAATGATCGTTCATTCTAATAATAGACTTCATTATTTCCTCGCAGAAAGCCTCCATGACCTCCCCTCTGTTTTCGCCCTCCGCCCGCACCGCAGGGGCCGTTGCCCTGATCGGCGCATCCTTCCTGTTGACCGCCTGCTCGAAAGAAAAGCCGGCTGCGGCAGCGCCGCCGCCGCCGGAAGTGCAAGTTTTCAAAGTCACGCCGGCGCCCCTGAAACTGACCACGGAACTGCCGGGTCGCACCAGCGCCTACCAGGTCGCCGAAGTGCGTCCGCAGGTCTCGGGCGTCATCCAGAAGCGCCTGTTCGAAGAAGGCGCCGACGTGAAAGCCGGCACCGCGCTGTACCAGATCGATGCCGCCACCTACCAGGCCAGCGTCAACTCGGCCAAGGCTGCCCTGGCCCGCGCGAAAGCGACCCTGATGTCTTCCGGCCCGACCGTCAAACGCTACAAGGGCCTGCTCGACATCGAAGGCGTCAGCCGCCAGGATTACGAGAACGCGATCGCCGCCGACGCCCAGGCGCAGGCCGACGTCGCCACGGCGCAGGCCGCCCTCGACACCGCCAACATCAACCTGAAATACACGCACGTCTACGCGCCGATCAGCGGGCGCATCGGCCGTTCGGCCGTCACACCCGGCGCGCTGGTCACGGCCGCGCAGACCGACGCGTTGACGACTGTCCAGCAACTCGACCCGGTGTACGTCGACGTGACGCAATCGAGCGACGCACTGCTCAAACTCAAGCGTGATATCGAGGGCGGCAACCTGAAGTCCGCAGGCAAGGAAGCCAAAGTCACGCTGATGCTGTCGGATGGCACCAGGTATGGCGAAACCGGCAAGCTGCAATTTGCCGATGTGTCGGTCGATACCGGCACCGGCAACGTCACGCTGCGCGCGCTGTTCCCGAATCCGAAACACAACCTGTTGCCCGGCATGTTCGTGCGCGCGGTGGTCGAGACGGGCGTCAAGAACGACGCCATCGTCGTGCCGCAAGTGGGCGTGACCCGCAACGCCAAGGGCGAAGCGACCGCCATGGTGCTTGGCGCCGATGGCAAGGTGGCCCAGAAGATCCTGACCACCGCCGGCACCTACGGCAACGGCTGGCTGGTCACATCCGGCCTCGCTGCCGGCGACCTCGTCATTGTCGAAGGCCTGCAGAAGGTGAAAGTGGGCGCACCTGCAAGGGTCGCCGCCGCTGCACCTGCAGCCGCAGCCCCGACCGCCCCAGGCGCTCCTTAAATCCCTCACAGGAGTTCACGCATGCTGTCACGTTTTTTCATCGACCGCCCCATCTTTGCCTGGGTCGTCGCCATTGTCATCATGCTCGCCGGTGTCCTGGCGATCATGAGCCTGCCGATTGCGCAGTACCCTGCCATCGCCCCGCCGTCGATTTCGATTTCCGGCACCTATCCCGGCGCCTCCGCCAAGACCGTGGAAGACGCCGTCACCCAGGTCATCGAACAAAAGATGAAGGGCATCGACGGGCTGTCGTACATGTCGTCTTCGTCGGATTCGGCCGGCGGCATCAGCCTGACATTGACGTTCAAGAGCGGCACCAATCCTGACATCGCGCAGGTGCAGGTGCAGAACAAATTGCAGCTGGCCACGCCGCTGCTGCCGAATGAAGTCACCCAGCAGGGCCTGGTGGTGGCAAAAGCCACCAAGAATTTCCTGATGGTGCTGGGCTTCGTCTCCGAAGACGGCAGCATGAAGCAGGCCGACATTGGCGACTACGTCAGTGCCAGCGTGCTCGACCCGATCTCGCGCGTCGAAGGCGTGGGCGACGTCCAGAACTTCGGCTCGCAGTACGCGATGCGGATCTGGCTCGACCCGGCCAAGCTGCAAAGTTTCCAGTTGACGCCAGCAGACGTCATCACGGCAGTCTCGGCCCAGAACACGGAAGTGTCGGCCGGTGAACTGGGCGGCCTGCCGTCCGTCAAGGGCCAGCAGCTGAACGCCACCATCACGGCGCAAAGCCGCCTGCAGACTGCCGAGCAGTTCGGCGCAATCCGGCTGAAAACAGCAGCCAACGGCGCCACCACGTACCTGCGTGACGTGGCCCGCATGGAACTGGGCAGCGAGAGCTACCGCGTCCTGGCCCGCTTCAACGGCAAACCGGCCAGCGGCCTGGCCATCAAGCTGGCCACCGGTGCGAATGCCCTCGACACGGCCAAGGCCGTGAATGCGCGTGTCGCCGAGATGAGCAAGCTGTTTCCGCCCGGCCTGAAAGCCGTCACCGCCTTCGACACCACGCCGTTCGTGACGCTGTCGATCGAAGAAGTGGTGAAAACGCTGATCGAAGCCATCATCCTGGTGTTCCTGGTGATGTACCTCTTCCTGCAAAACTTCCGGGCCACCATCATCCCGACGCTGGCCGTGCCGGTCGTACTGCTCGGTACCTTCGGCATCCTGTCCGCCCTGGGCTACTCGATCAACACGCTGACCATGTTCGCCATGGTGCTGGCCATTGGCCTGCTGGTCGACGACGCCATCGTGGTGGTGGAAAACGTCGAACGCATCATGACCGAGGAAGGCCTTTCGCCAGTCGACGCCACGCGCAAATCGATGGGGGAAATCAGCGGTGCGCTGGTCGGCATCGCGCTGGTGCTGTCGGCCGTGTTCGTGCCGATGGCGTTCTTCGGCGGCTCGACCGGCGTGATTTACCGCCAGTTCTCGATCACGATCGTCTCGGCGATGGTGCTCTCGGTGATTGTCGCCATGGTATTCACGCCAGCGCTGTGCGCCACGTTCCTGAAACCCGTACCAAAGGGCCACAAGGCCAAGGATACGGGTTTCTTTGGCTGGTTCAACCGCACCTTCGACAAGGGCACCAACAAGTACCAGGGTGTCGTTGCCACGCTGCTCAAGCGTGGCGGACGCGTCATGATCGTGTTCGCCGTGCTGGTCGGCGTGCTGGTGTTCGTGTTCATGCGCCTGCCGACGTCGTTCCTGCCGGAAGAAGACCAGGGCGTGCTGTTCTCCCAGATCCAGCTGCCCACCGGCGCGACCCAGGAGCGCACGTTGAAGGTCATCGAGCAGGTCGAAAAGCATTACCTGGAAACGGAAAAAGCATCGGTCGCTTCCGTGTTCTCGGTGGCCGGCTTCTCTTTCTCGGGCAATGGCCAGAACAGCGGCATTGCGTTCGTGCGGATGAAGGACTGGTCCGAGCGCGGCGACACCGCCAACAAGGTGCCGGCCATCGTCGGCCGCGCCATGGGCTTTTTCCAGAGCATCAAGGATGGCCAGGTGTTTGCGTTCGCGCCGCCAGCCGTGCTCGAACTCGGTAACGCCAGCGGCTTCGACCTGCAACTGCAGGACCAGGGCGGCCTGGGCCACGACGCGTTGATGGCGGCCCGCAACCAGCTGCTCGGCATGGCTGCGCAAAGCAAGATCGTGACGGCCGTGCGGCCGAACGGCATGGAAGACACGCCGCAGTACAAGATCGACATCGACCAGCAAAAAGCCACCGCGCTGGGCCTGACGGTGGCGGACGTAAACGCGGTGCTGTCGACCGGCTGGGGCAGCGCGTACGTGAACGACTTCGTCGACCGCGGCCGCGTGAAAAAGGTGTACCTGCAAGGCGCTGCGGAAGATCGCATGAAACCGGAAGACCTGGACAAGTGGACCGTGCGCAACAGCGCGGGCGCCATGGTGCCGTTCTCGGCCTTTGCCACCGGCAAGTGGATCTACGCCTCACCGCGCCTGGAACGCTACAACGGCCTGTCGTCGCTGAATATCCAGGGCAGCCCTGCCCCGGGCCAGAGCTCCGGCGCCGCGATGGCGGAAATGGAAGCGCTGATGGCCAAGCTGCCGCCGGGCGTCGGCCACGAGTGGACCGGCCTGTCGATTGAAGAACGCGCCTCGGGCAACCAGACCACCCAGCTGTACGGCATTTCGCTGCTGATCGTGTTCCTGTGCCTGGCCGCGCTGTATGAAAGCTGGTCGATTCCATTCTCGGTGCTGCTGGTCGTCCCGCTCGGCATCCTGGGCACGGTCGTGGCCACCTGGCTGTTCGGCCTGTCCAATGACGTGTATTTCCAGGTGGGCCTCCTGACCGTGGTCGGCCTGTCGGCGAAGAACGCCATTCTGATCGTGGAGTTTGCCAAGGACCTGCAGGACAGCGGGAAGGACCTGGTCGAAGCCACGCTGGAAGCGGTCCACCTGCGCCTGCGTCCGATCCTGATGACGTCGATTGCGTTTGGCCTGGGCGTCTTGCCGCTGGCCATTTCCAGCGGCGCCGGCTCCGGCAGCCAGAACGCCATCGGTATCGGCGTGCTGGGCGGGATGCTGGCCGCGACGTTCCTGAGCATTTTCTTCGTGCCAGTGTTCTTTGTCCTGGTACGCGCCAAATTCAGCAAGCAGAAAGCGGCGAAGAAAGACGACGTGACTGCGCAGCACCCTGTAGAAGAGAGCAAAGTATGAAACAGACCATCCTGACCCTGGCTGCGGCTGCATTTGTGTCCGGCTGCAGCCTGGCGCCGACCTACGAGCGTCCCGTGGCGCCGGTGGCGCCAGCTTTCCCGGTGGGCGGCGCGTATGACGGCGTGCCCGCTGCCGACGCCAACGCGGTTTCGGCCGCACAGATCGCGTGGCGCGATTATTTCGCCGACGCGGATTTGCGCCAGGTGATTGCGCTGGCGCTGGCCAACAACCGAGACCTGCGCGTCTCCGCCCTGAACATCGAGACCGCCCGCGCCCAGTACGACATCCAGACGGCGGCGCTGCTGCCGAACCTGTCGGCGAACGTCTCAGAGAGCGCGCAGCGCATTCCAGGCAGCGTCACGGGCGCCGCGTCCGGCGTCGGCATCGGCAATGGCGCCGCCGGCGCCGCCAACGGCCAGGCAGTCATCAGCCGCAGTTATTCGGCCAACCTGGCGCTGGCGTCGTACGAACTGGACTTCTTCGGCAAGCTGCGCAACCTGTCGCAAGCCGGCCTGGAAACGTACCTTGGCACCGAAGAAGCGCGCCGCGCCCAGCAAATTGCGCTGGTGTCGCAGGTGGCGATCGCGTGGCTGACCTTGGCGGCCGACCAGCAGCGTTTGAAACTGGCCGGAGAAACCGTGGCCAGCCAGCAGACCAGCTATGACCTGAGCAAGAAGCGCCTGGAAGCAGGCGCCACGTCGGGCGTGGACGTCTACGACGCCCAGACCTCGGTCGAGACGGCAAAGAACGACCTGGCCGTCTACACAGCCCAGGTGGCGATCGACGTCAATGCGCTGACCTTGCTGGTGGGCAGCCCCCTGCCCCCGGCCTTGCAGCCAAAGGGCGACCTGGACAACGTGACGCAGCTGGCCGCCATTCCGGCCGGCCTGCCATCGAGCCTGCTGCAGTCGCGTCCCGACGTGCTGCAGGCCGAGCGCGCGCTGCGCGCGGCCAACGCCAATATCGGCGTGGCCCGTGCGGCGTTCTTCCCGAGCATTTCGCTGACCGCCACCGGCGGCAGTGCCAGCAGCAATCTGTCGGGCCTGTTCAAGGGCGGCTCCGGCGCGTGGAGCTTTGCGCCGTCGATCAACCTGCCGATCTTCGATGGCGGCGTGAACCGCGCCAACCTGCAGATCGCCCGGGTCAGCGACCGCATCGCCGTGGCGCAGTACGAAAAAGCCATCCAGACTGCGTTCGGCGAAGTGTCCGACGCGCTGGCCACGCGCGGCACCATCGACGCGCGCATCAATGCGCAGCTGGCGCTGGTGGAAGCGGCCACCAAAAGCTACCGCATCTACGACGCGCGCTACAAGCAGGGCGCCGACACGTACCTGAACGCCCTGCTTGCGCAGCGCACCTTGTATGCGGCCCAGCAAGGCCTGATCACGACGCGCCTGGCGCGCTCCAGCAACGCCGTCACCCTCTACAAGGTGCTGGGCGGCGGCTGGCAGCCGGAGGCGACTGGCCAGGGTAGCTGATACCCGCGGGCGCGTGCCGATTGCGATACCTGGTCGCGTAATGCGACAATGGCGGCCAGCACGCGCCTCGGCGCTGTACAAGAACATCAGGGACACAGCATGAGCACTATCTTGAAACGCCACATCGATCCCGAACGCGCGCAGCACCGGCGCGCCCAGGTCCTCGACGCAGCCGCCATCTGCTTTGCCCGCAGCGGTTTTCACGGCGCCAGCATGGCGGAAATCTCGAAACAGGCCGGCATGAGCGCCGGCCACATCTACAACTATTTCGACGGCAAGGACGCCATCATCATGGCGTTCGTCGACCTGCGCATGGCGCACGTCAACGACCGCCTGCGCAATATGGCCGGCCAGCCCGATCCGCTGGCGTTCATTTGCGACGACATCGCCAACATCGTCGAAGAAAACATGCACCAGGCTTTCCTGGGCATGTCGCTGGAGATTTTTGCCGAAGCATCACGCAACCCGACCATTGCCAGCGCGTTGCGGACGGCCGACGCCGACGCGCGCCGACAGTTGCGCGCCATGATCCAGACCGGGCGCGAGCAGCGCGGGCTGGCGGCAGACGCAGTGACGATCGACGGCCGCACGGAAGCGTTGATCTGCCTGTTCAGCGGCCTGTCGCTGCGCGCCGTGCACCATCCCGACCTGGACCGTGCCAGCATGGCCGCGGCGTTCCGGGTTGCCATGCAGGCGCTGCTGCTGAGCTGAAACGCTTGCTCGGGCCGCCGCGCCAATATATGATTCGTATATTCATCATATACGGAGGGTAGCATGGGTATTGTAAATATCGACGACGAGTTGCACGAAGGCATCCGCCAGGCCAGCAGCGTCTCGCACCGATCGATCAACGCGCAGGCCGGTTTCTGGATCAAGATTGGCATGCTGTCCGAGTTGAACCCTACCTTGAGTTTCAACGACATCGTGGCGCGCGAACTGCGCGCTGCCGGGGTGGTCGCGCCCACCCTCAAGGTCGCGTAAGCATGACAAAAAGCCCGGAAGAAATTGCGTTGATGGCAGAATCCGGCCGGCTGCTGGCCGGCGTGTTCACCTATCTCGATACATTCGACCTTGCCGGCATGTCGACCATGCAGGTCAACGACCTGGTCGACGTCCATATCGTCGAGGTCCTGCACGCGCGCCCTGCCAGCAAAGGCCAGTACGGTTACGCGTATGCGCTGAACGCGTCGCGCAACAGTGTGGTGTGCCACGGTGTGCCCTCCCCGGCCGACGTGCTGGCGGACGGCGACATCGTCAACTTCGATATCACGCTGGAAAAGGACGGCTACATTGCCGACTCCAGCAAAACCTACCTGGTCGGGGCCGTCAACCCGCTGGCGCAGCGGTTGGTGCAAGTGACCTATGAGGCGCTGTGGAAAGGCATCAAGGCTGTACGGCCAGGCAACCGCCTGGGCGACATCGGCCACGCCATCGAACTGCACGCACGCAGGAACGGCTACTCGGTCGTGCGCGAGTATTGCGGCCACGGCATCGGCCGTGAAATGCATGAGCCCCCGCAAGTGCTGCACTGGGGCAAAGCGCGTACGGGGCTGATGCTGCGCGAAGGCATGGTATTTACCATCGAGCCCATGCTGAACCAGGGACGCGATGCAGTGCAGACAGAAGATGACGGCTGGACCGTCGTCACTTGCGACGGCCAGTTGTCGGCGCAGTTCGAGCATACGGTGGCCGTGACGCGCAAGGGCGTGCGCGTGCTGACGCTGCGCCCGGACGAAACAATGCCGGCGTGAAAAATATCTTTGACGGCAAGGCATATACGAAATAATATCGATGTCACCACTTCGATACATTTTGTAAATACCTCAAGTTAAGGACAGCATGCGCGCGCCACATTCAATAACCGACCTTCCCCCTGCAACGCCCGCTGGCGTGTCGCGCCGCGACCTGCTGACCCTGATGCTGGCCAGCGGCGCCATGGCCGCGCTGCCGCCCGTGGCGCACGCTGCGGCCGGCAACGCCAGCGCCGACAGTCAGTTTGCGACCCTGCTGGAAAATTTTGCCGAAGAAATCCTTGTGCTGTCGCCCAGCATCGCCACCAGCCTGGGCAAGGATGACGGCAAGCGCAGCGCGTTGAAGTCGCAGCTGGAAGATTATTCCACCGCGGGCGACGCGAAATGGGCGGCGCAGGTAGGGTCGATGGAAAAACGCCTCGTCAAACTCAACCGCAGCCGGCTCTCTGCGCGCGTCCAGGTCCGCTATGACACAGTGCTGTACTCGGTCCGGGCAGGCATTGCCGGCGAGCGGTTCGCGTTCGGTGGCGCGGCGGCCGGCTTTTTTGGCGGTACGTCGCCCTACCCGGTCACCCAGCAAGGCGGCGCCCTGGTGGGCGTGCCGGAGTTTCTCGATTCGCAGCACAGCATTGCCAATGCAGCCGATGCCAACGCCTACCTTGCACGCGTATCTGCCCTGGCCCGCGCGCTGGACCAGGAAAGCGCGCGCATCACCGCGCAAGCGGCGCAAGGCGTGATTCCGCCAACCTTCATTGCCGCCACCACGCTGGGCCAACTAAAAGAATTTCGCGCTACCCCGGCAGCCAACCAGAAACTGGTGACGTCGATTGCTACTCGCACTGCAAAGCTCGGCATCGCCGGCGACTGGGAAGCACGCGCCTTGAAACTGGTCAATGACGCGGTGTACCCTGCACTGGACCGCCAGATCGCAGCGTTCGCTGCCGCCACCGCCAGGGCCACCGACGTTGCCGGCGTGGACAAGCTGCCTAATGGCGCCGCCTATTACCAGTGGGCGCTCAACCTCGGCACCACCACCAGCTACAGTGCTGCCGAAGTCCACGCCGTGGGCATGGCGCAAGTGAAACAGCTGCAGACGCGCATCGACACGATCCTGCGCATGCAGGGCATGGCGGATGGCACCGTCGGCGCGCGCATTTCGGCCCTCAGCCGCGACCCGAAGATGCTGTTCCCGGACACCGACGCAGGCCGCGCCCAGATCATTGCCTTCTGCAATGCGCGGGTCGATGCCATTCGCGCCATCATGCCGAAGATCTCGCACCTGGGCTTGAAAGCCCCGCTGGAAATCAAGCGCGTGCCGACCGACATTGAAGCTGGCGCCCCGCTCGGCTACATGAACTTTGCCTCGCTCGACGGCAAGCGCCCGGCCATCTACTACATCAATCTGAAGTCGACCAGCTACTGGCCGAAGTCCGGCCTGTCGACCCTGACCGCGCACGAAGGCATTCCCGGCCACGCCTGGCAAGGTGCGTATATTGCCGAGCACCAGGCCGAACTGCCGTTGATTGCGTCGCTCACCGGCTACAACGCCTTCATCGAGGGCTGGGCGCTGTATGCCGAGCAACTGGTCGACGAGTCCGGCCTGTACGCGGACGACCCGTTCAGCCAGGTCGGCTACTTGCAGGCCCAGCTGTTCCGCGCCTGCCGCCTGGTGGTCGACACCGGCCTGCACGCCATGCAGTGGCCGCGCCAGCGCGCCATTGCTTTCATGGTCGAGAACGCCGGCAGCGTCGTCGCCAGCGCGACCAGCGAAGTGGACCGCTACATCGTCTCGCCAGGACAGGCCTGCGGCTACAAGATGGGTCACAACGAGATCCTCAAGCAGCGCGACCGGGCCAAATCAGCCCTGGGTGCAAAGTTCGACCTGGCCGGCTTCAACGACGCGCTCGTCTCCTGCGCCGGTGTCCCGCTGGCAGTGCTGCCGACGGTGGTCGACCAGTTCATTGCAGCCAGCCGTGGGTGAGCTGCCAGCGCCCCCTGTTGCGTCGTTGAATGCATTCGTATAAACTGCATGCAATGAATGACCATCAGGAGATTGCTATCATGGCGATGCTGACAGTGCGAAATCTACCGGACGATGTCCACCGGGCGTTACGCGTCCGCGCGGCGCAACATGGACACAGCACCGAGGCAGAGGTGCGGGCGATTCTGGCAATGGTCGTCAAGCCGGTCGCGCGTGTCCGGATGGGCGACGCGCTGGCAGCGCTTGGTCGCGAGATGGGATTGACCAACGCTGACATCGACAGCATGGAGCAGGCGCGCGACAAAACGCCGGCTGCACCGCTGGTCTTTGAATGATCGTCCTTGATACCAACATCATTTCCGAAATGATGAAGCCGGCGCCGCATCCGGCCGTGCATGCCTGGCTGAACGAGCAGGCTGAAGAAACGCTCTACCTCTCCAGCATCACGCTGGCCGAACTGTTATTCGGGATTGGCATCCTGCCAGTCGGGAAACGCAAGGATCTGTTGATACAGGCCCTTGACGCCATTGCCGCACTGTTCAAGGACCGGATGCTGCCGTTCGACAGCGACGCGGCGCGGCACTATGCGGCGCTCGCTGTCAAAGCCCGCGCTGCCGGCCGGGGCTTCCCCACGCCCGACGGCTACATTGCTGCCATCGCCATGGCGCGCGGTTATATCGTTGCGTCACGCGACACGGCCCCGTATGCAGCAGCGGATGTGGCTGTCATCAATCCCTGGGAAGCTGCTTAGAAACGCCACTGGTCCAGGCGACCCTTGCATCACGCGTTTGCCAAACACCTCTCATCGTATTCCAGACCTGCAACAAGTTCTGCTCGAAAGCCGTGGCCGATCACTTCCAAGTCGATTTGCAATGTACAACGGTTACCACGATTTCCCGGTCCCGGTTTCTGCAAGACGGTGTTCGCGAATACACCAGCGCGGGCTGCACCCCTGCCAGGCAAGTTTTCAATTGCTGTCATACTGCAGAACCCAACTACAAGCAGGCAATATGCCTGCTTACAGCGTCTGGTACCGGAACCAGCCTGCTCAATGGAATTCGTGACGGCTTACCGCTGCACCGAATTGCAGATCGTCGCGCACATTCTGGCGCAAGAAAAGATTGTCATGCCGGCCGGGGATACACCGGGCGTCAGGGAATTGACCGCCATGCATGTATTGGCGCCAATCCGGTACACCGGGGATGAAAGCGAAGCGAATACCATTGGCTGGCGCTTCCTTGTCCATCATCCAAAAAAGGCCTGCATCAACTGATGCAGGCCTTTTACATGAAGCGGGTTTGCGTCAGCAGTTGGACCGCTACGAAGCCTGCGCGCCCTGCCCGCTTTTTTGCAGACCGGGCAGGTGATTTGACGTACATTTGTTTTTACTTGCCACATACTTCGGTTAGTTGCATTTCTGTTTGTGTGCGCTGCTCGGTCTGGCTGACGCGGATCGGGATCATCCTCGTCGGCGTCCTCTTCACCATCGCGCAGCAGTACGGCCTGGCGCTGCGACTTTGGCAGTGCGTGCCGTACGTGTCCTACCCTTTGCCTTCGTCCTGCCGGCGCGCCGCGCCCACGTACGACTCGAGTGCAAGCCCGGTTGCCAGCCCCAGCCGCTTCCGCAGTGCCTCTTCGGGGGTACCAGAGCGCAACTCTGCCACCGCAAAGCCGTTCCGCATCGTCCGCCCGCCCACATGCGACATCGCCACATCAGCCTCCTTCAACGCGCTGCGTGACTGCCGATAAACTGTGCTTTTGTGCACCGCGTTGCCTGCCTCATCTGCGGGAAACACCAGTTCGCCGGGAAAGCCCAGGCGCCGGCGGGTCTCCAGCCACGCAAGCACCTCTTCCACCGCAGCCTGTTGCAGGAATGTTTCATGGGCGCGACTGGTAGGCTGCTTGCCCGTTGGCGTCAGGCGGATGCGCAACGTTCCGTCCGCCTCAGGCACCGTGGCAATTTCCCTGACCAACAGGCCGATCGCTTCTGCCACGCGCAGTCCGGCGCACAGCATAATCAATTGCATCGTCCTGTCGCGCTGGCGCTTCCACGATGTCGATGCCGCTTTTGCAGCGATGATCTGATCGCCCTGCACTGGCGAGAGCGCCACCATTTCCCGATCGCGGGCCGGGCGGTTGGCCCCGAGAATGGTAATGGCGGCGCTGGCGGGATTCGGCGTCCGCTCGAGGTGCTCAAAGCATCGCTCGAGCAGCCGCAGGTAACGGTAAATGATCTTGCTTTGCAGCGGCCTGCCCCGCGCATCGCGCGAACTCAGGAATTCAACGAGATCGCTCGGCGCCAGCGACGAAAACTTTCGGCCGTGCGTCTTGATCCACTTGGCAACCCTGCCAAACATGAATAGATAGATTTTTGCCGACTCGGCCGAGACTGGCGGAGCGGCCCGCTTTGCAGTTTGCGCAAATGCCGGACTGGACAGGAACTGCGTGAATGCAGCGATGGGATCCTGGTCCCAGGATGAGATGGTCATAATAAATTGATCTTATCACCAGCGCGAGCGAGACGCGGTACGGACGCTGTGCGCCCCCCTGTCTGTAGACAGGAAGCCAACTTAGCACGAGGAATCGTGCTGTCTTTTGTGGCGATCCACTTTAGGTTAGTTGCATTTTTTAGGCGAGGTCATCATGATCTTTTTCGCTCCGGTACATCGGAGAATTACACCTCCAAATTACATTGGCGAAAAAAAAGCCAGAGCTGAGCGCCCTGGCAATCTTCCAGATCAATGATTTCAAAACGTATTCCTGGTGGGAAGTGGCAGTTTCGAACTGCCGACCCTTGCAGTGTGAATGCAATGCTCTACCCCTGAGCTAACCTCCCGACGGGGCGTATTATCGCATAAGGTTTGCGCTACGTCACGTTTAGTGTTGCGACAATCAGGCTGCCGCGTAGGCGTGCCAGATGCATGTGCCCTTGACTGCCTTGTCCAGGCCCGCGAGCAGCGCTTCATGGGCAGCGTCTTCGGCCTCGTCTGCACGCAGCACGATGACCTCGCCCAGCGGGACGGCTTCGAGCAAGGCGCCGCCGCTGGCCACTTCCACGTCGGCATCCATCACCAGCGAATTCTGGCCGCGCGTCATTGACAGGTAGACGTCGGCCAGCAATTCGGCATCGAGCAGCGCGCCGTGGAGTTTGCGGTGCGAGTTGGAAACGCCATAGTGGTCGCACAGCGCGTCCAGCGAATTGCGTTTGCCGGGACGCATTTCCTTGGCATTGACCAGCGTGTCGATCACGCTGCTGCAGTGCTCGGTGAACGTGGGCAGGCCGAGGCGGGCGAATTCGTGGTTCAAGAAGCCCAGGTCAAACGGCGCGTTGTGGATGATGACCTCGGCGCCCTGGATGTAGGCGCGCAGGTCTTCGGCGATTTCATGGAAGCGCGGTTTGTCGCTGAGAAATTCGGTGGTCAGGCCATGGACGGCAAGCGCGCCCTCTTCCGAGTCGCGTTCAGGGTTGATGTAGACGTGAAAATTATTGCCAGTCAACATACGGTTGACCAGTTCAACGCAGCCCACTTCAATGACGCGGTCGCCGGTGCGGGGATTGAGGCCGGTGGTTTCAGTATCGAGAACGATTTGACGCATGGGATTCTTTAAATGATTCAGGGACGGACGGTCAGCACGCCGCGGTTGGCCAGGACGTCGGCGCGTTCGTTGCCGGGGTGGCCGTTATGGCCGCGCACCCAGCGCCAGTCGACCTTGTGCGTGGCTTGCGCCAGGTCCAGCGCTTTCCACAGGTCTTCATTCTTGACCGGCGCCTTGGCGGCGGTTTTCCAGCCGCGGGCTTTCCAGCCGTGTATCCATTCCGAAATGCCCTTTTGTACGTACTGGCTGTCGGTGTGCAGGACGACTTCGCACGGGCGCGTCAGCGTGCCCAGCGCTTCGATGACCGCCTGCAATTCCATGCGGTTATTGGTGGTGTTCAGCTGCCCGCCGAAAATTTCCTTCTCGTGGCCGTCAGCCACGAGCAAGGCGCCCCAGCCGCCGGCGCCGGGGTTGCCCTTGCATGCACCATCGGTAAAAATTTCTACTTTGCTCATACTGCTTGTCATTCCTCGTGAAGTGATGGGTGTTCGCGATTGGTTGCCGGCACGGCTTGCGGCGCTTTTTGCGACCGCTTGTTCCAGGCCGGACCGATGATGCGCATGCCCTTGACGCGTTTGATGGCGTGGACCATGTAGACAGCGCCGAAATACGGCCACCAGCGCTCGCCGGCGGTTTCCAGCATGCTGAAACGTTCCAGCCAGGTGCTGGTGCGGCACGGCGGCGCGTAACAGCCGAAATGGCTGCGCGTGGCGCCAAGGTTGAGCAATTTTAACCAGTCTTTCAGGCGCGGCATAGAAATGAATTCCCCCGCGGCCGGCAGAAAATCACTGCGCCCGAGGCGGGCCATTCCCTGGCGCGCGCCCCACATGCTGGCCGGATTGAAGCCGCAGATGATCAGCTGGCCTTCGGGAATCAGCACGCGCTCGACTTCACGCAGCACCTGGTGCGGCTCCGCCGCGAACTCAAGCACATGCGGCAACACGATCAGGTCGACGCTTTGCGACGCGAACGGCAATTCCTCGAAGTCGAGGGCGACGGCAACCTGGCGGCCATTTGCAGCCAGCGTCAGTTCATCCCGGTTCGACAGGCGCGTGGCGGCCTGCCACTTGTGCGGCATGCGGCTCGCTGCCAGCGCGTCGATCTGCGGCACGCCGATCTGCACGGCATTGAAGCCGAAGATGTCCGCGGTCAGCGCGTCGAGGCGCGCCTGCTCCCACGCCCGCACGTAGGCGCCGGCCGGCGTTTGCAGCCAGCGGTCGAGGGCTATAATGGATTTCTCCGATGCTGCGTTATCCATGCCGCTCCTGTTCACTGAAAAACAATGATGCCTGCCACTTTCCCCCTGACCATTCTTGCCCTGCCCGCCTTCAAGGACAACTACCTGTGGCTGGTCCACGATGGGGTCCATGCTGCCGTGGTCGATCCGGGCGATGCCGAACCCGTCCTGGCGGCCTTGCACGAACACGGATTGACCCTGACTGCCATTTTACTCACCCACCACCACGCTGACCATACCGGCGGTGTGCCGCAGTTGCTTGCCCACGCCGCCGTACCAGTCTACGGCCCCGCCAGCGAACACATTGCCGGCGTGACTGTCGCGCTGGCGGAAGGCGCGCGCATCACCGTGCCGGGCATCGACCTGGCGCTGGCCGTCCTGGACGTGCCTGGGCATACCCGCGGGCATATTGCCTATGTGACCGAGGGACAGGAACAAAAATGGCTGTTTTGCGGCGATACGCTGTTTGCCGGCGGCTGCGGACGGCTGTTCGAGGGCACGCCCGCGCAAATGGCGGCATCGCTGGCGAAACTGTCGAGCTTGCCGGGCGACACGTTCGTCTATTGCGCGCATGAATACACGATGGCCAATCTCGGTTTTGCGGTGGCGGTCGAGCCGGACAACCAGGCCCTGCAGTTAAGGCTGGTATCGGAAGCCGGCAAACGGGCCGACGGCGTACCGACCGTCCCATCGACGATCGAACTGGAGCAGGCGACCAACCCGTTCCTGCGCGCAACGGCGCCTGGCATTGTGGCCATCCTGCAGGCGGCTGGGCGGGCCGGGCCGGGTGCGACCCCGGTCGAACTGTTCGCCGCCCTGCGCGCCTGGAAGAACGTCTTTTAAATTTCCTCGTACAGGGCCAGCGTCAGGAATTCGGCAAAGTTTTCCGACGTCGACATTTCCTCAAAAATCACGGCGGCGCGTGCGTACGTCGGGCTGTCGCCGTTGGGCGCCGCCTGCCTGGCTTTGGCCAGTTCTTCCGGGATCATGGCGCGCACCATCTCTGCAGTGACCTTGCGGCCATCGTCCAGCACGCCCTTTGGCGAGCGGATCCACTGCCACACCTGCGAACGGCTGATCTCGGCAGTGGCTGCGTCTTCCATGAGATTGTGGATCGGCACGCAGCCGTTGCCAGCCAGCCAGGCGCCAAGGTAATGGATCCCGACATTGATGTTGTAGCGCAAACCCTCTTCCGTGATCGGCGCCTCGGGGCGGAAGTCGAGCAGTTCGGCCGCCGTGACCTGCACGTCCGGGCGCTGCCTGTCGATCTGGTTCGGTTTGTCGCCCAGCACCTTCTTGAATTCACCCATCGCCAGTTCCACCAGGCCCGGATGGGCAACCCAGCCGCCGTCGTAGCCATCGGTGGCGTCACGCGCCTTGTCGCTGCGCACGCCGCTCATGGCAATCTCGTTCTTTTCGGGATCATTTTTGATTGGAATCAAAGCCGCCATTCCACCAATAGCCGGTGCCCGGCGTTTATGGCAGGTTTTCAGCAAAAGCAAGGCATAAGCACGCATGAACGGTGACGTCATGCCGACTTTCGGGCGGTCGGCCAGACAAAAATTCTTGTCAAGTTTGAATTTTTTGATGCACGAGAAGATGTAATCCCAGCGGCCTGCATTCAGCCCCGCACTGTGATCACGCAGCTCGTACAGGATTTCATCCATTTCAAACGCAGCGAGGATCGTCTCAATCAGGACAGTGGCTTTGATGGTGCCCTGCGGCAGGCCAAGTTCTTCCTGCGTCATGACGAAAATGTCGTTCCACAAGCGCGCCTCGAGGTGCGACTCGAGCTTTGGCAAATAGAAATACGGACCGGCCCCGCGCGCCAGCTGCTCCTTGGCATTGTGAACCATGAACAGCGCAAAATCGAAGATGCCGCCGGAAATGCGCTGGCCGTCGACCAGCACATGCTTTTCGTCGAGGTGCCAGCCGCGCGGCCGCACCACCAGCGTGGCGATCTTGTCGTTTAGCTGATAGCGCTTGCCATTTTGTTCGAGCGAAATCGTGCGGCGCACTGCGTCGCGCATATTGATTTGCCCGGTGATCTGGTTGTCCCAGTTGGGCGTGTTCGAGTCTTCGAAATCGGTCATGTAACTGTCGGCGCCGCTGTTGAAGGCATTGATGACCATCTTGCGCTCCACCGGCCCCGTGATCTCCACGCGGCGGCACGCCAGCGCCGGAGGAATCGGCGCAATGGTCCAGTCGCCGTCGCGGATGTGCGCAGTTTCCGGCAGGAAGTCGGGGCGTTCGCCAGCGTCCAGGCGCGCGGCGCGTTCCACCCGCGCGGCCAGCAATGCCTGGCGGCGCGGCTCGAATGCGCGGGTCAGCCGGACCACGAGCGCGAGCGCTTCAGGCGTCAGGATCTGTTCGTATGCGGGGGCGATGGGGGCCGTGATGGTGAGGCCAGTTGGCAGAGCGATGGGCATGCAGGACTCCAGTCAGGATGAAGGTTGGTATTCCGGTTGCCATCCAGTATATTCACTTGCACGTAGCTAAACGAGACAAAAAATACAGGCATCTGTGCGTTTTTGTCACAGGTGAAACCATCATGAAAGGCACGCATGTCCCAGTTTCGCCAGATTTCCACCTTTGTCGACGTGGTGGCGCGCGGCAGCCTGTCGGCGTCGGCGCGCAATGAAGGCATTGCGCCGGCCATGATCGGGCGCCGCCTCGATGCGCTGGAGGCGCGCCTTGGCGTCAAGCTGCTGCAACGCACGACGCGCAAGCTTGTGCTGACCGACGAAGGCGCTGCGTTCCTGGAAGACTGCCAGCGCATCCTGCGCGAACTGGAAGAAGCCGAGACAGCGGTATCGGCGCGCAGTGCGCGGGCAAGCGGGCATTTGCTGGTATCGGCGCCGGCCGGGTTCGGGCGCCGGCACGTGGCGCCACTGCTGCCGTCGTTCCTGGCCGAGCACCGCGACGTCACCGTCAACCTGAATCTCGATGACCGCATTGCCGACGTACTCGGTGAAGGTGTCGATGTTGCGGTGCGCATTGCCACCACGCTCGATGCGCGCCTGGCCGGCGTCAAGCTGGCCGACAACCAGCGCGTCCTGGTCGCGGCGCCCGCCTACCTGAAGCGGCACGGAACCCCCGCCACGCTGAAGGACCTGGCGCACCACAATTGCCTGGCGATTAGCAGCGAAGGCAGCCAGCGCGGCTGGACTTTTCGTGACAATGGCAAGCTGGTGACATTGAAAGTGGCCGGTAATATGGTCTGCAACGACGGCGAGGTGCTGCATGACTGGGCGCTGGCCGGCAAGGGACTGGCGTGGCGATCGATGTGGGAAGTCGGCGCACAGATCGAAGCGGGCCGCCTGGTGACCCTGCTCGATGCGTATGCTGCGACAGACAGCGAAATCCACGCCGTATTCGGGCAGCGCCGCCACATGCCGCTGCGTATCCGCGCATTCGTCGAGTTTCTGCAGCGCGCTTATGCCCAGCCGGCCTACTGGCGCCGCGGATGATGCCGATTCGGACGCAAACGCTGCCGGCAGCGCCATGTTTCGTCAGCGCATGGCGCCGGTAAGCCGAAGCCAGGCACGCCGGACGAAAAAAACCCCGGCAAGCCAGGGTCAGGTAAAACGCAAACGTAAAAAAAACCCCAGCAAGCTGAGGTTTTTTTGTCGTTGACTCAGCGATTAGATAGGCTGAATGTTCGAAGCTTGCTTGCCCTTAGGGCCCGAAGTTACTTCGAAAGAGACGCGCTGGTTCTCTTGCAACGATTTGAAGCCTGCCGACTGGATAGCCGAGAAGTGAGCGAACAGATCTTCGCCGCCTTCGTCAGGGGTGATAAAGCCGAAGCCCTTCGAATCATTGAACCATTTTACGATGCCAGTTGCCATTACAATTTCCTATTTCAGTTAAGTGGGCTTTCACCCGTTTTCGATCGTTTGAAGAAGCAAGAAAGAAATGACAGACAGACTGCACTACTACCTCGAATCCAACGATCCCGCATTATACCGAATAAAACAAAAATTACACGTTTTCTGCAAAAGAATCGTACGCAGCCTGAAAACCGTTCCGCTTACCAACTTTTACCCGTGCTTTTCTGCTTCGGTCGTCATCACAATATAAGCGATGGAACCGCCGGAAGTTTGCGTTAAATCAAATGTCACGCAGCGTTGAGTTGCGTTGGGGCCATTGCGCTAAAGCAGTTGTAGTGCAGAGGGTGCGGCATGTTCGGCGCGCGGGTCAAGGCGCGCCCAGTCGATCATGTTTGTCAGCTGGCTGAACCATTCGATCCAGTCCACCATCGGCACGGCGTCAAATGCCTGCAGCACACGCAGGCGCTGCTCAAGCGCGCGCGCTTCCACACCCAGGCGGCGGTAGCCAAAGGTGGCGGCGCAGCCAGAGAGCGTATGCAGCCGGCGCTGCAGTTCCGCGCTGCGGGCCGGCAGCGGCGCGGGACAAGCGGGATCGTACAGCGCAGCCAGGTCATCGAACGCCGCCGCCAGGCCGGTGCTGAACACCGCGGCCGAAGCGTGCAGGCGGGCAAAGAACGCGGCGTCGGGCAGTTCGGGTGAAGCGGACGTGGCGATCACGGCAGCCTTACTTGGTGCCGAAGATGCGGTCGCCAGCGTCGCCCAGGCCCGGCACGATGTAGGCGTGCTCGTTCAGGTGCGAATCGAGTGCCGCAACATAGACCTTCACGCCCGGATGCGCATCCTGGAACACCGTGATGCCCTCGGGCGCCGCCACCAGCGCCAGGAAAATGATCTGCTCATCCTGCACGCCGCGCTTTTTCAGCACGTCCACCGCGTACACGGCCGAGTTCCCGGTGGCGACCATAGGATCGCACAGGATGAACGTGCGCTCGGCAGTGTCCGGCAGGCGCACCAGGTATTCGACCGGGCGATGCGTGGCCGGGTCGCGGTACACGCCGATATGACCTACGCGCGCCGATGGCACCAGTTCCAGCAAGCCGTCACTCATGCCAATGCCTGCGCGCAGGATCGGGACGATCGCCAGCTTTTTGCCTGCGATGACAGGCGCATCGAGCGTGACCAGCGGCGTCGTGATCGGGCGCGTGGTCAGCGGCAGGTCGCGCGTGATCTCGTAACCCATCAGCAGCGTGATTTCCTTCAACAGTTCGCGGAACGTGCGCGTGGACGTGTCGTGTTCGCGCATGTGCGACAGCTTGTGCTGGATCAGCGGGTGGTTCAGGATGAACAGGTTCGGAAAGCGCGGGTCTTGTTTCATGGTGGGCATGGGAGGTCTTGTAATGGCTTCAGATAAACACGGCGCATTATCCCAGCCCGGTGCCGGTTTGTCCCGGCTTTGTCAGATAAATATCCTCGGTAAATACTCAAGGTTGCAGGGCGCGCGCTAGGATCGTCGCACAGTCGATTCCGCCAGGCAGCCGGCCGTACGCACCGCCGGGGGGCGTGGCG
>Ga0265780_10000304_pt1 | contig 77058 bp, 73 predicted proteins | sample P1T30metagenome_FD_192432 | JGI IMG/M metagenome (GOLD analysis project Ga0265780, IMG submission 192432) | Plant litter microbial communities from East Loma Ridge, Irvine, California - P1 T30 | ecosystem: Environmental > Terrestrial > Plant litter > Unclassified | place: USA: California...
AGCGATTACTTGTACACTTCCGAGACCCGCGATAGGGTCGATCATCACCACTGCTGGCCCGGCCGCTTCTCGATAATCGAGGGCTAGTCGTTCCAGACCGCCATTTCCCCCGAAAAAAAACAGACTTGGATACTCAGTCCGGTAGTGATCGTCAGTTAACGTCCGTATCACTTCTTCCACGCTATCTAAAACGAAATTGCAAGGGGGTAAACTCAGGTAATCACTCTCCCCACCATTTGAGAACGACCACAATTCCAACAGATCTGATGGAAGCACGATTGGAGACGTGGCGCAGAGTTCGCCTATCAACGCTGGCAACGCTGGAGCCTTTGAAAACCAGCCGCTTCCTGGGCGGTCTAGCAATATTTTGATATGCATTTTGTTGGTGTCCCACCTGCGTATTTTGACGAACGACCGCTTCTGGCCCAGGCTGTGTAAAAACGTGAGGGAAAACCGCGAACAAAAAAATCGGCCTCTCAAAACGCTCGCTATGCGATTTTTTCAGTGTCGGGAAGGGTAACCCTACCCACGAAAATTTCGAGTTTTTGCGTTTTTACACAGCCTGGGCCGATAGCGGAAGTTCCATCATCCTCAGTCTACCGGACAGAATTGCTCACTTGAAAATTTTTGTGTGCGGCCTAGGTGGCTGACTGACCTGGCTCTGGCTAGTTGCCACCAACCGGTCCAAGCACATCATTTCCCAGCCGCCCGTTAGCGCCCGTCGCCCCGAGGCAGCCTATCAAGCGGGAAATTATTAGTTCAAGAAAAACCGCCTCGGGATTCTAACGCTGTGTCAACCACCATCGCGCATGGAAATCTTGAAATAATTTCTGCGCCTAGATCGCTTCACATCGCATTACTCGTGCAACGTCTAGTCCTATTCAGGCCCAGATTTCAGATGCTCCATGGCGATATTTATCGAATGGCCGCTGAAGCCCCGGTAAGCCAGGAAGCGATAAACCTTCTGCCGCAGTTCTTGTGTCATCCCCGTCTGTGCAATATCCTTGCGAAACTTCTCGACCACAACGACAACGCGATCATCTTCCGGCTCCATTTGCTCGATGGTTGCCTTCGCAAGTTGCTCATCGATACCCTTCTGTCGGAGAGTCAGGGCGACTCGCGCGTCGCCGACCCGTGGTTCGATCTGCCGGGTTTTCATCTCCGCATACCGTTCATCTGACTGGTAATTCAACCCCTGCAGGAGTTTCAGTGCGTCATCTGCCTCCTGTTCGCTGTAGCCTCGCAGGACTAGCTTGCGTCGCAATATGGCTGCCGAATACTCCCGTTTGGATAGGAGCCATCCGGCATACTGGTGCGCCGGTTGTTTCGGTTTTTGCTGTGGCTGAGCCGGGTCGCGCGCCTTGTATTTTGGCTTTTTGTCGGACGTCCTCGCATATTCTCCAGGAGCAGGCTTCTTCGTCCCGAAACTGGTCTTGGGAACCTTCTTCTTGTAGTCGGAGCTGCGTGTGATTTTGGGCACACCATCTTGCGCCGGCGCCTCCTCCGTCTCAAAAGTCCGTTGCGGAAGCTTGCTGGGCCGGTCGGTCTGGTCATCCTTGCTCTTCGATCTCGCGTAGCTTGATCGCTTTGGCTTTTCGCCACTCCCATACCCTTCAAGGTCCTCATCGGTGACCTCTACGGTTTTCCGGTCTTCGAGTTGATCAGGTACATGGATAGGTCAGGCTCGCGGCATGATTAACGATGTCGGCGTCAGGCGAATCGCCTCGCCGGACCATTGTATTACCTGCACAGGTGCACTGGCAGCTTGTGGCCGAATCCGGCCGCTCGGCAAGCTTAGCAGGTTGCCGAGCTGAAAGGCCAGTAGCGCCGCGACAGGCCGGTACCGACTCTAAGCGGACATCGCCGACCACGAAACCTGCTTCGTGCCGATGTTCACGCGTAGAAGCGCCGGTCCATCAACAACACTACCGATTTTGGACCATGCAAAGACGACAACCCAACAGATCCAAGTCTTTCGGTCACGAGCTTCACTTGCGAACAAGTCGGGCGAAGCATCAACAACTTGCCACTCCCAATCAGGCGCAGGCGGTTGCGTTGTGAGAAACGAAACAGCGAGTTCGATTGCCGTTTCCTTGGCTTCGCTATTCGAAACTCTCATTTACTCTGCCCTTTTGTGGAGTTCTTCAAGGTCCGCTTCTGGCCCAGGCTGTGTAAAAACGTGAGGAAAAACCGCGGACAAAAAATCGACCACTCAAAACGCTCGCTATGCGATTTTCTCAGGGCTGTGAAGGGTAATCCTACCCATGAAAATTCCAAGTTTTTGCGTTTTTACACAGCCTGGGCCGAAAGCAGCCCGCTGTAATGCTGACTGCAGTTCGACACGTCGCAATCTCTCACGTGTACAGATAAACGTTACCGCTTCCGCTCATGTTCCCACAGTACATCGCTTCCCCCGCCAAACCGGTTCAGCACCCGCGCCAGCACGAACATCAGGTCCGACAGCCGGTTCACGTACTGGCGTGGCTGGGCGTTGAGCGTTTCGCTGCGGCCGACTGCGACGATGCTGCGCTCGGCGCGCCGGCACACGGTGCGGCAGACGTGGGCGAGCGATGCTGCGCGCGAGCCGGCCGGCAGGATGAATTCCTTCAGCACCGGCAGGTCGGCGTTGTATTTTTCCAGCAGGCCGTCCAGGCGCGCCACGTGGGTGTCCTGGATCATCTGATAGCCGGGGATGCACAGTTCTCCGCCCAGGTCGAACAGGTCGTGCTGGATGGTGACCAGTTCTTCGCGCAGCGCGTCCGGCATGGCTTCGCACATCAACAGCCCCACGAACGAATTGAGTTCGTCCACGTCGCCCAGCGCCTGCACGCGTGCGCTGTCCTTGGCCGTGCGGCTGCCGTCGCCCAGTCCCGTGCTGCCGTCGTCGCCCGTGCGGGTCGCGATTTTCGAGAGTCGATTGCCCATGATGTCCTGTCTGGCGGCGCAATGGCCGCATATAAAAAAGATAGGGCGAGGATACGTCAAATCACGGCAATAGTGCTTACAATCGACAACATGACTGCCTCCCTGCCCATCGATGTGGAACGCCGTGCCCAGGTGGCTGCGGCGCTGCTTGCGCGGCTGCCCGCGCGCTGCGTGCTGTCCGATCCCGAGGATACGCGGCCCTATGAATGCGACGGCCTGGCCGCCTACCGCCAGCTGCCAATGATCGTCACCTTGCCCGACTCCGAGGAGCAGGTGCTGGCCATTTTGAACGTGTGCCGGGAGCTGAACGTGCCGATCGTGCCGCGCGGCGCCGGGACCGGCCTGTCGGGCGGCGCGCTGCCGATTGCGGACGGCGTGGTGCTGTCGACCGCGCGCCTGAACCGCATCGTGCGCATTGAACCCTTTGCGCGCACCGCCGTGGCCCAGCCGGGCGTGCGCAACCTGGCCATCTCGGAAGCGGCCGCGCCGCACGGCCTGTATTACGCGCCCGATCCCTCGTCGCAGATCGCCTGCACCATTGGCGGCAACGTGGCCGAGAATTCCGGCGGCGTGCACTGCCTGAAATACGGCCTGACCGTGCACAACGTCCTGCGCGTGCGCGTGGCCACCATCGACGGCGACATCATCGACCTTGGCAGCGACGCACTGGACTCCCCCGGCCTCGATTTGCTGGCCGTGTTCATCGGCTCTGAAGGCATGCTGGGCATCGTGCTGGAAGTGACCGTAAAACTGGTGCCGAAACCGGCGGCGGCCTGCGTCATCATGGCGTCGTTTGGCGACGTCGTCACGGGCGGCAATGCAGTGGCCAGCGTGATCGCCGCCGGCATCATCCCGGCCGGTCTGGAAATGATGGACCGCACGTCGGCGCGCATGGTCGAGCCGTTTGTGAAGGCTGGCTACGACCTCGATGCGGCCGCCATCCTGCTGTGCGAAGCGGATGGCACGCCGCTGGAAGTGGCAGAAGAAATCGCCCACATGACGGCCGTCCTTGAAGGCGCCGGCGCCAGCGCGATTGCCGTGTCGGCGACCGAGGCCGAGCGCCTCAAATTCTGGTCCGGCCGCAAGAACGCCTTTCCGGCGGCAGGGCGCATCTCGCCTGATTACTACTGCATGGACGGCACCATCCCGCGCAAACACCTGGCGCACGTGCTGCTCGGGATCGAACGCATGGAGGCGACGTACGGCCTGCGCTGCGCGAACGTGTTCCATGCGGGGGACGGCAATCTGCATCCGCTGATCCTGTTCGACGCCAACCAGCCCGGCGAATTCGCGCGCGCCGAAGCGTTTGGCGCCGAGATCCTGGCGCTGTGCGTGGAAGTGGGCGGGACCATCACCGGGGAACACGGCGTGGGCATGGAAAAGATCAATTCGATGTGCGTGCAGTTTTCACGCGCGGAGCTGGATGCCTTCTTTGCCGTCAAGCGCGCGTTCGATGTGCCGTTTTTACTCAACCCCGACAAAGCGATTCCCACGCTGAACCGCTGCGCAGAATTTGGCAGGATGCGCGTCACGGGCGGCAGGCTGCCGTTCGCAGATTTACCAAGATTTTAAAAAAACAGCGGAGACAAAACGCATGCAGCAAATAGAAACGTGGCGCGCGCAGGTGCTGGAGGCGGCTGCGGCGCACCGGCCGCTGCGCATCCGCGGCGGCGGCACCAAGGATTTTTACGGCCAGGCGCTCGATGGTGACATCCTCGACACGCGCGCGCACGCAGGCATCGTCGACTACGAGCCCACCGAACTGGTGCTCACTGCCCGCTGCGGCACGCCGCTGGCCGACATTGAAGCGGCGCTGGCGCAGCACCACCAGATGCTGGCTTTCGAGCCCCCGCACTTCGGCGCCGGTGCAACCTTCGGCGGGGCGATTGCCAGCGGCCTGTCCGGACCGCGCCGCGCCACCAGCGGCGCCGTGCGCGATTTTGTCCTGGGCGCGGTGCTGATGGACGGCGCCGGCCAGGTACTTACCTTTGGCGGCCAGGTCATGAAGAACGTGGCCGGCTACGACGTCTCGCGCCTGCTGGCCGGTTCGATGGGGACGCTGGGATTGATGCTGCAGGTGTCCGTCAAGGTACTGCCGCGCACGCGGATCGAGGCGACGCTGCGCTTTGCCTGTTCCGAAATCGACGCCTTGCTCAAGCTGAACGAGTGGGGCGGCATGCCGCTGCCCATTTCCGCCAGCTGCTGGCATGACGGCGTGCTGACGCTGCGTTTTTCCGGGGCCACGGCTGCGGTGGCGGCAGCGTTGAACAGCTTTGGCGGCGAAACGGTGCCCGACTGCGCGCCGTTCTGGGCCAGCGTGCGCGAGCAGCAGCATCCGTTTTTTGACGGCGATACACCGTTATGGCGCTTGTCCGTGCCATCGATCACCAGCGCACTGATCCTGCCGGGCCGCCAGCTGATCGAATGGGGTGGGGCGCTGCGCTGGCTGAAAAGCGACGTCGATGCGGCGACCATCCGGCGCACGGTGAGCGCTGCCGGCGGCCATGCGACGCTGTTTCGCGGCGGGGACAAGAGCGTGGGCGTGTTCCAGCCGCTGGCGCCGGCCGTGCACCGCATTCACCAGCGCCTGAAGGCATCGTTCGATCCTTCCCATATCTTCAATCCAGGCAGGGTCTACGCGCATGCAAACCAATCTCGCTGATTTCATCCGCGGCACGCACGACGGCGATGAAGCCGAAGCCATCCTGCGCGCGTGCGTCCACTGCGGCTTTTGCACGGCCACGTGCCCCACGTACCAGTTGCTGGGCGACGAACTCGATGGCCCGCGCGGGCGCATCTACCTGATCAAGCAGGTCCTGGAAGGCGCGCTTCCCACCCGTAAAACCCAGCTGCACCTGGACCGCTGCTTGACGTGCCGCAACTGCGAATCGACCTGTCCGTCGGGCGTCAAATACGGGCGCCTCGTCGACATCGGCCGCAAGGTGGTCGACCAGCACGTGGTGCGCTCGCAGGGCGAAAAATTGACGCGCATGACGCTGCGGCGCGTGCTGCCCAATACCGCGCTGTTTGGCGCTGCGTTCAGGGCCGGCCTGTTGGTGCGTCCGCTCTTGTCGAAAAGCCTGCAGGACAAGCTGCAGGCGCCGCGCCCTGCCGGGCGCCGCCCCACGCGCGTCCATGCGCGCAAGATGCTGGTGCTCGAAGGCTGCGTGCAGCCGGCCATGGCGCCGTCGATCAACGCCGCTGCCGCGCGCGTGCTCGATGCCTTCGGCGTGCAGCTGCTCAGCGCGCAGAAAGCCGGCTGCTGCGGCGCGGTGCGCTACCACCTGAACCACCAGGAAGAGGGGCTGGACGACATGCGCCGCAATATCGACGCCTGGTGGCCGTATGTAAATGGCGTCGACGGCGCCGATCCGGTCGAGGCGATCGTCATGACTGCCTCCGGCTGCGGCGTCACCGTCAAGGAATACGGCCACCTGCTGGCGCACGATCCGGCGTATGCCGCCATGGCCGCACGGATCTCGCAGATGACGCTGGACCTGTCCGAAGTGATGGTGCAGTTCGAGAGCGCCCTGGCGGATAAACTGGCTGGCAAAACGGGTGAACGCGTGGCCTTCCACCCGCCATGCACGCTGCAGCACGGCCAGCAGATCCGCGGCAAGGTCGAAGGTGTGCTGCGCGCGGCTGGCGTGGACGTGGTCACGTGCCGTGACAGCCACCTGTGCTGCGGCTCGGCCGGGACGTATTCCGTGCTGCATCCGGAGATCGCCCACCAGTTGCGCGACGCCAAGCTGGCCAGCCTGGCGGCAACCGGCGCCGCCACCATCGTCTCGGCCAATGTGGGCTGCCAGTCGCACCTCCAGTCGGGCACCGATATGCCTGTCACGCACTGGATCGAACTGATCGACCGCGCGCTAGCCGGCTGAATTTGCCGTGATCTGGTAGCATCGTCGCCCGCATAGTCAAGGAGGCGACCGTCGTGAGTTTAGTATTTTGCCTGGTGCTGGACGAAGGTGGCGACCGGCCCACGGTCGTCTTCCAGGATTCCACCCCTTCCGGTTGTGTGCCGGTGTGGGAAGAAGCGGGCGTCTACGATGCCTTGTACAACAGCGACGGCGAGGAGGCGCGCGTTGTGTCGCGCAAGATCGCCTTCGGCGTCGACCGCCTGCACCAGGAACCGAAGCTGGCGCGCCTGCTGCCGCCGACCGTGTCCCTGGCCGAAGCCATCCGTTTCCTCGAAAACGTGCTGCGCGGGTGCACCATCCACGCGTCGGCGCGGGTCGAGACGCGCTGACGCTACTGCAGGGCGTCGCCCAGGTGCGCGCGCAGCCATGCGTGGGCCGGGTCGCGGTGGACGCGTTCGGGCCACAGCATCAGCATCGCGAAGCCGGGTATCGCCACCGGCGGCGCCACAGCGGCCAGCTGCGGGCTGTCCGCCAACAGCCGCTCCGGCAGCCGCGCCACCAGGTCGGTACTGGCCAGCACCGCCTTCAATAACAGAAAATTCGGTACCGACAGCACGACGCGCCGCGCCAGCCCCAACCCGGCCAGCGCCGTGTCGGCAGCCCCATGAAAGCCACCGCCGTCAGGTGAGGTGATGGCGTGCTCGAGCGCGAGAAACTGCGCCATCGTGGGCGCTGCCGACAAGGCGGGGTGACCGGCGCGGCCCACCAGGACGTACGATTCCTGCAGCAGCGGGCGGCTGCGCAGGCCCGGCGGCGCATCGTCAGCCGTATGGAACGCCAGGTCGATCAATCCCTGTTCAGCCTGCGCGGCGATGTGCACCGGCGGCACGCTGAGGATGGACAGGCGCGTGCCGGGCGCGGACGCGCGCAGGCTGGCCAGCGCCGGCAGCAGCAGGGCCGATGCGCCGTAATCGGATGCGGCAATGCGCCATGTGTGGGTCGCCAGGGCAGGGTCGAACGGCGCCTGTGCGGAGATGGCGCCGCGCAGCGCCTGCAGCGCGGCGTGCAGCGGTGCGCGCAGGGCATCGGCGCGGGCGGTCGGGCGCATGCCGCGCGGCCCGGGCAGCAGCAGGGGATCGCCAAACGCTTCGCGCAGCCTGGCCAGCTGCACGCTCACCGATGGCTGCGACAGGTGCAGGCGGCGCGCGGCCCGCGTGACATTGTGCTCGGCCAGCAAGGCGTCGAGCGTCAGTAACAGGTTCAGGTCGAGCCGGCGAAGTGCGTCGTTGGAATTGGAGATGGCAATACCTGGTGTATGGGGGATTCATTTCTACTATACAGGCCAGCGGCCTACGATGAGGTCTTCCATCACTTCGAGAATATTTTCAATGAACATACTGATCGTCTGCGCCCACCCCGAACCCCGCTCCCTGAACGGCGCCATCAAGGACTTCATGGCCGGTCACCTGCGCGGCGCCGGCCACACGGTCAAGGTATCCGATTTGTATGCCATGGGCTGGAAGGCGGCGCTCGATGGTGCCGATCGCCTGGACCGCGACCCGGCCGCGCGCTTCGACCCGGCGCTCGACTCCGGCGCCGCCTATGCAGGTGGCACGCAAAGCGCCGACATCGCCGCCGAGCAGGAAAAGTTGCGCTGGGCCGACGTGCTGATCCTGCAGTTTCCACTGTGGTGGTTCTCCATGCCCGCGATCCTGAAAGGCTGGGTCGAGCGCGTCTATGCGTACGGATTTGCCTATGGCGTGGGCGAGCACTCCGATGCGCGCTGGGGCGACCGGTACGGTGAAGGAACCATGGCCGGCAAGCGGGCCATGCTGGTGGTCACAATGGGGGGCTGGGAATCGCATTACGGGCCGCGCGGCATCAATAGTCCGGTCGACGACCTGCTGTTCCCGATCCAGCATGGCATCCTGCACTACCCGGGTTTTAGCGTGCTGCCGCCGCACTTGGTCTATCGCACCAGCCGCATCGATGCTGCAGCGTTTGCCGCGACCTGCGCCGCCCTTGGCCAGCGGCTCGATACGCTGGCGGACACGAAACCCTTGCCGTTCCGGCGCCAGAATGGTGGCGACTACGCCATCCCGGCGCTGACGCTCCTGCCTGATCACGCGCCCGGGGAGCGTGGCTTCGGCATTCATCTCGACCAGGCCTGACGCATTCGCGGCAGGAAAAGTAACGCTGTCTCTAAAGGAAGAAACCGCTTCAGGAAGCAGGTCCTTCAGATGCTTGAACAGGCCTGATTATTCAGCCAGCAGGGCGGCGATATCGGCGCGGAGCTCGTCCGGTTTGGTGGCCGGCGCATAGCGCTTGAAGACGGTGCCGTCCTTGCGGATCAGGAATTTCGTGAAATTCCATTTGATGAATTCGGTGCCCAGCAAGCCCGGCGCGGCGTGCTCCAGGTGCTTGAACAGCGGGTGCGCATCGGCCCCGTTGACGTCGATTTTTTCAAACAGCGGAAACGTCACGCCGTAATTCTTTTCGCAGAAAGCCCCGATCGCGCCGGCATCGCCCGGTTCCTGCCGGCCGAACTGGTTGCACGGAAAACCCAGCACCACCAGGCCCCTGGCTGCTTGGTCTTTGTAAATTTGTTCGAGCCCCTGGTATTGCGGCGTGAAGCCGCAGGCGCTGGCGGTATTGACGATCAGCAGGACCTGGCCCCGGTAGCGGGACAGGGCGACTGGCTGGCCGTCCAGTCCGGTCGCGGTGAAATCAAAAACGTTCTGGTTCATGCTGGCCTTGTATGCAGCGCCGTCGCACATGCGGCGGCAAAAGCGGCAGCTTAACTGAAAGTGGCTGCCTGGTGATGGCCAAACAGTGTGCGAGGCGAAACCGCGCATAAAACAACTGATTGGCAAATAAACCCGCGCACGATTGGTTTGAGGCAATATTTGCGTGTAAGCTTTTGTTTCCGTAAGGAAAAACTTACGGGGCATCACTTCACATGTATTCAAGCAACGCTGCCCAGTGCGTTGACTTACCCCCGCTTCCTTATCGTTATTCGCGCAGTGAGATGTTGAATAGCGTTCAGGCCTGATCGACCGCCCGGCAGGCTTCCACTTCCGACGCGTCCTGGTACCACGACCAGTACCAGAATTACGTATCCCCATTTCAACATCTCGCCAGGAACGGCAGAGGGTGCAATCGCGTTCCGTTCAGCGCCATGTTGTTTGAATAATTAGAAAGCAAGAAATGTTGACGTCCAAATTGATCCCGTGCGCATTGTTAGCAATGAGCCATAGCGTGTTTGCCCAGCAGCTTCCAACCGCCGGGGGACAGATGCAACAAATTCCGCCGGCGCCCATGCCGCAGAAAGCCGCCCCCAGGTTGACGGTTGCCCCGGTCGATGCCGCGGCAACGCCCGACAGTGCCGCCGGCATGAAAATCAGCGTGGCGCGCCTGAACATTGCCGGCTCCCGCGTCTATCCGGAATCCGTCCTGTTGCAGGAGGCGGGATTTGTGCCTGGCAGCCAGATGTCGCTGGCGGACCTGCGCGCCATGGCTGCGAAGGTCGCGGCTTTCTATCATCGCAATGGATACTTTTTGGCCCAGGCTTTCCTGCCGGCGCAGGACATCAAGGATGGCGTCGTGACGATGACGGTGCACGATGGCCGCTACGGCAAGATCACGATGCGCAACACGAGCGGCGTTTCCGACACCCTGGCGAACGACCTGCTCGGTGGCCTCGATACCGGCGCCATCGTCGCTGTCGGACCGCTGGAAAACCGGTTGCTGCTGCTGTCGGACCTGCCGGGCGTGCAAGTCAAATCGTCGCTGGTGCCAGGTGAATCCGTCGGCGCCTCCGACCTGATCGTCGACCTGGCGCCAGGTCCGCGCGTGTCGGGCAGCCTGGACGCCGACAATGCCGGCAACCGCTACACCGGCAAGGCGCGCGTCGGCGCCACGGTCAACCTGAACGAGCTGGCCGGCCAGGGCGATGTCGCCACGTTGCGGGTGCTGACGTCGGGTTCGGGCCTGAAATATGCCCGTCTGTCGTACCAGGCCCAGGTGGGCAAGCTCAAGGCCGGTGTCGCGTACAGCGCGCTGGAGTACGAACTGGGCCGCGAATTCGAACCGCTCGGCGCCCACGGTACGGCAAAAATCGCCACTGTCTACGGCAACTATCCGCTGATACGCTCGCGCAACACCAATGTGTACACGCAGCTGGGCTTTGATGCCAAGCGCTTCGACGACCAGGTCGACGTCACCCAAAGCGCCAGCGACAAGACTGCCCGGGTACTGAGCGCCAGCGTGTACGGCGACCATCGCGACAGCCTTGGCGGCGGCGGCCTGAATACCTTTGGGCTGACCTGGTACACGGGCGAGATCGACCTGCAGACGCCATCCTTGCGCGCGTTCGACGCCGCATCGGCCGGCAGCAACGGCCATTACAACAAGTTCGGCTACAACGCTGCGCGGCTGCAGAACGTGACCGACACCGTGGCGCTGTATGCAGCCATCAACGGCCAGGTCGCTTCCAAAAACCTGGACGTGTCGGAAAAAATGGAACTGGGCGGCATGTATGGCGTGCGTGCCTATCCGGAAGGCGAAGCGTATGCCGACCAGGGCTACGTCCTCAACCTGGAAGCGCGCCTGGCTGTGTCGGCGCGCATGCAGCTGATCGGCTTTGTCGACCATGGCAGCGTTACCACGAACAAGAATGCCTGGACGACCGGTGCGAACCGCCGCACCTTGTCCGCAGCCGGCGTCGGCCTGAGCTGGTCGGACCCTGCCAACGATTTTGGCGTCAAGGCTTACTACGCCCACAAGCTGGGTAACGACAAAGCCCTGTCCGCCCCCGATGCGGCGGGCCGCTTCTGGGTCCAGGCCGTCAAGTATTTCTAAGCCCGGTGCGACCGGGTCCAAAACAAAATAACAAGGTAATCCAATGAACAGTATCTATCGATCGATCTGGAATGACGCCACTGGCGCATTCGTGGCAGTGTCCGAAAACGCCGCCAGTGGCGGCAAAAAAGCGTCGTCCTGCACGAGCGCAAGCCCAGGCACGGCGGTGTTCGCCATGACCATGCTTGCCGTCTCGCTGATGATGGCGGGCACCGGCGCGTATGCAGCCCCGGCAGGCGGCGTGGTGTCGGCCGGCGCGGCCAGCATCGGCGGCACCCCAGGCAATATGGTCATCAACCAGTCGAGCCAGAACGCGGCCATCAACTGGCAGAGTTTCAATGTGGCCGCTGGCGAGTCGGTCCGTTTTGTCCAGCCGAACAGCAATGCCGTGGCGCTGAACCGCGTGGTGGGCGGCGATCCGTCGAGCATCCTGGGGTCGCTCAGCGCCAACGGCAAGGTGTTCCTGGTCAACCCGAACGGCATCCTGTTCGGCAAGGGCGCATCGGTCAATGTTGGCGGGCTGGTCGCGTCCAGCCTGAACATTGCCGACGCTGATTTCATGGCGGGCAATTACCGCTTTTCCGGCGCCGGCACGGGCGCTGTCGCCAACCATGGCGTCATCAACGCACCAGGCGGCTATGTGGCGCTGCTGGGCGCCAATGTCGGCAATGACGGCGTGATTGCCGCGCGCCTGGGCAGCGTGGCGATGGTTGCCGGCAACGCCATGACCCTCGATGTCGCCGGCGACGGGTTGCTCAACGTTGCTGTCAGCGAAGGCGCTGTGAATGCGCTCGTGCAAAACGGCGGGCTGATCCAGGCCGACGGCGGCCAGGTGCTGCTCAGCGCCCGTGCGGCCGGCGGCCTGCTGCAGGGCGCAGTCAACAATACCGGCGTGATCGAGGCGCGCAGCCTGGAAAACCGCAACGGCACGATTCGCCTCGTCGGCGATGCGCAGACCGGCGTCGTGCGCGTTGCCGGCACGCTCGACGCGTCCGGGCTGGCGCCAGGGCAGGCCGGCGGCACCGTGCAGGTGCTGGGCGATGCGGTCCACCTGGCTGGCGCCACTGTCAACGCTTCCGGCGACGCCGGGGGCGGCCTGGTGCAAATCGGTGGCAATTTCTACGGCGATGCATCCCTGCCGGCCGCGCGCACAACCGTGGTCGAAGGCGGCGCCGTCAAGGCCGATGCCATTCGCACCGGCAATGGCGGGCGGATTGCAGTCTGGTCCAATGCAGACACCACCGTCAACACCACGCTCAGCGCCCGCGGCGGCGCCAGCAGCGGCAACGGCGGCTACATTGAAACATCTGGCAAGAACGTCACGCTGGGCGCCGCCAACACGGTCAACACACTGGCGCCGCACGGCAAGACCGGCACCTGGCTGCTCGATCCGGTCGACTGGAAGATCGCCTTTGCCGGTGGCGACGAAACGCCGGACCAGGTGCGCGCCAGCCTGGCCAATTCCGACCGCCTGATCAGCGCCACCAACGATATCACTGTCGCCGATGCGCTGGTCTGGACCACGGGGCAAAAGCTGGAACTCAATGCCGGTCACGACGTGCTGGTCCAGGCCGCCATCACGGCCAGTACTGCCGGCTCGGCCGTTGTGCTGACCGCCGGTAACGATGTGGTGGTGAATGCCGCCATCACGGCCAGCGCCACGGGCTCGCGGATCGTCATGACAGCCGGGCGCGACGTGACCGACACCGCCACCATCACGGCGTCCGCGACCGGCGCGAAAATCGCGATTGCCGCCGGGAACAACGCTAGTGTGGCCACCGTCACGGCGGACGGGGGCGGCTCGCTTGACGTTATTGCCAATGGTAACGTGACGGTCAACGGCCAGATCAGTTCGGACACCGGCGCCGTGGTGCTCATTGCCGACAACGATGGCACCGGCCCCGGCACGGCCGGCGGCACGGTGAACTTCATCGGTCCCGCTGCCGTCAACGCCATGGCCACGACAATCCGCTTCAATCCCGCCACCTACGCCAGCACCACCACGGAAATCGCCGCCTATACGACGAAGGTTGCGTCGGGCACCCTCGACGCCAGGGCCTGGGTTTTTGCGCAAGGCGACAACAAGGTCTACGACGGCAACCGCACTGCCACGCTGTCGCTGCGCGGCGATCCGAATGCCGCCAACAGCGTCGCACTTGTCGCCGGCAACGCCAACTTTGCCGACAAAAACGTCGGTGCCAGCAAGGCCATTGCCTTCGACGGCTACACGCTGGGCGGCACCGACCAGGCGAAATTCGCCCTGTTCGCGCCCTACGGCTCCCCAGCCGGCGCCGGGACCACCACGGCCGACATCACGCCGCGCCCGCTGGGCGTGACGGCCCTCGGCACCGACAAGGTCTACGACGGCCGCACCGACGCGCTGGTGACGCTGGCTGACAACCGCGTCGCCGGCGACCTGCTCGACGTGTCCAGTTCCGCTGTCAACTTTGTCGACCCGAACGTGGGCAACGGCAAGGCAGTGAACGTGACCGGCATTACCGTGACTGGCGCTGACGCCGGCAACTACAGCGCCAACGCCACGACGACGACAGCCGCCAGCATCACCCCGGCGCCACTTAGCATCCAGGCCAATGACGCCTCCAAGACGTACGGGCAAACGATTACGCTGTCGCCGGCGGCCTTTACGCAGGCCGGCCTGGTCAATGGCGAAACCGTCGGCAGCGTCAGCGCCGTCAGCGCCGGGACCGTGGCCACGGCCAATGTTGCCGGCAGCCCGTATGCCATCACGCCAAGCAACGCCAGCGGCGGCACCTTCGCCGCGTCGAACTACCTCATCACGTACCTCAACGGTGTACTGGTCGTGGCGGCGGCGCCCCTGGTCGTCACGGCAGGCGACGCCAGCAAATCCTACGGCCAGGTGCTGGCGCCGACAGCCTGGACGACGGCCGGGCTGATCAACGGCGACACCATTGCCAGCGTCAACCTCACCAGCGCCGGCACGCCTGCCACGGCCAGCGTTGCCGGGAGCCCGTACGCCATCATTCCTGCCAGTGCTGCCGGCGGTACCTTTGTACCGTCCAACTACGCCATCACTTACGCCAACGGCGTGATGAGGGTCGTGCCGGCCGCGCTGACCGTCACGGCCAGCAACGTCACCAAGGAATTTGGCGCGACGCCCGTGCTGACGGGCTTCACGTCGACCGGGCTGGCCAATGGCGAAACCATCGGCAGCGTCACGGGTACCAGTCCCGGCGCAGTAGCCACGGCGCCTGCGCCGGGACCGTACGTGATTACGCAAACCAATGCGACCGGCGGCACGTTCACGCCCGATAACTACACGATCACGTACGCTACCGGCGTGCTGACAGTGAATGCAGCAGCCGTGGTGGTGCCGCCGGTGACAGAGCCGCCAGTGGTCGTGCCACCGGTAGTGGTGCCGCCGGTGGTCGTGCCGCCAGTGGCAGATCCGCAGCCTCCAGTCGTCGTGGCGCCGCCAGTGGTGACGCCACCGGTGGTCATACCCCCGGTAGCCGTGCCGCCTGCGCCATCGGCGCCGGTCCCGGTCGGGGCATCCCCGGCGCCGGTAGTCTCTCCGCCCGCCGTCACACCGCCAGTCGTGCCGCCTGCGCTGTTCGCGACGGTGCTGGTGGCGGCGCCGCCATCAACTGTGCCAGCGCCGGTCGTCGTGCTGCCGCCAGCTGCGGACGGGCTGACGTCGCTGGCGCCACCGGCGCCACCGGCACAGTTCGACGCGTCGCATACTGCCTTGCCTGCGACGCCTGCCGCCCCTGTGGCAGCGCAGCCGCCCGAGCCCTCGGTTGTCGTGCCGCCTCACCGCACCAGGAAGCAGGACCGGAACTAAGCGTGCATTGCGCCCGGACACCACACCATGAAAAATTTTTCACACGCATTTGCTGCAAGCATGGCGCTGTGCGCCGGCCTGGGTTTGCCCGCCGCAGCCTTTGCCACTGACGCAGCCGCGTCCGATGGGCACGCGCAAAAGCATGCCGACTTCAAGCATGCAGTCGGGTCCGACGAGGTGCGCCAGCTGGCCGACTGGGTGCTCGATGCCGGCAACAATCGCGGCTTGCCGTTCATGGTGGTCGACAAAAAGCAGGCGATGGTGTTTGCTTTTTACCCTGATGGGCGCTTGCGCGGGATGGCGCCGGCATTGCTGGGCAGCGCAGTGGGCGACGACTCGGCGCCGGGCATCGGCCAGCGCAAGCTGGCCGACATCCAGCCGGGCGAACGCACGACGCCGGCAGGCCGGTTCGTTGCGGCGCTCGATTACAACCTGCATGGCGTCGAGATTTTATGGGTCGATTACGATGCTGCCATCTCGCTGCACCGCGTGGTCGCGGGCACGCCAAGAGAGCGGCGCGCGGCGCGCCTGGCCAGTGCGTCGCCGCTGGATAACCGCGTGTCCTACGGCTGCATCAATGTGCCGGCAACATTCTTCGACGAGGTCGTCAAGCCGGCATTTCGTGGCACCAACGGCATTGTCTACGTCCTGCCCGAGACACGCAGCGCGCAGGCCGTGTTCGGTTCTTAAAATGCCGGGCAACAGCGCGGTGCGGCCGGTCAGGTGACGGTCAAGGGCAGCTGATTACACCAGCCCCAGATGCTCCGTGCCCGCCGACAGGTCGCGGCCTTTTGCGTCCTTGCCGCGCAGCTTGATGGCCAGGCGCAGGTCGTTGACGGAGTCGGCGTTGCGCAGCGCGTCTTCGTAGCTGATCTTGTCGAGTTCGTGCAGGTCGAACAGGGCCTGGTCGAATGTCTGCATGCCCAGTTCGCGCGATTTCTTCATGATTTCCTTGATCTCGTGGACGTCGCCCTTGAAGATCAGGTCCGAAATCAACGGCGAGTTGAGCATGATCTCGATGGCCACCACGCGCCCTTTTGACTCCTTGCGGGGAATCAGCCGCTGCGATACCAGGCCTTTCAGGTTCAGCGAGAGGTCCATCAGCAACTGCTGGCGGCGCTCTTCCGGGAAAAAGTTGATGATGCGGTCGAGCGCCTGGTTGGAACTGTTGGCGTGCAGCGTTGCCAGGCACAGGTGGCCGGTTTCCGCGAACGCAATGGCGTGTTCCATGGTTTCACGGTCGCGGATTTCGCCGATCTGGATCACGTCCGGGGCCTGGCGCAGCGAATTTTTCAGGGCTGCTTCAAAGCTGTCGGTGTCCACGCCCACTTCGCGCTGCGTGATGACGCAGTTCCTGTGCGGGTGGACGTATTCGACCGGGTCTTCGATCGTGATGATGTGCCCGTAACTGTTCTCGTTGCGGTATCCCACCATGGCCGCCATCGTCGTCGATTTGCCGGAACCGGTGGCGCCGACCATGATCACCAGGCCGCGCTTGGCCATGATGATGTCGGCCAGGATCGGCGGCAACTCCAGGTCTTCCAGTTTGGGAATGGTGGTGGTGATCACGCGCAGCACCATGCCCACACAGCTCATCTGGACAAACGCGGAAACGCGAAAGCGGCCCAGGTCGCCCGGGCTGATGGCGAAGTTGGCTTCCTTCGACAGCTCGAAGCCGGCAGTCTGCTTGTCGTTCATGATCGCGCGCGCGAGATCCGACGTGTGCGACGCTGTCAGCGGCTGGCTCGACACGGGCGTCATCTTGCCGTCGATTTTGATTGCGGGTGGGAAGCCTGCTGTAATAAAGAGATCGGAACCACCCTTGCTGACCATCAGGCGCAGGAGGTCGAACATGAATTTTGATGCCTGGTCGCGTTCCATAGGATAACCTTTTAACCTGGGAAGTTGTCGGGCGTTTTCGCCGCCGAACGGGCGGCGCCGTTCGAGATGACGTTGCGGCGCACCAGCTCGGTCAGGTTCTGGTCCAGCGTCTGCATGCCGACATTGCTGCCGGTCTGGATCGCCGAATACATCTGGGCGATCTTCGCTTCCCGGATCAGGTTGCGGATGGCGGGCGTGCCGATCATGATTTCGTGGGCGGCCACTCGGCCGCTGCCATCCTTGGTTTTCAGCAGGGTCTGTGAAATCACTGCTTGCAGCGACTCGGACAACATCGCCCGCACCATTTCTTTTTCTTCACCAGGGAACACATCGATGATCCGGTCGATGGTTTTTGCGGCCGACGACGTGTGCAGCGTGCCGAACACGAGGTGGCCGGTTTCCGCAGCCGACAGGGCCAGGCGGATGGTTTCCAGGTCGCGCAATTCGCCCACCAGGATGCAGTCCGGGTCTTCGCGCAGGGCCGAGCGCAGTGCGTTGCTGAACGACAGCGTGTGCGGTCCCACTTCGCGCTGGTTGATCAGGCATTTCTTCGAGTCGTGCACGAATTCGATCGGGTCTTCGATCGTCAGGATGTGGCCGTACTCGTTTTCATTGAGGTGGTTGACCATCGCAGCGAGCGTGGTCGACTTGCCGGAGCCGGTCGGCCCCGTCACCAGCACCAGGCCGCGCGGTTTCATGGCCAGGTCCTGGAAAATCTTCGGGGCGCTGAGTTCTTCCAGCGACAGGATTTTGGACGGGATGGTCCGCAACACGGCAGCGGCGCCCCGTTCCTGGTTGAACGCGTTGACGCGAAAGCGCGCCAGGCCTGGAATGGCGAACGAGAAATCGCACTCGAGCATTTCTTCGTACTGCTTGCGCTGCCCGTCGTTCATGATGTCATAGATCATCCCGTGCACGTCCTTGTGCTCGAGCGGCGGCAAATTAATGCGGCGCACGTCGCCATGGACGCGGATCATTGGCGGCAAGCCCGATGACAGGTGCAGGTCGGACGCCTTGTTCTTTACGGAGAAGGCGAGCAGTTCGGAGATGTCCATTTATAATCCAGTGATCCTGTAAAACTCAACCGCGTTGAATGGGCAGACCTTAAGTATTGCCCTACGTAAATCATTATGTCCATAATCAGCGTCAACTTGCAAGCTGTCGAACAGGCAATCGCCGCTGCCGCGGAGGCCGCCAAACGGCCGCGCACGGCAGTGAAATTGCTCGCAGTGTCCAAAACTTTTCCGGCCGAGGCCGTGCTCGAGGCCATGCAAACAGGCCAGCGCGCGTTTGGCGAAAATTATGTGCAGGAAGGCGTCGACAAGATTGCCGCCGTCGCCGCCGCCACGCCTGATGCGCAACTGGAATGGCACTTTATTGGGCCCATCCAGAGCAACAAGACCCGTCCCATTGCGGAAAACTTCGCGTGGGTGCACGCCATCGACCGGCTGAAAATCGCGCAGCGCCTGTCGGAGCAGCGTCCGCCAGGGTTGTCGCCGTTGAATGTATGTTTGCAAGTCAATATCAGTGGCGAGGCCAGCAAGAGCGGCGTTTCTCCCGATCAGTTGCCCGAGCTTGCCCGCCAGGTGGCGGCGCTGCCGAACCTGCGGCTGCGTGGATTGATGGCCATTCCCGAACCCGAATCTGACGCGGCGAAACAACACCTGCCGTTTGCCCAGGTGCGTCTCTTGTACGAACAACTACAACAGGGCGGCATGGACCTCGACACGCTGTCGATGGGCATGTCCGGCGACCTGGCGGCCGCGATTGCCGAAGGCGCCACCGTCGTGCGCATCGGCAGCGCGATTTTCGGCGCGCGCAACTACAGCAAGGAACCAGCATGAAGATTGCATTCATAGGCGGCGGCAATATGGCGGCAGCCCTGATTGCCGGCCTGGCTGGCAAACTGGTCGCGGGTGCAGACATCCACGTGGTTGACCCGAACGTGGAGGCACTCAAGCGCCTGCACGGCCAGTACGGCGTCACGACGGCCCACGTCATCGATGCCGGGGTGGTCATTGCCGATGTGCTGGTGTTGGCCGTCAAGCCGCAGCAGATGCGCGCCGTGGCGGACGCTGTTGCGCCTTTGCTTTCACGCGGCGCGCCGCTGATCATCTCGATTGCCGCCGGCATTCGCAGCGTCGACCTGTCGCGCTGGCTGGGCGGCTACCAGGCCCTGGTGCGCTGCATGCCGAATACGCCGGCCCTGGTCCAGCAGGGCATCACCGGCATGGTGGCCATGCAGGGCGTGTCACAGGCGCAGCGGGCTGCCGCGGATGCGGTCCTGGCAGCAGTCGGCAAGACAGTGTGGCTGGACCATGAAGACTTGATCGACCCGGTCACGGCCGTGTCGGGCAGCGGCCCGGCATACGTGTTTTACTTTATCGAGGCGATGCAGCTGGCAGCCGAAGAACTGGGCCTGACGACGGAGCAGGGGAGGGAACTGGCCGTTGCCACGTTCACGGGTGCTGCGCAGCTGGCCGCGCAATCGAGTGAGACAGTAGCGGTGCTGCGCGAACGGGTGACGTCGAAGGGCGGGACCACTTACGCTGCGTTGACCAGCATGCAGGAAGCAGGGGTCAGGGAAGCGATCGTGGCGGCAGTCAAGGCCGCGGCCGCGCGGGGCCGCGAACTCGGGGTGGAACTGGGGCGGGACTAAATCCGGCTTAACGACGCGAAATCAGGGCGCCGACCAGCACGCCCACGGCGGCGCTGATGCCGATGGCTTTCCACGGGTTCTCCGTCACATAGACGTCGGTGGCCTTCGCGGTGGCTTTGGTTTTTTCGACGACGGCCTCTTCCATGCGGATGACGCTGTCCTTGGCCCCCACCAGCGTGCGCTCGAACTTGGCCTTGGCCGCCTTCAAATCCTCGCCAGTCAGATTGCTGCCGCGCAGCCACGATTCCGCATCCGAAATCACGTTTTTCACATCGCGCATCAGTTGGTCGCGTGCACTGGATTGGGTAGGGATTTTTTCCATCATGATGAAAGCCTCAATGTTATGTCGTCGGGAGCACGGGCCCGTGCAGGATCGCCAGCCTGGCGCGTGCAATTGCGGCAATATTATCCTATTGCATAATCTAGTGCGACACCAATGAAAATCGCTGCCCCCAGCCAGTTGTTATGGCGGAAGGCTGCGAAGCATTGCATGCGGTCGCGCCCGCGGATCAGGGTGTAGTGATACAGCGCCATGCCAGCCGCCACCGCGATGCCGCCAACGAAGATCCAGCGCAGTCCCAGCAGCCATCCGCAGACCAGGTCGATGGCCAGCGCCGCGCCATAGCAGAACATGACGGCGGCCACGTCGTACCGGCCGAACGTGATCGCCGACGTGCGGATGCCGATTTTCAGATCGTCGTCGCGGTCGACCATTGCGTACTCGGTGTCGTAGGCAATTGCCCAGAACACGTTGGCCACCAGCAGCCACCAGGCCACGGCGGGAACCGCCCCGGTGATGGCGGCAAACGCCATCGGGATGCCGAAGCCGAAAGCGATGCCGAGGTAAGCCTGGGGGATGGCGAAAAACCGCTTGAAGTAAGGGTAGCTGCCGGCAATGAGCAGGGCCAGCACGGACAATTGCTTCGTCAGCGCATTGAGCGGCAGCACCAGCAAAAAGGCCAGGGCAGCCAGCACGCCGGCCACCATCAGTGCTTCCCAGCCCTTGATGCGCCCGCTGGTCAGGGGCCGCTCGGCAGTGCGCTTGACGTGCCTGTCGATGTCGCGGTCGGCGTAATCGTTGATGGCGCAACCGCTTGAGCGCATCAGCGCCGTGCCCAGCACAAAGATGGTGACGACCGTGGCGTCGGGCTTCCCGCCGGCCGCCATCCACAGGGCCCAGAGGGTCGGCCACAGCAGCAGCAGGATGCCGATGGGCTTGTCGGCCCGGATCAGGCGGAAATAGAGCGCCAGCTTGGTCATTGATTGGTTCGCGAAGGTGGACAGTGGCGGAATTTTACTCCCCGCGCAGGCGGGGACCCATAACACCTGAATAACTTCGGTAACGTGTTATAGGCCCCCGCCTTCGCGAGGGTGACGGTTTTTAGTGTAGTGGTAACAAAAAACCGCGCCGCTCAGAATACACTTATGCCGCCATATCCTCCAGCGGCAGCATCTGCACGCCCGGCAAATCGCATGCAGCTACCGCCGCGCAGACGGCGTCGATGGCGGCCCGGCGCGTAAAACTCTTGCGCCAGACGATCACCACGCGCCGGTCCGGCACGGGCGCCATGAAGGGCACGAACGCCAGCATGCTGTTCTTGTCGCGCATGTCCGGCACTGACGCGCGCGGTAGCACGGTCAGGCCGATGCCGCTGGCAACCATGTGCCGGATCGTTTCCAACGACGAGCCTTCGAACGTGCGCTGCATGCCATTGCCCGGCGACGAAAAGCGCGCCATCTCGGGGCACACTTCCAGCACCTGGTCGCGGAAGCAGTGGCCGTTCCCCAGCAGCAGCATGGTTTCCGTCTTGAGGTCGGCCGCCGAGATCTCCTTGCGCTTGGCCCAGGGATGATTTTTTGGCATCGCCACGACGAACGGTTCGTCGTACAGGGTCTGCATCGACATGCCGTGGTCCGGCAGCGGCAGCGCCATGATCGCCGCATCCAGTTCGCCCTGCCGCAACAGTTCCAGCAGGCGCACCGTGAAATTTTCCTGCAGCACCAGCGGCATCTGCGGGACGTTGTCGATCAGGTTCCTGACCAGCGGCGGCAGCAAATAAGGGCCGATAGTGTAGATCACGCCCAGGCGCAGGGGACCGGCCAGCGGATCCTTGTTCTGCTTGGCCAGTTCCTTGATGGCGGCGGTCTGCTCGAGCACGCGTTCGGCCTGCGCCACGATCTGGGCGCCCAGCGGCGTGACGGAGACTTCCGAGCCGCCCCGCTCGAACAGGACCACGCCCAGCTCGTCTTCGAGCTTCTTGATGGCGACCGACAGGGTCGGCTGGGCCACAAAACAGGATTCGGCGGCGTGGCCAAAATGTCTGGCGCGCGCAACGGCGACGATGTATTTCAACTCGGTGAGTGTCATTGTCGTGAGGTAACGTTAGAATTGCATTAGGGCAATGAGTGCCATCGTCAGCGAACGATTACCTATTCTAGCGTCAATGTTCGCTGTTCCATGCAACCGCCGTGTTTTAGCCGTTATCTTTGAAAGACCACCATGTCGACATCCTTTGGCCCGGCTGAAGCCCAGGCCTATATCCACAAGCTGCTGACCGTCATGCACCACCAGGGCGGCTCCGACCTGTTCGTCTCGGCCGATTTCCCGCCGAGCATGAAGCACCAGGGTGCGATGAAGCCTTTGAGCGGCCAGAAACTGAGCGGCGAAGTGACGCGCGCGCTGGCCATGTCGCTGATGAACGAGCGCCAGCGCGTCGAGTTCGAAGCGGAGATGGAGTGCAACTTTGCCATTTCGCTGCCGAATGTCTGCCGCTTCCGCGTCAATGTGTATGTGCAGCAGCAATCGGTCTCGATGGTGGTGCGCACCATTGCCTCGGAAATTCCGAATTTCGAGAAACTGGAACTGCCCGAGATCCTCAAGGAAGTCATCATGACCAAGCGCGGGCTGGTGCTGGTGGTGGGCGGGACGGGTTCCGGCAAGTCAACGACGCTCGCAGCCATGATCGATTACCGCAATGCCAATTCGGCCGGGCACATCATCACGGTGGAAGACCCGGTCGAATACGTCCACAAGAATAAAAACAGCCTGATCACGCACCGCGAAGTCGGCGTCGACACGCTGTCGTGGCATAACGCCCTGAAAAACACGCTGCGCCAGGCGCCGGACGTGATCCTGATCGGCGAAATCCGCGACACGGAGACAATGGAGCACGCCATCGCGTTTGCCGAGACGGGCCACCTGTGCCTGGGCACGCTGCACGCGAACAATTCGAACCAGACCATGGACCGCATCATCAATTTCTTCCCGGAAGAGCGCAAAGGCCAGTTGCTGATGGACCTGTCGTCGAACCTGCGCGCGATCGTCTCGCAGCGCCTGGTGCGCACCGAGGACGGCAAGGGGCGCAAGGCAGCCATTGAAATCCTGCTCAACACGCCGACCATCAGCGAGATGATCCTGAAAGGGAATTTCCAGGCCATCAAGGAAATCATGCACAAGTCGCGCGAACTGGGCATGTGCACGTTCGACCAGGCCCTCTACGAGCTCTATAACAAGGGCCAGATCGGTTACGATGAGGCCATTCGCAACGCCGACTCGGCCAACGGCCTGCGCCTGCAGATCAAGCTGCGCGGCGACCGGCGGGAGCCGGGCGACACCATCGGCAAACCGGCTGACCTGTCGATGGAACTTGAAGCCGAGCCGGAAGAAGATCCGAAAGCGGCGATGCCCAACAAACTATAGGAATGCGTGTGACCGATTTCGAATTAAAACTCTGCAGCCGCCCTGAACTTCCCGCCCGCGTGGCGGCGCTGCCGCAGCCGGTGGTGCTGACCAACGGCGTGTTCGACATCCTGCACCGCGGCCACGTGACCTACCTCGCGCAGGCACGCGCGCTGGGCGCGTCACTGGTGGTGGCAGTCAATACGGATGCCTCCGTGAAACGCCTGGGCAAGGGCGACGACCGGCCCCTGAACAATTGCGCCGACCGCATGGCCGTCATTGCCGCGCTGGAATCGGTGGCGCTGGTGGTGGAATTCGACGAAGACACGGCGCTTGAAGTGGTGCAGGAAGCGCGCCCGGGCATTTACGCCAAGGGCGGCGATTACGACATGACCGCCATTCCGGAAGGGCAGGCCGTGCTGGCGTACGGCGGGCAGGCAATCGCGATTGATTTCGAGCATGACCGGTCGACAACCAAGTTGCTCACAAAAGTCAGGGCGGGCGGCTAAGGCCCGCGCCCCCAACACGTCATCCCGACGAAAGTCGGGACCCATAGTGAATAGCCGGCTGTGGCGGAATCAACTCCGCAATAACAGCATGCTCAGCATGGGTACCGGCGTTCGCCGGTATGACGGTTTTTAGTGCGTTGGTGGAATCGAGCGGCAACGGTGTGCTTACGCCCCGCCCACATACCCGTTCTGCCGCCACGCCTCATACACCACCACTGCCACCGTATTCGACAAATTCAAACTCCGGTTCCCCTCCCGCATCGGCAGGCGGATGCGCTGTGCTGGCGGAAACGATTCGCGTAAATCCACCGGCAAGCCGCGCGACTCCGGCCCGAACACGAACACATCCCCATCCTGGAAGGTGGCATCGGCAAACGGCGATGATCCATGCGTGGTCATCGCGAACATCCGCGCGCGGTCGGGGCGCGCCGCGTCAATGAAGGCTTCCCAGTTCTTGTGCACCTGCATGGTCGCGTAATCGTGGTAGTCGAGGCCGGCGCGGCGCATCTTGGCGTCGTCGAGGGGAAAACCAAGCGGCTCGATCAGATGCAGCTGGGCGCCCGTGTTGGCGCACAGGCGGATGATATTGCCGGTATTTGGCGGGATTTCTGGTTCGACCAGGACAACGTGAAACAAGGGCTACTCCTCATGTGCGGTTAATCGTGCGGCGGCGTGCGCGCAAACACCAGGTTCGTCACGCGCACCGCGCCGGCGCGCTTCAACATGCGCGCCACTTCGTGCAGTGTATTCCCACTGGTCATGACATCGTCGACCACGCCGACGTGTTTGCCGTCGACATCGCCTTCGACCACAAACGCGCGCCGCACATTGATCTTGCGCGCGACCGGTGTCATGGTCGACTGTGCCGGCGTATCCCGTGGGCGGGCCAGCAGGCGCGCCTGGAACGGCACGCCCAGCGCGCCAGCCAGCGGGCGCGTGATTTCCAGCGCCTGGTTGAAGCCGCGCGCGGCCAGGCGGCGCGGGCCCAGCGGTACCGGGCACAGCACATCGGGCCACCCCAGGCCGGGCGTGGCCAGCATCGCATCGCGCAGCAGCTGCGCACACATTGGCGCCAGCGCCAGCTGCGCGCCAAATTTCAGCTGCAGCGCCAGTGCATCGAACGGCGGGGCATAGTCGACCGCGGCCACGGTTGCATCATAGCGCGGCGTGGCCTTGATGCAGGCGCCGCACCGCGCTACCGGTTCGTGCTCCGCCAGCGGGTTGGCGCACTGGATGCAGCGCCGGCGCCGCTGCGTGTACTGGCCGCGGCAGGGCGCGCACAGCACGCCTGGACAAGTATCGCCACACAGCGCGCAGGAAGACGGCAGCAGCACGCCGGCCAGCGCGCCTGCCATCCGTTGCGACCATTTCCAAATACGCTGGCTGTTCAAGCGGCGCCCCCGGAAGATGTACACTGCCGCCATTATCTCATTCAACTTCGTCGTCCAGACTTCGCACGCCATGGTTTCGCCACTATCGTCTTCCAAAATGAGCGCACCGATCGACCTGGTGCGTGTACGCCACTTGTTCGCCGATCCGGCCCGTACTGCACGCTCCGGATTCCTGCGCCGTGAAATTGCCGCACGCATGATGGAACGCCTGTTGCTGGTCAAGCTGGCCCCGGCGCGCGTGCTCGACGCCGGTTGCGGCAGCGGCGCCGACCTGGCCGCACTGCAGCAAACCTATCCGGCTGCGCAGGTGATCGGGTTGGACGCAGCCGCTGGCGCCCTGGGAGCCGCGCGGGCTGCCTTGCCGACGCCGGGCGCGCTGAACCAGATGCTGAGCCGTTTATTGCCGGCCAAGACAGGCATCGACCTGGCCTGCGCCGACTTCGGCAACTTGCCGCTCGGCCCGAACAGCGTCGACCTGGTCTGGTCGAACCTGGCGCTGCACTGGCATCCGCAGCCCGACCTCGTGTTTGCCGAATGGAGGAGAGTGCTGCGCCTGGATGGCTTGTTAATGTTTTCCAATTTCGGCCCGGATACGTTCAAGGAGTTGCGCGCCGCGTTCAGCGCGCTGGACGACACGGCCCATGTCCTGCCCTTTGTCGACATGCACGACTTTGGCGACCAGCTGGTGGAGGCGGGGTTTTCCACGCCGGTAATGGACATGGAAAGCATCACGGTCACCTATGACACGGCCAGCGCGCTGCTGGCCGATGTGCGGGCGCTGGGCGGCAATCCGCTGGCCACGCGCCGGCGCGGCCTGGTCGGGCGCGCTGCGTGGGCGCGCATGCTGGCCGCACTGGAAGCACAGCGCCGCCCTGACGGCAAACTGGGTTTGACCTTCGAAGTCATCTATGGCCATGCTTTCCGGCCAGCGCCGCGTGTAACGGCAGCGGGTGAAGCAATCGTCCGTTTTCAGCCACGAAAACCGTAACAGCTGATCCAAAAGAGTGCAAAGTCTCGCTATACGGGGTGATCGGTGCTACGCTCTTGGCGCACTGTTTCGGTTCAAAAAAAATGTTATGTCGGCATCATTTTCTTAGTTCCAAGTTGGCAGTTTGAGTATAATCAACCACGATTCTTAGTCGGCTGTGGACGAAAAACGCTCATCCCTGCATCAACGGCGTCCCTTCCCCTCCCGATGGCAACCGCAAGTCAACTCTCTCCGTGCTCCGGGCGGAGGCAGGACAGTATGCTGGTTCGGAGCGGTGGCAGTTCGTTCATGGAATTGCCTGCCGTTTGAAAATTTTCTATTTTTGGGTGGTTGGGGAAAACATGACATATGCAAAGCGGCTGTACGCCATGGTGTTCGGAATTGCAGCGCTCGCGAGTATCCCGGCGTTTGCCGCGCAGGAGATCACCGGCCGCCCGGTCCAGCGCCAGCTGAACATGCAGCCGCCCGTGACCGGCATCGGCGCCGAGATCTACGACCTGCATACCTATATGATGGTGGTCTGTGTCGCCATCTTCGTGGCCGTCTTCGGCGTCATGTTCTATTCGCTCTTTGCGCACCGCCGTTCGCGCGGCCACAAGCCTGCCACCTTCCACGAATCGACAACCGTGGAAATTGCCTGGACCATCGTTCCATTCCTGATCATCATCGTCATGGCGCTGCCGGCCACGAAAACCGTGATCGCCATGAAAGACACGTCGAACGCGGATCTCACCATCAAAGCCACCGGCATGCAGTGGAAATGGGGCTACGATTACCTCAAGGGCGAAGGCGAGGGCATTTCCTTCCTGTCGAACCTGGCCACGCCCCGCGCGCAAGTCGGCTCGCCTGGCGTTGCCGCCACCGAGAAACGGGGCGACAATTACCTGCTTGAAGTGGACAATGAAGTTGTCGTGCCGGTCAACAAGAAGGTCCGCATCGTCCTTACCGCAAACGACGTCATCCACTCCTGGACCATCCCCGCCTTTGCCGTGAAACAGGATGCGATTCCCGGTTTCGTGCGCGATACCTGGTTCCGCGCCGAGCAGATTGGCGTGTACCGCGGCAGTTGCGTCGAGCTGTGCGGCAAGGACCACGCATTCATGCCGATCGTCGTGCGCGTCGTGTCGGCAGCTGACTATACGGCGTGGGTCGGCAAGGAAAAAGCCCGCATGGCGGCGCTGGCCGACGACCCCAACAAGACCTGGACCATCGACGAGCTGAAAACCAAAGGCGACAAAGTCTACGCTGCCAATTGCGTCGCCTGCCACCAGGCCAACGGCCAGGGCATGCCGAACGTGTTCGCCAGCCTGGTCGAGTCGCCCGTTGTCACCGGCCCGAAAACCGGGCAGATCGATGTGCTGCTCAACGGCAAACACAGCGGCAAGTACCCGACGGCGATGCCGGCGTGGAAGCAGCTGTCGGATACCGATATTGCAGCGGTGATTACGTACACGCGCAATTCCTGGTCGAACAAAGCGGCCGAGAACATTGTCCAACCTGCTGAAATCCTGGCGGCCCGCAAGTAACTGGAACTGAGAGAGAACAGAGATGAGCACTCGCACACTTGATCAAGTACCGGGCCAGCACGGCCACGACCATGCGCATGACGACCATGCCCATGATCACCATCAGCCGCACGGCTACCAGCGCTGGCTGTTCGCCACCAATCACAAGGATATCGGCACGTTGTACCTGTGGTTCTCGTTCACCATGCTGCTCTCCGGGGGCGTGCTGGCGCTGATGATCCGCACGGAACTGTTCCAGCCGGGCCTGCAGTTTTTCCGTCCTGAGTTCTTCAACCAGCTCACCACCATGCATGGCCTGGTGATGGTGTTCGGCGCCATCATGCCGGCCTTTGTGGGCTTCGCCAACTGGATGATCCCGCTGCAGGTGGGGGCCTCCGACATGGCCTTTGCACGCATGAACAACTTCAGCTTCTGGCTGCTGCCACCGGCCGCGCTGCTGCTGGCCACCTCGTTCTGGGTACCGGGCGGCGCCACTGCCGCCGGCTGGACCCTGTATGCGCCGCTGTCGACGCAAATGGGGCCGGGCATGGACATGGCCATTTTCGCGATGCACCTGATGGGCGCTTCGTCGATCATGGGCTCGATCAACATCATCGTCACCATCCTCAACATGCGCGCGCCCGGCATGACGCTGATGAAAATGCCGATGTTCTGCTGGACCTGGCTGATTACCGCCTATCTCCTGATTGCCGTGATGCCGGTCCTGGCCGGCGCCATCACCATGACGCTGACCGACCGCCACTTCGGCACCTCGTTCTTCAATGCTGCCGGCGGCGGCGACCCGGTCATGTACCAGCACATCTTCTGGTTCTTCGGCCACCCCGAAGTCTACATCATGATCCTGCCGGCGTTCGGCATCGTCTCGCAGATCCTGCCGGCCTTTGCCCGCAAACCGCTGTTTGGCTATGCATCGATGGTGTACGCCACCGCATCGATTGCGATCCTGTCATTCATCGTCTGGGCGCACCACATGTTCACCACCGGCATGCCGGTCACCAGCCAGCTGTTCTTCATGTACGCCACGATGCTCATTGCCGTGCCAACCGGCGTGAAGGTTTTCAACTGGGTCGCCACCATGTGGAAGGGCTCGATGACATTTGAAACCCCGATGCTGTTTGCGGTCGGTTTCATCTTCGTGTTCACCATCGGCGGCTTTACCGGCCTGATCCTGGCCGTGACGCCGGTCGACATCCAGCTGCAGGATACATATTACGTCGTGGCCCACTTCCATTACGTGCTGGTGGCCGGCTCGCTGTTTGCCCTGTTTGCCGGTTTCTATTACTGGTCGCCCAAATGGACCGGCCACATGTATCCGGAAGGGCGCGGCAAATTCCATTTCTGGGCGTCGCTGGTGACATTTAATATCACCTTCTTCCCGATGCACTTCCTGGGCCTGGCCGGCATGCCGCGCCGCTATGCCGACTACAACGCGCAGTTCACCGATTTCAACGCCATTGCCACCATCGGCGCATTCGGGTTTGGCCTTTCGCAGGTGTTTTTCCTGCTGTTCGTCGTGATTCCCACGATTCGCGGCGGCGTCAAGGCCGAGGCGAAACCATGGGACGGGGCAGAGGGCCTGGAGTGGACCGTGCCGAGCCCGGCGCCATTCCATACGTTCGAAACACCACCGCTGGTGAAGTAGTTAAAGGTCAAACTATGCCTGCGCCTAAAAACCCGAAGAACCTGCGGCTGGCGCTGATCATGGGCGCGCTGGCGCTGTTCTTCTTTGCCAGCGTCTTCATCAAGCGCATCTGGCTGAGCTGACATGGAAACGGAACAATCTGGCCGCCTGCGCTTGAACCGCAGCACCTTCACCAAGCTGGTGGTGGTGGCGGTGGTGATGTTCGGCTTTGGCTATGCGCTCATTCCCGTGTATCGCCAGATCTGCGAAGTCCTCGGCATCAATGTGCTGACGCAAAAGGATGGCACCGTCGCCATGCCGGTCAATTCGCAGGTCGACACATCGCGCACCATCACCATCGACCTGGATGGCAACGCGCAGGGGCCGTGGCGCTTTCGCCCGACCACGAACAGCATCACTGTCCACCCCGGCGAAATGGCGACCGTGATGTACGAGGTGGTCAATACCCAGGCGCGCACGGTGCAGGCCCAGGCGCTGCCAAGCTATGCGCCCCAGTCGGCCATGCCGTTTTTCAAAAAGATCGAGTGTTTCTGTTTCAAGCAGCAGACGTTGCAGCCGAACGAGGCGCGCCAGATGCCGGTGGTATTCTTCATCGATCCCAAACTACCGCGCCAGGTCAGCCAGATCACGCTGTCATACACATTTTTCGAGATTGCCGGCACGGATAAAGTGGCGGCGCAATGACGCGCAAAAGCACGTTTGGCGCGACGATGAAAGCCGTGTTCTGGTCTTTTTTCGGCGTGCGCAAAGGACGCGATTACGCCCGCGACGCGGCCAACCTGAACCCGGTGCACGTGATCGTGGCAGCAGTGATCGGGGTGGCGATATTGATTGGCGTGCTGGTGCTGCTGGTGAAGATCGCGGTAGCGCAGTAAGGGTGCCGGAAACGGGATTGAACAGCAAAGACTGACTGAGGAGATGACAATGAGTGTGCAACGCGGCTTGCCGGCGGATTTGCCAACAGATTTGCAAACCACTAAAGCGCCCTATTATTTTGTGCCCGGTCCGTCGAAGTGGCCGATGGCCGCGGGCGTGTCGATGCTGGCCACCATGGTGGGCGCCTCAGGCTGGGTCAACGGCGCGCCGTGGGGCCCGGCACTGAATATCTGCGGCATTGCCGCCATGCTGGTTGTGCTGTATTTCTGGTTTGGCGACGCCATTGGCGAATCGGAAGCGGGGCAGTACAGCCAGCGCATCGACTACTCGTTCCGCTGGTCGATGAGCTGGTTTATCTTTTCCGAAGTCATGTTCTTTGCCGCGTTTTTCGGCGCCCTGTTTTACGCGCGCACGATCAGCATGCCGTGGCTGTCCGACCTCGACCACAAATTCCTGTGGCCTGATTTTAACGGCCACTGGGGCAACACCGGCCCGGCCGGGGTGGTCGAGCCGTTTCAAACAATGGGTCCATTCCCGATTCCCACCATCAACACTGCCTTGCTGCTCACTTCCGGCGTGACGCTGACGATTGCCCACCACGCCCTGCGCGCCGGGCACCGCGCCAAAACCGCAGGTTGGCTGTTTGCCACTGTTTTACTGGGCGCTACGTTCATGGGCTTCCAGGTCTATGAATACATGCACGCCTACAGCGAACTCAACCTCAAGCTCACTTCGGGGATTTATGGCTCGACGTTTTTCCTGCTGACCGGGTTCCACGGTTTCCATGTGACGGTGGGGGCGATCATGCTGTCGGTGGTGCTGTACCGCGTACTGCGTGGACACTTCACGGCCGAGCACCACTTCGGGTTTGAAGGGGCGGCGTGGTACTGGCACTTTGTCGATGTGGTGTGGCTGGGGTTGTACGTCGTGATTTACTGGCTGTAGTGAGAGCTCGACAAACCTGCTGCGCGTTGCGCTGGCGGTCTGCGATGCTCGCTGTACGCCTGTACAGCTCCGCTTCTCGACCACCATCGCTGCCGCTCGCGACGGTTTCTCGAAGCTCTTTTGAGACTTGATCAAAACAACACATCAGAGCGCCGGGCTGCTCACCGCAGTCCGGTAGGCGCAATCCAGCCCATCTCGTATGCACCCAGTAGAATCAGGAACAGGGTGATCGACAAGCCGACCCGCATGCCCAGCGCGTTGACTGCGCGGTTGGTGCGGCCCTTGTCCCGCATGACGAAAAACAGCGCCGAACCCAGGGCGCCGAGAATCAGGATGAACGCGATGGCGATGAAGATTTTCATGGCGGGAGTCGGGAACAGGAAGAGGGTTCAATTGTAATGCGTCTGCGCTTTCGTTTTAAAGCCATTCCACTGGTTGCCACCATCCTGCTGGTGGCCCTCGGTATTGCACTGGGCAACTGGCAAACGCGCCGTGCAGCGGAAAAGATTGCCCTGCAAGCGCAAATGTCCGAACGCAGCCGCGAAGCGCCCGTGGTGCTGACTGGGGGCACCAGCGATGTGCCGCAGGAATTTCGCCGAGTTTCAGTGCGCGGCCAGTTCGTGGCCGGCTTCCCGGTTTTCCTCGACAACCGTCCCTGGCAGGGCCGCGCCGGATACTATCTCGTGATGCCGTTTAAAATAGAGGGCGCGGACCAGTACGTGCTCGTTGCGCGCGGCTGGTTGCCGCGCTCCGCTGGCGCAGTGGGCCAGTTGCCGCAGTACCGGACGCCAGCCGGCGTGGTGGCGATCGACGGCATCATGCGGCTCGACCTGGGCCATGTGATGCAGCTGGGAGACGCAACACCGGTGGCGCCGAATGCCATGGTGCAGAACCTCGCAGTGCCCGACGTGGCGCACGCCAGCGGCTTGAAGCTGCTGCCTTTTTTTATCCAGCAAACGGGTCCGCAGGCGGACGACGCGCTGGTGCGCGACTGGCCGGCGCCTGCCCTCGGTGTCGAAAAACACCAGGGTTATGCGTTCCAATGGTATGCACTTGCCGTCATGGCCATGCTCTTTTTTATCATCACAGGATTGCGACGTGAACCCAAGCCCCACCCTGAGCCCGAACGGCAGCGACCTTGAAAAGAAAATCCGCAGCGGCCGCTGGAAGCTGCTGCTGGTCCTGCTGGTCTGCGCTTCGCCGCTGATCTTTTCGTATTTCACCTATTACGTCATCAAGCCGGAGGCGCGCACCAATTACGGCGCGCTGATCGATCCGGCCGCCTATCCGATCCCCGCGCTTGGCACCACCACGCTCGATGGGCGGCCGGCGTCGCTGAATGATTACAAGGGTAAATGGATCATGCTGAAAGTCGGCGGCAGCACCTGCGACGCCTCATGCCTTGAACAGATGTATGCCATCCGCCAGTTGCGCACCATGCAAGGCAAGGCAATGGACCGGATCGAGCGGGTCTGGCTGATCACCGACAAGGAACCGCTGGAAACGATCCTGATCCGTGAGCTGGACGGCGTGGAAATGCTGCGCGCCGACGCGCAAGCCGTCCAGGCATGGCTGCCAGTGGCGCCCGACGCGCCGTTGACTGGCGCCATTTTCCTGGTTGATCCGCTCGGCCACCTGATGATGCGTTTCCCGGCAGCGCCCAAGGCGATGCCCGACAAGGAAAAACTCGCGCATTACAACAAAGTTAAAAAAGATATCGCGAAGCTGCTGAAAGCTTCGGCCATTGGATAATTCATGACACTTGCTTCACTGGGACTGCTCCTTCTCACCGGACTGATCGCCGCCACTTTGCCCTTGAGCATGGTGTGGATGTCGGCGGACACCAATAAATACCGCAAGCTGGTCTGGATCACTGCCTTCCTGACGTTCGACCTGATCATCTTCGGCGCGTTCACGCGCCTGACCGACAGCGGCCTGGGCTGCCCGGACTGGCCAGGCTGCTACGGCATGGCCAACCCCTTCCTCGCGCACGAGCAGGTGTCGGCGGCGCAAGCAGCGATGCCCACCGGCCCGGTGACGGTGGCCAAGGCGTGGATCGAAATGGTCCACCGCTACCTGGCCATGGGCATTGGCGTGCTGCTGGTGTCGCTGATGGTGCAAGCGTGGCGCAACTGGAAAAAGCACCGTTTGCCAGCGTACGCACCGGGGTTGCCGACGATGTTGTTTGTCTTCGTCCTGATCCAGGGCGCGTTTGGCGCCTGGACCGTGACATTGAAGCTGCAACCGGTGATCGTCACCATCCACCTGCTGCTGGGCATGGGTTTGCTGGCCATGGTGACGTGGCTGGGTTGTCGCCAGGATCTGCATCAGCAGGGTGGACGTATCGTGAAGCTGGCAGCGCCGCACTGGCCGTATGTGCTGGCCGCCGTCGTGCTGGGGCTGCAGATCGCGCTGGGCGGGTGGGTGAGCACCAATTATGCGACCCTGGCCTGCAGCGATTTCCCCACCTGTAACGGCACCTACATGCCGGACATGGATTTCGAGCACGGGTTCACGCTGTGGCGCGAACTGGGCAAAACCGCCGCCGGCCACTACATTCCCATGTCCGCGCTGACTGCCATTCACTGGGTCCATCGCAACTTTGCCGTCGTGCTGGTGCTGGTCCTGGGCTACGCGGCCTGGCGTGCGCGCGCGCATCCGCGCTTGCGTCCGCTGGGCCGCAATATCGCCATCGTGCTGGCGCTGCAAGCTTTGACGGGCATCGCCACCGTCTGGTTCAGCTTTCCGCTGACCCTGGCAGTGCTGCATAACGCGGGGGCTGCCATGCTGGTGTTGCTGGTGACCATGTTAAACTACCGCTCCCTGTACCAGATCGAAGCGGCATCGCCTGTGCCCGCGCAAACCGCCGCGCCAGCACAACCATCGCCAGCGAACCCGCATCCATGACTTCCCAGACCGTTGCCCACAAGAGCCCCAATCGCATCGCCCAGTACTGGGCGCTGACGAAGCCGCGCGTGACGCAACTGGCTGTATTCTGCGCAATCATCGGCATGTTCCTGGCGACCGACGGTTTTCCCGGCTGGAAGGTCCTGATTGCCGGCACCATCGGCATCTGGCTGCTGTCCGGCGCTGCATTCGCTGTCAATTGCCTGGTCGAAGCGGAAATCGATGCGCGCATGGCCCGTACCGCGCGCCGCCCGATGGCCATGGGCGAGCTGACGCGCACGCAAACCATTATCTTTTCCACCATCATCGGCGGCCTCGGCATGCTGGTGCTGTACACGCAAGTCAATCCGCTCACCATGTGGCTGACGTTTGTCACGTTTGTCGGCTATGCGGTCATCTACACGATGATCCTGAAACCGGCCACGCCGCAAAACATTGTCATTGGCGGCCTGTCCGGCGCCATGCCGCCGGCGCTGGGCTGGGCGGCAGTGGCGAACGATGTGCCGATGGAGGCGTGGCTGCTGGTGCTGATCATTTTTGTCTGGACGCCGCCGCACTTCTGGGCGCTGGCGATGTACCGGCGCGACGATTACGCGCGTTCGGGCTTGCCGATGCTGCCGATTACCCATGGGATGAAGTACACCGGCCTGCAGGTGTGGCTGTACGCCATCGCGCTGGCGGCCACGACCCTGCTGCCGTTTGCCGTGCGCATGAGCGGGCTGATCTATCTGGCAGCAGCGGTGGTCCTGAATTTCTTTTTCCTGCGCCACAGCTGGCGCGTGCACAGGCATTACACGGACCAGGTGGCGCGCAAGGCCTTCACGTATTCCATCATCTACCTGTCGCTGCTGTTTGCGGCTTTGCTGGTCGACCATTACTTTTACTTCACGATCTCATGAAAAAACTGCTGGCTCTCCTTGCTTTCGCCGTGCTGCTTGCTGGTTGTGACAAGGCCAGGGACCGTCCGGTGGCGTTCCAGAACACTGACCTGACCGGCCTCGACTATGCGCGCGATTTTGCGCTGACGGACCACAACGGCAAGCCGCGCACCATTGCCGATTTCAAGGGCAAGGTGGTCGTCATGTTCTTCGGGTATACGCAATGCCCGGACGTGTGCCCGACCACGATGGTCGAGATGGCCAATGTGGTCAAGGAGCTGGGGCCGGCTGGCAAGGATGTGCAGGTGCTGTTCGTGACCATCGACCCGGAGCGCGACAAGCCGGAACTGCTGGCGCAGTACGTGCCGGCGTTCAATCCGACCTTCCTGGGACTGTACGGCGACGCGGCCGCCACGGCGCGCACGGCCAAGGAATTCAAGGTGTACTACGCCAAAGTGCCGGGCTCCACGCCGGAAAATTACTCGATGGACCACACGGCCGGCAGCTACGTGTTTGACCGCAACGGCAAGATCCGCCTGTTCCTGCGTCATGGCAAAGGGGCAGCTTCCATTACGCCTGACTTGCGTCAGTTATTATCCTGAGATTGCAAACGCGCATCCCAGGAAAACATGGAACCGACCAACGGTAGAAACTTCGGGCGCATTGCCGCCATCACGCTGCTGACCCTGGGATGCCTGTACGTCATGGCGCCGTTCCTGGCGGCGATCCTGTTTGCCGCCTGCGTCGTGATTTCGTCCTGGCCCCTGTACGAGCGCCTGCTGGCGCGCTGCCGGCAGCGCCACATGCTGGCGGCGTCGACCATGACATTGACCCTGACCCTGCTGGTCCTGATCCCCATTGCACTGGTCGGCTACCACCTGGCCGACAACGTCACGCGCCTGTTTGAGCAATTGCGCCTGATCATCGACACGGGCGAGATTGCGCCGCCCGCGTGGATCCGCAACATTCCCATCGTTGGCACGTATATCGACAATTATCTCAATGAGCTGATCGGCAGCCGCGAGCAGATGATGGCGCTGGGCAAGCGCATGCTCGAGCCCGGCCGGCATTACCTGGCAGTGAGCGGCATCGTGCTGGGCACTGGCATCGCCCAGATGGCGCTGGCGGCGTTTGTCGCCTTTTTCCTGTACCGCGACGGCATGACCCTGCTGCGCGCCATTGCGGTGGTCATGGGCCGCGTGATGGGCGAGAACGGCCCGCACATCCTGCGCACCGTCAGCCAGACCGTGCGCGGCGTCATGTATGGCCTGCTGGGGACGGCGCTGGCGCAGGCGGTGGTTGCCGCCATCGGTTTCGCCATTGCCGGCGTGCCAGGCGTGCCGCTGCTGTCGGTGCTGGTGTTCGTGCTGTCGCTGGTGCCGGTGGGTCCGCCGCTGGTGTGGGGCGGGGCGGCACTGTGGCTGTTCAGCCATGGCGAAAACGGCTGGGGCATTTTCATGCTGATCTGGGGCACGGTCCTGATCAGCGGCGTCGACAATGTCGTGAAACCCATGCTGATCAGCCGTGGCAGTTCCTTGCCGCTGTTGCTGACCCTCCTTGGCGTGCTGGGCGGTGTGCTGGCCTTCGGTTTCGTGGGCATCTTCATCGGGCCGACCCTGCTGGCGGTGGGCTACTCGCTGCTCAGCGATTACACCGGCGGCGGCGATGAAATCGCGCTGCCGTCAGACAAGGCAAAAAACCCCGGCTGATCAGTCGGGACGGGCGTCGTAGGCCACCTGGGCGTCTGCAATACCCGCCCCGTGCGACCCTGCCCACGCAATCAGCGCCAGGAATGGTTCGCGCAAACTCTGGCCCAGCGGCGTGATCGAATATTCCACGCCCACCTGCGACGTCGGAATGACGCGCCGGTGCACCAGGCCATTGCGCTCAAGCCGCCGCAATGCCTCCGTCAACGCCTTGTGCGTGATCGGATCGAGGCGCCGTTTGATGACATTGAACCGCGCTGGCTGTTCACACAGCACCGTCAAAATCAGTACCGACCATTTGTTCGCAATCTGCTCCAGCACCGGCCGCGTGCCCTGGATATGACTGAGCGCTTCCAGTTCTTCATGCATCCCGGTTTCCTTTCGTATATCTGATCACCGTATGGTGCGTAATTGACACCAAATATACGGCGTATATCATGAAACGTCCATATCAAATTACAAGGAAATCACCATGTTGACACTTGAAGGCAAGACCGCCCTGGTCACTGGCGGCGGCAGCGGCATCGGCATGGCCGTGGCACAACGCCTCGCGGCAGAGGGCGCCCGCGTCTTCATCACCGGCCGGCGCCAGGCCACGCTGGACGATGCGGTCGCAGCAATCGGCACCCGCGCTGTGGCCGTGCAAGGCGATGTCACGGTGGACGCCGACCTGGCGCGGCTGTTTGCCACCATCGTAGAACAGGCGGGCCGGCTCGATATCCTGGTGACATCGTCGGGCGTGTCCGAGCCCGGGACGATCGAGGATGCGACCGGTGCGCACATCGACAAGATTTTCGACCTGAACGTGCGGGCAATGGTGCTGACGGTGCAGGGCGCGCTGCCGTTGATGGACCGTGGGGGCGCCGTCGTGCTGGTCGGATCAATTGCAGGCTACATGGGCATTGCAGGCTACGGCACCTATGCCGCCACCAAGGCAGCAGTGCGTTCGTATGCGCGCACCTGGACGCATGAACTGGCGCCGCGCGGGATACGGGTCAACACCGTCAGTCCGGGACCGACCGATACGCCCATGTTCGATGGCGTGACCGATGAAATGCGCGCGGCGTACACGGACCGCATTCCGCTCAAGCGCCTGGGCCGCCCGGAAGAAGTGGCGGCCGCCGTGCTGTTCCTGGCAAGCGAGGAGGGCAGTTATGTTGCCGGTGCAGAGCTGGTGGTCGACGGCGGCATGACTGCCTGACCCAGAGGGCGGGTTGACAACTGCGATCAGTCCAGTTCGTCCGCGTCGACCGCGCGTTCCAGTTGTGGAATGACCTTGACCAGCACGATGCGCGGGCCGTTCATTTTTTTGACGACCACGTCGAAGCGGGGAAATTCGATACGCTGCCCCGGCGTGGGGATATCGCCCAGTTTCACCATCAGTAAACCACCGACGGATTCGACTTCGTCCAGGCCCATTTCTTCATTGTTGATGTCGATGCCGAGCGCGCGCTCGAGCGAGAAAATCGGCAGGCTGGCCTTGCCGATCAGGGTGCCGTCGGGCTGGATCAGCCAGTCGTTTTCGTTGAGGCGGAATTCATCGCGGATTTCGCCGACCATCGCGCCCAGCAGGTTGTCGAGGGTGATGAAGCCAATGGGCCGCTTGCCCTTTTCGCCGATCATGGCGAAATGCGGCGCGCCGGTTTTAAAACGGCGGAAGATGTCCGGCGCCGGCGTGCGCGCTGAAATAACTTCCACGGGGCGCAAATAATCGGCCAGGTCGGTGATGACCTTGCCCGATTGCTGGGCCAGAAACAGGTCTTTCAGGTGAATCACGCCCAGCACGTCTTCGCCATTCGCATCGAAATACGGATAGCGCGACAGGCGGTTGCGGCGTACGGTTTCCAGGTTTTCCTGGACCGTGCGATTTGCGTACAGGGCCACCACTTCGTTAATCGGGCGCATCAGCTCGGCCACCGTCATCTTGCCGAAGTCGAGCGACTGGGCCAGGATGTGGCGCTCGTCCCGGGTAAATTTTTCGCCCGGCTGGCTGGTGCGCAAAATCAGTTTCAGTTCGTCGGTCGAATAGTGCGAGTCGTGGCCGCCGGCGCCAGCCAGGCCAGCCATGCGCAGTACCAGTGACGCGCTGCCATTCAATACCCAGATGGCGGGGTACATGGCCCAGTAAAAGCCGTACAGGGGAATCGCGCACCACAGGCCAATGGCTTCGGGCATGCGGATGGCCAGCGATTTTGGCGCCAGTTCACCCACCACGATGTGCAGGAACGAAATGACGCTGAAGGCAAAAATGAACGAAACGGTATGGATGATCTTGTCGGACGTGACGCCGACGTAGTAGAACAGGGGTTCGAGCAGCGCGGCAAAGGCGGGCTCGCCCACCCAGCCCAGGCCCAGCGAGGCCAGCGTGATGCCCAGCTGGCAGGCGGACAGGTAAGCGTCGAGCTGGCCGTGGACCTTGGTCAGGATGCGTCCCCGCAGGCCGGTGGTCTTGGCGATGGCGCGGATACGGGTTTTACGCAGGGTGACGATGCCGAACTCGGCTGCCACGAAGAAGCCGTTCAGCGCCACCAGGAACAGGGCCAGAACGACAAGTAATACATTATCCATTGAGAACGCTTATTTAAATGACAAAGGTGAGGGCTATTGTACCGGTCAGGCTGCGCCGAGTGTCCCTGGATTGACGGCGGCCAGGATCGCTTCCACGGCAGGATGCTTGATCTTGCGTTCGTTGGAGATGGCGTAGACCTGCTCGCGTACCTGGGGCACGGGTCCCACCAGCACAGCGGCAAACTGCTCCGACAGTTCCTCGGCCAGCGCCGAGGGCGCAAAAAACAGCCCCAGGCCGCGCCGTCCGAACGTATTGAGCAAGGCATTGTCTTCGAACTCTCCCACCACGTCGGGCCGCACGCGGTGCAGCTCGAACCATTCGTCGATACGGCCACGCAGAGCATTATTACGTGTCGGCAGCAGGAACGGCGCGCCGTTCAAATTGTGCGGGAAACCGCCGGCATAGCGCGCCGCCAGCACGGCGGTGCCCACGACCATGGTTTCGCTGTCGAACAGCAGGTGGCTGAACACGCGCAAGGTGGTGCGCACGTTGCGGTCGGTCAGCACGATGTCGAGCTTGTGCAGGGCCAGGTCGGCCAGCAGCGCATCGAATTCATTTTCGTGGCACACCAGGCGCACCGGGGACTTCAGTGCCAGCGCCGACTCCAGCAGCCGGTAGGCGGTGAGCTTGGGCAGCGAATCGGAAATGCCCACTGCCAGGCGGATGCGGCTGCTGTCACCCTCGACCAGCGCTTCTTCCAGTTGCTGGCCCAGCAGGAAAATCTGGTCCGCGTACGAGAGGGCGGTACGGCCCGCTTCGGTCAACACCATGCGCCGGCCCTGCTGGTTGAACAGCGTCTTGCCGACCGCCTGCTCGAGCAGCTGCAACTGGGTGCCGACGGTCTGCACGGCCAGGCCCAGACGCTCGGCGGCACGCGTCACGCCGCCCTCCTTGGCGACGACCCAAAAATAATAGAGGTGGCGGAAATTGAGGCCGGCAGTTTTCATGATGTGTGCATGGGTGCGGTTTTTCGGAAGTATTCATCCTATTATCTTCGCTTTTTGAATAGATGGGTGTTCTCTACACTGCGTCGTATTGACTTTTAATAAAAAAATTTACAGGGAAAAACAAACTATGAAGCATTTCCGCGTTTCATTTATTGTCACGGCGCTGTGCATGGCTGCGGCAGGCTACTGGGGTTACACCCATGGCGGTATGGCAGGCATGGTCACGGCGCTCGGCGTGGCGGCCATCCTGGGCATCATGGAAGTCTCGCTGTCGTTCGATAACGCCGTGGTCAACGCGTCGGTCCTGAAAACGTGGGATCCGTTCTGGCAAAAGCTGTTCCTTGGCGTCGGCATCATCATTGCCGTGTTCGGTATGCGCCTGCTGTTCCCGCTGGTGATCGTGGCTGCCGCAGCCGACCTGGGCCTGATGGAAGTGTGGAACCTGGCACTGTCCGATCCAAAACAATATTCCGCGCACCTGACGGCGCATCATGCCGAGGTGGCGGCATTTGGCGGCATGTTCCTGCTGCTCGTGTTTTTGAACTTCCTGTTCGATGACGCGAAAGAACTGCACTGGCTGGGCAACTTCGAAAAGAAGATGGGTTCGCTGGGTAAAGTCTCGTCGATCTCGGTGATGATTGCCCTCGGTTCCCTGATGGCCAGCCTGAACCTGGTCACGGAAGCGCAAAAAATGATTGTCCTGATCGCCGGCTTGTGGGGCATCCTGGTCTATGTCGGTGTCGACGCCATCAGCAGCTTCCTGGAAAAGGAAGAAGAGTCGGGCGGCAACGTCGGCGACATGGTGAAAAAAGGCGGTATCGGCGCTTTCCTGTACCTCGAAGTCCTCGATGCATCGTTCAGCTTTGACGGCGTGATCGGCGCGTTTGCCATCACCAACGATGTGGTCATCATCATGCTGGGCCTGGCCATCGGCGCCATGTTTGTCCGTTCGATGACGGTGTACCTGGTCCGCAAGGGTACGCTGGACGAGTATGTGTACCTGGAGCACGGCGCCCATTACGCCATCGGTATCCTGGCCGTGATCATGCTGGCCAGCATGAAGTACCACGTGCCGGAACTGTTCACCGGCCTGATCGGTGTGGCCTTCATCTTCGCGGCCCTGTGGTCGTCGCTGAAACACCGCAAGGAGCAGGCCGCCACGGAAGTGGGTGGTAGCGCCCCGGTCATCAAGGAAGCGTAAAAGTAGTCTAGTGATTTTCAGGATTCGCGGCGGGCCCAAGAATACCAGCCTGCCGCGTGTGTCACCCCCGGTATTCAGATGTTCTCACTATTAGGAGTTACACATTATGGCAATCAGTCTGCAAAAAGGCGGCAACGTCAACCTGTCCAAAGAAGCCCCTGGCCTGAAGAAGATGACGATCGGCCTCGGCTGGGATACCCGCGCCACCGATGGCGCCGCATTCGACCTCGATGGCGCCGTTTTCCTGCTGGGCACCTCAGGCAAAGTGCGTTCCGACGCCGACTTCATTTTCTACAACAACCTGAAATCAGCTGACGGCTCGATCGTCCACTCGGGCGACAACCTGACCGGCGCCGGCGAAGGCGACGACGAAACCGTCAGCATCGACCTGTCCACCGTACCAGCCGACATCGACAAGATCGTCGTCGGCGTGACCATTCACGATGCTGAAGCGCGCCGCCAGAACTTCGGCATGGTCAGCAAGGCGTTCATCCGTTGCATCAACACTGACGGCGGCGCGGAAATCGCCCGTTACGACCTGTCCGAAGACGGCTCGACGGAAGCCGCCATGGTGTTCGGCGAGGTGTATCGTAACGGTACTGACTGGAAGTTCCGCGCCATTGGCCAAGGCTTCCAGGGCGGCCTGGGGCCACTGGCCAAGAGCTTTGGCGTGGCAGTCTAAGTAACAACTGTGGCGGCTTTCATTAAGGGAGCCGCCTTTGAAAGGAAGTTGCGATGCCTGTATTTACTGTGACTGGAGACGTCGATCCCTTCTTGCACGTTTCAATGCGCAAGGGTGAAACCATTTACTGCGAGTCCGATGCGATGGTGATGATGGAATCCACGCTCGACCTGAAAGGCAAGATGAAAGGTGGCATCGGCAGTGCCCTGATGCGCACCTTTGCCAACGGCGAGTCGTTCTTCCAGCAGCATATCGAAGCGACGCGCGGCGACGGCGATTGCCTGCTCTCGCCCACGCTGCCGGGCGCCATGCAGATCGTCGATGTGGGCAAGAACAACTACATCATCAGCGATGGCGCGTTCGTGGCGGCCGGTTCCGGCGTGGAGTTAAAAGTGCGCACGCAAAGCGTTGGCAATGCACTCTTTGCCGGCAGCGGCGGTTTCTTTGTGACGGAAACATCGGGCAGCGGACAGGTGGCAGTCTCCGGTTTCGGCTCCATGTCCGTGCTCGATGTCGAGCCGGGCAAGGACGCCATCATCGATAACTCGCATGTGGTGTGCTGGGACAGCACCCTGAAATACGAGATTTCTATCACGACCGGCCAGAGTGGCGGCTTCCTGGGTAACCTGGTCAACAGCCAGACCAGCGGCGAGGGCGTCGTCTTGCGCTTCTCCGGCCGCGGCAAGGTCTATGTATGTTCGCGCAACCGCGCTGCGTTCAAATCCTGGGCGCAGAAGGCGGGGAGCTAATCGAATAAAGGAGCAATCGTCATGTCAGTCAGTCTGCAAAAAGGCCAGAAAATCTCGCTGGATAAAGAAGCCGGTGGCGCACTGCGCAATATCACGATGGGCCTCGGCTGGGACGCCATCAAGAAGAAGGGCCTGTTCGGCTTTGGCAGTAAAAGCGAAAGCGTCGACCTGGACGCCTCATGCATCATGTTCGATGAAGGCGGCAAGGTCGTCGACACCGTCTGGTTCCGCCAGCTGAAAAGCAAGGATGGCAGCATCAACCATACGGGCGACAACCGTACCGGCGCCGGTGACGGCGACGACGAACAGATCGAAGTCAACCTGGCTAGCGTGGCCCCGAACGTGAAGTCGCTGGTGTTTACCGTGAACAGCTTCACGGGCCAGAATTTCTCGCAGGTGGAAAATGCGTATTGCCGCATCTTGAATGGCGCCAACGGGCAGGAAGTAGCCCGTTACGAACTGTCGGTGCAGGGCGCCCACACGGCGCAGATCATGGCCAAGCTGTACCGCCATAACGCCGAATGGAAGATGCACGCCATCGGCGAAAACGGCAGCGGCCGCACGTTTGAAGATTTGATGCCGTTGATTACGCCGCATCTGTAAGCCATATGTGTCATACGATCATCCGGAACCGTCGTACCGGCGGCGGCAACGGGTGATACGAACGCAGTTGTCTTTCCCTTTTGCGCAGCGCCAACTGGTGCTGCGTCCCCGCGAAGGCGGGGATCCATGGCACGTTTGCTGATGGATGAAGGAAATACGGGTCATCTTTCCCTTTTGCGCAGCGCCAGTCAGGTGCTGCGTTTTTTTTAGTGTCCCTTCCTTTGCACCAGCGCCGCGCCCCCGCCATGGCGGCGGCTTTCGCTGACTGCCGTCACGGTGCCATCGGCGTTGAACACCAGCGCATTGGCCGCCCCGATTTCTTCCGGCTTCGCTTCCCACTTGTGCCCGAACGCCTCCAGCGCTTTGGCCTGCGCCGTGCCGGTGAACCCCGGTTCGACCGATGTCTCCGCGCCATTGCGCTCGGACAGCCGCGGTGCATCGATCGCTGCGCTCATCGGCATGCCCAGGTCGACGTAATTGACAATGCTCTGCAACACGGTGGTGATGATGGTTGCGCCGCCCGGGCTGCCGATGGTAAACGCCGGTTTGCCGTTTTTTAGCACGATGGTGGGCGCCATGCTGCTGCGCGGGCGCTTGCCCGCTTCCGGCACGTTCGGGCGCGGACCGGTGAAGTCGAAGTCGGTCATTTCGTTATTGAGCAAGAATCCGTAGCCCGGCACCACGATGCCGCTGCCGCCCCATGATTCAATGGTGAAGGTGTAGGAAACCACATTGCCTTCCTTGTCGGCCACCGTGAAATGGGTGGTGTGGGCGCCTTCGCGGGGCAGGTTTGCTGCCCTGGGCCGCAGCGGGATGCTCTGGTCGTCCTGGAAGGCGTACGGGTCGCCGGCCACCACATCGTGGGCAGCGCGGCGCGTATCGATCACGGCGCGGCGCGTGGCTGCAAACGGTTTGCTCAGCAGGCCAGTGATGGGCGCGTCGACGAATTCCGGGTCGGCCAGGTAGGCGTTGCGGTCGGCGAAGGCCAGGCGGCTCGCTTCCAGGTACAGGTGCTCGGCCTGGGCGCGCGGCATGGATGCCAGGTCATAGCCTTCGAGGATGTTCAGCGCTTCGGCCACCGCCACGCCGCCGCTCGACGGCTCCGCCATGCCGTAGACGTCGTAGCCCCGATAAGTCGAGTGGACCGGCTGGCGGATGCGTGCTTCGTAGTTGGCGAGGTCGAACAGCGTCATGTTCCCGGCACGCACCGACGCGCCAGGCGCCATGGGCGGGCGGTTGACGGTAGCGACGACAGCGCGCGCCATCGGGCCGCTGTAGAACGCGCGCTGGCCACCGGCGGCCAGGGCGCGGTAGGCGCGGGCCAGGTCGGGATTGCGTAGCATGGTCCCCACCGGCAGCGCCTTGCCATCCTTTAGGTACAGCGCGCTGGTGCTGGAAAAGCGCTGAAATTTACTTTCATTTTCGCGCGTCAGATGATTGAAAATTTCACTGACCTTGAAACCTTGTTCGGCCACTGCAATGGCTGGCGCCAGTACCTGTTTGAACGACATGGAACCGTAACGCTCGAGCGCCTCGTGCCAGCCGCGCACCGTGCCCGGTACGCCGACTGCCGCGCCGCTGGCCACCGCTGTGTCGAAGTCGAGCGGCTGGCCGTCCTGCTGGAACACGGTGGGCGTGAAAGCGGCCGGCGCCATTTCGCGGTGGTCGATGGTGATCACGCGCCGGTCTTTGGCCAGGTAAATCACCATGAAGCCGCCACCGCCGATGCCGCAGCTGAACGGATCGGTCACGCCCAGCGTGGCGGCAGCCGCGACGGCCGCATCGATTGCATTGCCGCCGCGGTGGAGGATGGCCATGGCCGACTGCGAGGCCTGGCCGCTGATCGTGGCAACCGCGCCGCCGGTGCCGGTGGCGACCGGGCCTTTGGCCAGCGCGGCTGGCGCTGCCAGGACAATGGCGAGGGTGGCAACGGCCAGGCGGGCCGTCATGGGGCGACGACCTTGATGCTGACCGGGTGGGTGGCAGCCGCCTGCCGGGCGCCGGGCGGCGGCGCATTGCCGGCCAGCGTGACGCGCTGGCCGTTCAGCACTGCCGACTTGAACGCCGGTTCGGCTGGCGACAGCGTGAAGTGCTCGAGCGTGTCGCCCCGTTTCAACGTGAAGCTGTAAACTACCTTGCCTGCCACCAGGCATTGCACATCCGGCGGGCAGCGGCTGTCGTTAACGCTGTCGTAGGTGAGGATGGCGCCCGGCGCAACGACGATGCTCTGGCGCTCGGTCAGGGACAAAATGCTGCCTGGCAGCGGGGCCGCGACAGCGTGGACGGCAAGCAGCGCCAGGGCAGCGGCGGCAAGCACGCGCGGACGGGAGACGGGCATCATGGAGCTCCGGTGGGAATCGATGACTTCATCATAACAGTCCGGGCAGGGCGGTTCCACCGGCTTCCGTCAGTTCGCATGACTGTTGCGCATATGAAACCTTATTACCGACTTTCTTTCCATTCAATCGATCTGCTGCTATAACTGAGCAATACCTAGTTCACTTTCCGCAATCTCCGTTTCGCATGGACATCACGTACTTCACGCGCTCGAAGCGCGCGTTACAGCTGTTGCTGGCGATCCTGCTGGCCGGGGGCGCAGTGACGGCAGGCGTAGTGACGGAGATCGCGCGCAGCAATGCGCGCGTGGTGCAGGTTCAGGCGCAAGATGCCGTCGCCGACGCGCTGGCGCAGGTCGACATGATGCTGCAGCGGTACCGGCATGGGTTGGCCGGCGTGCGGGGCGCCATCGCCTTGTCCGGACCGGGAGGCATGGACCGGGCCGCGTTCGAACGATACAGCCGGGCGCGCGATGACCGGCTCGTGTTTCCGGGCGCGCTGGGATTCGGTTTCATCCGCCGCGTCGCACCCGGCGAGACGGATGCGTATATTGCCGCCCAGCGCAGCAGCAGCTGGCCGGATTTTGCCCTGCATCAGATTGCACCGTACGCCGGGGAACACGCCATCATCGAACTCATCGAGCCGCTCGGCACGAACCAGGCCGTGATTGGCCTGGACATCGCCTCCGAGCCGGTACGGCGCGCCGGGATGGCAGCAGCCGCCGGCAGCGGCATGGCAACGCTCACCGCGCCGCTCACGCTGGTGCAGGCCGGCGGCAGCGGCGCGCCATCCTTGCTGATGCTGCTGCCGGTGTACGAGGCTGGCGCGTACCCGGCGGCTGCCTCGCGCCAGGTAACCGGATGGGCGTTTGCGCCGCTGGTCGTCAAGGATGTGCTCGCGAACTTGCCCCAGCAGTTGCCCGATGGGGCATTCACGCTGGCCGACAGCGCACCAGGACGCCTGCCGGCGCCATTCTTTACAGCCGGGACCGGCGCAACGGGCCTGGCCGGCGCGCGACTTGCGCGCCGTGTGATGGGACGCGAATGGGTTGCCACCTTCCAGCCGTCCGAGGCGTTTGTCGCGCAGTTGCGCTTGCCGCGGCCACTGCATGCGGGCCTGGCCGGCGCCGGCTTGACACTGCTGTGTGCGGCGCTTGCGGGGGCGCTCGTCGCCGAGCGCGCCCGGCTGCGGCGGCTGCATGCAACCGAGGAACAGCGGGTCAGCGACCGCACCGCGGAGCTCGAGTCGGCCCGGCGCGACCTGCGCACCATCTTCGACGCCGTGCCATCGATGATCGCCTATTTCGACGACCGGCAGCGCAACCGGTTTGCCAACCGTGCTTACGGCGACTGGTTCGGCGCCGCGCCGGCAGCCCTGGCCGGCCAGCCGCTGCGCGACGTGCTCGGCGCTGCGCTCTATCAGCGCAACGAACGTTACATCGAGGGCGTGCTGCGCGGTGAACCGCAGGCATTCGAACGGGTCGCGGCAGACCACGACGGTGTCGTCCGCCATTACCTGGCCAAGTACCTGCCCGACGTCAGCGCTGGCGCAGTGCAGGGTTTTTATGTGGTGATCCACGATGTCACCGAAGTCGTCGAAAGCCGCGAGGCGTTGGCGTCGGCCCTGCGTGTCAACGATGTGCTGGTGCGTACCATCAATGAACAGATACTGTACTCGGTGACGGATACAGCGGGAATCATCCTCGAGGTGAACGACAATTTTTGTGCGGCGTACGGGTACCTGCGCGAGGAACTGATCGGTATCCACTATCGCCACCTGGCCAGTGACCAGCACGACCCCCGGTTCTGGGCTGGCATGCGCTCGGCAGTCATGGCGGGGCGTACCTGGCAAGGCACGGTGTGCAACCGGATGGTGGACGGAACGGAAAAATGGTTCGATACCGTCGTCGCGCCGTATTTCAATGAACATGGCGTGATCGAACGGTATGTTGCCCTGCATACGGACGTGACGGCCAGGCGCGCGGCTGATGCGGCGCTGCGCCATGTCAGTGCGCTGCTTGGCAATGTACTGCAGGCAGCCACGGAAATCTCGATGATCGCCACCGATACGCAAGGCCTGATCACCGTCTTCAACGCCGGCGCCGAACGGATGCTTGGCTATACTGCGGCCGAGATGGTGGGGCAGACGCCGACGCTCCTGCACGACAGCGGCGAGCTGGCCGGCCACGCAGAAGTACTGAGCGAGCAGCTGGGCAAGCCGGTGGACGGCTTGCGCACCGTGCTCCAGATGGCCGAGCGCGACGGCCTCGACGCGCGCGAATGGACCTACGTGCGCAAGGACGGCAGCCGGTTTCCGGTCCTGCTCACGGTCACCGCGATCCACGACGACAGCGGCGCCGTGCTTGGTTTCCTCGGTGTCGGCGTCGACATCAGCCAGCGCAAGCGCGACGACGCCATCCTGCACGAATCGATCCACCGCGCCGAACAGGCCAGCCTCGCCAAGAGCCAGTTCGTGGCGAACATGAGCCACGAAATCCGCACGCCCATGAACGCCATGCTGGGCATGCTCGAACTGATGCTGCGCACCGACCTGTCGGCCCGCCAGCGCGACTACGTGGACAAGGCCAGGAACGCCGGCGCCGCGCTGCTGGCGTTGCTCAACGACGTGCTTGATTTTTCCAAGATCGACGCCGGCAAGCTCCAGCTCGACCAGCACGTCTTCGCCGTCGACGGCTTGTTGCGCGGCCTGGCGACGGTCTTGTCCGGCAACAGCGTGCACAAGCAGGTCGAGGTGGTGTTCGACATTGCACCGGCCATTCCGGCGCGCCTGTTCGGCGACGGCCAGCGCATCGGGCAGGTCCTGGTCAATCTGGCCGGCAACGCCCTCAAGTTCACCCATGCCGGCAGCGTGGTCGTGGCCATGGCCGTGCTCGACGAGGAGCCCGGCGCCATGACCGTGCGCTTTTCCGTGACCGACACAGGCATCGGCATCCCGGCCGGCCAGCTGGACATGATCTTCGACGGCTTCACCCAGGCTGAAGCCTCCACCGCACGCCGCTTCGGCGGGACCGGCCTGGGGCTGGCGATCAGTGCGCGCATCGTCGACCTGATGGGAGGGACGCTTGCCGTCAGCAGCGAAGTGGGGCGCGGCAGCCGCTTCTGGTTCGATATCACGCTCGGCACCGTGCCGGACGATGCGGCCCTGCCGCCAGCCGTGGCGGCGCCCAAGGTGGAGCGGCTGCGGCGCCTGGACGGCGTGCGCCTGCTGGTGGTGGAAGACAATGCGCTGAACCGGCAGGTCGCGTTCGAGCTGCTGGACGCGGAGGGCGCGCTGGTCGACCTGGCCGAGGGCGGCCAGCAAGGCGTGGACATGGCGACCGACCCGGCGCAGGCCTATGACGCCGTCATCATGGATGTGCAGATGCCGGACGTCGACGGCCTGGCGGCAACGCGGCGCATCCGCGCCATGGCCAGGCTCGCGCAGCTGCCCATCATGGCCATGACTGCCAACGTCGCGCCCGCGGACCGCGACGCCTGCCTCGCTGCGGGCATGGACAGCCATATCGGCAAGCCGTTCGACATCGATGAAGTGGTGGCGCGGCTGCGCGGGCTGATCGACCGGAACGCGGTGCCGCTGGTCGACCTGGCGGGGGCCTTGCCGCGCTTTTTCGATGATCCGGCCCTGTACGAACGCATGCTGGCCAAATTCGAGCAGGAAAGCGGGCAGCTGCTGGCGCGCCTGGCAGGGGAGCAGCTGCAAGAAAACGCGCGCGCCGAGGCAGCCACGCTGCACGCCATGAAAGGCATGGCGCTGACGATGGGCTTGCCGCGCCTGGCCCATGTGCTGGCCGCGCCGGCCGGCGCCAGGAGCGGGCATGCCGCATTGCTGGCGCTGTCCGCCATGTCGGTCAAGGCAGCGCGGGACACGCTGGCCGGTCAGGTGGACTGACGCGATGGCCTAGCGGCCGCTCAGGTGCAGGAATTCGCCGACGGTATGCGCGCCCGGCACGGCCCATGCCATGCCAAAGCCGACTGCGGCCAGGAACAGCGCCGTCAGCACGAACGGCACCATGGTGCGGCGCACTGCCGCTTGCGTCCAGTGGCGCTGCGGCAGGTGGCGCAGGCGGCGGTACAAGGTGGCCGACATGGCGCCGTCGACCAGCAGCTCGGCAAACAGGAACGGGGCGGTGGACACCAGCGAAAACGCCAGCAAGACCATCGACAGCGCCACCGCGGCAATGCCGATCAGGGCAAACAGGGGAATGGCGGCTTCTTCGGCGTTGGCTGCCGCTTCGACGGACGAACCCAGCAGGTCGCTGCCCGGAACGTCGAAATTCGCGCTGGCGCCGCCGCCATCGAAGGTGCCGCCATGGCCTCCGACGCCGGAATGCTTGTCGCTGTAGCCGGACGCCATGTCGGCTGCAGCATCGGCCAGGTCTTCGCGCCAGTCATGACGCAGTCGCAGCCACAACCACAACTGCAGCAGCAGGGCGATGAATGCGCAGCCAACCGCCAGCGGATAGCGCAGCGCCATGCTCTGCATCCCTGCATGCAGCAGCGCAAACGAGGCGAGAAAACCCACCAGGCCGGTGACCAGCACCAGGAACGCCATTTCCAGGCGCGGATAGCCATGGTCCAGCATCCGCCGTCCAATCCGGTTGATTTCACGTTGCCGCTGCATCCGCACTCCCGTGACGCATAAAAAAACCCGGCAGCCTCTCGGCTACCGGGTTCCTGGTTCAGTGCAAGGCAGGCTTAAACAAATGCCGCCAGCGCTGTTTTCATCTTTTTCAATGCCGCCACTTCGATCTGGCGGATACGTTCAGCCGACACGCCGAATTCTTCGGCCAGCGTGTGCAGCGTGGCGCCGGAGCCGTCGTCATTGGCCAGCCAGCGCGATTCGACGATCCGGCGCGAACGCGGATCGAGCTTGGCCAGTGCGCTCTCCAGGCCTTCCGACTGCAGGCGCGTGACCTGCTCGGCTTCGAGCACCTTGGTCGGCTCCGACAAGTCGGACGACAGGTAGGCGATCGGCGAAAACTTGTCGTCTTCGTCATCGGTCGGCGCTTCCAGGGCGATATCGCGGCCCGACAGGCGGGTTTCCATTTCAATCACTTCTTCACGCTTGACGTCGAGCAGCTTGGCCAGTGCATCGATCTGCGTGGGCGTCATCGCATCCAGGCCCACTTTGTTGCTGCGCAGGTTGAAGAACAGCTTGCGCTGCGCCTTCGTGGTCGCCACTTTCACCAGGCGCCAGTTTTTCAGGATGTACTCGTGCATTTCGGCCTTGATCCAGTGCATGGCGTACGACACCAGCCGCACACCCTGGTTCGGGTCAAAGCGTTTCACGGCCTTCATCAGGCCGATATTACCTTCCTGAATCAAATCGGCGTGCGGCAGCCCGTAGCCAAGATAGCCACGTGCGATCGACACGACCAGGCGCAGGTGCGACAGCACCATTTTTTGCGCCGCATCCAGGTCGTTATTTTGTTGCAGGCGCCGGGCCAACGACATTTCTTCTTCATGCGTCAGCATCGGCAAGCGGTTCACGGCAGAAATGTAGGCGTCGATATTGCCAAGATTGCCGGTGAAGCCGAGTTCCAGCCCGCGATTGCCGGTCGGAACCAAAGCCATATCTGGGATTGCCATCGTCATGTGTTTTCCTTTGAATTCGGTACTGTACTGCAGGGTCGGGGGTATGTTCGCCACCAGACATTGAGACATAGTTTAGCACTCTCTCAAAGTGAGTGCCAATGGCGCACGTTGATCACTGTGATAGCCAGACTATATGAAGTATCGACCCATCCATTCGCAACTTTAAGAATACTCCGACAAATATTATTGATGAAAATCAAAGAGTTGCGATTTAGAAGGGGAAATGCAGGATAGCGTGACGTGACCCTGTTTTCTGTTGAATGACGCACTTAGGAGGGTCATTCAACAGAAAAGTTCAGGCGCAATGGCGCCATGAGCGCTGGTTTAAGTTCAGCTTAAGCGCGCCAGGTGGCGCTTGACCGACAACACGGCGCCAATCAGCCCAAGCGCGGCGCTCAAGGCCAGCAGCAGGGCCATGCCGACCGGCTGAATCGGCAGCAGCTGGAACGTCGAACCATACAGCCGGGCGAACTCGGCAATTGCGGTATTCAGGGGATGCAGCGCCAGCGTCACGCCCAGCAGCGCCACGGCGCCCGAGCACAGGCCCAGCAAGGCGCCACTGTAATAGAAGGGGCGGTGGATGAAATTGTCGGTGGCGCCAATCAGCTTGGAGACGGCAATTTCATCGCGCTGCGTCAGCACCTGCAGCCGGACCGTATTGAACACCACGGCAATGACGACGGTGCCGAGCGTGACAGCCAGCAGCAGCAGCGCCAGGCGCAGGATCCCCAGCAGAGCAGCCAGGCGCTTGACCCAGGCCGAATCGACCTGCACCGTATCGACGCCGGGCAGGGCGCGCATGCGCGCGGCCACGCCGTCGACGCCGCCGGCAAGCGTGGTGCTGGCAAAGCCGTCCAGCTTCATGACATAGCTGTCCGGCAGCGGATTGTCGCCCAGCGTATCGAGCACGTCGGCCAGGCCACCCTTTTCCTTCAGTGTTTCCAGCGCCTGTTCGCGCGGCACGAACGTCATCTGCGCCTTTTGCTTGCCCAGGATGGCGCGCAATTGCGGCGCCAGCGCCTCGGCCTGCTCGCGCGGCGTGTCGGTTTTGACAAACAGGCTGATTTCCGGGTCGACCGACAATTGCTCGGACATGGGACGCACGTTTTCCAGCAGGGTCAGGCCGATGAACGGCAACGCCAGCGCGATGGCCACGACCAGCACGTTGAAGGCAAAACTGCCGGGTGTCTTGCGCACTTGCGCCAGCGCGCGGCCGAAGGCAAACCAGTGATGGCGGAACCAGGTATTCATGCGCCGCCCTCCACCACGTTGCCGAACTCGAGCCGGATGATGCGCGCCGCACTGTCGAGCACTTGCTCGTCGTGGGTGGAAATCATGCAGGTCACGCCCACCGAGTGGAATGCGTGCAAGGCGTCGAGCACCTTGTCGGCCGCAGCGCGGTCCAGGTTGGCGGTCGGCTCGTCGGCCAGGATGATTTGCGGCCGGTTGACGATGGCGCGGGCAATCGCCGCGCGCTGCTGCTCGCCGCCGGACAGTTCCAGCGGCAGCGCGCGGGCGCGGTCCAGCAGCCCCACTTTGTCGAGCGCTGCGCGGGCGCGCTGCTCGGCCTTGGCATTGGTGGCGCCGCTCACCAGCAGCGGCAGCATGGCGTTGGCAAGGATGCTGCGGTCGTTGAGCAGGCGCTGCTGCTGGAAGATCAGGCCCAGGTTGCGCCGCAAGAACGGCACACTGGCGCGTTTCAGCTTGCCGATGTCCTGGCCGTTGACGATCACGCGGCCCGACGTCGGCCGCTCGATCGCGGCAATCATCTTCAGCAGGGTGGATTTGCCGGCGCCCGACGGGCCGGCCAGGTACACGAGTTCACCCTTGTTCACATTGAGTGACACGTTTTGCAGTGCAAACGCGTCGCGGCTGTAGGTCTTGGAAACGCCCTGGAATTCGATCATGGATTATCCGAGCAGGGCTTCGACGAATTCGTCGGCGCTAAAGGGTTGCAGGTCATCGACTTTTTCGCCGACGCCAATGAAGTAGACGGGAATCGGCCGGCTGCGCGCAATGGCGGCCAGCACGCCGCCTTTTGCGGTGCCATCGAGCTTGGTGATCACCAGGCCGGTCAGCTGCAGCGCATCGTCGAACGCTTTTACCTGCGCCACGGCGTTCTGGCCCGTGTTGCCGTCGATGACCAGCAGGATTTCGTGCGGTGCCCCATCCATGCCTTTGCCCAGCACGCGCTTGATTTTTTTCAGCTCGTCCATCAGGTGCAATTGCGTCGGCAGGCGGCCGGCAGTGTCGATCATGACCACGTCCATGCCGCGCGCCTTGCCGGCCTGTACCGCGTCGTAAGCCACGGCAGCCGGATCGCCCGACTCCTGCGAAATCACGCTGACGTTATTGCGCTGGCCCCAGACCATCAGCTGCTCGCGCGCCGCAGCGCGGAACGTGTCGCCGGCGGCCAGCAGCACCGACTGCTCGTAGCGCTGCATGTGCTTGGCGAGTTTGCCGATGGTAGTGGTCTTCCCGGCGCCGTTGACGCCCGCGATCATCATGACCATCGGTTCGTGGCGGCCCAGTTCAAGCGGCTTTTCCAGCGGTTTGAGCATGTCGCGCAGCAGCACTTTCAACGCGCCCTTGACCGCGGCAGCGTCCAGCAGCTTGTCTTCGCGGACCTTGCGGCGCAGGTTGGTCAGCAAGAACTCGGTGGCCGGCATGCCGGCGTCGGCCATCAGCAGGGCGCCTTCCAGCTCGTCGTACAGGTCCTCGTCGATTTTCGCGCCCACGAACAGCAGCGACAGGCTGCTCGAGGTTTTCGACAGGCCCGATTTCAGGCGCGCCATCCAGGATTGCTTGCGCTGCGCTTCGGTGGTCGGACGCTCGGCGGTTTCCGCAATGATTTCAACTTCCTCTACCGGTGCCGGGGCAGGGGCCGACGGGGCAAACCAGGAGGTCCAGGATTTGGCGGCAGGCGCGGGTGGTGGCGGTGGCGGTGGCGGGGCGACGGGTGCGGGCGGTGGCGCGACCGGCGGCGGGGTAAATGTTGCGGTGCTGCCGTAGCGGGACACAGGGGACGGCGCTGGCGTCAACGGTTCCGGGGATGGTGTAACAGGTGCTGGCGCCGGCACAACCGGCTCCGGTGCGGGCACCACCGGCTCGGGCTTCGGCACGATCGGCTCGGGCTGCGGGACGACTGGCTCGGGCGTCGGGATGACTGGTGGCGCAACCGGCGCAACCGGTGCAGGTGCAGGCGCTGGTGCAGGTGCGGGTTCGACGGCTTCCGGCGTTACGGGTTCGACCGGATCGGGAGTCGACGAGCCGAAGAGCTTCTTTTTGAAAAAACTAAACATGGATAAGTAGTAGGGGCGGGTGCTGCATGGTCATGCCGGGCGGCGCCGGGCAAGCGGAAAATAGTCGCGCGTATTTTACCAGAGCGGGCCAGCGCCCTTCGCTGCGCCCGTGACCAATCGTCAACCTTTGGCCGCGTGCGCCTGCCAGCGCGCGACTGCGGCGCCGATGTCTTCCAGTGCGACGACGCAGTGTTCGCCAAGAAGGCGCTGCGCCAGCAAGGCGCCGCTGCCGCCGGCCCAGACCTGCACGCTGCCATCGAAACGGGCGCGCAGTTCGCTGACGCTGTCGGCAATGACGCGCGTGGCGACCCGGCTTGAAAACGACAGCGACACGATATCGCTGCGCAAAGCGTCGGCGGCGGCGACAATGTCGGCCAGCGCAGTCTGCGGTCCCAGCGACATGCAATGCGCGCCTTCCAGCGCCAGCAGCGCTTCGGTCATCAGGAGGCCGATGCTGCTGCGTTCCTGCGGCATCGTGGTCAACAGCACGCGCGGACGGGCGGCGCTGTCGTCCAGGGCGGAGGCGGCGGTGATGGCCGGGCGCAGCACATGCTGGATGGTTTCGGCAAAAATGCGTTCTTCGAAAGTGGCGATGGTGCCGGCAGTCCAGCCGTGCCGCACCGCTGCGCTCAGGGGCGCCAGCAAACCCATGACGAAGTCACGCAGGCCGCGCCGCAGCAGGGAATGCGCCAGGTGCACGCGCAGGGCGCTGCCCTGGTGGCTGCGCAGCAGCGCCATGCAGGTCGCCAGGTCCGGGTCGGACAGCACCGCCGGCGCCAGCGCGATGACTTTGGCGCCCAGTTCGGCCAGTTCGGCGTCCGACAGCGCCATCAGCTTGCCCGGACGGTGGCCGTGGTCGATCAGGCGCTTGATGCGCGCCAGCCGCTCGACCTGTTCGGTGGGGTACGTGCGTTCATCGTTGAAATCGCGGGTGGGCTGGGGAAAGCCGTAGCGGCGCTCCCACACGCGCAGCGTTTCCTTGGCGACGCCGATGTCGCGCTCGACGTCGCTGATGGTATGGGATGCTGGTTTCAAGGCCGCGTTGGACATGGTTCGCTACTATCTGTCGGTAAGAGCAAGCCATTCTAAGTCATGGCGCGCCCTGGCGTGGGACAGTTGAGCAGCTGCGTGTCCTGTCAGTGTGCTGGCGGCGCGCCGGACCTGGCCTGCTGCGCCGCGCTGCGCAGGGCGTCGAGCGTGGCGCCGGGGGTAATCAGGTTGCCGTCGTAGCGCAGCTCGATCACGGCCGGCAGGTTGCTGGCGCGCGTATGGGCCAGCGCGCGCGCCAGCGCCGGGCCGAATTGGGCGGTCGCTTCCACCACTTCCCCATGCGCGCCGTAGGCCTGCGCCAGCGCGGCGAAATCCGGATTGTGCAGCGCCGTGCCGGACACGCGGCCGGGATAGGTGCGCTCCTGGTGCATCCGGATGGTGCCGAACATGCCGTTGTTGAAGACGATGATGATGACGCCGGCCCCGTACTGCACGGCGGTGGCCAGTTCCTGCCCGGTCATCATGAATTCGCCGTCGCCGGCAAAGGTGACGACGGTGCGGGCCGGGTCGACGATTTTTGCCGCCACGCCGGCCGGCACGCCGTAGCCCATGGCGCCGCTGGTGGGCGCGAGCTGCGTGCGCATCGGGCCATACGAATAAAAGCGGTGCGCCCAGGTGGCGTAGTTGCCGGCGCCGTTGGTGATGATGGTGTCGTGCGGGACCTGCGCCATCAGTTCCTGCACCAGCTGCCACAGGTCGAGCGGCGCGGTCCCGTCCTGGAAAATCGGCGGGCGTTCCTGGAACGCGGCCAGCTCCGCCTTCGCCTGCGCGACCGACCCTTGCCAGGCCGCGCAATCGACGGGCGCCATTGCCGCCAGCATGGCCATGGCTTGTGGCGGGCCGCTGTTGATCATCAATTCGGCCTGGTACACGCTGCCCAGTTCTTCGGCGTCGGCGTGGATGTGGACCAGGCGCTGGCGCGGCACCGGAGCGTCCAGCAAGGCATAGCCGCCCGTGGTCATTTCGCCCAGGCGCGGGCCGATGGCGATCACCAGGTCGGCGCCGCGAATGCGCGCGGCGAGCTTCGGGTTGATGCCGATGCCGACGTCGCCCGCGTAATGCGGGTGGGCGTTGTCCAGCAAATCCTGGAACCGGAATGCGCAGCCGACCGGCAGCCCATTCGCTTGTGCAAAGGTGGCCAGGTCGGCGCAGGCTTGTCCATTCCACGCGCCGCCGCCGACGATCACGATGGGACGCTGCGCTTCGGCCAGCATGGCGCGCAGCGTCGCAATTTGCGCCGCAGAAGGGGAGGCCTGCACTGGCTGGAACCGGCGCGTGTCCGCCACCTGCGCCACGCTGGTCAGCATGTCCTCGGGAAGCGCCAGGACCACCGGGCCGGGGCGGCCGCTGGTGGCCACCTGGAAGGCGCGCGCGATATATTCCGGCATCCGGTCGGCGCGGTCCACCTGCGCCACCCACTTCGCCATCTGCCCGAACATGCGCCGGTAATCGATTTCCTGGAACGCTTCGCGGTCGACGAAATCATTCCCCACCTGGCCGATGAACAGGATCATCGGCGTCGAATCCTGGAACGCCGTATGCACGCCGATCGACGCATTCGTCGCCCCCGGCCCGCGCGTGACAAAACAGATGCCCGGCTGGCCGGTCAGCTTGCCATAGGCCTCGGCCATGAACGCCGCGCCGCCTTCCTGGCGGTTGACGATGAAGCGGATGCTCGAGTCGTGCAGCGCATCGAGCACGTCGAGATAACTCTCGCCCGGCACACCGAAGGCGATGTCGACGCCATGAACCTTGAGGGCATCGACCAGGATCTGGCCGCCGGTGCGGGAAGGGTGGGTCATGGCGGTAGCGTCTTTCTGTCGAAATGGACGAGTTGGGATCGAAGCATTCTATGCGAGGGTTGCCAGGGCGGGCTTTTCAAATCGCGACACCCAATTACAGAATCCCAGCGCTGTACAGGTTCTCCATCCAGCAACAAAAAGTAGCGCGCCCATGATTTATTTTAACTAATAGAAACATATCGATTGACCAAGTTTATTAAATACAATTAAAGTCGTTCTGGCAATAAGTCGTCAATACAAATACTCATTAATTAGAAAGAGAACGATGAAATCCCTCGCGATTATGGCTGTTTCTACATGCATGCTGCTTGGCGCATGTGCGACAGCCTCGAAAGATCGGTCTCCTACCTACACGTCGCCGCTTGGTTACCAGAATTACGATTGCGAGCAGCTGGCGGCCGAATCACAGCGCATCCAGGGGCGCGTCGTGCAGCTTGGCGGACGGCTCGACACGGCAGCCTCGAACGACAAGGCCATTGCCGGCGTCGGCGTATTGCTGTTCTGGCCGGCGTTGTTTGCGCTGGGCGGCACCAAGCAGCAGGAAGCCGATTACAGCCGCCTGCGCGGTGAATACGACGCGGTCCAGCAAAGCGCGGTCCTCCGAAAATGCCCCGGCATCGTCACTGCCGCCAATACGCTGCCAGCAGCCTGAACAAAATTCTTCGAAAGCATCCAATGAAAAAACTCTTCCTGATTTCCTTACTCGCCGTATCTGCAGCCATTCTGGGCGGCTGCGCCGCACCAGCCAATGTCAGCGGCATGTCTGCTGCAGCGACACCGCAGCAGCGCATCGCCAATACGCCGCTGCGCAATAGTGTTGCCGTGCGCGACGTTACTGGTGGCAAGGACACCAATCCGATGTGGACGTCCCAGGTCGGCAACAGCCAATTCGAGCAGGCGCTGGAAGCCTCGCTGAAGGATGCCGGCTTGCTGGCGAATGGCAAGCAGGCCGGGAAATACACGCTGACGGCGCAAATGGAGAAAGTCGACCAGCCGTTCGCGGGCTTCAACATGACCGTGACCGCCACTGTCAACTATATCCTGGTAGAACGTGCTACCGGCAAGACCGTTCTGGAGCGGCGCATTGCGCTGCCGTACACGGCGACGTTGGGTGCGGCGTTTGCCGGTTACGAGCGCTTGCGCCTGGCCAGCGAAGGCGCAATGAAAACCAATATCGCGAAAATCATCGAAGAACTGTTCGCCATGAATGCAACGTCGCTGGCGCTGAACTGACGTTGATTTCCGGATTGGCTTGCCCATAGCGGTTACAATGACCGCGTGATGCAGGCCAGACAGTCGCTGGCTGGTACGTAATGTGCCGGCGGGAGGAAGGTCCGGACTCCATAGAGCAGGGTGACGGTTAACGGCCGTCCGCCGAAAGCACCGGTGCAAGCTGGTGTACAAGGCGAGGAACAGGGCCACAGAGACGAGCGTATTTAGTTACGGTGAAACGCGGTAACCTCCACCTGGAGCAATCCCAAATAGGCACGCGTTGAGGCGGCTCGCGGAGCGTGCGGGTAGGGAGCTTGAGCGCCTGGGTAACCAGGCGCCTAGAGGAATGGCTGTCATAGCAGTGTTGCGAGACACTGCCGTAACAAAATCCGGCCTATCGGCCTGCTTCACACTGAAATTGAACGGGAAGGGCGTCCACTGCGGCGCCCTTTTTGTTGGGCGGCGTCAGCCGCATCCGCTTTTCGGCACGGTCGACATCAGGGTCGCGCCGCAATTGGTGGCATGTCCTTCGAACGCCACCGGCACGCCGTCGATCAGCACGTTGGGGTCGCCTTCAGCAATGAAGCAAGCCTCATGGCCTTTCAGCGGGCAAAAGCAGCGGTCGCCCTTGCGCGCAACAGGCACGCCCATTGCAGTCGTGTTGGGTGCCGCGGCAATGACTTTGCCGCCGTGGCTGGTAGGGTCGTTCAATCGGATCACGCGGCGCATGGCCTTCCTTTCGTTGTTGTCTTATTCTGAAAACCCCTGGGGATAGGCCGGCGCGTCGTGCCGCAGGCCCCACCATGGCAACCGCGCGTGGTTACGGCCGCGGGCGCGAAACCAGGGTGCATCGGGGAGAATGGGCCGCGCCACTGCAGGCGGCAGCACGACCGTTGCAGTGGGACCGTCCTGGCCGGTGGTGCCCGCCACCAGCACGCTTTTTCCGAAGTGGTTGGCATAAGCGATGCCGAGCGCCACGTTGGTCAGTGCCGTACCTGCGCCCATGTCGCCCAGCACGGCAGGAGTGTTGAACGTCTCTTTTGTAAAGTCGAGTTCAGGCAGTTCTTCCGTCACGGTCCTGGCGATGCGGCCCAGGCGTTCGGATCCCGTGGGTTGCGCGTTGCCGGCGTCATGCACGACGAACCCGATGTCTGACTTCGATATCCCCGCGTTGAGCGCCGCCTTTTCGAGCGTTGCTTTCCACGCCAGGCTGACGCGCGAGCGGTCATCGTTCCGTTCGAAGTCGCCAACCTTGCTCGTGGCCGGATAGCCGAGCCACGCGAGCGCAGCGCGTTCGGTTTTGTAATGGGGTCCGGCCAGTATCAGCAGCACCATGTTCTCGTTGATCTGGGCGTCTTTGGGGCGGCTGGGGGCGTCCCAGTTCATGACCCAGACCGTTTCGGCAGGATGCGTTTGCAGGTAGTCCAGGCCGGCTGCCAGTGAGGTAAAGCCGGCGTTCGGGCCACCCATCGTGATACGGACGTCGGGCGGGGTACTGCGGGTCCAGGAATTCGGGAAGCTTTTGCTTCCTATATCGAAATTATCGATGATGCTGTCGCGGGTAGCATTAGCAGCCTCGCCTGGATCCAGCTTACCTTCCGGAACAGCATATTCGACGTGAATGCCGGCGAGTTCGCGCCAAGTTGACTTGTCTTTTAATGAATGCGCATTATAAAAATACGTTGAGTCGCTGAAGTAAATATCGCGATACCGATTCGTTAGTTCTTCGATGTAGCGAGAATGATAGTTCATGAATGAAACAGTCCCATCGAGTCCATATGCTATGTCAGCAATTGACTGTAGCTCGCCATATTTTTTTGGGTTCGACTTCACTTTATCGTCGTTCTTGTTTGGTCCGGCCAGGCCCATGGTCCAGAGCAATTGCCATTCGGTAGGATAGTCGCGCCGTTGGAGAGGATTAAGCCACTGCAGGCCGACTACCTGCGCCATGTATGGCGTTTGCACTGCGGTGGCCGTAGTAGCGGACACTGGCGCCCCTTTTGCCGCGTTCGTTGCAAGTAGGGTTGTCAGCCCAAAAACAATGCCGGCGCAAAGAGCAGGGAGGGCGTATAAACGCATGTGTAGTTCTCCATTGGTAAGGAGGCGTGTGCCTTCAGCCTCAGTGCGAAAACTCGAGTAAGCAGCAATCAAGAAAAATACAATGAGTGCAAGGAGGCTAAGTGCGGCGCGGTGCCACCAAGTCCGTATAAAGATATTCATGGATATACTCTCTTTTTATTTAGAAAATATTTCGCGCTGGTTGATGATTTTCGATGGCATGCTGCCTTCGTCTGTTTGGCTAGCCCATGCCATTGCGGAAAATCCTCTAAACTTCCCCGTAACAAAATATTTAAGAAATGCTGAATTTGGATCGTCTTCCGTTATTCCAGCCAGATAGCGCCAGTCCGCCAATTTCCGCAACGTGGCGAGATCCGCCGGCCTGATGCGGCAAACCCCTATCGCTACGTCATACGCCAGCGCCTTCTCGGCATGCATCCCGTTGGTCATGATGGTCGAATGATCGGTGGCATGCGTGTCGATATTGTCGGCAAGGGCCTCCTTGATTTTTTCGTTGCGCCACGCCGTGTACCTGGCATCGGCTGTCTCGGGCGAGTCTTCTTTCTTTACCTTTTCATCGTTTTTGTAGAGGCCTTCGCGCCTGGCGTCCATGCGCAGCATGGCGTGGTGTTCGTAGCGCAGTGCGGCTTCGCTGCCGGCATCGCCTTCGGCAGCGTCGGTCCCTTTTAACTTCGCTTCTTTGGTGGCGTGGCCGGGTACCTTGCGGTCGCCTGCATACGGGTCGCCTGCCTCGGTGCGGTTCTCCGGCTGGACTTGAATGAATATTTCTTCCAGTAAATTCGGAATCCCGCGTAGTGTGGCGGCGCTGGCGCCGCAGCGTCATGCGCTGGCGCAAGCGGGCATTGAGGCCGTTCAGCTCAGTTGGAGTGGTGATAACATACGCACCTTCGCTCGCAGCCGTTGCCGGAACCTTCATGCCGATACCCGTCCTCACCGATCCGACGTCCCTGCCCATCCATGTCAAGGAGATTCAGGACATCAGTGCGGTCAGCCAGATCCTGGAGACGGTGGCAGCGCTGACGGGCCTCGGTTTCGTCGCCGTGGCGCATGTGACAGACCATTCGTGGACGACCTGCGCGGTGCTCGACAAACTTGGGTTCGGACTGAAAATCGGCGATGGACTCGATGTCACGACCACGCTGTGCGAAGAAGTGCGCGCCACGGCCCGCACGATCGTGATCGACCACGTGCGCGAAGACGAGACCTACCACGATCACCATACGCCCCGCACCTACGGCTTCCAGAGCTATTTTTCGATTCCCATCTTCCGTCCCGGCGGCGCCTACTTCGGCACGCTGTGCGGGCTCGATCCGCAGCCGGCCATGCTGTCGGCGCCGGCCACGGTGTCGACACTGCAGCTGTTCGCCGAGCTCATTTCGAAGCAGCTGGAAGTCGAGCGCGCCCACGCGGTGGTGCAGGACGAACTGCTGACCGCGCGCGAAACGGCGGAACTGCGCGAGCAATTCATCGCGGTGCTGGGGCACGACCTGCGCACGCCGCTTGGCGCCATCCACCATGGCGTCGAGCTGCTGCGCATGCGGCACGCCGACCCGCTCGTGCTGCCCGTGCTGGAGCGCATGCAGCGCAGCGTGGGCCGCATGAGCGCCCTGGTCGACGACGTCGTCGATTTCACGCGCGGGCGCATGGGTGGGGGCATTGCGCTGGACCTGCGCCCCGCGCCTGCGCTGGCGGTGGCGCTGGTCCAGGTCATCGACGAACTGCGCGAACTGCACCCCGGCCAGGCCATCGATGCGGACATCCAGCCCGGGCTCAGTCTCGTCTGCGATGCCGGGCGCCTGGCCCAGCTGCTGTCGAACCTGGTGAAGAACGCCATCGTCCACGGCGTTGCCGGTACCCCAATCCACGTCACTGCCGGCGCGCAGGATGGCCGTTTCAGCATGGCAGTGCGCAGCCGCGGCGCGCTGTCGCCCGAACTGATCGGCCAGTTGTTCAAGCCGTTCTGGCGCGCGCCATCGCGCGGCGTGCATGAAGGCCTGGGCCTGGGCCTGTACATCGTGTCCGAAATCGCGCGCTCGCATGGCGGCGCCATGAGCGTTGCGTCCCACGACGGCCAGGTGACCTTCACCTTTTCGATGCCGGACAGCGCCCCGCCAGTTGCAAGATCGCTATCGTAAATCGATTATTTCATCCTATCCTCGGTCACCTTGCCGCAGATTGTCTCTTTCCTCCCAATCGCCCGCCCGGGTGCAATCACTGGATTGATTGTTACCACATGTGTCCTTTTGGACCACAAACAGCTGAGGTTGCACTTTCACTGTCAGCGCTAAGTGCCTGACTTTGCGCGGTAATTTCGCTTGAGACAGCTTCAAGGAAGCGCGCTAAGTCATTGACTTCATTAGAAAATTTCGCTTTTGCCATGCATGAATTCGCTTGACCCGCCAGATGGGTTCATCTAAAGTGGGAAACAGTGTGAAAAAGTGTCGAAATGTGGGGCAAAAGTGAGTGCCCCGCTTGAAACCCCCTCAACTCAATCATTCCAGGCTAGGTCACCACCCGTGTTTCAAGGCGCGTCAGCAATCAATCTCGATGCGAAAGGCAGGATGTCGATCCCCGCCAAGCACCGTGACGCCCTCGCCGTTGAATGCGAAGGCCGGCTGACGCTGACCCGCGATCCGTCCGGCTGCCTGCTGTTCTTTCCGCGCCCCGTGTGGGAAACCCATCGCGAGCAGATCGCCGCCTGGCCCATGGCCGCGCGCGCGTGGCAGCGCATTTTCCTCGGTAACGCCTGCGATGTCGAGATGGACGGCGCCGGGCGCGTGCTGATCTCGCCGGAGCTGCGCGCAGCGGTCGGCCTGGAGCGTGAAGTGATGATGCTCGGGATGGGCACCCACTTCGAAATCTGGGACGCAACGCGCCTGGCCGCCAGCGAGCAGCAAGCCATTGCCGGCGGCATGCCGGATGTTCTTTCCAACTTTTCTTTCTGAGGCAGCGTGACGAATCTGACCACGATGCCTGACTTCCAGCATCGCACCGTGCTGCTCGACGAAGCGGTCGATGCGCTTGACATCACTGGCGCGCGCGCCGATGGCATCTATATCGACGGCACCTTCGGGCGCGGCGGCCACAGCCGCCTGATCCTGTCGCGGCTGTCCGAACGCGGCCGCCTGGTCGGCTTCGACAAGGACATGCAGGCCATCGCCACTGCGGCGCAGATGAACGATCCGCGCTTCTCGATCGTGCACGACAGTTTCGCCACGATGCAGGCCGCGCTGGCGGCACAGGGGATCGCACAGGTGGACGGCATCCTGCTCGATCTCGGCATCTCTTCGCCGCAGGTGGACGACGCTGCGCGCGGCTTCAGCTTCCGCAACGACGGTCCGCTCGACATGCGGATGGACACGACCCGTGGCGTATCGGCAGCCGAATGGCTGGCGACCGTGCCCGAACAATTACTGGAAAAGGTAGTACGCGATTATGGGGAAGAACGGTTTGCTTTTCAGATTGCAAAGGCGATTGTTGCTCGCCGGGCAGTCGAACCAATTTCAGGCACACGACAGCTTGCCGCAATCGTGGCAGGCGCGGTCAAGACTCGGGAAAAGGGCAAGGATCCGGCCACCCGCACCTTTCAGGCTATCCGGATTTTCATCAATAAAGAGCTTGAAGACCTCGAAGCAGGCTTAGTTGCGGCGTATGCGATGCTGGCGCCCGGCGCGCGCCTGTCCGTGATCAGCTTCCATTCGCTGGAAGACCGCATGGTCAAGCAGTTCCTGGCGGCGAAAGTGAACCTGCCGCAGCCGGACCGGCGCCTGCCGATCCGCGCGGTCGATTTGCCGCAGCCGTTGATGAAACTGGTCGCCAAGATCAAGCCGTCAAGCGAGGAAGTGGACGCCAACCCGCGCTCGCGTTCGGCCGTCCTGCGCGTTGCCGAGCGCGTGGGAGCCCACCCATGACCGGCAAACTGAACCTGATCCTCACGGCCGTGCTGGTGGCCAGCGCGCTGTCGCTCGTGAACGCGCGCTACCAGGCGCGCCATCTGTTCATCGACCTGGAACGCTTGCAGCAGCAGGCGCGCCAGCTCGACATCGACTGGGCGCAGCTGCAGCTGGACCAGTCGACGCTCGGCAAGAACGAGCGCATCGAACAGATCGCCACCAAAGACCTGAACATGACGCCCTTGACGCCCGCGCGCACGCAGTACCTGACCGAAGGCGCCAAATGAAGCGCGGCACTCACCAGACCAATGCGCGCGTCGCCGCTTCGAAAGGCGTCGCCTTTTCAAAAAGCCCGGTGCTGGCCGTGCGTCCGCCCGACTGGCGTTCGCGCCTGGTGCTGATCGTGCTGTTTGGCGCTTTTTTCGCTCTCGGCGCGCGCGCCATGTGGCTGCAGGGATTCAGTAATCAGTTCCTGCAAAAGCAGGGCAAGAGCCGTTACGAGCGCACGCTGGAGCTGCCGGCCACGCGCGGCAAGATCATGGACCGCAACGGCCAGGTGCTGGCCTCGTCCCTGCCGGTAAAAGCCGTGTGGGCGATTCCCGAAGACGTCCTTGCTTCCCCGCCGGCCAAGATCACCGAGCTGGCGCAGCTGCTCGACATGCCGGAATCGGAACTGCGCAAAAAACTCGATTCGGACCGCACCTTCGTGTATCTCAAGCGGCAAGTCGAGATGGACGACATCGCCAAAATCGAAAAGCTCAAGATCGACGGCCTCGACACGCGCAAGGAATACAAGCGCTTTTACCCGCAAGGCGAAGTCATGACCCACCTGGTCGGCTTCACCAACGTCGAGGACGTGGGCCAGGAAAGCATCGAGCTGGCCCAGCAAAAGAACCTGGTGGGTGCAGTCGGCAGCCGGCGCGTCATCAAGGACCGCCTGGGGCATATCGTCGAAGACGTGGGCCTGTCGCGCGAACCGCACGACGGCAAGGACATCATGCTGTCGGTCGACAGCAAACTCCAGTACATCGCGTTTACCAGCGTGAAGAACGCGGTCGAAAAATTCAACGCCAAGGCCGGTGCGGCCGTGGTGCTGGACGTGCACACCGGCGAAGTGCTGGCGCTCGCCAACTGGCCGACGTACGACCCGAACGACCGCTCCAAGCTCACCGGCGAGCAGCTGCGCAACCGCGTCATCACCGATACCTTCGAACCGGGGTCGACCCTGAAGCCGTTCACGGTGGCGCTGGCGCTCGAGACCGGACGCGTCAAACCGACCACGATGATCGACACGGGCCCCGGACGCATGACCATTGCCGACCGCGTAATCCGCGACACCCACCAGAACGGCGTGATCGACGTCTCGACCATCATCCAGAAGTCGTCGAATATCGGCGTGTCCAAAATTGCGCTGAGCATGCCGGCGGAAGAATTGTGGAACATGTTTACCAAGCTGGGTTTCGGCCAGGCGCCGCGCTTCGGCTTCCCCGGCGCCGTGGCCGGCCGCGTGCGTCCGTACAAATCGTGGCGCCCGATCGAGCATGCCAATATGTCGTTCGGCCAGGGTATCTCGGTGTCGCTGCTGCAGCTGGCGCGCTCGTACATGATCTTCGCGCGCGATGGCGACATGATTCCGTTGTCGTTCCAGAAGGTCGACCACGAGCCCAAAGGGCAGCAGATCATCTCGCCAAAAACCGCGCGCCAGATGCGCGCGATGCTTGAATCGGTCGTCTTGCCGGGCGGCACTGCGCGCCAGGCGCAGATTCCCGGCTACCGCGTCGGCGGCAAGACCGGTACCGCGCAAAAGGTCATCAACGGCCGCTATTCGCAGACGCATTACGTCGGTTCGTTCGCGGGCATCGCGCCGATGTCGAACCCGCGCTTCGTCATCGCCGTCATGATCGATGAGCCAATCGGCGCCATCCACACCGGTGGCGGCGTGGCCGCGCCAACCTTCGCGGCGCTGGCCGCGAACGCCCTGCGCGCCGAAAACGTGCCGCCCGATTCGCCGATCGTCGACATCATCCTGCCAAAAGACCTGGTCGAGGAGACCAATTGATGGCTGCCCCTTCGATCACCAACACCGCATCCATGGCCGACTGGATCCGCGCTTCCGCCCCGGCAGGCCGTCTGGTCTCGGACTCGCGCCGCGTGCAGCCTGGCGACGTGTTCTTTGCCTATCCGGGCGACGCTGCCGACGGCCGCCGTTTTATCAACGCGGCCGTGGAGCAGGGCGCCGCGGCAGTGGTCTACGACGACACCGGCTTCACATGGGACGCAGCCTTGAACGTGCCGCATTTGGCCGTGGGCGACCTGAAACGCCAGGCCGGCCCGATTGCGCATGCCTGCAACGGCATGCCCGATGCGCAGATGTTTACTGTCGGCGTCACCGGCACCAACGGCAAGACGTCCTGCGCGGTCTGGCTCGGCCAGGCCCTGGCGCGTCTGGGCACGCCGACGGCAGCCATTGGCACGCTGGGCGTCGGCATGTTCAAAGGCCGCGCCGAGCCAAGCTACGACGTCACCGGCTACACCACGCCGGATGCGGTGCTGCTGGCTGAAAAACTGGCCGATGTGCGTGACGCCGGCGCCGCTGCGCTGGCGATTGAAGTGTCGTCGATCGGACTTGAACAGGGCAGGACCTGCGGCATGCATTTCGATGTGGCGCTGTTTACCAACCTGACGCGCGACCACCTCGACTACCACGGCGACATGGCCAGCTACGAAGCGGCCAAGGCCCGGCTGTTTGCCTGGCCGGGATTGAAAACGGCTGTCATCAACCTGGACGATGCCGCCGGCCTGCGCCTGCTCGATCATATTCCCCCTGGCGTGGCCATCACCGGCTACACGCTGAAAGATACAGCGGCCCAGCCGGACATCGACGGCGTGGCCATCCTGCGCGCCGCGAACCTGCGCAGCCGCCATGCCGGCACCGAATTCCACCTCGCGTCGCCATTCGGCGCGGGTACCGCCAAGACCCAGCTGGTCGGGCGCTTCAATATCAGCAATGCGCTGGCCGTGCTGGGTGCGCTGCTGGCCAAGGGCGTGGCCCTGCGCGCGGCGCTCGATGCCATCGAAGCCTTGACGCCCGCGCCGGGCCGCATGCAGCAGGTGGGCGGCCAGGACGCGCCGATGGTCGTCATCGATTACGCGCACACGCCCGACGCCCTGGAAAAAACCCTGGCCGCGCTGCGCCAGGTGGCCGACGAGCGCCACGGCAAACTGTGGTGCGTGTTTGGCTGCGGCGGCGACCGCGATCCGGGCAAGCGCCCGCAGATGGGGAAAATTGCCCAGGGCGCCGACCACGTGATCGTCACCAGCGACAACCCGCGCAGCGAAGACCCGGCCGCGATCATCGCCCAGGTCGTCGCCGGCATGAATACAGCCCTGCCGTACCAGGCCATCGAAGACCGCGCCGCCGCGATCCTGTCGGCCGTCAAGCACGCCGCCAGGGCGGATGTGATCCTGCTGGCCGGCAAAGGCCATGAGCCGTACCAGGAAATCAGGGGCCGCAAGATGGCCTTCTCCGACTTCGAACACGCCACGCTGGCGCTGTCCGCCCGATTGACCATGATGAGGACGAACTGATGCAAGGCTCGCTCTCGCAACTGGCGCTGGTGATTCCCGGCGCAACACTGATCAACGACGCCACCTTTGACGGCGTCTGCACCGACTCGCGCAAAGCGGGCGCCGGCATGCTGTTCGTCGCCCTGCGCGGCGACACCTTCGACGCCCACGATTTCCTCGGCCAGCTGCAAGGCGTGGCTGGCGTGATTGCCGAACGCGTGCCGGAAGGTTTCACGCTCCCGGCCCTGATCGTGCCCGATACGCTGGCCGCGCTGGGGGCGATTGCCCACCAGTGGCGCAGCCAGTTTGCAGCGCCCGTCATCGGCGTCACGGGCAGCAATGGCAAAACGACGGTCAAGGAAATGATCGCCGCCATCCTCGCGCAAGCGTTCGGCGACGATGGCCGCCTGGCCACGCGCGGCAATTTGAACAATGAAATCGGCGTGCCGCTCACCCTGTTCCGCATGACGCAGGCGCATCGCGCCGCCGTCGTCGAACTGGGCATGAACCATCCTGGCGAGATCGCCCGCCTGGCCGCCATTGCCGCGCCTACCATCGGCATGGTCAACAACGCCCAGCGCGAACACCAGGAATTCATGCATACCGTGGAAGCGGTGGCGATTGAAAACGGCGCCGTGCTGCAGGCGTTGCCAAGCCACGGCGTGGCCGTGTTCCCCGGCGACGACGAATATACGCCGCTGTGGCACAAGCTGGCGGCATGCCCGGTCATGACGTTCGGCTTGACCCCTGACGAGTGCGACGTCAGCTGCGTGTATGTCAGCACCGGCTTTGGCAGCGAGATGCAGGTCGATGTGGCCGGCCTGCACGGCCGCCATGTCACCATCAAACTGGCTGCTGCCGGCGAACACAATGTGCGCAACGCGCTCGCCGCCATTGCCTGCACGCTGGCGGCCGGCATCGATATCGACACCATCGTGCGCGGCCTGGAAGCGTTCGCGCCGGTCGGCGGGCGCCTGCAAAAGAAAGTGGCCGCCAACGGCGCGGTCGTCATCGACGACAGCTACAACGCCAACCCGGATTCCGTGCGCGCCGCCATCGACGTACTGGCCGGCTTCCCATCGCCCCGCATCCTGGTGCTGGGCGACATGGGCGAAGTCGGCACGCAGGGGCCGGAATATCACGCAGAAATCGGCGCCCATGCACAGGCACGCGGCATCGACCACGTGTTCGCACTGGGTGAACTGGCGCGTCATCTGACCGCATCAGGCGCCACACACTTTGAGCAGTTCGACGAATTATTGGCAGCACTGGATGTAAAACTGGGCAGCAAATCTGACGCAACTGTGTTGGTGAAGGGCTCGCGGTTCATGAAAATGGAACGCGTAGTCCAGCACCTGCTTGGCTTGAACACAATTGACAAGGACTTTCATTAATGCTGCTCTGGTTCGCACAACACTTTCAACAGGAATACGGTTTTCTCCGTGTTTTCAACTTCATCACGTTCCGCGCAGTGATGGGCACCATCACGGCGATCGCGATTGGCTTGAGTTTTGGACCGGCCGTGATCCGCAAACTGACTGCCATGAAAGTCGGCCAGGCTGTCCGTACCGATGGTCCGCAGACGCACCTGAAAAAACACGGCACGCCCACCATGGGCGGCGTCCTGATCCTGATTGCCATCACGCTGTCGACGCTGCTGTGGTGCGACCTGTCCAACCGCCTCATCTGGCCGGTGCTGGTCGTCACGCTTGGTTTTGGCGCCGTCGGCTGGGCCGACGATTACCGCAAGGTGGTCTACCAGGATCCCGAAGGCATGCGCTCGGCTGAAAAATACTTCTGGATGTCGCTGATCGGCATCTCGGCTGCGCTGTACCTGGCGTTTTCCGTCTCGGCGCCGACACCGTGGCAAGTGGCGCAGCTGTTCTTCGCGTGGGTCCAGTCGGGCTTCTCGATGGACCTGCCGCCCAAGGCCGACCTGATCGTCCCGTTCGTGAAAACCATCAGCTATCCGCTGGGCGTCTGGGGCTTCATCGCGCTGACGTACTGCGTGATCGTGGGCGCGTCGAACGCCGTCAACTTCACCGACGGCCTCGATGGCCTGGCCATCATGCCGACCGTGATGGTGGGCGCGGCCCTGGGCCTGTTCGCCTACCTGACCGGCAGCGTGACCTATGCGCGCTACCTGTTCATCCCGCATATCCCCGGCGCCGGCGAACTGCTGATCTTTTGCGGCGCCATGGCTGGCGCGGGCCTGGCGTTTTTGTGGTTCAACGCGCATCCGGCTGAAATGTTCATGGGCGACGTCGGCGCGCTGGCCCTGGGCGGCGCGCTTGGCACCATCGCCGTCATCGTGCGCCAGGAAATCGTCCTGTTCATCATGGGCGGCGTATTCGTGGCCGAGACGCTCTCCGTCATCATCCAGGTCAGCTGGTTCAAGTATACGAAGAAGCGTTACGGCACCGGCCGGCGCGTGTTCCTGATGGCGCCGCTGCACCACCATTTCGAACAAAAGGGCTGGAAAGAGACCAAGGTCGTGGTTCGTTTCTGGATCGTGACGATGGTGCTGGTGCTGGTTGGCCTGTCGACCTTGAAGTTGCGCTGATGACTTACCAGGGAAAAACTGCTCTCGTACTGGGCCTCGGCGAATCCGGGCTGGCCATGGCGCTGTGGCTCGCCCGCAGCGGCGCGCGCGTGCGCGTTGCGGATACACGCGACGCGCCGCAACGCCTGGTCGAGTTGATGACGGCCGCACCAGGCGCGCAATTTATCGGCGGAGCCTTGACTGCTGCACTGCTCGATGGCGTCGATTTCGTCGCTGTCAGTCCCGGCCTGGCGCCAGCACGCGAGCTGGCCGAGATCGCGCCGGCGGCGCAGGAACGCACTATCCCGCTCTGGGGCGAAATCGAGCTGTTCGCCCAGGCGCTGGCCGCCTTGAAAGCCGAGCGTGGTTATGCGCCAAAAGTCATCGCCATCACCGGCACCAACGGCAAGACCACTGTCACCAAATTGACTGGCCTGCTGTGCGAACGCGCCGGCTTGAGCACGCGCGTGGCCGGCAACATCAGTCCGGCTGCGCTGGACGTGCTGCGCGCGGCCCTTGATGGTGACGAACTGCCGCAAGCCTGGGTGCTCGAGCTGTCCAGCTTCCAGCTGCACACCACCAGCACCCTGAACGCCGATGCCGCCACGGTGCTGAACCTGACCCAGGACCACCTTGACTGGCACGGCGACATGGCCGCGTACGCGCAGGACAAGGCGCGCATCTTTGGCGCGGACACGGTGCGCATCCTGAACCGCGACGATGCTGCCGTCATGCAGATGGCTGCCGGCGAAGCAGTCACGTTCGGCACTGACGCACCAAAGGACGCCGGCAGCTTTGGTTTGGTGAACGAACGCGGCGTGCTGTGGCTGGCCACGTCTGTCGCTGGCGAAGAATCGGAAAAGAAGCGCAAAAAGAACGAACCGGCCGAAGCAGTCGAATCCGTTCTCTCGCGCCTGATGCCGGCCGATGCGCTGCGCATCCGCGGCCTGCACAACGCGTCCAACGCGCTGGCTGCACTGGCCCTGTGCCGCGCCATCGGCCTGCCGCTGGCGCCGCTGTTGCACGGCCTGCGCGAATACGCGGGCGAGCCGCATCGCGTGGAGCTGGTCGCGTCGATTGACGGCGTCGATTTTTACGACGACAGCAAGGGCACCAATGTCGGCGCCACGGTAGCCGCGTTGCAGGGCCTGGGCAAAGCCATGAGCGGTGATCAACAGCTTGTGTTGATTGCCGGCGGCGACGGCAAGGGCCAGGACTTTTTACCCCTGGCCGAACCGATTTCGCGCCATGCGCGCGCCGTGCTGCTGATCGGCCGCGATGCGCCGGCGCTGCGCGCGGCGATTGCGCCGTCCGGCGTGCCGGTGTTCGACATCGGCACGCTGGAAGACGCGACGCGCCGCGCCGGCGGCCTGGCCAAGCCGGGTGACGCAGTATTGCTCTCGCCTGCGTGCGCCAGCCTGGACATGTTTACAAACTATGCGCACCGTGCGCAAGTGTTCGTCGATGCCGTGCGCGAGATCGCGCTCGAGAAAGGCCAGGACATCTGATGGCCTTTCAAATGCCCTTCAAATTTTCCGGTTCAAGCACTGACGCGGCCATTGCCGCGCGCACGCAGCCGTCGAAAATGATGGAATACGACCAGCCGCTGGTATGGGTCGTGCTGCTCCTGATGCTGGGTGGGATGGTGATGGTGTATTCGGCGTCGATTGCGCTGCCGGACGCGCCCAAGTTCGCCTACCTCGCCAACAAGAGCAATTACTTCCTGCTGCGCCAGGCGATGTTCATTGCCGTGTCGATCGTCCTGTGCAGCTTCGTGTTCCGCATCCACATCGCGACCTGGCAGCGCTTTGCGCCGCTGCTGTTTGTGGCGACGCTGATCCTGCTGGCGCTGGTGCTGGTGCCGGGTATCGGTGTATCGGTCAACGGCGCGCGGCGCTGGCTGCCGTTGAAGGTCGCGCAGCTGCAGCCGTCCGAAATCATGAAGATCGTGGCCGTGCTGTACGCCGCCGATTTCACGGTCCGCAAGCAGCAATACATGCACAAGCTGACCAAAGGCTTCATGCCGATGGCCGCAGCCATGGGCCTGGTCGGCATGCTGCTTCTGCTGGAACCCGACCTGGGCGCGTTCGGCGTGATTGTCTGCATCGCCATGGGCATCCTGTTTTTGGGTGGCTTCAACATGATCTGGTTTGGCGGCATCGGCGCCGTGCTGGTGCTGGTATTCACCTCGATTATCGCGTTGTCGCCGTTCCGGCGCGCGCGCATGTTCGCTTACCTCGATCCGTGGCAAGCGGGGAACTCGCTTGACAAGGCTTACCAGCTGACCCACTCGCTGATCGCGTTCGGGCGCGGCGAAATCTTTGGCGTGGGCCTGGGAGGCAGCGTCGAAAAACTGCACTACCTGCCTGAAGCGCATACCGACTTTTTGATGGCCGTGATTGGCGAAGAACTGGGCCTCGTTGGCGTGCTGGTGGTGATCGCCATGTTCTACTGGCTCGTGAAACGCGCGTTCGACATCGGCCGCCAGGCCATTGCCCTCGACCAGACCTTTGCCGGCCTGACCGCAAAAGGCATCGGCATCTGGATCGGCGTGCAGACGTTCATCAACATGGGCGTGAACCTGGGCCTGCTGCCGACCAAGGGACTGACGTTGCCGCTGATGAGTTATGGCGGCTCCGGCGTGCTGTTCAACTGCGTCGGCCTCGCGATTTTGCTGCGCGTCGATTACGAAAATCGTGTGCTGATGCGCGGGGGCCGGGTATGACCAAGAAGCTGATGATCATGGCAGCCGGCACCGGCGGACATATCTTTCCGGGCATCGCGATTGCACAGACCATGCGCGCGCGCGGCTGGGAAGTGAGCTGGCTGGGCACGGCGCACGGCATGGAGCAGGACCTCGTGCCGCAGCACGGCATCGCGCTTGACGCCATTGCCTTTTCCGGCGTGCGCGGTAAAGGGTTGAAGCACACGGTCGCCGGCGCCTTCAAGCTGCTCAAAGGTTTTGCCGCCTGCCGCCGGTACATCGCCGCGCGCAAGCCCGACGTCGTGCTGGGCATGGGCGGCTACGTCACGGTCCCGGGCGGGATCATGGCCCGTTCGGCAGGCGTGCCGCTGGCGCTGATCAATGCCGACGCAGCGCTGCTGCTGTCGAACAAAACGCTGGCGCCGTTCGCCGAGCGCGTGCTGTTCGGCTTCCCGGCCGACTTCGGCCGCGCGGCAAATAAAGCAGTCGTCACCGGCAATCCGGTACGCGCCGAGATCCTGGCCATGGCGTCGCCTGCCGACAGGTTCGCTGGCCGTACCGGCCCCTTGCGCATCCTCGTTGTCGGCGGCAGCCTGGGCGCGCAGGCGTTGAACAGCGCCGTCCCGGCAGCATTGGCGCTGATCGATGCGAACGTGCGACCGCAGGTCACGCACCAGTCGGGCAAAAAGAATATCGACGCCTTGCGCGCTGCGTATGCGGCAGCGGGCGTGACGGCGACCGTGGTCGACTTCATCGACGACATGGCCGGCGCGTATGCCGCAGCCGATCTGGTGATCTGCCGCGCGGGGGCGATTACCGTCTCGGAGCTGACGGCGGCAGGTGTCGCCAGCGTGCTCGTGCCATTCGTGGCGACAACCACCAGTCATCAGCGTGACAATGCTGCATGGATGGCCGGCCAGCAGGCGGCCATCCATGTGCCGCAGGCGGAGCTGGCGCCAGCGAGCCTGGCGCACCTGCTGCAAACGACGCCGCGCGCGCAGTGCCTGGCCATGGCGCAGGCAGCGCAAAGCGTCGGCAAGCGCGATGCAAACGATGCAATCGCCACCATTCTCGAACAACTCGCTGTAAAGAACGCACGATGAAACACAAGATCAAAAACATTCACTTCGTTGGCATTGGCGGCAGCGGCATGAGCGGCATTGCCGAAGTGCTGCTCAACCTGGGCTACCAGGTCTCGGGTTCGGACCTGGGCAGCAATGCCGCGACCCAGCGCCTGGAAATGCTGGGCGCCTGCGTTCACCTGGGCCACGCAGCTGGCAACGTGGCCGAGGCCGACGTGGTGGTCACATCGACCGCCGTCAATGAAAGCAATCCGGAAGTGATTGCTGCGCGTGCGCGCGCCGTGCCGATCGTGCCGCGCGCGATCATGCTGGGCGAATTGATGCGCCTGAAGCGCGGCATCGCCATTGCCGGCACCCACGGCAAAACCACCACGACCAGCCTGGTCGCCTCCGTGCTGGCGCAGGGCGGCCTGGATCCTACTTTTGTGATTGGCGGCCGCTTGACGTCCGCCGGCGCCAACGCAAAATTAGGCACCGGCGAATACATCGTGGCCGAAGCGGATGAATCGGATGCGTCGTTCCTGAACCTGACGCCAATGATCGAAGTGATCACGAACATCGACGCCGACCACATGGAAACGTACGAGCACGATTTCGAGAAACTGAAAGCAGCCTTTGTGAACTTCACGCACCGCCTGCCGTTCTACGGGCGCGTGATGCTGTGCATCGACGACCCGCACGTGCGCGCGATCCTGCCGCAGGTGACCAAGCCGGTGACGACCTACGGCTTTTCCGACAGCGCCCAGGTGCGTGCGTTCAACGCGCGCGCCATCGGCCTGCAGATGCACTTCACGGTGGCGCAGGAGGGCTACCCGGACACCGATTTCGTGCTCAACCAGCCGGGCATGCACAACGTCCTGAACGCCTGCTCAGCCATTGCAATCGCCCGCGAAATCGGGGTCGAGGACAGCGCCACGCAGCAGGGCCTGGAACAGTTCACGGGCGTGGGCCGGCGCTTCACGCGCTACGGCGACGTTGCCATCCCCGGCGGCGGCTCGTTCACGCTGGTCGACGATTTCGGCCACCACCCGGTGGAAACCGAAGTGACCATCAAAGCCGCACGGGGCGCGTACCCGGGCCGGCGCCTGGTGCTGGCCTTCCAGCCGCACCGGTTCACGCGAACGCGCGACCTGTTCGAAGATTTCGTCAAGGTGCTGGGCCATCCCGACGTACTGGTGCTGGCTGAAGTCTATGCCGCCGGCGAAGCGCCGATTGTCGCGGCGGACGGACGCGCGCTGGCGCATGCGCTGCGCGCCACCGGCAAGGCCGAGCCGATTTTCGTGGAAGCCATCGGCGGCATGGCCGACACCATCATGCACGTGGTGCGCGACGGCGACGTGGTGCTGACCATGGGCGCCGGCTCGATCAGCGGCGTGCCCGCTCAACTGACCAATTATGTGAAGGCTGTCAAATGACTGGCGAAGTGAATAACGAGTTTGGCAAAGTCGGCGTCCTGATGGGCGGGCGTTCGGCTGAACGCGACGTCTCGATCATGTCCGGTTCCGGTGTGCTGGCGGCCTTGCGTGGCCGCGGCATCGACGCCCATGCGTTCGACCCGGCCGTGCGTTCGCTGGCCGAACTGGCCGACGAACAATTCGACCGCGTCTTCATTGCGCTGCATGGCCGCTTCGGCGAAGACGGCAGCCTGCAGGGCGCGCTCGAACAACTCGGCATTCCGTACACGGGCAGCGGCGTCATGGCCAGCGCCGTGGGCATGGACAAGATCACCACCAAACTGATCTGGCTGATGCACGGCCTGCCGACGCCGAAGTACGCGACGCTCACGCCTGATTCGGACCTGGAACAGGTCGTCGTCGACCTGGGCGTGCCGCTGATCGTCAAGCCGCCGCTCGAAGGCTCCACCATCGGCATCACCAAGATCGAAGAGGGCGCGGCGCTCCAGGCGGCGTTCGACCTGGCGCGCGGTTTCGACGAAGCCGTGCTTGCCGAGCAGTTCATCACGGGCCGCGAATTCACCATCGCCATCCTGGGCCGCGGCAAAACCGCGCGCGCGCTGCCGATCGTCGAAATCGTGGCGCCGGCCGGTAATTACGATTACCAGAA